>BFBZ01000254.1_pt1 | contig 62593 bp, 54 predicted proteins | sample 1888401 | NCBI WGS metagenome assembly BFBZ01 (sample SAMD00112614, study PRJDB3348) | symbiont metagenome | host: Chara braunii
CCCCGCCGCCATTCGCGCCGCAATTCTTGCCGCAGCGAAGGATGCCAAGGAAATCGGCGATCGTGCTGAGGCGATCCGTTTCGCCGTTTCAAATTTGCAGAAAGGCGATGCGCTGCTGATCGCGGGGAAGGGTCACGAGACGGGCCAGATCGTCGGAGAGAAGATCTTGCCGTTCAGCGATCACGACGCCGCACGTGCTGCACTCGCGGAGTGCGCCGCATGAGCGCGCTGTGGACTATTTCGGCGATGGCTGAGGCGATGCGTGCGGAGCGTAGCGGCGCGCTGTCAGACAATGTGACAGGCATTTCCATCGACAGCCGCACACTGACGCCGGGCGAAGCCTATTTCGCGATCAAGGGCGACGTGCACGACGGGCATGATTTCGTGAATGCCGCACTCGATCGCGGCGCGTCCGTTGCGGTGATCGCGAAAGATCATCGCGGAAAATTTGCCGTCGACGCCAAGTTGCTCGTCGTCAATGACGTGCTGGCTGCACTCGTCGATCTCGGCAAAGCCTCGCGCGCGCGGTTTGGCGGCAAGGTCATCGCGGTGACAGGTTCTGTCGGCAAGACATCGACGAAGGAAGCGTTGCTCACGGTACTTGGCGCACAGGGCGAGACGCATGCGTCCGCCGCCTCGTTCAACAATCATTGGGGCGTTCCTCTCTCGCTGGCAAGATGTCCGGAATCCGCGACGTTTGCCGTGTTCGAGATCGGCATGAATCATGCGGGGGAAATCGAACCCTTGGTGAAGATGGTCAGGCCGCATGTCGCCATCGTAACGACGGTCGAGCCCGTACATCTGGAATTTTTCTCCGGGATCGAGGCGATAGCCGACGCGAAGGCGGAAATCTTTTCGGGACTGGAGTCGCACGGCGCAGCAGTGCTCAATATCGACAATTCGCAATTCGCTCGTTTGAAGAAACAAGCCGAAGCCAAAGGCGCTCGCATTGTCTCGTTCGGCGCGAACGGCAAGGCCGATGCACGGCTGATCGACATCTCGCTGCATCCGACTTGCTCGGCCGTGCATGCGAATATTCTTGGTAATGACGTGACTTATAAGATTGCGGTTCCGGGAAAACACATCGCGATGAACTCGCTCGCAGTGCTTGCAGCTGCAACCCTTGCAGGCGCAGACCTCGCGCTCTCCGCACTCGCTTTGGCGCAGATCAAGCCCGCGGCAGGCCGCGGCGTGCGCGAAACGCTCGCAGTCGCCGGCGGCACCGCGGCACTGATCGACGAAAGCTATAACGCGAATCCCGCCTCGATGGCGGCTGCGCTCAATGTGCTCGGTCAAGCCGATGTCAGTGCGCGTGGAAGGCGTATCGCCGTGCTTGGCGACATGCTGGAACTGGGGCCGACAGGTCCGGCTCTGCATCGCGGGCTGTCCGAAGCCGTCGTCGTCAATAAAATCGACCTCGTTTTCTGCTGCGGCCCTTTGATGCAACATCTGTGGGAGGTGCTTCCTTCCGCGCAGAAGGGCGGCTATGCCAAGGACTCCGCCGCGCTCGAATCACAAATGGTTCAGGCGGTCGGCGCAGGCGACGCGATCATGGTAAAAGGCTCTCTCGGCTCGCGCATGAAATTGATCGTGACGGCTTTGCAAAAGCGATTTCCAGGAAAAGCCGCGCTCGACGACGCTGTCGTCTAAGTGCGGCTCAGGACGGTTTGAATGTTTTATTGGCTGAGCGATCTGGTCGGTACGATTCCCGGCATCAATGTGTTCCGCTACATCACGTTCCGTACCGGCGGCGCCATGGTGACGGGCGCGGCGGTCGTCTTCATGTTCGGGCCGTGGATCATCGATCATCTCCGGCTCGCACAGGGCAAAGGCCAGCCGATCCGTGCCGACGGCCCGCCGACGCATCTCGTCACGAAGAAGGGTACGCCGACGATGGGCGGCCTCATGATCCTCGCCGGTCTTGTTGTTGCGACGCTGCTGTGGGCGAATTTGAAGAATCCGTATGTCTGGATCGTGCTCGGCATCACGCTCGGTTTCGGTTTCGTCGGATTCTACGACGACTATCTCAAAGTGACGAAGCAGAGCGATGCAGGATTCTCGGCGCGCACGCGTCTGGCCGTGGAAGGCTTGATCGCGCTTGTCGGCTGCTCGTTGATCGTCTGGTTTGGCCGCGATCAGGCGGCAACTGCATTGGTCGTGCCGTTCCTGAAGGAGTTCACGATCAACTTCGGCTGGTTCTTCGTGATCTTCGCAGCGTTCATTGTCGTCGGCGCGGGCAACGCTGTGAATCTCACCGACGGTCTCGACGGGCTTGCGATCGTGCCGGTGATGATCGCGGCAGGCAGCTTCGGCATGATCGCCTATCTGTCGGGCAACGCCGTGTTCGCCGACTATCTTCAGATTCACTATGTGTCGGGTACCGGCGAACTCGCGGTGATCTGCGGCGCAGTGCTCGGCGCCGGATTGGGCTTCCTCTGGTTCAACGCGCCGCCTGCTTCGATCTTCATGGGCGACACGGGCTCGCTCGCGCTCGGCGGAATGTTGGGGGCGATTGCTGTCGCGACCAAGCATGAGATCGTTCTCGCCGTGATCGGCGGATTGTTCGTCGTCGAGGCACTGTCGGTGATCGTTCAGGTCGCCTCGTTCAAGCTCACCGGAAAACGCTTCTTCCGCATGGCGCCGATTCACCATCACTACGAGCAGAAGGGATGGACCGAGCCGCAGATCGTGATCCGGTTCTGGATCATCTCGGTGATGCTGGCGCTTGCAGGCCTATCGACCCTGAAGCTGAGGTAATCGTTGACCCCGGTCACGTCATTCGCGGGCAAGATCGTCGCGGTGTTCGGCCTTGGCGGGTCGGGGCTGGCGAGTTGCCATGCGTTGAAGGCGGGCGGTGCGGACGTCGTGGCCTGCGACGATAGCGCGCAGAAAATGGATGAGGCCGCAGAGGCCGGATTCAAGACGGCGAACTTACGCGACGTCTCGTGGTCTGATTTCTCCGCACTGGTCCTGACGCCCGGCGTGCCATTGACCCATCCGAAACCGCACTGGACGGTAGAGCTTGCGGCGAAAGCCGGCATCGAAGTCATCGGTGACATCGAATTGTTCTGCCGCGAGCGTCGACGTCACGCGCTGAGCGCGCCGTTCGTCGCGATCACCGGCACCAACGGCAAGTCGACGACGACGGCGCTCGTCGCGCATCTGATGCGCAGCGCCGGTTACGACACGCAGATGGGCGGCAACATCGGCACGGCAATTCTCTCGCTGGAGCCGCCGAAACCCGGCCGCGTGCATGTGATCGAGATGTCGTCGTATCAGATCGACCTCACGCCGTCGCTCGATCCCAGCGTCGGCATTCTTCTCAACGTCACCGAAGATCACATCGACCGGCACGGCACGATCCAGCACTACGCGGACGTGAAGGAGCGTCTCGTCTCGAACGTGCAGCGCGGCGGCACGGCGATCATCGGCGTCGATGACAATTTTTGCCGCGCGATTGCGGATCGCACCGAGCAACACGGCAAGCATGTCGTGCGCATTTCCGTGGAAGGCTCGCTCGATAACGGTGTGTATCTCGACGGCGAACGGCTGGTGCGCGCAAAGGACGGCACGAAAACCGAGATTGCGCAGCTTGGCGGCATCGGCTCTTTGCGAGGCCGGCACAATGCGCAGAACGCGGCGTGCGCTTCGGCCGCCGCATTGGCACTCGGCGTGGACGGCAAGGCGCTGCAAGATGGCTTGCGCAGCTTTCCGGGCCTCGCGCACCGCATGGAACAGATCGGCCGCAAGGGTCGCGCACTCTTTATCAATGATTCCAAGGGCACCAACGCAGACGCCGCCGCCCGCGCATTGTCGTCGTTCGGCGATATTTTCTGGATTGCCGGAGGCAAGCCCAAGACCGGCGGAATCGAATCTCTGCGCGAATTTTTCCCGCGCATCCGCAAGGCCTATCTAATAGGCGAGGCGGCTCAGGAGTTTGCGGCAGCGCTGGATTCCGTCCCCCACGAGATCAGCAAGGATTTGGAAACCGCTGTGCCCCATGCTGCGAAGGATGCGGAGGCGTCGGGGCTGAACGAGCCAGTGGTGCTGTTGTCTCCGGCCTGCGCGTCGTTCGACCAGTTTCCGAATTTCGAAAAACGCGGCGAGCGTTTCCGCAATCTCGTCATGGCTCTCGGCTCCGTTACACCCGTCAAGGAAGTGTCTCGATGATCTCCCGCGAACAGCGAACGCCTCTCAGCGAATGGTGGTGGACGGTGGACCGTCTGTTGCTCGCTGCGATCCTCGCGCTGATGCTCGGCGGGGTCATTTTGTCGTTGGCAGCAAGCCCGCCGGTCGCGGCACGGCTGGGTCTCGATCCGTTTCATTTCTTCAACCGCCATGTTATCTTCCTCATCCCGTCGATTCTCGTGATGATCGGCGTGTCGTTTCTCTCGGCACGGCAAATTCGCCGCTCAGCCGTGATCGTGTTCGCCATCAGCGTTGCGCTGATCGTTGCGACATTGCTGATCGGTCCCGAAGTGAAAGGCGCGAGGCGCTGGATCACTTTGCTCGGCGTCAACATTCAGGCGTCGGAATGCGCCAAGCCCTCGTTCGTCATTCTCGTCGCGTGGCTGTTCGCCGAATCCGCGCGTCGCCCCGAAATGCCTGCGACCTCGATGGCGATGGCACTGCTGATGGGTCTCGTCACGTTGCTGGTGCTGGAGCCTGACTTCGGCCAGACCATGCTGATCCTGATGGTGTGGGGTACGCTGTTCTTCATCGCGGGCATGCGGATCATCTGGGTGTTCGGCCTGATGGGCGCGTCCGCCGTTGGATTGCTTGCCGCATATTTCATGGTGCCGCACGTCGCGGGACGTATCAAAAGATTCATGGATCCTTCTTCTGGAGACACGTTTCAGGTCGATACCGCACTCGAGTCGTTCATGAAGGGCGGATGGTTCGGGCAAGGTCCGGGTGAGGGTACCGTGAAGCGTGTGCTGCCGGACAGTCACACCGACTTCGTGTTCGCGGTGGCGGCGGAAGAATTCGGCATCATTCTTTGTCTCGCGCTGCTTGCGCTGTTCGCCTTTATCGTGATCCGCGCGCTGACGCGGGCGTATCAGAGCGAAGATCTGTTCGCGCGTTTCGCGGCGGCGGGTCTTGCGATCATGTTCGGCATTCAGGCGTCGATCAACATGGCGGTGAACCTGCACTTGATGCCAGCGAAGGGCATGACGCTGCCGTTTATTTCCTACGGCGGCTCGTCGATGATCTCGCTCGCATATGGCGTCGGCATGTTGCTTGCGCTGACACGTCAGCGCCCGCGCGTCGAAATGGAATCGATCGGCGCAGCCAACGCGCCGAGTTTTGCTTAGAGCCATGAGCGACGCGCCCCTCATCATGCTGGCGGCGGGCGGCACCGGCGGGCATCTGTTTCCGGCCGAAGCGTTGGGCGTGGCGCTGATGAAGCGCGGCGCGCGCGTGCGGCTCGTGACTGACTCGCGCGCGATCCAATACGGTGGGCTTTTTTCCAGAGACTTGTTCGACATCGTGCCGTCGGAGACGGTGCGCAGCAAAACGCCGTGGGCGCTCGCGCGAACAGGAGCGATGCTTGCGGCCGGCGGCGTGATGGCGCTCGCATTGCTGCGAAAACAAAAGCCGCGCGCAGTCGTCGGCTTCGGCGGTTATCCGACGTTGCCGCCGTTGCTTGCCGCGAAACTGCTCGGCATTCCGACCGTCGTTCACGACGCCAATGCGGTGATGGGCCGTGCGAATAAACTTCTATCGCGCAGCGCCAGCGCAGTCGCGACATCGCTGCCCGGTGTGCTCGACCACGATGCTTCCCTGGCGGCGAAAACCACGATGACAGGCACGCCGATGCGTCCGGCGATTCTTGCTGCTGCCGGAGTTGCCTACAACGCGCCCGATGCGACTGGACCCCTGAGAATCCTTGTCGTCGGCGGAAGCCAGGGCGCGCGCATCATGGCCGACATAGTGCCGCCTGCCATCGAGCGGCTGGAGCCCTCTCTGTGGAGTAGGCTCATGATCGTGCAGCAAGTGCGCGACGAGGACATGGCGCGCGTGCGTGCTGTCTACGACAGGCTGAAAGTGAATGCGGAGCTTGCGCCGTTCTTCGCGGATTTGCCGGTACGCCTCGCGTCGAGCCATCTCATTGTGTCACGTTCCGGCGCCGGCACGGTCGCGGAACTTGCGGCCATCGGACGGCCGTCAATTCTCGTGCCGCTGCCCGGCGCGATTGATCAGGATCAGTTTGCCAATGCCGGCGTGTTGCAGGACGCGGGCGGCGCGATCCGAATTCCGCAAAGCGAATTCAAGCCTGACCGTCTCGCCTCGGAAATTTCCGCGCTCGCATCCGAACCCGCACGCCTCGCGGACATGGCGAAAAACGCCAAGGCCGCCGGCAAGCTCGACGCCGCCGAACGATTGGCCGATCTGGTCGTCAAGGTTGCCGGAATCTAACGTCTTTCCGCCTAAATTGATCTTGTAATACGAGGCCAATCCAAGGCATCCAGTACGCCCAACCCTAACCGGAATTCCTGATGAGACTGCCGCGCGAAATCGGACCCATCCACTTTGTCGGGATCGGCGGCATCGGCATGAGCGGCATCGCCGAAGTGCTGTGCAATCTTGGTTACACGGTGCAGGGCTCCGATGCGTCCGAGAACGCCAACGTCGTTCGTCTGCGCGAGAAGGGCGTCAAGGTCGCCATCGGTCACAAGGCGGAGAATGTCGACGGCGCGGATGTGCTCGTCGTCTCGACCGCGATCAAGCGCGACAATCCCGAACTGATAGCCGCACGCGGGCTTCGCATCCCTGTTGTGCGCCGCGCCGAGATGCTCGCTGAACTGATGCGGCTGAAAAGTTGCATTGCGATTGCCGGCACACACGGCAAGACCACGACGACATCGATGGTCGCGACTTTGCTCGACGCCGGCAATCTCGATCCGACCGTCATCAACGGCGGCATCATTAACGCCTATGGAACCAACGCGCGGCTCGGCGCGGGCGAGTGGATGGTCGTCGAAGCCGACGAGAGCGACGGCACGTTTCTGAAACTCCCAGCCGATGTCGCCATCGTCACCAATGTCGATCCCGAGCATCTGGATCACTTTAAAACTTTTGACGCGGTGCAGGAGGCGTTCCGCAACTTTGTCGAGAGCGTGCCGTTTTATGGTTTTGCAGTTATGTGCATCGATCATCCGGTCGTGCAGACGCTGGTCGGCAAGATCGAGGATCGTCGCATCATCACTTACGGCGAGAATCCACAGGCCGACGCGCGGCTTGTCGGTCTCGAACCGTTCAAGGGCGGCTCGAAGTTCAAGGTTGAATTCCGCAATCGCACGACTGATGTGCAGCATGTGATTTCTGACTTGATGTTACCGATGCCCGGTCGCCACAACGCGCTGAACGCGACGGCGGCGATTGCGGTCGCTCATGAAATCGGAATTTCTGATGAAACGATCCGTACCGCGCTGGCAGGTTTCGGCGGTGTGAAGCGGCGCTTCACCAAGACCGGCGAATGGAACGGCGTCACCATCATCGACGACTACGGCCACCACCCGGTGGAAATCGCAGCGGTACTGAAAGCCGCGCGCGACTCGACGAAAGGCAAGGTCGTCGCCGTGGTGCAGCCGCATCGCTACACGCGCCTGCAATCGCTATTCGAGGAATTCTGCACCTGCTTCAACGACGCTCATACGGTGATCGTCGCCGACGTTTATCCGGCGGGCGAGCCGCCGATAAAAGGCATCGACCGCGACAACTTCGTTCTCGGTCTGCGCTCGCACGGTCATCGCGAAGTCATCCCGCTTGAGAATTCTTACGCTCTTGCCGGTGTCGTTAGCGACATCGCGAAGCCGGATGATTTCGTTGTCTTGCTGGGCGCTGGCAACATCACGCAATGGGCTTATGCGTTGCCCGGCGAATTGAAGGCGTTGAAGGCTTGAGCTTTCCCGACATCAGCAGCGAATTGAAAGCCGCGATGCCGGATTTGCGCGGCCGGTTGCTCGCGAATGAATCTCTTGCGCCATTGACGTGGTTTCGCGTCGGCGGCCCGGCGCAGATTCTGTTCACGCCCGCGGATGAAAATGATCTCGCCTATTTTCTCTCGAAGCTGCCGAAAGAAATTCCGGTCTGCGTCGTCGGCGTCGGATCGAATCTCATCGTGCGCGATGGCGGCGTGGAAGGCGTTGTCATTCGCCTGTCGCCGAAAGGATTTGGCGAAGTGAAGGCCGAAGGCGATACAATTCGCGCGGGTGCGGCCGTGCTCGACAAGCGCGTTGCCGAAGTTGCGGCAGTAGCGAATATTGGCGGGCTGGAATTCTACTTCGGAATTCCCGGCACCATCGGTGGCGCGCTGCGCATGAACGCAGGCGCGAACGGTGGCGAGACGAAAGATGTGCTAGTCGAAGCAACGGGAATTTCCCGCGACGGCAAGAATCACGCATTCAGCAACGCTGACATGAAATTCGTCTATCGCAATTCCGGTATCGATCCGTCCGTGATCTTCACCTCTGCATTGTTTCGCGGAAAGATAGCGGACACAGAATCAATCCGTGCGCGCATGAACGAAGTCCAGAATCATCGCGAGACCGCGCAGCCGATTCGGGAAAAGACCGGCGGCTCGACATTCAAGAATCCGCCGGGCCATAGCGCATGGAAGCTGGTGGACGCGGCGGGGTGCCGTGGCCTGAAGGTCGGCGGTGCGCAGGTTTCCGAAATGCACTGCAATTTTCTGATCAACACGGGCGACGCGACGGGGCATGATATCGAAACATTGGGCGAGACGGTTCGCGCGCGCGTGAAGGAACATTCCGGCGTCGAACTGCGATGGGAAATCAAGCGGATCGGAAAAGCCTGATGGCAAAACACGTCGCGGTCTTGATGGGCGGATGGTCGTCGGAGCGGGAAGTCTCGCTGCGTTCGGGCAAAGCGTGTGCCGATGCGCTCGAACGCAAGGGCTACCGCGTCACCCGCGTCGACGTGAAGCGCGATATCGCCACTGTTCTCGATCGACTCAAGCCCGATGCGGCGCTGGTGATGCTGCACGGACATCCCGGCGAGGACGGCACGATTCAGGGCGTGCTGGAAACGATCGGGATTCCTTACACGCACTCGGGAGTGCTTTCTTCGTCGCTTTCGATGCAGAAGGATCTCGCCAAGACTGTGATGGCAACTGCGGGCGTCCCAGTCGCCGAAGGCATCACGATGTCGCGGCTCGACATCGCCAAAACGCATCCGATGAAGCCGCCTTACGTCATCAAGCCGGTGGCGGATGGCTCCAGCGTCGGAGTGTTCATCGTCACAGAAGACCACGCGCACCCGCCGCAGGAGCTTTTCCGCGACGACTGGGCGCACGGCGACCGGCTCTTGGTCGAGAAATACATCGCGGGCAAGGAATTGACCTCCGCCGTCATCAAGGGCGAGGCGAGCGAGGTGATCGAGATCGAGTCTTCGCTAAAGTTCTACGATTACGAGGCAAAGTATTCAAAAGGCGGGTCAAAACACATCCTGCCTGCACCTATTTTACCTTTTGTTTACCAGGAGGTCCGAAGGTTGACGCTGGCGGCGCATATGGCGCTTGGTTGCCGGGGCGTGAGCCGTGCGGATTTCCGTTACGACGACCGCATCGAGGGGACAGGCGGACTGGTCTGCCTCGAAGTGAACACCCAGCCCGGAATGACCGAGACGTCACTTGTTCCAGAGCTTGCAGCATATGCAGGCGTGACATTTGACGAGTTGGTGCAATGGATGGTGGAGGACGCCTCTCTCGATCGGTAGAGCAGAGGCATCAATCTGACCTGGGTAGCAAGAAGGCCGCACGGAAGAAGGCCTCGCGTTCCCGCGCCCGCGCTTCCGAACCAACCCTTCGTCCCGCTTCCCCGCCGATTTTCGACGAGCACGGCCGCAACAGCCGCATCGCTACGCTTGAGCGCATTCTGCCGCGCGGCGTCGGCATCGCTGCCGTAATTCTGCTGATGGCCGGCTCTGTTGGATTGGGCGTCATCAAAGGCGGCCAGGCCGACAATTTCTTCGCCGCCGTAAGCGACACGCGCAACGCCGCAGCGAATGCCGTCGGCTTCCGCATCACCAATGTTTCGATCATCGGCCGCAAGCAACTGACGCAGGATGAAGTGCTTGCAGTCGGCGGCGTCAACGGCCGCTCGTCGCTTTTGTTTCTCAACGCATCCGAAGTTCGCGATCGTCTGAAGTCCGATCCCTGGATCGGCGATGCGACCGTGCAGAAACTTTATCCGGGCAAATTGCAGATCGACATCACCGAGCGTGCGCCTTACGCGCTGTGGCAGCGCGACGGACAGGTGTCGGTGATTTCCGAAGACGGCACGGTGCTCGAGCCGTTCGTCGCCAGCCGCTTCGTCATGCTGCCACTCGTGGTCGGCAAAGGTGCGGAAACGCGCGCCAAAGATTTCCTCCAGATGCTCGCGTTCTATCCGCATGTGCGTTCGCAAGTGAAGGCGATGGTGTTCGTCGGCGAGCGCCGCTGGAATCTGCGCCTCACCAATGGCCTCGACATCCGCCTGCCAGAGACCAATCTCAACGGCGCGCTCGAGACGCTGACCAAGCTCGACAAAGAGGCCGATCTGTTCTCGCGCGACATCACCGCCATCGACATGCGCCTGCCGGATCGCTTGACCGTGCGTCTGTCGGAAGATGTTGCGAAAGTACGCGAGGAGCTTCTCAAGGCGAAGGCACCGAAGAAGAAGGCTGGTGACGCATGACCAGTCTCGATGGCGTCCAGACCCCGAAAACGCGCCAGATGCCGCCGAACAAATCGGCGCTGGTGGCCGCGCTCGACATCGGAACCAGCAAGATCGCCTGTCTAATTGCCCGGCTGAAGCCCTGTGCGCCAGCCGAAGATCTGCGTGGCCGCACGCACACCGTTGAAATCATCGGTCTCAGCCACATTCAGTCGCGCGGCATGAAGGCCGGAGCGGTCGCCGATCTCAATGCCTGCGAACAGGCGGTGCGGCAGGCCGTTGCGCTCGCCGAGCGCATGGCGAAAGTCCGCGTCGAGTCGGTGCTGTTGTCGGTCTCCGCCGGGCGGCTGCATGGGGAACTTGTCGAAGCGATTTCCGAAATTCGCGGCGGCGCCGTCACATCGTCCGACATGACGCGTGTCATGGGCACCGGCATGCGTCATGCTACGCCGCAAGGCCGCACGGTGCTGCACACAATTCCGGTCGGTTATTCGCTCGACGGTGTCAAAGGCGTTCGCGATCCACGCGGTATGGTCGCGCGCCAATTCGGCATAGATATGAACGTAGTCACCGCCGATACGACGGCGGCGAAGAACCTGATGCTCGTGGTCGAACGCTGTCATCTGAACGTCGAGGCGATGACGGCGGCGCCTTATGCCTCCGGACTCTCGGTACTGACCGGCGACGAAGCCGATCTCGGTGCTGCGGTGGTCGAGATGGGTGCTGGTACGACAACCATCGCGACCTATTCGGGCGGTCAGTTCGTCCACGCCAGCGGATTTGCGCTCGGCGGGCAACACATCACGATGGATCTTGCGCGAGGGCTCGGTGCATGCATTGCGGATGCCGAGCGAATCAAGACGTTATATGGCACCGCCTTGACCGGCGGATCCGATGCTCGCGACTCAGTCAGCGTTCCGGTCGCGGATGACTTTGACCGCGATGCATCGCAAATCGTTTCACGCGCCACGATCACGAACATCGTAAGGCAGCGGGTCGAGGAGACTTTTGAGATGGTCAGGGACCGGCTCGCGGATTCCCCCTTTGCGGCAGAGCCGAGGGCGCGAGTTGTGTTGAGCGGCGGAGCGTCGCAGCTGCCCGGAATTCCGGAGACAGCCTCGCGCATCCTCGGCCGTCCGGTCCGGGTCGGGCGCCCGCTGGGCTTCGTCCGTCTGCCGCCGGAAGCCAAATTTGCGTCCTTCGCGGTGCCGGCGGGCCTCTTGGTCTACCCCCAATTCGCTCATCTTGAACACGTCGAACCGCGGCATACGCGGCAGCTCATGACAGGGACAGACGGCGGCTATTTCGGAAAGGTCGGGCGATGGCTCCGGGAAGGTTTCTGATGGCCGGGACCGTCATCCTTACCGATCTATTAACAGCTTGGGCGTATATCCCGAGCTTCGGCGCGCGCGCGTAATTCGAGAGGCAACCATGACACTGGAATTCCAGAAACCCGATATTCGCGAGCTGAAGCCGCGTATCACCGTATTCGGCGTCGGCGGTGCAGGCGGCAATGCCGTCAACAACATGATCTCCGCCGGGCTTCAGGGCGTCGATTTCGTCGTCGCCAACACAGACGCGCAGGCGCTGACGATGTCGAAGGCCCAGCGCCTCGTGCAGATGGGCACGCAGGTCACGCAGGGCCTCGGCGCGGGCTCGCAGCCGGACATCGGCGCGGCAGCCGCTCAGGAAGTCATCGACGAAATCCGCGACCATCTGACAGGCGCGAACATGGTGTTCGTCACCGCCGGCATGGGCGGCGGCACCGGCACGGGTGCTGCTCCCGTCATCGCTGCGACCGCGCGCGAGATGGGCATCCTCACCGTCGGCGTCATCACCAAGCCGTTCCACTTCGAGGGCGTGCGCCGCATGAAGACCGCCGAGATCGGCATCGCCGAACTCGCCAAGGTGGTCGACACGCTGCTCATCATCCCGAACCAGAATCTGTTCCGTGTCGCCAACGAGAAGACCACCTTCGCCGACGCCTTCGCGATGGCCGACCAGGTGCTCTATTCGGGCGTCGCCTGCATCACCGATCTGATGGTCAAGGAAGGCCTCATCAATCTCGACTTCGCCGACGTCCGCGCGGTGATGAAGGAGATGGGCAAGGCCATGATGGGTACCGGCGAAGCCTCCGGCGAGAAGCGCGCCATGACCGCTGCCGAAGCTGCGATCGCCAATCCGTTGATCGATGACTCGTCTATGCGTGGAGCCAAGGGTCTGTTGATTTCGATCACCGGCGGTAAGGATCTGACGCTGTTTGAAGTCGATGAAGCCGCCACCCGCATCCGCGAGGAAGTGGACGAGCACGCCAACATCATCGTCGGCGCGACGTTCGACGAAAGCCTCGACGGCATCATCCGCGTCTCGGTCGTTGCGACCGGCACCGAACCCTCTGCTGCCGCGAAGTCGTCGACTCCATCCGCGACAACTTCAGCCGTTCCTGAAAAGAGCCGTTTGGCCGAACTCACCGCACGTCTGCGCGCCGACACTCAACGCGCAGCTGCAAAACAGGAAGTAAAACCGGCCGTTGCTGCTTCTCCGATCCGCGCCGAGCAGATCGACAAGGCTGCTCTTGCTGCCATCGCCGAAGCTGTCGCGCCGATCGAGCGTCCTGCTCCTGCGCAATCGGCAACCTATGGCGACGTCAGCGTCCGCCCGATTCCGCCGAAGCCGTCGCTGTTCCCGGATCACGAAGAGCCGATGGAGTTGCACGAACCGGCACCTCCGACGGCTTTCATCCCGCCGGCCGCCGAACGCCTGCCGCTGCGTTCCCCGCGTATGCCGGACTTCGATGAGTTGCCGGTTCCGGCCCAGAACGAAATCCGCCGTGCTCGTGGCGAGACCTCGGACGAGCATCCACAGAAGGCCCGCACGTCGCTGCTCCAGCGCCTCGCCAATGTCGGCCTTGGCCGTCGTGACGAGGAGAGCGAGGCACCGGTTTCCGGCCGAGCGTTGGCGCCTGAAATGTCCTCGATGCCGCCTCTGCCGACCCGCAAGCCACTCAAGCCGATCCCGCCGGAATTCGGTGGCGAGCCGGTTTCGGAATATGGACGCCGCCCTGCACCGCAGGGGCTCGATTCTCACGGCCGCCAGGCTCCGACACCTGTGCAGGTATCCGACGACCATTTGGATATCCCCGCCTTTCTGCGGCGGCAGGCCAACTGAGGTCCGTTACAATCGGTGACTTCGAGAAGCCCCGGTCCGAACGACCGGGGCTTTTTGCTGGCGACACCGTGCAATCGATTTCGTTCCAATAAGCCGCTGGAACTATTAGGGTATTTTTCTTCTGATTTTGCTACGAGATAGCCGCCGTGGGATACGGATTGGGCCGACGCGGCGGCGCGATTGCGGCGGCAATGGGGTAACAATCGGTAAACAAGCGTGAGTGGCGATTTCGGGTGCAGGGACTAAGGTCCGGCCACGTTGGGGGACGATCCGTGCCTCGGATCGTCAAGTTAGTGGGCTCAAGTGGGTATGAAATCCGGCCGTCAAACCACGCTGCGCGCGTCAGTCACGGTGACGGGCGTCGGCGTTCATTCCGGATCGCCCGTCTCGCTGACTCTCTCTCCCGCTGACATCAACGCCGGCTTCGTTTTCATCCGCACCGGTCTCGAAGGCGCCGACCGTGAGGTTCAGGCTGCCGCAGCGTCCGTGATTGCGACCGACTTCGCGACGGTGCTGGGCGACAAAGAAGGCCCATGCGTTTCCACTGCCGAGCATGTTCTCGCAGCTCTTCGCGGTATGGGCGTCGATAACGCCACCATCGAAGTCGATGGCCCGGAAGTACCGATCATGGACGGCAGCGCCGCTCCATTCGTTGCCGCCATCGACAGCGTCGGCGTCGTCCAGCAGAGCGCCCCGCGCCGCTACATCGAAGTTCTCAAGACCGTTCAGGTCGCGATCGGAAACTCCTTCGGCGAAATCCGCCCGCACGATGGCTTCCGCGCCGAAATCGAAATCGATTTCGCCAATCAGCAGATCGGCCGTCAGGCCTACAATTTCGATATGAACCCCGACAGCTTCCGCCGCGATATCTGCCGCGCCCGCACGTTCGGTCTGATGAGCGATGTTGCCAAGCTGTGGAGCGAAGGCTACGCGCTCGGTGCATCGTTCGAGAATTCTGTCGTGTTCGACGATACACGCGTGCTGAATGCAGAAGGCCTGCGCTACGCCGACGAATGCGTCCGCCACAAGGTTCTCGACGTGGTTGGCGACCTCGCGCTTGCTGGTTTGCCGCTGCTCGGTGTCTTCAAATCGGTTCGTGGCGGCCACAAGCTCAACCATGCTGTTCTGACCGCGCTTCTCGCCGACCGCCATGCCTGGCGCATCGTCGAAGCCGTCGAGCCTGTTGCAGCGGTTGCCAAGCGCCGTCCGCGCGGCCATGCTGACGTGACCGGCGGTCTCGTCGCCGCAACCTTCGCTCCGGACGTGTCCTGAGCCTCGTTTACGGGGCCTGAAGCGCCTTAACCAAGCCAGCTTTCATCTGCCGGAACCCGCCTTAATGCGGGCGAAATGTCCACCTATCCGGTTGGTTCAGATACTCATTTCGGCTAAATAACAGGGCCGGATCGCGCAAACCCGGGGCGGGTTTCGTATCCACAGCAGCCCATAAACTTACAGCGTGTACCCTCGTGTCGGTGCATCACTCAGGTCGGCCAGAATTCATGTCGCTCGAACCGCGTAAATTGTCCGATCGCCGCGGCCGTCTGCGCACGGCGTTCGCGCTGATGCTGCTGTCGCCGATGCTGGGCGGCTGCGGAGCCGGCGCGCTGTACGACAAGTTCTTCGCCAAGGATGAAACCTACGTCGATGAACCGGCGGACAAGCTCTACAACGAGGGCTTGTACAATATGAACGTGAAGAACGACACAAAAGCCGCCGCCAAGAAATTCGAGGAAGTCGACCGCCAGCATCCGTATTCGGACTGGGCGCGCAAGTCGCTGCTGATGTCGGCCTACGCCTCCTATCAGGGCGGTGATTACGACGAGTGCATTTCCTCGGCCAACCGTTATATCGCGCTGCATCCCGGCAGCCCCGATGCGGCCTACGCGCAATATCTGATCGCGGTTTCCAACTTCGACCAAATCCCGGATGTGTCGCGCGATCAGGGCCGCACCGAAAAGGCGATTGCATCGCTGGAAGAAGTCATCCGCAAATATCCGACATCCGAATACGCGACCTCGGCGAAGAAAAAGATCGAAGCGGCGCGCGACCAATTGGCCGGCAAGGAAATGACCGTCGGCCGCTATTACATGGGCAAGCGCGACTACACGGCAGCGATCAACCGCTTCAAGGTCGTGGTGACGCAGTATCAGACCACGCGTCACGTCGAGGAGGCGCTGGCGCGCCTGACCGAGGCCTATATGGCCATCGGCATCGTCGGCGAAGCGCAGACCGCCGCCGCCGTTCTGGGTCTGAATTTTCCGGATAGCCGCTGGTACAAAGACGCCTACAATCTTGTAAAGTCGGGCGGAGTCGAGCCGAGTGAGAACAAGGATTCTTACATCAGCAAGGCTTTCAAGAGAATCGGCCTCGGTTAGGATCCATTTCAAATGCTCGCCCGTCTATCGATCCGTGACATCGTCCTGATCGAGCGGCTCGACATCGACTTTCTCAAAGGTCTGGCGGTCCTCACCGGCGAAACCGGTGCGGGCAAATCCATTTTGCTCGATGCTTTCGCGCTGGCGCTGGGCGGGCGCGGCGATGCGGGCCTTGTGCGTCACGGCGCGGAGCAGGGGCAGGTCACGGCGGTATTCGACGTGCCGAAGGGACATCCCGCGACAGGAATTCTGCGCGAGAACGGATTTGAAGATAGCGGCGAGATGATTCTGCGTCGCGTGCAGATGGCCGACGGAAAGACGCGCGCGTTCCTCAACGATCAGGCGATCAGCGTTCAAACCTTGAAAGCCGTCGGTTCGACGTTGGTTGAAATTCACGGCCAGCACGACGAGCGCGCGCTCGTCGACACGGCAACACATCGCCGTCTGCTTGACGCTTTCGCCGGACTGGAGAGCGATGTCTCAGCCATCGAGAAATTATGGGATGCGCGCCGAACCGCGCGGGCGGCACTCGAAGAACATCGCGCCGGTATGGAGCGCGCGGAACGCGAGGCAGACTATCTGCGTCACGCATCCGAAGAACTGACCAAACTCAATCCGCAGGACGGCGAGGAAACATCGCTCGCGGAGCGTCGCACCGTGATGATGCAGGGCGAAAAGATCGCCGACGATTTGCGCGAGGCGCAGGCAGCTGTCGGCGGCCCCTCGTCGCCGGTGGCTGCGTTGTCCGCTGCGGTCCGCCGTCTCGAACGCCGTGCGGCGACCGCTCCTCAGTTGATCGAGCCCGCAGTGAAGGCGATGGACCTTGCGCTCAACGCGCTTGAAGAAGCCGACCAGCACCTCAATGCTGCATTGATCGCCGCCGACTTCGATCCGCTCGAACTTGAGCGCATCGAGGAGCGATTGTTTGCGCTCCGCGCGGCGTCGCGGAAATTCTCCACGCCCGTCGATGCGTTGAACGCGCTGGCGCAGAAATTTGCTGCCGATGTCGCGCTGATCGATGCGGGCGCGGATCAGTTGAAGGTTCTGGAAAAAGCAGCGTTGGCGGCTGACAAGGATTTCGATGCAGCCGCGCAGAAATTATCGGCGGCGCGCAACAAGGCGGCGGAGAAACTCAACAAGGCCGTCAATTCCGAACTGGCGCCGCTGAAACTCGATCGCGCGCAATTCTCCACGCAGGTTGCGAGCGATCTGGCTTCGCCCGGCCCGCAGGGAATCGACCGCGTCGAATTCTGGGTGCAGACCAATCCCGGCACCAAGCCTGGCCCGCTGATGAAGGTCGCGTCGGGTGGCGAGCTGTCGCGATTTTTGCTGGCGCTGAAAGTCGTGCTTTCGGATCGCGGATCTGCGCCGACTTTGGTATTCGACGAAATCGATACCGGCGTTGGCGGCGCGGTTGCGGACGCCATTGGCGCGCGGCTTGCGCGGCTTGCCGAGAAGGTTCAGGTGATGGCCGTGACGCATGCGCCGCAGGTTGCTGCGCGCGCGGACCAGCATTTGCTTATTTCCAAAGATGCGCTCGACAAGGGCAAGCGTGTCGCAACCAGCGTCGCGACATTGGCGAACGATCATCGCCGCGAGGAAATTGCACGCATGCTGGCGGGCGCTGAAATCACAGCCGAAGCGCGTGCGGCGGCGGAACGCCTGCTTAAAGCCGCGATGGCGTGACGTGGCGGCGCGCGCAAAGAAGACGACTGTTCCCGTCGAGAAGCTGACGCAGACGCAGGCGAAGGTCGAACTCGTGCGCCTCGCCCTTGAGATCGAGCGCCACAATGAACATTACTATCAGGAAGACGCACCGAAAATCTCGGACGCGGCCTATGACGCCTTAAGAAAACGCAGCGACGCCATCGAGGCGCGATTTCCAGGTCTCGTCACCTCGGACTCGCCGTCGAAAAAAATCGGTGCTGCGCCGTCGGGCCGTTTTGCGAAGGTGCCGCATAGCGTTCCGATGCTGTCGCTCGGCAACGCGTTCAGCGACGAAGATGTGAAGGATTTCGCCGAACGTGTCCGGAAATTTCTCAAGAGCGATGGCGAACTTGATTTCGTCGCCGAGCCGAAGATCGATGGTCTCTCGTTGTCACTGCGTTATGAAGACGGTGAACTCGTGCGCGGCGCCACGCGCGGCGACGGTTTCACCGGCGAGGATGTGACGGCGAATGTCAAAACGATTTCCGATATTCCGCATAGGCTGAAGGGCAAGAACATTCCCGCAGTCTGCGAAGTGCGCGGCGAAGTCTATATTCTGGGACGCGATTTCATCGGCTTCAACAAGCGCGCGGAGAAGGAGGGCATCCAGCTTGCTGCCAACCCGCGCAACTTTGCCGCCGGCTCGTTGCGTCAGAAAGACTCGTCGGTCACGGCGTCGCGTCCGTTGAAATTCTTCGCCTATGCGTGGGGCGAGATGAGCACAATGCCGGCCAAGACTCAGCACGGCATGATCGAATGGATGGAGAAAGCGGGCTTCGTGACCAATCCGCTGACGACGCTGTGCAAGAATACCGATGACCTCCTGAAATTCTATCGCAAGATCGAGCAGAAGCGAGCTTCGCTCGGCTACGACATTGACGGCGTTGTTTACAAGGTCGATCGGCTCGACTGGCAGGAGCGGCTCGGATTCGTCTCGCGCAATCCACGCTGGGCTATTGCGCATAAATTCGCGGCCGAGCAGGCGACGACGGTGCTCAACGACATCGAAATTCAGGTCGGCCGAACAGGCGCGCTGACGCCGGTCGCGAAACTCGCGCCCGTCACGGTGGGCGGCGTTGTAGTGTCGAATGCGACGTTGCACAACGAGGACTACATCAAGGGTATCGGCAATGATGGCGAGCCGATCCGCGACGGCGTGGATATCCGCATCGGCGACACCGTTGTCGTTCAGCGCGCGGGCGACGTGATTCCTCAAATCGTCAGCGTCGTTCTGGACAAACGGCCCAAGAGCGCGAAGCCCTACAAGTTTCCGACGGTGTGTCCGGCGTGCGGCAGTCATGCCGTGCGCGAGGAAGACCCGAAAACGGGTGAACTGGATTCCGTTCGCCGCTGCACGAATTCGCTGACTTGCCCCGCTCAGGCGATGGAGCGCCTTAAACATTTCGTCGCGCGCGGCGCGTTCGACATCGATGGCCTCGGCGACAAGCAGATCGAGGAATTTTTCGCGGGCGGCCTTGTGAGCGCGCCCGCCGATATTTTCACACTGAAGAAACGCGATGCGCGCGCGCAGAAGAAGCTCGCCGACCGCGAAGGCTTCGGCGACACGTCGGTACGCAATCTGTTCGACGCCATCGACGCGCGGCGTAAAATTTCGCTGCAGCGTTTTATTTACGCGCTTGGCATCCGGCATGCGGGCGAGGTCAATGCCAAGCTGCTCGCGCGGCACTATGGCTCTGTGGAGGCATTCCGGAAGGCGATGATCGCGGCGGGGAAGGGCGAGCAGTCAGAGGCGTATCAGGACCTCAACTCCATCGAAGGCATCGGAACGGTCGTTGCCAACGCCATCGTCGAGTTTTTCAAGGAGCCGCACAGTGTCGATGCGGTGGATGCCCTCTTGAAAGAAATCGAAGTACTCCCGGCCGAAAAGGTGAAATCGGGTTCGCCCATTGCCGGAAAAACGGTGGTGTTCACAGGTTCGCTTGAAAAATTCACGCGCGAGGAAGCGAAGGCCACCGCAGAGCGGCTCGGCGCGAAGGCGTCAGGCTCAGTGTCCAAGAAAACCGATTACGTCGTGGCGGGACCGGGCGCGGGCTCGAAACTTGCGGATGCGCAAAAGCTCGGCGTAAAAGTTTTGACCGAGGACGAATGGCTTGCGCTGGTCGGCGGAAGCTAGCCTAAAGAATTCCTGACTCTTGTTCTTCCGCGTCGAGCATTTCGTCTTCGCTGATGAACTTGTTTGTTCGCGGAACAAGGAAGTAGATCACGGCTGCGCATGCCGCCGAAATCGTCAGCACGGCTATGTTGAGCGGAAGCGGCGTCGCGAATTGTCCGCCGAGAAACGCGCCGAGCTGCGAACAGAGCGATCCGAATCCCATCTGGAGAAATCCCATCGCGCCTGAGGCGGTACCCGCTGCCTGCGGGCGAATGCTGATCGCGCCAGCCGACGCGTTCGACATCGCGAAGGCGTTGCCGAACATGACGATCATGTGCGTGCCGAACAGCCATTCGGGCTGCCGGTTCAGTCCGGTGAAACCCCAAATCAAATTGGCGATCGAGCCGAAAATTTGCAGCGCGAGTCCGAGCCATATCGTCCGGTCGAGTCCCAGTTTCGGCGATAGCCGCACCGAGACGAAATTTCCAAGCATGTACGCCACGCCCGATGTCGCAAACCACAGGCCATATTCGGCTGTGGAGCGCGCCATTTGGTTAACGACGATGTACGGTCCGCCGCCCGCGAATGTGAAGATGATCGCCGACGCCAGCATCTGACAAAGCACGTAACCGATGAACGCAGGGTTTGACGACAGCGCGCGCACGTCGTTGAAGAAGCCGGTGTCGCCGCTTTTGGTCATGACGACGCGTGTTTCGGGCAGACCCGCCGCGATGCTGATGGTGGCGAAGATTGCGGTTGCGGCCATGAAATAGAAAATCGCGCGCCCGCCGAAACTCGTCTCGATCAGTCCTCCAATCAGCGGACTGAGAAGTTGTGCAATCATCATCACGCCGATAACGAGACTGAGCATGCCGCCGACACGCTCGCGCGGATAGAGATCGCGGATCACCGCGCGGGCCATCACCATCCCGGTGCCGCCACCTACCGCCTGAAAAAATCGCGCGCCGATCAGTTGCGGCAGGGTCTGCGCGAAGACGCACGCAATCGTTGCGGCCGTCATGATAACAAGTCCCGCGAGCAGAACGGGTCGCCGTCCGAATTTGTCGGAAAGCGGCCCGGTCACAAGCTGCGAGCTTGCAAGGCCGACCATGAACAGCGAGACGTTCAATTGTACCGAGGTGACGTCAGTGTTGAAGACCTTGACCAGCATCGGAAGGGCAGGGACGAGAATGTAGAGCGACACCGGCGCGATGCCGTTCATCGCGACGAGCAGCAGAAGCAATTTCCACGATGTGCTGGTGGCGGCCTTTGCGGCTGCGATCTCGTTGTCGGTCACGTTATCCGGACTCTTATGGTCGTATGTGATGCATCGGCTCCGTGGCGCGGTCGAGCCACACTTTTGTGGCTTCATCGACCAGGGGACGAATTTCGTCGCGCACGCGTGCGTGGTAGGCGTTGAGCCAGCGCAATTCTACCTTGCTGATGCGATCTGGGTTTATCAGCCGCCGGTCGATCGGCGCGAGCGTCAGCGTCTCGAACGCATTCATCGATTTTTCCGCGCCGTCGATCTTTGCCTCGACGACAAGTTCGAGATTCTCGATGCGAATGCCGAACGCATCCGTTTTGTAATAGCCCGGCTCGTTGGAAAGAATCATTCCGCGCTTGAGTGGCGTGGTGCCGAGTTTTGAAATGCGCGCCGGGCCTTCGTGCACCGATAGATAGCTGCCGACGCCGTGGCCGGTGCCGTGATCGAAGTCGATCCCCGCTTGCCAGAGGAACTGACGCGCGAGCGTGTCGATCTGCGCGCCTGTCGTGCCGTCGGGAAAAACGGCGCGGGCAATGGCGATATGCCCGCGCAGCACGCGCGTAAAGCGGTCGCGCATTTCGTCGGTCGGCTCGCCAATCGCGATGGTGCGCGTAACGTCGGTCGTGCCGTCTTCGTATTGCGCACCGGAATCGATCAGCAGCAGATCTCCGGGTGCGATGCGGCGGTTGGATTTGCGTGTGACGCGGTAATGGACGATGGCGCCGTTTGGGCCGGTACCGGCGATCGTGGGGAATGAAACATCCTTCAGCGCGCCAGTATCGCGGCGGAAACTTTCCAATGCCTCGACCGCATCGATCTCGGTCAATGTGCCGCTGTGTGCTTCGCGGTCGATCCACGCGAGGAATGTCGCGAGTGCCGCGCCATCGCGCTTGTGCGCGTTTCGCGTGCCGGAAATTTCAGCCGGATTTTTCACGGCCTTGAGCAGCGCAACAGGATCGGGCCCGCGCAGCGGCTTGCCGCCTTCGGCGGTGACGAGTCGCGAGAGGGAATCAGCAGCAGTTGCCGCGTCGAGCGCGATGGCCGCACCCGTCTTCGCCAACAGCGAAAGGCGCGGCATCATCGCGTCCGGTTCTTCGACGGCCGCAACTTTTTCGAGATGATCGCGTGCACTGTTCGACAGTTTGCGATGATCGATGAAGATTGTCGGGCGGCCATCCTTCGGGATCATCGCGTAGGACAAAGGCAGCGGCGTGTGCGCGACATCCGCGCCACGAATGTTGAAGGTCCATGCCACCGCGTGCGAATCGGACAGCACCAGCGCCTCGGCACTGAGCTTGGCGATCTCTGTACGAATCCGTTTGAGCTTGTCCTCTTCGCTTTCGCCGGCGAATTGAAGTCCATGGACGGTGACAGGGCCGAGCGGCGGAGCAGGGCGCTCCGTCCAGATCGAATCGACCGGATTGCTCTCGACAGCGACGAGTTCGGCACCGGCTTTCTTGCAGGCCTTGGCGAGTTTCTCGGCTGCCGCCGAAGTGTGCAGCCAGGGGTCAAATCCGAGGCGGTCGCCCGCGTTAAGATTTTCCGCTAGCCATGTCTCCGGCGGTGGATCGATGAGCGAGGCGACATCCCATGCCGCGGTGTCCACCTGCTTGGCCGCCTGAAGCGTATAGCGCCCATCGACGAACACCGCTGCCTTGAGCGGCAGAACCGCCGCCAAGCCTGCCGAGCCGGTAAAGCCCGTCAGCCATGCCAGCCGCTCTTCGGAAGGGGCGACATATTCGTTTTGCTGGCTATCGGCGCGGGGAACGATGAACCCCGTCAGCCCTCGCCGCACTAATTCTTCGCGGAAAGCGGACAGGCGCGCGGTCAGCGCCACGCCGCCTTCCGGCTCTTCAAATGTCTGGAATTGAGCCTCGAACATGCGTGGACATTAGGGTCGCGGAGCAGGGGCGGCAATCGCCGGGCTTGCGGCCGTGATCCGCGAAAAGGGACTGGCACGATCTGTGCTTAGTAATTGCTGCCTATAGGGAAGGCTGTGCTGAGGAACCTTTTGCGACCGAAAATGCTTGGAATTAAAGGCCTCACGGAAATGCAGAGGGGTGTGTTTTTCAACTCAACGACGAGGGGAATAGGACATGCCGACGTTTATGTTTGAGAAGATTGCGCCGCCGGCTCGCCGGTTGGCTCAGGTTCAGGCCATCGCGGTGAACGAGCCGCGCGGCGTCATCGTTCAGATGCTTGATCGGCTCACCGCCAACCGTCTGGAGCGCGAAGCGCGCGCCATGCGCCGGGCGAAAAACGAGGTCAGTTTCACCGAAGCCGACATCACGCCGATGAGAACGCGCCCGACCTGACGGGACCTCAGCACTTCTGCATCAGCAAGCTGGTCCAGCCGTCGATCTGGATGCGCCGGATCAGCTTCAGACCGCTAGAACGATAGGCCGCGACGACACTGCTCGCCTGCGGCGGCAGCAACCCCGACAGGATGACGAATGCGGATGGCGCGAGGTGCGTTGCCATCGCGGGCGCGAGTGCACGCAAAGGTTTCGCCAGAATGTTCGCAAGGACGAGCCCGAACGGGCCGTTCGCGCTAAAGGCTGCCGAATGAAATCCAGTCGCATGAATTGTCTGCACGAGATTCCCGGCGCCGTTGAGTTTGGCATTTTCTCGCGCGACCAGAACAGATTGCGCGTCGATGTCGCTCGCCAGAACGTGCCGTTGCATTTTTTTGGCCGCAGCAATCGCCAAAACGCCGGTGCCGGTTCCCAAATCCAGAATCCGTTTCGGCGTGCGTTGGCGCAGCACGAGATCGAGCAGCGTGAGACAGCCGCGCGTCGTGCCGTGATGTCCCGTGCCGAATGCGAGCGCGGCTTCGATCTCGATCGAGATTTTGTTCGGAGGAATCCGCTCGCGGTCGTGATGGCCGTGCACGATGAAGGGTCCGGCCTGCACGGGCACAAGATCGGCGAGGCTCGCTTTCACCCAATCCTTCGTCTCCACGGGACTGAAGACGATGGTCTTCGCGGCGGCATCGCCCGCAGTTTGCGCTACCAGCGCGCGGATGATGTCCTCATCCGGCGGCTCCGCGAAATGCATGGTGATGTCCCAGCGTCCGCCGGGCGCTTCGAAGGCCGCAACCGCAAGATCATGCGACGGGTATGTTTCGGTGATGATGTCCACAACGCGGCTGGCGGTATGTTCGTCGCCAATGGCGAATGTTGCTTGGGTTGTGGGAGATGCGTCCTGCGGAGTCATGCGGTTCTAATGTGCTGAATTTAAGCTCTGTATCGCGCGGCTTTCACAGCCTGTCCATGCGTTTCGCTTGAGTATTCAGACACGTTATACCGGCTTTAGAAGCGGATTTCCCCGGACTTATGCGGCGCTTATCCACGGGCTTATCCACAGCTGCGATCTATACGAAAAACGAGCGGTGATCGCCGAGAATGACTTTCGCCGCGTTATGTCCCGGAGCGCCGGTGACGCCGCCGCCGGGATGCGCGCCCGAACCGCAATGATAAAGGCCCTTCAGCGGCCCGCGATAACCTGCGTAGCCGAGCATCGGCCGCGCCGAGAACAGCTGATTGAGCGACAGTGCGCCGTGGAAAATGTCGCCGCCGAGCAACCCGAAATCACGCTCCAAATCTAGCGGCGTCAGAATTTGTCGCCCCATCACGCTTCGCGCAAAACCCGGCGCGTAACGATCCACCATTGCAATCATCAGGTCCGCGACTTCTTCGCGATGCTCGTCCCACGATGAGCCGTCTGGCAGTTGAGGCGCGACGTGCTGACAGAAAAGGCTGGCAACGTGCTTGCTTTCGGGCGCGAGCGTATCGTCGAGTGTGGAAGGGATCAGCATTTCCACCACCGGCTCGCGGCTCCAGCCGAATTGCTTGGCGTCGAGCCATGCGCGATCCATGTAGCCGAGCGACGGCGCGAGAATAATTCCCGAGGTGAGATGATCGCCTTGGCCGGGCAGCGCCGTGAACGACGGCAGTTCGGAAAGCGCGACATTCATTCGGAATGTGCCGGAGCCGTTCTTCCAGTTTGAAATGCGTTTCAGAAATGGTTCGGGCAAAGCGTTCATGGGAACGAGTTTCGTGTATAGCAATTTCGGATTGACGCTCGAGACAATGTAGTCCGCGCGAATAGCTTTACCGTTCTCGGCGACAACACCGACTGCGCGATCACCTTCGACAATGATCTCACGCACACCTGCATCGGTCTCGATCTCGGCGCCTCGCGCTTTTGCCGCGAGCGCCATCGCTTGCGTGATCGCGCCCATGCCGCCGATGGCGTGGCCCCACAGCCCTTTCTTGCCGTTCACTTCGCCGAAGGCGTGATGCAGCATCACGTAAGCCGAACCCGCCGCGTAGGGACTGGCGTAGTTGCCGACAATGGCGTCGAAACCGAACAGCGCCTTGATGAGATCGCTCTCGAAACGCTCGTCGAGCATTTCGCCGGCCGAGCGCGTGAAAAGATCGAGAAGCACGCGCTGACTCTCAATATCAAGTCCGCGCAGGATGTTTGCGGTACCAAGCGCATTCAATGACTCGCGGATCGCGCGCGGCCCGAATCCTTCGACCAAATCCGGCGGCGCACGCAGAACGAATTGCCGCAGCACGTCGGCGATGCTTTCCAGTTCGGCATTGAAGCCGTCGATGGCAAGCGCATCGCGCTCGCTGAGTTTGGCAAGCGATTGGTGCGTTCGTCCTTCGCCGGTGAGGAGATAGCTGCCGTCCGGCGCGGGAAGGAAATTCTGCGCGCGCCGTTCCACGATGCGAAGACCGTAGCGATGCAACTGGAGATCGTCGATCACCTTTGAATTCAGCAGACTGACGGTATAGGCGGCGACCGAGTTTCTGAATCCGGGGTGGAACTCCTCCGTCACCGCCGCGCCGCCGACGACCTTGCGCCGTTCGATCACCTTCACGCGAAGCCCGTTCATCGCGAGATAGGCCGCGCACGTGAGGCCGTTGTGGCCTGCGCCGATGATAAGTGCATCGCAATCCGGCATAGGTCTGTCATAGTCGCGCAGAGCGGAGCGCGCGAGGATTTTCTATCACGCGCATGTTCTTGCCCGCTGCCGGTGGCTATGCTCCTATCTGGTGCCTCCGGCGATTTGCCGGGATTCGCCGGAGTCTTCATGTCAGCAATGCCGTCCGAAATCGCGAGCCAGTCATCCGGCGCGCGTAACAGGCTTGTTCTCGTCGTCTATACGGCATCCATTTTTACGAGCGCACTGCTGCTGTTCTCTGTGCAGCCGCTGTTCACAAAAATGGTGCTGCCGCGTCTCGGTGGATCGCCGGCGGTGTGGTCGGTAGCGATGGTGTTCTTCCAGTCGCTGCTGCTCGGTGGTTACGCATACGCGCATTATTTGATGACGCTCAAGAGCCGCGTCGCACCGGTCATCATTCATCTCGCGCTGCTCGCCGTCGCGATGCTGACCCTGCCGCTCTCGATTGCGAACGGATGGGGCGAATCGCCGGCGAGCGGTTACGCGTTCTGGCTGCTCGGATTGTTCGCCGTCTCGATCGGCCTTCCGTTCTTTGCGCTGGCGGCGAACAACCCGATGCTACAGGCATGGTTCGTTCGTACTGGCCATCCGGATGGGCCCGATCCGTATTTTCTCTATGCGTCGTCGAACATCGGCAGCTTTCTCGCGCTGCTGAGCTATCCGTTTCTGTTTGAGCCGATATTCACGCTGCGCACGCAGAATCTGATGTGGACCGCCGGTTACGGGTTGCTGATCGTTTTGATCGCCGCGTGCGGCTTCCTTCTTGTCCGTTCTCCGCCGATGTCGGTCGCGGCCATCGAAGCAAGCGATGGCGATGCGCCTCCGCCCACATCGGTCACGCGTGCAAGATGGATTTTCCTTGCCGCCGTGCCATCGGGGCTTCTGATCGCGGTTACGGCCCATATTTCGACCGACGTAGCGGCAGCGCCTCTGCTGTGGGTACTGCCATTGTCGCTCTATTTGCTGACATGGGTGCTGGTGTTTCAGTCACGTCCGCTGCTGCCGCACGATTGGATGCTGAGAGTGCAGCCGTTGGCCATCGCCGGCGGTGTCGTGTTGTTGGCGTTTTCCGGCGAGCAGAATCTTTTAGTGACACTCGGCGGCCATCTGCTGTGTTTTTTCCTGATCGCAATGGCCTGCCATGGAGAACTCGCGCGCACGCGCCCGGCGGCGCAATACCTCACAGGCTTCTACGTCGCGCTGTCGTTCGGCGGCATGGTCGGCGGATTGTTCGCAGGCCTGCTCGCGCCGTATATTTTTTCCTGGATTGCCGAGTATCCGATCCTGCTCGCACTGTCGGCACTCTGCCGTCCGGCGGGATCGTCTAATTCGCGCGCAGGCCTTTGGTTGTGGTTGATTGCTGTCGTCGCCGCGCTGACACTTGTTGCATTTTCATATCGAAGCGGCGGCATCGCCGACTATCTTGAAACGAATCGCGTGTGGGTGGTCACATCGGTCGCCATCGCCGCCATGATCCTTGCGGTGCTGTTCAGCATCGATCGCTGGAAATTCGCGAGCGTCGTTGCGCTCGGGCTTGTTCTCATCCGGCTCTATCCGGCGGACGAGGGTCGCGTCGATACGGTTCGCAGCTTCTTCGGCGTGCACAAAATCGTTGTCACGCCACACGGCCAGTATCACGTTCTGATGCACGGCACGACGATCCACGGCGCTGAGAAATTCCAGGAAGACGATGGTTCACCTACCAAGGGCCGGCCGGAACCGATCAGTTACTATCACAATGACGGCGGCATCGGCCGCGCGATCACCGCCATCCGCGAGCGCAAGGGTGCGCCGCTTCGCGTTGCCGTGATCGGCCTCGGCGCCGGAACGCTAGCGTGCCAGTCGCAGCCCGGTGAGACCTGGAAATTCTTCGAGATCGATCAGACCATGGTCGATACCGCGCGCGACCCGAAATATTTCACCTACATCCAGTCATGCCAGCCGGACATGAAGCCGGTGATCGGCGACGCGCGGCTGACTTTCGCAAAAGAGCCGGACGGCGTTTACGATCTGATTATCGTCGATGCATATTCGTCGGACGCTATTCCGATTCACCTCGCGACCGAAGAGGCGATGGAAATATACAAATCCAAGCTCGCGCCGCACGGCGCTGTGCTGATGCACGTCTCCAACCGGCATCTCGATCTCGTCAGCGTTGTCGTCGGCATCGCCGAAGAGAACGATTTGAAGAGCTGGGTGTATAACGAGGACTCAGGCCGCGACAGCGAATACATCTTCACGACAGAGGTGGTGATCTCCGCGCGCGAGGAAGCCGATGTCGGCAAGCTCGCGTCCGACGACAAATGGTATCTCACGGAAGCAACCGAAGGCCAGCGCGTGTGGACGGACGACTACTCGAATATTCTGGGAGCGGTCTGGCGGCGGCTGAAGAACGGCGACGAAGACTGATCGCACGTTCGGATCAATAGCCGCGCTGACCGTAGTAGTAACGCGGACGGATATAGCGTTCGCCGTCGTCGTCGTCCTGCGCGTAATACTGCTGGCCGGTTTGCGAATCGACATAGATGCGCCGCTGTTGTTGCTGCGGCCAGCGTTGTTCGTTCGACCCGTAGTAATAGCTGCGCGGATGAACTTCAGGTTGATAGGTCTGATCCTGATAGGTCTGGCTGGCATAGTCGCGATCAGGCGAGGGCGTGCGGGCACGATTGTTGCTGTAAATATCCTCGCTGTATTGGTCGTTGGTTGAATATTGCGGATTGGCGCGCTGCTGCGGCGCGATCTGCAACGGTTGGCCGTAGGCATCGTAGGTTGGTGCCGGGCGCGCCGCAGCCACCGCACTCGGTTTCGGATTTCGCGCCAGCGCGACCTGCGACGATCCCGTCAGCGTGACGGTGGTGTTCAGCACGCCTTGCTCTTTGACAAGATCCCAGAGCGTCTGCGCATTCGCGCGCGACAGCCGCACGCAGCCATGCGAGGCGGGCGTGCCGAGACGGTTCACGGAGTCCGTGCCGTGGATTGCGTGCCCCTGCTTGGTGAAGAAGATCGCGTGCGGCATCGGCGCATCGTCGAATTCCTTCGAGTAGTGATCCTCTTCCATGCGGAAAGTGCGGAAGCTGCCGTTCGGCGTCTCATGCGAAGGATTGCCGCTCGACACCGGCCAGTTGTATTTGGTCACGCCATCGACGGCGACGGTCATGCGTTGCTGGTTCTTGTCCACGGTGATGTCGACAGCGGCCTGCGCCGCGCTCGTCGCGAGCAGCATCAGTCCGGCAATTGGAATCAGCGTCGAACGCATGACTTCGGCCTCACCCGTTACTACAGCTCCAAAGTAGAACATCGAAGATGGCTTTTTAACCGCCAGGCGATCTTAAGGTTGATGAACGGCGGTAGCTCTTTCGTGAACAGAAGGAAACGCCACGGGGATCTTCTTGCATCAGGGCAACCTTCGCGTGTTTCGGATGTTGTCCAGCGGGCCGAGGCACCGCACAGGAGGCCTCCCAAGATGAACGCCGTGATTTCTCGACGACTTTCGCGGCCGCGCAACGGCGCTTTGCCTTAATTGGCGTGGCGCTGGCATTTCTTGCGGTACCAAGTGTTTCTCATGCGCGGGGTGTACTCAACGGCATGGCAGGCGGCGCGGCCGAAGGCTCTTACAGAGGCAGCCGGGTTGCCGGGCCGGTCGGCGGGGTTTTCGGAGGGGCAGCCGGCGCGGGCGTTATTGTCTGCGCTATTGACCGTTCAGCCGCGTGAACGGCGAATGCTCCGTTTGCGGGGCGTTTCGCTGCGCAATCGAACCGCGTTGTAATTTCTCTGGAGTTGAAGCAACCTGCGGGTCGCGTTCGCGTGAAGCCGGTCGGGCGTCGGCCGTGCAGGGAGGCTTCTCAAATGAAAATCAAATCGTCCATTTTTGCGGTTGTGTTGCTGGCAATTCCCGCCGCAGCCTTCGCGCAAAACAATCCGGTCAGCGGCGCCGTCGGCGGTGCCGCGCAGGGTTCATATGAAGGCAGCCGGGCCGCCGGTCCAGTCGGAAGCGTTGTCGGCGGCGCGCTTGGTGCCGGCCTCGGCGCAGTCAGCGGAACGGTCAATGGCGTGGTTGGAACGACCGAGCGTGTTGTCGAGCCGGTCCCTGTGCCGCCGCCGCAGAACCGCGGATATTTCGACAGCAAGGGTGTCTATCACCCGCAGTAAGGATTCGAATTCGGATCGATCGTCTCACGCCCCGCTCGCGGGGCGTGCTTCGTTTCGCTTCAGGTTTTGAGCCGATAGCCGGTCTTGAAGATCCACCACACGGCGATCATGCATATCGCGAGAAAAGCGAACGTCATGCCGAGGCTGATGCCGACGCTGACATCGGCGATCTCGAAGAAGCTCCAGCGGAACCCGCTGATGAGATACACAACCGGATTGAACAGCGCGATGGTCTGCCAGATTGGCGGAAGCATGTTGATCGAATAGAAGCTGCCGCCAAGAAACGTCAGCGGCGTAATGACGAGCAGCGGAATCACCTGCAATTTCTCGAAGCCGTCCGCCCAGATACCTATGATGAATCCGAACAGGCTGAAGGTCAGGCTCGTGAGGATCAGGAATGTGAGCATCACGAACGGATGCATGATCTTCAACGGGACGAAAAACCCAGCCGTTGCGAGAATGATGAGACCGAGGATCATCGACTTGGTGGCCGCCGCACCGACATAACCAAGAACCGCCTCGAACGACGAGACCGGCGCGGACAGCAGCTCATAGATGGTACCGGTGAACTTGGGAAAATAAATGCCGAACGATGCGTTGGCGATGCTCTGCGTCAAAAGCGACAGCATGATGAGGCCCGGCACGATGAACGTGCCGTAGGTTATCCCGTCAATCTGCTGTATACGCGAGCCGATGGCCGCGCCGAATACGACGAAATACAGCGCCGTCGAGATCACCGGCGAGATGACGCTCTGCATCAGCGTGCGCAGGGTGCGCGCCATTTCATATTTATAGATCGCGCGGACGGCGTAAAGATTCATGCGTGCACCAGGCTGACGAAGATTTCTTCCAGCGAGCTTTGCTTGGTGTTGAGATCGTTGAAGGCGATTCCGGCCTGCCGCAGATCGTTCATCAGCGTTGTGATGCCGGTACGCTCACCCTTGGTGTCGTAGGTATAGACAAGCTCGTGGCCGTCTTCGGCGAGTTCGAGTTTATATGCGGCAAGCGAGGACGGGATCGCCGCGAGCTTCTGTTGCAGATGCAGACTCAGCTGCTTCTTGCCGAGCTTCTGCATCAGCTTCTTTTTGTCTTCGATCAGAACGATCTCGCCCTTGTTGATGACGCCGACGCGGTCCGCCATCTCCTCGGCTTCCTCGATGTAGTGAGTCGTGAGAATGATCGTGACACCGGCCTCGCGCAATTCGCGCACAACGTCCCACATCGCCTTGCGCAGTTCGACGTCAACGCCTGCGGTCGGCTCGTCGAGGAACAGAATCTGCGGCTCGTGCGCCAGCGCTTTAGCGATCATCACGCGGCGCTTCATGCCGCCGGACAGCGTAATGATCTGGCTCTTGCGTTTGTCCCACAGCGAAAGATCTTTGAGAATTTTCTCAATCAGCGCGGAATTCTTCGGCTTTCCGAACAAGCCGCGGCTGAACGATGCTGTCGCGAATGGCGACTCCCATGCATCCGTGTGAAGCTCTTGAGGAACAAGTCCGATCAGCGAGCGTGCTTCGCGGTAGTTCTTGATGTTGTCGTATCCGCCGACCGTCACCGTGCCGCTACTTGGCATCACGAGACCGCAGATCGCTCCAATTAAAGTCGTCTTGCCCGCGCCATTCGGACCGAGCAGCGCGAAAATTTCGCCGCGCTCGATGTCGAGGTTGACGTTCTTGAGAGCTGTGAACCCGGACGCATAAGTCTTGGTCAGATTTGAAACAGAGATAATGGGCATGATAATTCTGATGCGGGAAGGGTTGCACAGATAGCGGCGCAAACCGCCGTGCACAAGGGCGTTTCGCCCACGCGCAGCTTCTATGCTTTTGTGACGAAACTATCGACGACCTTCTTCTCGCCCGCTTTCTCGAAGGCGATGGTCAACTTGTTGCCGTCGATCTTGGCGACCGTGCCGTAGCCGAACTTTTGATGAAACACGCGGTCGCCTAGCGTGAAATCCGATTCGGTGCCGGTCGATTTCGCGATTAGTTCGCCTTCGATCGTCATCGGCTTGCGGCCACCGGGGGCGCTGCGTCCGCCCGCATCGTAACGTCCACCGGTTTCGTCGAAGCCGCTGCGACCGCGATTGGCCTGCGCGCGCTGCCAGCCCGGCGTTGAATAGCTCGATCCGAACGACTCGACATTGTCGAAACGCGAGGCGCCGTAGCCGCCAGCGCCGCCCCATCCCGAGCCGCCTTTGGATTCGGTGATCTCGACATTGTCGGCGGGCAATTCATCGAGAAAGCGCGACGGAATTGTTGTGGACCATGAGCCGTGAATGCGGCGGTTGGTGGCGAAAAACAGTTTGGCGCGTTTGCGCGCGCGCGTGATGCCAACATGAGCGAGGCGGCGTTCTTCTTCCAACCCTGCGCGGCCCTGTTCGTCGAGCGCACGCTGATGCGGAAACAGGCCTTCCTCCCAGCCCGGAAGAAATACGTTGTCGAATTCGAGTCCCTTCGCCGAATGGAGCGTCATCAGCGATACGGCATCCTCATCCGCGCCGCCTTCACGATCCATCACGAGAGAGATGTGTTCGAGGAATCCATGCAGGTTCTCGAATTCCTCCATCGATCGCACGAGCTCTTTCAAGTTTTCGAGTCGTCCCGCCGCGTCAGCGGAGCGATCTTTCTGCCACATCTCGGTGTAGCCGGATTCGTCGAGAACGATTTCGGCCAGCTCAGTGTGCGGCATCACATCGCGCTGCGCGCGCCAGCGGTCGAAATTCGTCACGACCTCGCGCAGACTACCACGCGGCTTCGGCTTCAATTCATCGGTTTCGATGATCGAGCGTGCCGCTTCCATCAGGGGGATTTTGCGCTTTCGCCCGATGTCGTGAAGCAGTTGAAGCGTCGCGTCGCCAAGTCCGCGCTTCGGCACGTTGACGATGCGCTCAAAGGCGAGATCGTCAGCCGGTGAGTTGATGACTCGTAGATAAGCGAGTGCGTCGCGCACTTCAGCGCGTTCGTAGAACCTTGGTCCGCCGATCACGCGATAGGGCATGCCCAGCGTGACGAAGCGATCTTCAAACTCGCGCATCTGGAAGGAGGCGCGCACGAGAATCGCAATCTCGTTCAATTTGCTGCCCGCGCGCTGGAGCTGTTCGATTTCCTCGCCGATGCCGCGCGCTTCCTCTTCCGAATCCCAAGAGCCGGTAACGGTGACTTTCTCGCCATCGACATCCTCAGTCCGCAAAGTCTTGCCGAGGCGGCCTTCGTTATGCGCGATCAGATGCGAGGCTGCCGCCAGGATGTGACCGGTCGAACGATAGTTGCGCTCGAGACGAATGACTTTCGCGCCGGGAAAGTCGTGCTCGAAGCGCAGGATGTTATCGACCTCCGCGCCGCGCCAGCCGTAGATCGACTGATCGTCGTCGCCGACGCAGCAGATGTTCTTCGGCGCGGACAGCGAAGGGGCTGACGCACCGTCTGCAATTGCGACAGGTGATGACGGCGCCTGCGCCAGCAACCGCAGCCAGAGATATTGTGCGACGTTGGTGTCTTGATACTCGTCAACCAGAATGAATCTAAATCGGTTCTGATATTGCCGCAGCACGTCGGGATGTTCGCGGAACAGCCGGATGTTCTCGAGCAGCAGATCGCCGAAGTCCGCTGCGTTGAGAATCTTCAGCCGTTCCTGATAGGCAGCATAGAGCTTGCCGCCCTTGCCGTTACCGAAGACGGCGGCCTCGCCGGACGGGACTTGTGACGGCGTCAGTCCGCGATTTTTCCAGCCGTCGATGAGACCAGCGAGCATCCGCGCCGGCCATCGCTTGTCGTCGATGTTCTCTGCTTGCAGCAGTTGCTTGAGAAGGCGGATCTGGTCATCGACATCGAGCACGGTGAAATTGGACTTAAGCTGCACGAGTTCGGCGTGATAGCGCAGAATTCTTCCGCCGATGGAGTGGAAGGTGCCGAGCCACGGCATGCCTTCGACCGCTTGTCCCAGCATTTCGCCCAGACGATGCTTCATCTCGCGCGCCGCCTTGTTGGTGAAGGTGACGGAGAGAATTTCGTTCGGCCGCGCGCGGCCCATCGAAAGAATATGCGCAATGCGCGATGTGAGAACGCGCGTCTTGCCGGTGCCTGCACCCGCCAGCACAAGCACAGGCCCATCGAGCGTTTCGACCGCTTCGCGCTGCTCGGGGTTGAGTGCGGTCAGATATTGCGGAGCCAATGCTGCGCGCGCACGGGCCGCGATTCCGCCAGCGGCAGGCTGATGGCTCGGCACGTCGAGAGGCGGCAGTTTGTTCGGTTCGGTCATGCGATTCGGCTTGTATCCCACGATGGCATCGAGGGGACTCAAAAGGGAGCGTTCATAACAGGATTGTCGCAGATATAGGCGTTAGGAAGCGGTTTCGACAGGCGCATTGACTGAAGCGGACCCAAATGGCTTGCACCAATTTGTTCCCTGAAATCGCGGCTTTTTGTGGCTTTCACGACCCACGCCGGGACGGAACATTCAATCCGCAGTCGGATTGTTTCTGCGTATCGGGTGCCGAAATCCATTCGGCGCTTCAAAGGAAAACAAAACGCAGGAGCGGTTCATGTTGAGCTGGGTTGTTACATTTCTGATTGTGGCGCTTGTAGCGGGCCTTTTGGGCTTCGGCGGCATCGCCGGCGCGTCGATCGAAATCGCCAAGATCGTGTTCTTCGTCGCGATCGTACTGTTCCTGATTTCGGCCGTTGTGGGTCTGGCGCGCGGCCGGGGACCGGTCTAACCGCTTGAGCTCTTCGGCGTAGGCATGGCGATCCGCCTGCCGATGCCATCCGGCTTTTTAACGGCGCCGTGAGCCTGAACGATCGCGCGGATTCGCGCGGCAATGTCGGGGGGCCACGGTGCCGTTTTTCGTGTGCTCATATCGACGTGGAGCGACATGCCCTCGGATGTAGCCGAAAGCCAGCCCTCGGTCGCATGCCGCAATTCCTCGAAGGTGTGAATACGCTTGTCGTCGGCTTCCAGCATGTACACCGCAACCACGACCGGATCGCCGAGGTGAACCTCGCGCAGGTATCGAATGTGCGCTTCGGCCGAGAAGGTGGAGCAGTTGCGCTCTTTCATGTAGTCCGGCCCGACGCCGAATTCGGTCCACATCTGATCGATGCCGCGATCGAACAGCACATTGTAGTAGGCCATGTTGAGATGGCCGTTGTAGTCGATCCATTGCGGTTCGATTTGCATGATCGTGGTCAGAAAGGGTGCTGCGGTTTGTTGCGGCGCGTTCCCCGCTTGCATCGTCATTTCATTTCCTTAGGGAGTCATTCGTTCACTTGACCCGCTATACAACCTTTGCGACGGTTTGCGCCACACCGTCCTTATAGAAGCGATCTGCCGTGGCATTCTCCAATACCGCTCTCAAGCGTCCCGCGCCATCCGCCGTCGCTAGCGCCGTCGAGGCACTTGCCGCGCGGTTTGGCAACAATCTCATAACCTCGCAGGCCGTGCGCGAGCAGCATTCCCACACCACGACCTGGTTGCCGATGCAGCCGCCGGATGCAGTTGTGATGGCGCAATCGACGAGCGACATTCAGGACGTGGTGCGGATTTGTGCCGAGCGGCGCGTACCGGTCATTCCGTTCGGCACCGGAACGTCGCTGGAAGGGCAGGTGAATGCTCCTGCCGGCGGCGTGTGCATCGATCTGCGCGAGATGAATCGGATCATCGCCGTTCACCCGGACGATCTGGATTGCGTGATCGAGCCGGGCGTCACGCGCAAGGCCCTCAACGAACATCTGCGCGATCAGGGATTGTTTTTCCCGATCGACCCCGGCGCCGATGCGTCGATCGGCGGCATGGCCTCGACGCGTGCTTCAGGCACCAATGCCGTGCGCTACGGCACCATGAAAGACAATATCCTTGCGCTGAAGATCGTTCGCGCCGACGGCGAGATCATCTCGACCGGTACGCGCGCGAAGAAATCATCCGCCGGCTACGATCTCACGCATCTGTTCATCGGTGCGGAAGGCACGCTCGGAATTGTTTCTGAAATCACGCTTAAGCTGCGCGGCATTCCGCAGAGCATCGCGGCAGGTTCGTGTTCGTTCAAAACAGTCGAAGGCGCATGCAACGCGACCATTCTGGCAATCCAGACCGGCATCCCGCTGGCGCGCATCGAATTGCTCAACGCGGCGCAGGTTGCTGCATGTAACGCGTACTCAAAATTATCTCTGCCCGAAACGCCGCTGCTGCTGCTCGAATTTCACGGCACCGAAGCGGACGTTGCGGAACAATCCAAAATGTTCGGCGAGATCGCGAAGGAATGCGGCGGCGGGGCCTTCGAGTGGACGACGAAGCAGGAAGACCGCACGCGGCTATGGCAGGCGCGCCACGATGCGTATTGGGCGGTGCGTGGTCTGCGCCCCGGTGCGCAGGCGGTCGCGACGGATGTCTGCGTGCCGATTTCGCGGCTGGCGGAATGCGTGGCTGAAACCGAGAAAGATATCGCGGCCAGTAAACTTGTCTCACCGATCGTCGGTCATGTCGGCGACGGCAACTTCCACTGCTCGTTGCTGTGCGACGTGAACGACCCCGAGGAGATGCAGCGCGTCGAAGACTTTCTGCATCGCCTTGTCGAACGCGCGCAGGCGATGGATGGCACCTGCACCGGCGAACACGGCATCGGGCAGGGCAAGCAGAAATACCTGGTGAAAGAACTGGGGCCGGAAGCCGTGGAAGCCATGCGGGCGCTGAAGCAGGCGCTCGATCCGTACAACATTCTCAATCCGGGTAAAATACTGCCGCAGGGCTAGATGGCCATTTGGACTGCTGCGACTTCGCCACACTTGTCTTTCAATTGACGGCGAAGTCGCCGTAGCATCGGCACGCAGACATTTTCGCCGGGGAACGCTTTGCAGACGACTCTGCTTGGATTGGCGATAGCCTTTATCATCGCGCTGGTCGCGGCGTTGGTCGGGCCGCATTTCGTGGATTGGAATCAGTTCCGTCCACAGTTTGAGGCCGAAGCCAGCCGCGTTCTGGGCGCGCCGGTACGCGTCGATGGTTCGCTCGATGCGCGGCTGCTTCCGACGCCGACGCTGCATTTGCGGTCGGTTGCCGTCGGTGGCCCTAACGATCCGAAAAGAATCAGCGCCGAAAGGCTCGATGTGGAATTCAGCCTGAGTTCCGCGATGCGCGGCGAATGGCGTGCGAGCGAATTGTCCATCGATGGCTTCGCAGTCGGTTTCGGCATCGACAAGCAGGGTCGTTTCGAAAGTCCATTGAGGAGTAGTCAATTCAATTTCGGGGCGCTGACTATTGACCGCCTGAATCTGAATGGACAAGTGAAGCTGCACGATGCTTCGAGCGGAGCCTCACTGCAACTCGACAATTTCAAATTCAGCGGCGATGTTCGCGCACTTGCCGGCACGATGCGCGGAGAGGGCTCGTTCAACGTTGCAGGCGCACCGGTACTCTATCGTGTGTCGTCGGGGCAGAGTACCGACGGCAAGGGAACGCGGGTGCGGCTCAGCCTCGACCCCGGCGATCGCGCGCCGTTTTCCGATTTCGACGGCACATTGAGCTTCGATGCCTTGGTTCCAAAGTTCGACGGAACCGTAACGGTCGCGCGAACGGCGGATAGCCGTGACGAGGAAGCCATTCCGTGGCGGATAGTGTCGAAGACATCCATTGGTCCGGCATCCGCAACTTTCGAGCAAGTTGAGTTCGTCTATGGCCCCGAAGACAGCGCGCTGCGTTTCTCCGGAACGGGCGATATCCGTTTTGGCGTATCGCCGCTGCTCCATCTGGCCCTCTCCACGCGTCAGCTCGATGCTGATCGTTTGCTGGCAAAAACGACGAGCGCAGAGTCGATCGATCCGGTCTCAAGACTGCGCCGTGCTCTTCGCTTCGTACCGCCTGCACCGATTGCGACGCAGCTTGAAGTCAATGTGGATCAGGCGGCGCTTGGCGGCCGTCCGATTCAAAATCTTGTCGTGGAATTGCGCTCCGACAAGAGCACATGGGCCATTCCAAAATTCGAGATGCGCGCGCCGGGTGCGACCCAGATTGCGGCAACGGGCACAATTTCGTCGGCGGGCACCGCTGCTGCGTCCTTTGTGGGGCCTGTTTCATTGGAATCTGCCGACCCCGGTTCGTTCTTTGCCTGGTTAAAGGGTCGCGCCGATGCATCTCCCGACTCGCAGATGCCGTTCAAGCTGAGCGGCGCCGTGAAGATTGCCGCCGAACGGATTGCCGTCGAGGCCTTGAATGCCGATCTCGGCGGGGGAGTTGTGACAGGCAGCGTTGCTGTTTCGGATTTGACAGGTGGAAAAACGCGGCTCGATGCCGCACTCAAGTCAGACGGGCTCAATTTCGATGAAGGTCGCGGGGTCACGAGTCTGCTCGGTGACATCGGATCGAAGTGGCCAGATGAGACGAAAATCTCGATCGACGCTGGAATGGCAATTCTTGCCGGTCTGGATGTTCGGCCCGTCGCTTTTGAACTTGAAACGAGTGCCAAATCGATCTCGCTCAATCGGCTCAACATCGGCGATGCCAAATCCGTCAGCGTAACGGGCTCCGGCTTGCTTGATCTTGAGGGCGGAAGCGGCAAGCTGTCGCTCGATGCAAGCGCGGAGTCGCTCGAGCGCATGGGAGTGGCGATTACGCCCTGGCTTCCAGAAATTGTGAAGCGAATAAAGTCGGTGCCACAAGCGCAAGGCGGTGCGCGTGTTCGGATGTCGGTGAGTCTCAATCCCGAGCAAAATCAGGCGGCGACCAATGCGAGCGTTGCTATCGATGTGGAGGCCCCGCAGATCAAAGGTGCGATAGCACTGCAATCGAAGCAGTCTCGCGAGGCGTCGCGAAATATAGATCTGACAGCACTGCTGCGCGGCGACGGAAATTTGGACGTCAAGCTGGCATCGGACAAATCGTCCACGATGCTGTCGTTGCTTGGTCTCGATCGGATTCTTTCAGCGCAGGATGGCGAAGCAAAATTCGATGCAAAGCTGAGCGGCGCGCTGAACGGACCGTTGCGAGTGGACGCGAGATTGTTGGCGGCTGGTATCGACGGCGATGTCAACGGCACAATCGATCCCTGGCTTGATGCTCCGAAGGCAAACTTGAATCTCGCTCTTCGCAAGATGGACCCATCGACCTTGTTCGATCTGAAGCCGGCTGGCGTCGGCATCGAAAACCTGTCGTCGCGTCTGAGTGTGGCGGGAAAGACATTTGCGTTTGAAGACCTTGATGCAGTGTTCGGCGGTTCGCGGACACGCGGGAAGATCGCGATTGTCCGTGGTGACAATTTGAACGTCGATGCCGAACTAAGCATCGATGCACTCGATCTTTCGCCGGTTGTTGCGGCTGCGCTCGGAATTGCGGGACGAGGTGTATCCGAACCTTCCGGGCGAGGACTTCTGAGCGGCTGGCGCGGTTTGATGTCCTTTCAAGCATCGAAGATAAATCTGCCTGGCGGAAGCGAGGTTCAGAATTTTGGCGGAAAGCTGCGCGCGAACGGCCAATCGCTCGCGCTTGAAGGGAAGGGTAGTTTCGGCAGCGGCGAGATTTCGGCGAATGCCGATGCGCGTCAGACGCCCGAGGGAACGTCGATCCGCGCGAGTGCGAATGCAACGGATGTCGATGGTTCTGCGCTACGCTATCGAAGCCTTCTGTTTCCAGAAGGCAAAGCATCGTTTCTGGTGTCGTTCACGACACAGGGCCGCAGCGCGGCTGCGTTAAGCGGCGCACTGTCCGGTGCCGGTGTCGTGACGTTGAAGGATTTGCGCATCGCGGGACTCGACCCTCGCGCATTCGAGGCCGCAGTTCGTGCGAGCGACGGCGGGCAGCAGATTGATGATGTAAATCTGAAAACGGTCGTCGAACCGGTGCTGACGAACGGATCGCTCGTGGTTCCCGCCGGCCAAATTCTATTCACGATCAAGGATGGGCGAGTGCGTGTCGAGCCGACGGCGCTCGAGGCGCTGCGAACGCACGCGACGGTGTCCGGCGGACTCGATCTGGCTGCCGATCAAATGGATGCGCGTATCGTGTTGTCGGCAGCCGTGCTGAAACCCGCGACGCGCCGACCCGAAATCCGAATCGATTTCAACGGTTCGCCCGATAGTCCGATGCGATCTGTTGATGTCTCGTCGCTGTCGTCATGGCTGGTCATGCGCGCGATCGATCGTCAGACCCAGCAACTCGATCGGTTGGAGAGCGGCGATTCTTCAAGGCCGGAACCGCAGCCTATGTCGCTTGATGAAGGGCTGCCGCAGATCGAACCTATCCCGAAAGGCGAAGTGAGAATTCCGAAGCGCGATCCTCGGCGCGCCCTGAATGTGAAAAGCGCGCCATCATCTGGATTGCCGAACGCGTCTGTGCAACAGCCGTCGGCACCAGCCGCTGTTCCGCCTTTGCCGCCCGCGACAACGATCAGGCCGGCATCCGGCGCTGCGAAGCCCCGTCCCCCGGTCGTGCTGACGCCGCCGGCGTCTGGGACTTCGTCGTTCTGATCTATTCCGCCGGAACGATGCTCGGCGAAGTCCGGCGCTCGCCGATGAACATTGTGCTGATCGCGCGCGTGCGAAAATGATCCAGCACGAATAGCCGGATCGCCGACGATAGATTGTTGGTCTTGCGGTCACGGTCGATTGTGTCGATCTGGCTCGATAGCGTCATGCCGCGTCGCGTCGCGATATCCTTGAGGCTCGTCCAGAACGCGTCTTCGAGGCTGACGCTCGTCTTGTGGCCGCCGACGACCACGGAGCGTTTCACCACGGCGTATTCCTTCACGCTCGAATTTTCATTCATTGCGCCTGTCTGATCGATCAGCATCGTCTTCTCCTCTGGGCGTGCAAACCCGGCGCGCGCGGCGGCTTTGCCGAACGTTGTGCGGTTCGCATGCATTTCTAGGATTTTAGGCGGCGCTTCAGCGCGCCATGTCTCAGCGTACTCTTCGCCAAGTCACGGGTACATAGTAACTGATCGGAGCTGCCGGCGGTATTCGGTCGAAAACCTACGGCAGAGTCACGATCGTATGGATGCGGTCAGGTATTCTACTGACGATGCTCTTCGGAGCGATGACGCGAAGTATCGCCATGCAGAGGTCCGGATGCGCGAGAACGGAAGTAGTCGAGGACGAACAGCCGTATCGCCGACGACAGATTGCCCTGCTGCCGGTTGCCGTCGATCTCGCCGACCAATTCGGAGAGCGTCATGTTTCGCGCCGACGAGATTTCCTTCATTCCGTTCCAGAAAGCCTCTTCGAGGCTCACGCTCGTCTTGTGGCTTGCGACGACGATGGATCGTTTAACGACGGGTGACTTCATTTCGAGGCCCCGTTATCGATGCGATGGTTGTCGAGGGATTTTTTTGCGAAATCGGATTTCAACTCGTCTCGCTGTTTCTCAGCCTTGGTGCGACCGAATAGCGCACGATTGGTTTCTGCGTTCTTCCCAGCCTGATCGCGCAACGCGCGTTTTTTGAATCGTTTTAAGTTTACCAGGTCGCCCACCGTCGCTCCGTTATGTCTGATTCAGTGGCACAGGATTCAACTAGCATGCGTCACGCGGCGCATCCTAGACGTTCCATCTAAGTCTTTAGACGGAACGCAACATGAAATTTTGGCAATGAAAATTCTTAGTGGAAATTTCGCCGCATCTCACTAGCCGGGATGCGTCATGTTGTCCGGTTGCACGAGTCTGTCGAATTCGCCAGCAGAAACGAAACCGAGGCGCACCGCTTCTTCCTTAAGTGTCGTGCCGTTGGCATGCGCGGTCTTTGCGACTTTCGCGGCGTTGTCGTAACCGATCTTCGGTGCAAGCGCGGTAACGAGCATCAGCGAACGTTCCATCAGTTCGCGAATACGTTTCTCGTCTGCGCGAATTCCCAAGACGCAATGCTCTGTGAATGATCGCGCAACATCCGACATCAGCCGGATCGATTGCAGCATGCAATGCGCCATCACGGGCTTGTAGACGTTCAATTCAAAGTGGCCCTGGCTGCCTGCGACCGTGATCGCGGTGTGATTGCCGAATATCTGGCAGCACACCATCGTGACAGCCTCGCACTGAGTCGGGTTGACTTTGCCCGGCATGATCGACGAGCCCGGCTCATTCTCCGGCAAAATCAGTTCGCCCAGTCCTGAGCGGGGACCGGAGCCGAGCAGACGAATGTCGTTGGCAATCTTGAAAAGTCCCGTCGCCATCGCGTTGATTGCGCCATGCACGAACACGTAAGCATCGTTCGACGCAAGGGCCTCGAATTTGTTCGGCGCGCTGGTGAAGGGGAGCTTTGTAATCGCGGCGACGTGCTTGGCGAACTGCTTTGCGAATTTCGGCTTCGAGTTAAGTCCGGTTCCGACGGCCGTGCCGCCTTGCGCGAGAGGATAAAGCTCTTTCAGCGCCGACTGGATGCGCGCGATTCCGCTTTCGACCTGTGCGGCATAGCCGGAAAATTCCTGCCCAAGCGTGAGCGGAGTCGCGTCCTGCGTGTGGGTCCGCCCGATCTTGACGATTTTCGCAAACGCTTTTTCTTTTTGACGAAGCGCCGTGAGAAGGATTGTCAGCGCAGGAACGAGATCGTGAACGATGCGTTCAGCCGCCGCGATATGCATCGCGGTTGGAAACGAGTCGTTCGACGACTGACTCATATTGACGTGGTCGTTCGGATGCACCGGCTTCTTGGTGCCGCGTTCGCCGCCCATCAGTTCGCTGGCGCGGTTGGCGATCACCTCGTTGAGATTCATGTTGGTCTGCGTGCCGGAGCCGGTCTGCCAGACCACCAGTGGAAAATTATCGTCGAGTTTTCCGTCGATCACCTCGCGGGCGGCGAGGGAAATCGCGCGCGCGCGCTTGTCGTCGATCAGGCGCAAGTCGAGATTGGTTTTCGCGGATGCGAGTTTGACGATTGCAAGTGCCTTCACGATCGGCATCGGCATCGTCTCGACGCCGATCTTGAAATTGCTGCGCGACCTTTCGGTCTGCGCCCCCCAGTAGCGACCCGATGCGACCTCGATTGGGCCGAACGTGTCGGTTTCGGTGCGTGTCGGTTTTGTTGAATCGGTCATGCTGCCACCTGCGATAAGACCTCGACGGCGGAGCTTATGACTGCGCGGTTGCTGCGCGCAACCGTCGCAACAAAGTAGGTGTCAACTGATCGACTGAACGTGATTATTTTTTGCGGAACCGGTCGAGGCGCACCACCTCGGCACCTTCGCTCTTCTGCGAAGCGTCGCTGGATGCCGTATCGCCCTCATCGGCGGTCTTTGCGACCGCAAGCTGTTCGGCGGGCGGTGTGGCTTCCGCAGAATCGTCCGCTGTTTCAAATTGCAGTCCGAACTGCACTGACGGATCGAAGAAGCTCTTGATGGAACTGTACGGGATCACCAGCCGCTCGGGGATTCCATTGAACGACAGGCCGACCTCGAAGCGATCTTCGGTCACAACCAGATCCCAGAACTGATGCTGGAGGATGACGGTCATTTCCGTCGGGTATTGCGACAGCAGGCGCGGTGAAATCTTCACGCCGGGCGCGGTCGAGAGAAAGGTGATGTAGAAGTGATGTTCGCCCGGCAGGCCATTCTCCGCGGCGTCCTTCAAAACCTGACGCAGCACGCCGCGAAGCGCATCGCGCGCAAGAACGTCATAACGGATAAGATCGGTCGCCATTCGCTGTCCTCGGGCAGGCCAATTCTGCCGAATGAAATTGCTGCGCAGCCTCAAAGTCGCGACTCGCGCCGTTTGGGCGATGGTATCCCGCCGGACCGGCAAGGTCAGCAGGCGAGGGTGCAGATCAGGCAGTTTCCCAGCGGAGATGAAAGTGGAGGCTTCTGTTGCCAGGTGCCTCCGAACCCCGCCTGACGGGGCTTAATCCATCAGGACTTTAGACTTGGTCTTTCAAACTGCGTTACGCAGCCTGAGCAACCGGAGCATAGTTGTCGTTTGCAACTATTGCATAGCCCGATAACGGCGGAACAATACCGGGAAAAACACGCCCTTTACGCCCTCGTCGATCCTGTTTCGCCCCCGCCGAAGCCCGCCAGATGCTGGCGGCAAGTCCGGGCTTTGGTGGAGGCGCCGGGTGCTGCCCCCGGGTCCGAATGGTTTATTGCGACGGCAATTTATTTCCATAGCCGGCAAGCCGGCACGCTCAATATAGGCCGCAAAAGCTAACGAAAAAAGGTCTGGTTTCGGGCCGTCCGGCACCGATTCCGGTGGAATTGCCTCTCATGCATATGCGGCAACTGTGATTGGAGGTTGGCGCGGCGGAACCGCCATTCTATTCAGCATCATGGCCTCCGATTCTTCTCCAGCCGGTTCGTCCTCGCCATCCGATCTGAAAGCCGCGCCGCCGGGACTGTTTGAGTTGTTCTGGGCCTTCGCGAAGATGTCGCTTGCGGGCTTCGGCGGCGTTCTGGTCTGGGCGCGCCGCGCCATCGTCGATCAGCATAAATGGATGACGGCGGACGAGTTCAACGAGGCATTCGCGCTTTGTCACTTTTTACCCGGCCCCAACATCGTCAACCTGTCGATGGTGTTCGGCTCGCGCTTTCGCGGGCTCGCCGGTGGGATCGCCGCTTTCCTCGGTCTGCTCGGGCCGCCGATGGTGCTCGTCACCGTTCTTGCTGCGATCTACGCGCACTATGGAAATGTGCCGGCGCTCCAGCGGACGCTGGCCGGTGTGTCATGCGCGGCGATCGGTCTTTTTCTCGCAGTTATTTTCCGCATGACGATTCCGCTTTTGAAGCGGCGAAATCCCGTCGAGATGACGCTCTTGGTCGCGGTCTTTATTGCAACTGGATTGCTGCGGTTGCCCCTAACCTGGGTGCTCTTGATCGCGGTGCCTCTCAGTGTTGCGATCACCTACGCGATGCGGCGAAGGAGCGCGGCATGAACTCGCCCGTCTCGATGCTCTTCACGCTGGCGTGGACGTTTGGGCTGATGTCGCTGCTCGCCATCGGCGGCGCAAATTCGACGATTCCCGAAATGCACCGCATCGCGGTCGACGTGAATCATTGGATGAACGATACCCAGTTCGCCGACATGTTCGCGATCTCGCAATTGTCGCCGGGGCCGAACGTGCTGATCGTCACCTTGATCGGCTTTCATGTCGCTGGCGTCGTCGGCGCGCTGATCGCGACGTTCGCGATGTGCGGTCCGTCCGCTTTTCTTGCCTATTATGTCAGCAATCTTTTGATGCGTTCGAGCCACTCGCCCTGGCCGGCGCTTCTTCAGGTGGCGCTCGTGCCCTTATCAATTGGTCTGATGTGCGCCAGCGGGTTAATCCTGACATTGACGGCTGATCGCTCATGGGTTGCTGCGGCAATTACGCTCATTGCCGCCGCTCTCGCAATCGCAACACGTCTCAACCCGATCTGGGCGCTTGCCGCAGGCGGCCTTCTTGGTTTCGCTGGCGTTCTCTGACAAAAATCGCTAGGCAAGACCGAAAGCAGCCGGAAAAATCCGGCCAGAAAAAAGCAGACCGGAACCGGTCGCGGGGGAGGGCGGCAATGGCGGACACGTTGGGGCATGCGGCTGACCAGTCGCAGGCGTCGGGCTCGAATAAACGCGGCGCGATTGCCGTGGTTCTCCTCGCCTTTGCGCCGCAGATTCTCGAATTCATCGGTTCGATCGGCGCGCTGTTCTTTCATACTTCTGCGCGCAGCCCGATCACGGTTGTGACCGACCATGTGTCGGCGCTCGTGCTTGCGTTGCCGAACCTGACAAAATTTACTGTCTCGCAATTCGGGCCGGATCATTTGGCGTCGCTCGGATCGAGCGTTCTGCTGGCCCTGATCTATACTTATCCATTGCTCGCTGTCGCGTTGCTGACGCTGCTGGTCAAGTTGCGCGCCCCGCAGGATTACTTCGGCGGCGTCGTCCTGATGGCGATCGCGTTGTTCGCGCTCTGGGCATCGAGCGACCTGCAAGGCATGAAGGGTTTCTCGTTCGGTCCCGGAACGGCGCCGCGCATGTTCGGCGTCTTGCTAATGCTCCTTGGAATGGGCGTCGCGGTCACGGGATTGCTGACGGAAGGACCGCCGCTTCAAAAATATGGAATTCGCGGGCCGTTTTTCGTGACGGCCGCGATCCTGTCGTTCTCGCTGACGATCCGGCCCCTGGGACTCATTATCTCGGCGATGCTGAGTTTCGTGATCGCCGCGATGGGAACGGCGGAAACCAAATGGACAGAGACGATCATCGTCGGAATTCTGCTGACGATCGGTTGCAGTCTTCTATTCCCTTATGCGCTCGGGCTACCGCTCGAACTTTTCCCGCGCGTCTTCCGGTGAGGATGTAATGGAACTCTTTGCAAACCTTGCCCACGGCTTCGTTGTCGCGATGTCGCCGATCAATCTTTTGCTGTGTCTCGTCGGCGCGCTCGTCGGAACGCTCGTCGGTGTGCTGCCGGGTATTGGCACCATCGCGACCGTTGCGATGTTGCTGCCGATCACCTTTGGGCTGCCTCCCGTCGGCGCGCTCATCATGCTCGCCGGAATTTATTATGGCGCCCAGTACGGCGGTTCGACGACGTCGATCCTCGTCAATATTCCCGGTGAAGCGACATCCGTCGTGACAACGCTCGACGGATTCCAGATGGCCAAGCGCGGCCGCGCCGGCCCGGCGCTGGCCATCGCGGCAATCGGTTCATTCATCGCGGGCTGTGTCGCAACGGTCCTGATCGCCGTACTTGGTGCGCCGCTGACGAAACTCGCTCTTGCGTTCGGACCTGCCGAATATTTCTCGCTGATGGTTCTCGGCCTTATCTTCGCGGTTGTTCTCGCCAAGGGGTCCGTTCTGAAGGCGATTGCGATGATCGTGTTCGGCCTTTTGCTGTCGATGGTCGGGTCCGACATCGAGACCGGCGCATCGCGCATGTCCTTCAATGTTCCTGAATTAGCCGACGGTCTCGGCTTTGCGACCGTCGCGATGGGCGTGTTCGGTTTTGCCGAAATCATCCGCAATCTCGATGCGGGAGCGGAAATGGATCGCGATCTGGTTCAGCAGAAGATCACCGGCCTGATGCCGACCAGGAAGGACATGATCGACTCGGCCCCCGCGATCGCACGCGGCACGGTGCTCGGTTCGATTCTTGGCATTCTGCCCGGTGGCGGCGCGGTGATCGCGTCGTTCGCCGCTTACACTTTCGAGAAAAAAATCGCGAAAGACCCATCGCGTTTCGGGCGCGGCGCGATCGAAGGCGTGGCTGCGCCGGAAAGCGCCAACAACGCCGCCGCGCAAACGTCGTTTATTCCGTTGCTCACGCTCGGCATTCCGCCGAATGCGGTGATGGCGCTGATGGTCGGCGCGATGACCATTCACGGCATCGTGCCGGGACCGCAGGTGATGCAGAAGCAGCCCGATCTCGTGTGGGGCATGATCGCGTCGATGTGGATCGGCAATCTCATGCTGCTCGTCATCAATCTGCCGCTGGTCGGCATCTGGGTGCGGCTGCTGCGCGTGCCGTATCGGCTGCTGTTCCCGTCAATCGTGATTTTCTGCGCCATCGGCATTTACTCGATCAATAACGCTCCGATGGACGTCGTGCTCGCGGGCGCATTCGGACTTCTCGGCTATTGGCTGGTGAAGCACGACTTTGAGCCTGCGCCGCTGCTGCTCGGCATGGTGCTCGGTCCGCTGATGGAAGAAAATCTGCGGCGCGCGTTGCTGATCTCGCGCGGCGACTGGACGGTGTTCACCGTGCGGCCGCTGTCGGCCATTCTGTTGCAGATTGCGATTCTGTTGCTGGTCGTTTCGCTGCTTCCGAACATGCGCAAGCGCCGCGATGAAGTATTCGTGGAATCGGAAAACTGATGCCGGCTATCGTTCGCAGGGAATTCGACTGATGGACATTTGGTACACTTGGCTTGGATATCTGGGGTTGCTGGCGGGCCTGATCTTCTCGGCCTTCGCCGGGTGGCCGCCGCTTCGATCGGCGCTCGCCGGTTTCGTGGCCGGCATCGCCTTCGTCACATTCGTCAATGTGATGGATTCCAAGCCTGCCCCTGATTGCCTTCAGAACGCCAGGGGCTGGGACATCCTTCGCACGTACTCGCTGAAGTGCCCGGACCCGGATGACCTGGTGCGGCGTTAAGACCGGTATTGATGTGCTCCACGGTCCGCTAAAGCAGGTTCAGAACCAACAAGAATGGGGACAACAATGAAACGGCGAGTTTTTCTGGCGGGTGCGCTGACGGCACTTGCCGCAATTTCTTCCGCGCAGGCGCAGGACTATCCAACCCGCAACATCACGATGATCGTGCCGTTCGCGGCAGGCGGTCCGACCGACGTCATCGCACGTATCGTGTCGGGTCACATGGAGCAGACTTTAGGCAAGCCGATCATCATCGAAAACGTTGTCGGCGCAGGCGGCACGACGGCATCGACCCGTGCTGCGAAGGCCGCGCCGGATGGCTACACGCTCATAACAGGCCACATGGGCACGCACGCGGCGTCCGTGCCGCTCTATCCGAACCTTGCCTATCATCCCTCGAAGGACTTCGAGCCGGTCGGGCTGATCGCCGGCACGCCGATCCTGATCCTCGGCCGCAAGGATTTCCCGCCGAGGGATCTTAAGGAATTCGTCGCTTACGTGAAGGCGAACACTGACAAGCTGAACGTCGCGCATGCCGGCGTCGGTTCGGTGTCTTATACATCCTGTCAGTTGCTCAACGCGGTTCTCGACATCAAGCCGACGGGCGTGCCGTTCAACGGCACGGGCCCCGCGATGAACGCACTGGTCGGCGGACAGGTCGATTATATGTGCGACCAGATCGTCAACGCGGTGCCGCAGATTCAGGGCGGCACGATCAAGGCCTATGCAATCGCAACGCCGGAGCGCAATCCGTCGCTGCCTGACGTTCCGACCACGAAGGAAGCAGGCCTGCCTGCGTTCCAGGCGCAGGCATGGAACGCGATCTTCGCGCCGAAAGGCACGCCGGCTCCGATCGTCGCCAAGCTCAACGCGGCGCTTAGCAAGGCACTCGACGATGAGGGTGTTCGCAAGCGTCTGCTTGAACTCGGCAGCGTGATCCCGTCGCCTGCGGAACGCACCCCGGCTGCATTGGGCGCGTTGGTCACGAGCGAAATCGCGAAATGGACTCCGGTTCTGAAGCCTGTAACCAACTGATTTAGCGGACTTCTGAACAGCGCTGATAACGGGGCGGGACTTAAAGTCCCGCCCTTGTTGTTTGGGTCGCGGAAAGCCATCTTTCCGGGTGTATATTCCCGGCAGCGGCGTCCTGAGTCGTCGCATTCCATCCCGGCGGCCCGATGAACCAGTATCACGACCTTCTCGAGCGAATTCTCAGCGACGGCGCGGAAAAGCACGACCGCACCGGCACCGGAACGCTGTCGATTTTCGGGCATCAGATGCGGTTCAACCTCGCCGCCGGATTTCCGATGCTGACGACGAAGAAGCTGCATCTAAAATCGATCGTTCACGAGCTCCTCTGGTTTCTCGCGGGCGACACCAACATCAAATATCTGAACGACAACGGCGTGCGCATCTGGGACGAGTGGGCCGACGAGAACGGCGAACTCGGTCCGGTCTATGGATCGCAGTGGCGCTCATGGCCGGCACAGAACGGCGGCACGATCGATCAGATCGCGAATGTCATCGAGATGATCCGCAAGAATCCGGATTCGCGCCGCCTGATCGTGAGCGCATGGAATCCTGCCGAAGTCGACAAGATGGCGCTGCCTCCGTGCCACTGTCTGTTTCAGTTTTACGTCGCGAACGGAAAACTGTCGTGTCAGCTCTATCAGCGTTCGGCCGACGTGTTTCTCGGCGTGCCGTTTAATATTGCGTCATATGCTCTGCTGACGATGATGGTCGCGCAGGTGACGGGCTTGAAGCCCGGTGATTTCGTGCATTCGCTCGGCGACGCGCATCTCTATTCCAACCATCTTGAGCAAGCTCGCTTGCAATTGACGCGTCCGACGCGGCCTTTGCCGGCGATGAAGATCAATCCCGCCGTGAAGGATATTTTCGGATTCAAGTACGAAGATTTCACGCTGGAGAATTACGATCCGCATCCGCACATCAAGGCTGAGGTCGCGGTGTGACCGCAGGCGTTGCTTCCACCAACATTCCTGAAATTGTTTTTGTCGTCGCGGTCGCCGAAAACGGCGTGATCGGCCGCGACAATGCGCTGCCGTGGCGCCTTAAATCCGACCTTCAGCGTTTGAAAAAAATGACGATCGGCAAGCCGGTCGTCATGGGCCGTAGAACGTTTGAGTCAATCGGCAGGCCGCTTCCTGATCGCACCAATATTGTCGTCACGCGCGACGGAAGTTTCAAAGCCGACGGCATTGTCGTTGCCGCATCGCTTGACGATGCGCGCAAGCTAGCGTCCGAAGACGCGCTGCGGCGAAACGTCACTGAGATCATGGTGCTTGGCGGCGCGGAAATTTTTAAGCAGTGGATGGAATTCGCAGACCGGCTCGAAGTGACGGAAGTTCACGCCAAGCCCGACGGCGATACGCGGATTGATCTTGTCGATGCGGCGAAATGGCAAGAAGTTGCACGCGAACGGCACACGAAGGCCGAAGGCGAAAGCGCCGACTATTCCTATGTCACCTATCGTCGCAGAGCGCGGCATTAACCGCATTCGCCGATGTTTGCATTGACATATTTGCCCCGCACCATAGCTCTTTCGTGAGATACAACGCGCGTTGTAACGATCCAAGCCGTCCCCTATAAAGCCCTGCAAATGCTGCGAGGCAAAAGCCCGCACGGAGGAGACTGACAATGCCGTGGCAGAATCAAGGTGGAGGCCCGTGGGGGTCCGGCCCGAAGGGGCCGTGGGGCTCAGGTCCGCAGCCGTCCGGATCGCGGCCGCCCGATCTTGAAGATTTGCTTCGTCGCGGACAGGACAAGCTCCAGACGTTTTTGCCCGGCGGCAATTTCAGCGGCATGGGCATCGCGCTGATCGTCGTCGCCGCGCTCGCGATCTGGGGATTGTCCGGATTCTTCCGCGTGCAGTCGGAAGAACTCGGCGTCGTGCTACGGTTCGGCAAACATGTCCGCACCGTCGGCCCCGGCTTGCAGTATCATCTGCCTTATCCGGTCGAGACCGTGCTGCTGCCGAAGGCGCTGCGCGTTTCGACTCTCAGCATCGGCATGCGCATTATCGACGACTCGCGCCGCGGCGGCGGAACGACCATTCGCGACGTTCCCGAAGAGAGCCTGATGCTGACCGGCGACGAGAACATCGTCGATGTGGATTTCACCGTGTTGTGGCGCATTAAGCCCGACGGCGTCGGCGATTTCCTTTTCAACATCCAGAATCCCGAAGGTACGGTGAAAGCCGTTGCCGAAAGCGCGATGCGCGACGTGATCGGCCGTTCCAACATTCAGCCGATCCTGACCGGCGCGAGGACGACGACGGAAGCCGCCGTGCTCGAACTGATGCAGAAGACGCTCGACAATTACGGATCGGGTATTCTCGTTCAGCAGGTGCAGATGCAGAAGGTCGATCCTCCGTCGCAGGTGATCGATTCATTCCGCGACGTGCAGGCCGCGCGCGCGGATTTCGAACGGTTGCAGAATGAAGCGCAGACCTATGCAAATCGGGTCGTGCCGGAAGCCAACGGCCGCGCGGCGCAGATTCTTCAGGTCGCGGAAGGTTACAAGCAGCAGGCCGTCGCAGAAGCGAAGGGCCAGAGCGCACGCTTCCTGAAGGTGTATGAAGAATACAAGAAGGCGCCGGACGTCACGCGCCAGCGCATCTATCTCGAAACGCTCGAGCACGTTCTCGGCGGCTCCGACAAACTCGTCCTCGATCAGGGATCGGGCGGGCAGGGCGTTGTGCCGTATCTGCCTCTGAACGAATTGGGCCGCCGCAACCCACCGGCATCGCAGGGCGGAGGTAACCGATGAGAAACGGTTTCGCAGGCATTGCCGCGCTGTTCGTTCTGCTGGTCGCCATCATCGTCGGCTACAGCTCAATTTTCATCGTCAACCAGACCGATCAGGCGTTACAGGTGCGGCTCGGCGATCCGATCCGCGTCATCACCGAGCCGGGTCTAAACTTCAAGGCGCCGTTCATCGACACTGTTATCACGATCGACAAGCGCATTCTCGACCTCGAGAATCCCGCGCAGGAAGTGATCGCATCCGACCAGAAGCGTCTCGTGGTCGATGCATTCGCGCGCTATCGCATCAAGGACGCACTGCGCTTCTATCAGAGCATCGGTTCGATTCAGGCGGCCAACATTCAGCTGACGACGCTGCTCAACGCATCGCTGCGCCGCGTGCTCGGCGAAGTCACTTTTATCACCGTCGTTCGTGATGACCGCGATGCGCTAATGACCAAAATTCGCGATCAGCTGGATCGTGAATCAGCCACCTATGGCATTTCAGTCATCGACGTTCGCATCCGCCGCGCCGATCTGCCGGAACAGAACAGTCAGGCGGTCTATCAGCGCATGCAGACCGAACGTCAGCGCGAGGCTGCCGAATTCCGCGCTCAGGGTGGTCAAAAGGCGCAGGAAATTCGCTCCAAGGCGGATCGCGAATCGACCGTCATCGTCGCTGAGGCAAATTCCAAAGCCGAGCAAATCCGCGGCGAGGGCGACGGCGAACGCAACCGGCTGTTCGCTGAAGCCTATGGCAAGGACGCGGATTTCTTCGCGTTCTATCGCGCGATGTCTGCCTATGAGAACAGCCTCAAGGGTAACGACACACGGTTTCTGCTCCGGCCGGATTCGGAATTCTTCCGCTTTTTTGCCAATCCATCGGGCAAACCGGCTGGATCGAAATGACGATTCGCGCCTTTGAAGCGCCGGGAAAAACCGTTTGATTAAATCCGTCGGATTTCACGATTTTCTGGTCGGCTTCGGCATGCTGCTGGTGCTCGAAGGATTGCTGTTCGCGGCATTCCCGAACGCGATGCGCAAGGCGATGCAATCTGCAATGGCATCGCCCGATAATTTCCTGCGCGCCGTCGGACTGATCTCGGCGGTCGCGGGGTTGATCCTGATATGGCTGATGCGGCGATAGTTCGCGGCGCTGACGAGGTTGTTATGCGCGAAACCGCGTTTCCGCCGCATTCCGTGAACTAATCGGAACCATGCGGCGCTTGCGTCCGTATCCTTTTCGGGCGCACTCTGCGCTCAACAATACGGGCCTTATTTCGGAGACCATTCGACGATGTCCGACGCGATTCAAACTCTGACCCGCCGCCTGCTGCCTTTTGCTGCGGCGATCAGTCTTGCCGTGATTGCCGCGCCGGCGCAGGCGCGCGGACCCGATGGCATCGCGGATGTTGCGGAGAAGGTTATCGACGCCGTCGTGAATATTTCCACGTCGCAGAACGTCGATTCCAAGACGTCGGATAACGACAAGAGCGACGACAGCAAAGGCGGTCAGGATCGCGGCAGCAAGCGCGGCGCAAATCCACAGCTCCCCCCGGATTCGCCGTTCAGCGAATTCTTCGACGAGTTTTTCAAGAATCGCCGTGGGGGCCCGAACTCCAAAGGCAATACCGCGCATAAGGTGAATTCGCTCGGGTCGGGCTTTATCATCGACGCCTCGGGCGTCGTTGTGACGAACAATCACGTCATCGCCGATGCCGACGAGATCAACGTCATTCTCAACGACGGGACCAAGATCAAGGCAGAACTCGTCGGCCGCGACAAGAAGAGCGATCTGGCCGTGCTGAAATTCACGCCGCCGGAGAAGAAACTGACGGCAGTGAAGTTCGGCGATTCCGACAAGCTGCGTCTCGGCGAATGGGTGATTGCGATCGGCAATCCGTTCAGTCTCGGCGGTTCGGTGACGGCTGGCATCGTCTCGGCGCGCAATCGCGACATCAATTCCGGCCCCTATGACAACTACATTCAGACCGACGCCGCCATCAATCGCGGCAATTCGGGCGGCCCGCTGTTCAATCTCGATGGCGACGTGATCGGCGTGAATACGGCAATAATTTCTCCGTCCGGTGGATCGATCGGTATCGGTTTTGCCGTGCCGTCAAAGACGGTCGTCGGTGTCGTCGAACAATTGCGTCAGTTCAAGGAAGTGCGCCGCGGCTGGCTCGGCGTGCGCATTCAGCAGGTCACGGACGAGATCGGCGAAAGCCTCAACATCAGGCCGCCCCGCGGCGCGCTGATCGCCGGCGTCGATGAAAAAGGTCCGGCGAAACCGGCCGGCATCGAAGCGGGCGATGTCGTCATCAAATTTGACGGCAAAGACATCAAAGAGATGAAGGATCTGCCGCGCGCTGTCGCCGATACGGCTGTCGGCAAGGCGGTCGATGTCGTCGTCATCCGCAAGGGCAAGGAAGAGACGCGCAAGGTCACGCTCGGCCGTCTCGACGATGGCGACAAGCCGGTCGAGGCTTCGCTGAAATCCACCGCGCCGCCGGAAGCCGACAAGCCCGTGACTCAGAAGGCACTCGGTCTCGATCTTGCCGGTCTCAGTAAGGATTTGCGGACGAAATACAAGATCAAGGACAATGTGAAAGGCGTCGTCGTCGTCGGCGTCGACAATGACTCGGACGCCGCTGAAAAACGCCTCAGCGCAGGCGATGTGATTGTCGAAGTCGCGCAGGAATCTGTATCGAACGCAGGCGATGTCAAGAAGCGCATCGATCAGTTGAAGAAGGACGGCAAGAAGTCCGTTCTGCTGCTGGTCTCGAACGGCAACGGCGAACTGCGCTTTGTCGCGCTGGCGGTGAAGTAAGCTACGCGCTCACAAAGTCAGAACGTTTGTAGCCCTGCGCGTAGAGAAGCGCGGTGAGATCGCCATGATCGATCCGCGCGGCTGCGGCTGCTGCGACCGCAGGCTTTGCGTGATAGGCAACGCCAAGTCCGGCCTTCTGGATCATCGCAAGATCGTTGGCGCCGTCGCCGGCCACCAGCGTATCCAGATTGTCGAGATCGAATGTCTCGCGCAGGTCGTAAAGCGTTTTGAGTTTGGCCGCGCGTCCCAATATCGGCTCGATCACTTCGCCGGTGAGCTTGCCGTTTTCGACAACCAATGTGTTGGCGCGATTTTCCTGAAAGCCGGTCATTGCGGCGATCGCATTCGTAAACAGCGTGAAGCCGCCGGAGACGAGGCAGGTATAGGCACCGTGCGCGCGCATGGTGCGGACCAGTTCGACCGCGCCCGGTGTCAGCGTGATGCGCGTTTTCAGAACCTCATCGACCACCGAAACCGGCAATCCCTTCAGCAGCGCCACGCGTTCGCGCAGCGCCGGCTCGAATTCGATCTCGCCGCGCATCGCCCGCTCGGTGATCGCGGCGACATGCGCTTTCAATCCGGCGAAATCCGCCAGTTCGTCGATGCATTCCTGTCCGATCATGGTGGAATCCATGTCGGCGAGCAGCAGTTTCTTGCGGCGGTCGAGCAGGGGCTGCACCACCGCATCGACACGAAGCTCTTTCAGTGCCTCGCGCAGCACATCCGAAATTGTGCGCATGTCGTCGTTGCTGCTAAAGCGGATGTCGGCGGCGACGCCCTCGAACAGCCACTCGGCCTGTTCCGGTGACGGCAACGCCGCGCGCGCGGCATCGATCGCCGTACTGTCGAGTTCGGGTTCGGCGGGGTTGCAGATCAGTGTGGCGACGAGAGACATGCGTATTCGGTTGAAATGAGTGACACGCTGAGGGGCAGCAAGATCAAGGCGATGCTTATCGCAGGGCCGACGGCCAGCGGCAAGTCGGCGCTGGCGCTCGCGCTGGCGGAAGCATTGCGCGGCACTGTCATCAACACGGACTCCATGCAGGTCTATCGCGATCTGCGGATCATCACGGCGCGTCCGACACCGGAAGAAGAAGCGCGGGTGCCGCATCGGCTCTACGGATATTGCGATGCTGCGGTGAATTGTTCGGCCGGCACGTGGATCGCCGATGCGACCAACATCTTGCGCGAGGCGCAGTCCGAACGGCGCCTGCCGATTTTCACCGGCGGCTCGGGTCTTTACTTCAAGGCGCTGACGCGCGGCCTGTCGGCTGTGCCACCGATACCGCAGAGCATCAGAGACGGCGTGCGCGCGCGGCTCGAACGCGATGGCGTCGAGGTGCTGCATGCCGAACTTGCCGGGCGCGATCCGGACTCCGCCGAAAAACTCAACGTTCGCGACCGTTCGCGCATCGCGCGCGCATTGGAAGTCATCGAAGCGACCGGGCGCTCTCTCGGCGACTGGCATCGTGACGGTTTGCCGCCGTTGCTGCGTCCCGAAGAAACCGTCGCGGTTTTTCTCAATCCCGATCGCGGCGAGTTGTACGAGCGCATCGACGCGCGGTTTTCCCGCATGATCGAAGCCGGCGCGCGCGATGAGGTCGCCGCACTGGCTGCGCGGAAACTCGATCCTCTGCTGCCTGCCATGAAAGCTCATGGCGTCCCGGCGCTGATGCGTCATCTTCGCGGAGAGATTCCGCTGGACGAAGCGATCGGCATCGGCCGTGCCGATACGCGCCATTATGCGAAGCGGCAGTTCACATGGTTCAGGCATCAATTGCCGGAATTCACCTGGATCGAGCCAGATAAGGCTCCTACGTGGCTCTCCCATGCGCTTTCGCTCTCGCCGGATGCGCTGGAACAGGCTAGGATGGGTTAACCGATGCAGGGTTGACTTGTGGCCGTTGGGCCGTATAACCCGCGCAACCTTTGGAAACTGTCCGAACGCAATGCGAAATAATATTACCAAACTTCTTATTGTCGTATCCTGGCACATCGCCGGGGGTAGCTGACCGCTACCCGCGACAAGGCGATGTGCAAGGGCCTCTTTCTCGGGCCCTTTTTTATTGGGGCACGGACTTAAACGACAAGCTGATCCACCCGCGCCAAAGGCGCACCGGAGCGAACCATGAGCGACCAGAAGAAGAGCGAAGGCCACGACCCCAACCAGATGACAGGCGCCGCGATGATCGTTCGCGCGCTGGCCGATCATGGGGTCAAGCACATCTTCGGCTATCCGGGCGGTGCGGTGCTTCCGATCTACGACGAGATTTTCCAGCAGAGCGAAGTCGAGCACATTCTCGTCCGCCACGAGCAGGGCGCGGGTCATGCGGCCGAAGGCTATGCGCGCTCGACCGGCAAGCCCGGCGTCGTTCTGGTGACATCCGGTCCCGGCGCGACCAACATGGTGACGCCGCTGACCGACGCGTTGATGGATTCGATTCCGCTGGTCTGTATTACCGGGCAGGTGCCCACTCACCTGATCGGCAACGACGCGTTTCAGGAATGCGACACCGTCGGCATCACGCGCCCTTGCACAAAGCACAACTGGCTGGTGCGCGACGTCAACGATCTGGCGAAGGTGCTGCACGAGGCGTTCTACGTCGCGACGACGGGCCGTCCCGGTCCGGTCGTTGTCGATGTGCCGAAGGACGTGCAGTTCGCCACCGGCACCTATCATCCGCCGCGCAAGTCGGACGTGCACATCTCCTACAATCCGCGCGTGAAGGGCGATGCGGCGCAAATCCGCAAGGCTGTCGCGCTGATGGCGTCGGCCAAGCGCCCCGTCATCTATAGCGGCGGCGGCGTCGTCAATTCCAGCCCCGAAGCGTCGAAGCTGTTGCGCGAACTGGTCGAAGTGACCGGATTCCCGATCACATCCACGCTGATGGGCCTCGGCGCTTATCCGGCGTCGGGCAAGAACTGGCTGGGCATGCTGGGCATGCACGGTACTTACGAAGCCAACATGGCGATGCACGACTGCGACGTCATGCTGTGCGTCGGCGCGCGCTTCGACGACCGCATCACCGGCCGCACCGACGCCTTCTCGCCGAACTCGAAGAAAATCCATATCGACATCGACCCGTCGTCGATCAACAAGAACATCCGTGTCGATGTGCCGATCATCGGCGATGTCGCCAATGTGCTCGGCGATCTGTTGCAGGTGTTCAAGGCCGAAGCGAAGAAGCCGAAGATCGATCCGTGGCTGTTCGAGATCGGCCGCTGGCGCTCGCGCAACTCGCTCGCCTACAAGAAGAACGACGACATCATTCTTCCGCAATACGCGATCCAGCGTTTGTACGAACTGACCAAGGGCCGCGACACCTACATCACGACCGAGGTTGGCCAGCATCAGATGTGGGCGGCGCAGTTTTACGGCTTCGAGCAGCCGCATCGCTGGATGACATCCGGCGGCCTCGGCACGATGGGGTACGGATTGCCCGCCGCGCTCGGCGTTCAGGTCGCCCATCCCGATGCGCTGGTTATCGACATCGCCGGCGATGCGTCGGTGCAGATGACGATGCAGGAAATGTCCACCGCGGTTCAATATGAACTGCCGATCAAGATTTTCATCCTGAACAACCAGTACATGGGCATGGTGCGCCAGTGGCAGCAGCTTCTTCATGGCAACCGCCTCTCGCATTCGTATTCCGAGGCGCTGCCTGATTTCGTCAAAATGGCGGAAGCGTATGGCTGCGTCGGTTTGCAGGCGATCAAGCCCGCCGATCTCGATGGCGCGATTACGGAAATGATAAAGGTGAAAAAGCCGGTGCTGTTCGACTGCCGCGTGGCGGCGCTGGAAAACTGCTTCCCGATGATTCCGTCCGGCAAGGCGCACAACGAAATGCTTCTGCCTGCGGAAGCCAACGATGAATCGACCGCTGCGGCCTTCGCCGGCGGCAAGGCACTGGTGTGACGATGAAACAGGATAGCGCAGATCAGCCGGCCTCGGCCTATTTCATCGAAGAGCGTCACGATCCGAACGAGACGCACACGCTCTCGGTGCTCGTGCAGAACGAGCCAGGCGTGCTCGCGCGCGTGATCGGGCTTTTCTCGGGGCGCGGTTACAACATCGACAGTCTCACCGTGTCGGAAACCGAACACGCCAAGCATATGTCGCGCATCACCATCGTCACCACCGGAACGCCGATGGTGATCCAGCAGATCAAGCATCAGCTCGACCGCATGATCCCGGTCTATCGCGTCGTCGACATGACGACGATGGGCCGTTCGCTCGAGCGCGAACTGGCCATGATTAAAGTCAAAGGCATGGGCGACACGCGCATCGAGGCGCTGCGCCTTGCCGAAGCGTTTCGCGCGCGCGTGATCGACGCCACGACGGAAAGTTTCATTTTCGAGCTGACGGGCGGATCGGACAAGATCGATCAATTCATCTCGCTGATGGTGCCGCTCGGGCTTGTCGAAACCTCCCGCACCGGCGTCGCCGCCATTTCGCGCGGGCCGGATGGCATGTGACGTCAAATGAAGCCGAAGGACATTGTTCTGGCGATCGGCGTCGCGGTGACGTGGGGACTTGGATTCGTCGCGAGCCGGCTTGCGCTGAATGATCTGTCGCCCGTGCTGATGACGGCGATGCGGTTCGGCATCGCGGCTGTGCCGTGCGTTTTCCTGCGGCGCCCGAACGTGCCGTGGATGACGCTGATTTTTATCAGCGTCACGCTGTTTCTGGCGCAGTTTCTCGCGCAGGCTTACGGCATCGCGCATCACGTTCCGGTTGGCCTCACCAGCGTCGTCGTGCAAAGCCAGGCGCTTTTTACCGTGGCGTTCGCCGCGCTCGCGTTCAGCGAAATTCCGACGAAAGTTCAGATCGCGGGAATCGTCGTGGCAACGCTCGGTCTGCTGATGATCTGTCTCACCGTCGGATACGATTTCACCGTCGGCACGTTCGCGATCCTGATGATTTCGCCGATCAGTTTCGCAATGGGCAATCTGCTGTTGCGCAAGGCGCGCGGCGCGCCGATGTTCGAGCTGTTTTCGTGGCTCAGCCTGATCGCCGCCGTTCCGCTTTTTGTGCTGTCCTTTGCGACCGAAGGATTCGCCGGCGTGTGGCAATCGCTGACGCATATTTCGCTCGCGGGCGCGATCAGTGTCTTCCTGATCGGCGCGGTCACGACAAGCCTCGCCTATCGTGCATGGGGCGCGCTGCTGCGCGATTACACTGCCGCGCAAGTTGTGCCTTTCGCGTTGCTCGTTCCTTTCATCGGTGCTGCGTCGTCTGCCGTTGTGTTCGGCGAGACATTCGGGCCGCTGCGCCTTGCAGGCATGTTTACCGTCGTCATTGGAATTGCGATCATGGTGCTGTTCGCGAGACCGCGAGACGTTCCCGAAATCGCGGGCGGGGAGTGACGATGGTCTCCCAGCAACTCACCATTGCCTTCATCGTGTTCGCAGCGGCGATGCTGTTCACGCCGGGCCCGAACAACATCATGCTGATGGTGTCGGGTCTCAATTACGGTTTCCGCCGCACGCTGCCGCATGTCGCGGGCGTCACGCTCGGCTTTTCGTTTCTCGCCGCCGTGATCGGCTTCGGACTCGGCGCCGTGTTTGCCGCCTATCCGGTGCTGCACACGATCCTGAAATATGCCGGTGCGGCGTATCTTATTTATCTTGCGGTGATGATCGCCAAGTCCGCGCCCGCCGACACCGGCGATGGCGGGGAGGGGCAGCCCATGACGTTCATCGGTGCGGCGCTGTTCCAGTGGGTCAACGTCAAGGGCTGGGTCATCGCGGTGGGCGCGGTGACGGCCTATGCGGCGATTGCGACCTATCCGCTCAACGTCGCGATGCTGTCGATCCTGCTGTTTGTGGTTGGCGTGGCCTCGTCGATCACATGGGTGCTGCTCGGCACCTCGCTCCAGCCGTTGGTGAAGTCGCCGCGCGCGGTCCGCATCTTCAATATCGTAATGGCGGTGCTGCTGCTGGCGTCGCTCTATCCGGTTCTGAGGGAGCCCTGAGGCGATAAACACGATTTTACTTCACCTTGAAATGCATTAGACAACGCCGGAATTATAAGCGGGCCGGCGTGTCCGGGGATAACTAATCAGGCCACCGCGGCCGCCAGAACAGGACAAAGACCATGCGTGTTTATTACGATCGCGACGCCGACCTGAATCTCATCAAGGGCAAGAAGGTCGTCATCATCGGTTACGGCAGCCAGGGCCATGCSCACGCGCTGAACCTGAAGGACTCCGGCGTCAAGGATGTCGCGATTGCGCTGCGCAAGGGCTCGGCCACCGCGAAAAAGGCGGAAGCCGCGGGCTTCAAGGTAATGGAAGTCGCCGAGGCTGCGAAGTGGGCCGACGTGATGATGATGCTGACGCCCGACGAATTGCAGGGCGACATCTACCGCGAGCATCTGCACGACAACATGAAGAAGGGCGCGGCGCTGCTGTTCGCGCACGGCCTTAACGTGCATTTCAACCTGATCGATCCGCGTTCCGATCTCGACGTGCTGATGGTTGCGCCGAAGGGGCCCGGCCACACCGTGCGTTCGGAATATCAGCGCGGCGGCGGCGTGCCGTGTCTCATCGCGATTGCCAAGGACTCTTCCGGCAATGCGCATGACCTCGGCCTGTCTTATGCGTCGGCGATCGGCGGCGGACGCGCCGGCATCATCGAGACCACGTTCAAGGAAGAATGCGAGACCGACCTGTTCGGCGAGCAGGCCGTGCTCTGCGGCGGCACCGTCGAACTGATCCGCGCCGGATTCGAGACGCTGGTCGAAGCCGGTTACGCGCCGGAGATGGCCTATTTCGAGTGCCTGCACGAGATGAAGCTGATCGTGGACCTGATCTACGAAGGCGGCATCGCCAACATGAACTACTCGATCTCGAACACCGCTGAATACGGCGAGTACGTCACCGGACCTCGCATCATCACGCCGGAAACCAAGGCGGAGATGAAGCGCGTGTTGAACGACATTCAGTCCGGCAAGTTCACCCGCGACTGGATGCTGGAGAACAAGGTCAACCAGGCCTCGTTCAAGGCGACCCGTGCCAAGGTCAATGATCACCAGATCGAGGAAGTCGGCGCCAAGCTGCGCGACATGATGCCGTGGATCAAGAAGGGCGCGCTGGTCGACAAGACGAAGAACTGATCGCGCGCTTCGGCGGTCGTTGTGCTTTTCTCAGTGATTGAAAGATTCGTCATGGCCGGGCTTGACCCGGCCATCCACGTTTTCTCTTTGCCGAAAGCAAGACGTGGATCACCGGGTCAAGCCCGGTGATGACGATTGGGTGCGTTGGTGCATCGCGCGTCACTCCCAAAATTCCCGATTCAATTTTCAGACAGCTTCTCCTCCGCGCATGCGTTGCGTTCTCGCGACCGGCGAGGTGAGGGGCATTTCAGTCCGCCCCTCACAAGTGAGGGGCATGACGCGCCGAAAGGCGCAATTGTCTCGTCTCGTTTCTCTCGCTTCGCTTGCGACAGCGAAGTTTGAGAAACGCATCGCCTTTCGGCGCGCCACGCGCAGACAAGTTTACGCAGTCTGCGCAAGCTTGACTGCTGCGGGACTTT
>BFBZ01000255.1_pt1 | contig 62523 bp, 56 predicted proteins | sample 1888401 | NCBI WGS metagenome assembly BFBZ01 (sample SAMD00112614, study PRJDB3348) | symbiont metagenome | host: Chara braunii
GCGAGGTCGAACAGCCAGGTGTCGCAGCCGGCGAAATAGAAGTCGAAGAAGCCGGTCAGGCGCTCGCGGCCCGGGCCCTCGCCGGGCTCGAACATCACGTTGTCGCGGAACAGGTCGGCGTGGATGGGACCCGAGTGAAGTTTCTGGATGGCCGCGAATTCGGCGGACCCGGCCAGCTGCTGCTGGTAGGCCAGCTCGCTCTTCAGCAGCTCGGCCTGGGGCGCGTCGAGAAAGGGCAGGATCTGCGGCACGACCTCGCACCACCAGGCCAGGCCGCGCAGATTGGGCTGGCGCATGTCGAAGTCGCGCCCGGCGAGGTGCATCTGCGCCAGCGTCGCGCCGACCTGGCTGCAGTGGAAGGCGTCCGGCGCCAGTTGGTGGCCGCCGTGCAGGCGGTCGACGATGGCCGCCGGCTTGCCCGCGACCTGGAACAGGATCTCGCCCGTCGCATCGGCATGCGGCTCCGGCACGGGCACGCCGCGCTGAGCGAGGTGCTGCATCAGCCGCAGGTAGAAGGGCAGCTGCTCGGCCGTCAGGCGCTCGAACAGCGTCAGCACATAGCGCTGCAGATGGCCGTCGCCCTGCGTGCAGTCGACGAAGTAGTTGGTGTTCTCGATGCCGGCGCCGATGCCGCGCAGCGAGCTCAATGTCCCGAGCTTGAGGTGGTCCAGCAGGGCTTGCGCCTGTGCCGGGCTGACTTCGGTGAAAACGGCCATGTGGGGGAGCCGGCCCGCGGGCCGCGCGCGATCAGAAATTGAGGATTCGCCAGACCCGCGTGCCCGAGCCGCTCTTGCCGCTGCCGCCGGCGGACTCGTGGCCGGCATCGTTGACGACGATCTCGTAGTCGGGGGCCCTGGTCTTCTTGTTCCTGACCGTGACCTTCCGGGTCTCGCCGCGCACCTTGAGCTCCTCGATGCGGACCTGATCGTCCTCCGCCACGGTGCGCTCGACCTTGGGCTCGGGCGGCGGGTCGGCGAGGGCGCTCGTGCAGCAGACGGCGAACAGCAGCAGGGCGGTGGGGCGAAGCATGCTGCCGATTCTAGGTGGGACCTGTCCGAGAATCCGTCGCCATGAGCAAACCCATCCTGCTGCTGGTCGACGGCTCCAGCTACCTCTACCGCGCCTTCCATGCCATGCCCGACCTGCGCGGCCCCGAGGGGCAGCCCACCGGTGCCGTGCATGGCATGGTGGCCATGCTGAAGAAGCTGCGCAGCGACATCGGCGCCGAGCATGCGGTCTGCGTCTTCGATGCGTCCGGCCCGACCTTCCGCGACGCGTGGTACCCCGAGTACAAGGCCCAGCGCGCGCGCATGCCGCCCGAGCTGCGCGCGCAGATCGAGCCCATCCACGAGGTCGTCAGGCTGCTGGGCTGGCCGGTGCTGACGGTGCCCGGCATCGAGGCCGACGACGCCATCGGCACGCTGAGCCGCGTGGCCGTGGAGCAGGGCCACCGCGTCGTCGTGTCCACCGGCGACAAGGACCTGGCCCAGCTCGTCAACCCGGACGTCGAACTCATCAACACGATGAGCAACGAGCGCCTGGACGAGGCCGGCGTCGTCGCCAAGTTCGGCGTGGCGCCGGACCGCATCGTCGACTACCTGACGCTGATGGGCGACACGGTCGACAACGTGCCGGGCGTGAGCGGCGTGGGCCCGAAGACGGCGGCCAAGTGGGTGGCCGAGTACGGCTCGCTGGACGGCGTCATCGCCGCGGCGCCCACGGTCAAGGGCAAGGCCGGCGAGAACCTGCGCGCCGCGCTGGACTGGCTGCCGATGGGCCGCAGGCTCGTCACCGTGAAGCTGGACTGCGACCTGGCCGGCCATATCGCCGGCTGGCCGACGCTGGAGCCGCTGGCCCTGCGCGAGGCGGACAAGGACGCGCTGGCGGCCTTCTACGCGCGCAACGGCTTCAAGACCTGGCTGAAGGAGCTGACGGGCGAGGTGCCGGCCCCCAAGGCCAAGCCTGCCAAGGCGCCCGCGGCCAACCTGGGGCTGTTCGACGCGCCCGAGCCGCCCGCCGGTGCGGCCGATATTGCCCGCCAGTACGACTGCATCCTGAGCTTCGAGCAGCTCGACGCCTGGATCGCCCGCCTGCGCGCCGCGCCGCTGTGTGCGCTGGACACCGAGACCGATTCGCTCGACCCGATGGCCGCGCGCATCGTCGGCATCTCCTTTGCCGACAGGCCCGGCGAGGCCGCCTACATCCCGCTGGCCCACAGCGGCCCGGATGCGCCCGAGCAACTGCCGCTGGGCGAGGTGCTGGCCCGCCTCAAGCCCTGGCTGGAGGACGAGGGCGCCAAGAAGATCGGCCAGAACCTGAAGTACGACCGCCACGTGCTGGCCAATGCCGGCATTGCGCTCGGCGGCGTGCAGCACGACACGCTGCTGGAAAGCTATGTGCTGGAGGCCCACAAGACCCACAACCTCGAAGCCCTGGCCGAGCGCCATCTCGGCCGCAAGGGTCTGTCCTACGAGGACCTGTGCGGCAAGGGCGTGCACCAGATCCCCTTCGCCCAGGTGGACGTGGCCAAGGCCACGACCTATTCCGGCGAGGACTCCGAGATGTGTCTGCACCTGCATCAGGTGCTGTGGCCGCAGATCGAGGCGGAAGCCGGGCTGACCCGCATCTACCGCGACATCGAGATGCCCACGGCCGCGCTGCTGGCCCGCATCGAGCGCCACGGCGTGCTGATCGACGCGGCGCGGCTGCAGGCCCAGAGCCACGAGATCGGCCAGCGCCTGATCGCGCTGGAGCAGCAGTGCTACGAGATTGCCGGCCAGCCCTTCAACATCGGCTCGCCCAAGCAGATCGGCGACATCCTGTTCGGCAAGCTCGGCCTGCCGGTCATCAAGAAGACGGCCACCGGCGCCCCGTCCACTGACGAGGAGGTGTTGACCGAACTGGCCGCCGACTTCCCGCTGCCGGCCAAGATCCTCGAATACCGCGGCCTCGCCAAGCTCAAGAGCACCTACACCGACAAGCTGCCGCAGCAGATCAACCCGGCGACCGGCCGCGTGCACACCAACTACGCCCAGGCCGTGGCCGTGACGGGGCGGCTGTCCAGCAACGAGCCCAATCTGCAGAACATCCCCATCCGCACGGCCGAGGGCCGGCGCGTGCGCGAGGCCTTCGTCGCGCCCGCGGGCTGCCGCATCGTCAGCGCCGACTACTCGCAGATCGAGCTGCGCATCATGGCCCACATCAGCGAGGACCCCGGCCTGCTGCGCGCCTTCCAGGAAGGTCAGGACGTGCACCGCGCGACGGCCAGCGAGGTGTTCGGCATCCCGCTGGACGAGGTTTCCGGCGAGCAGCGCCGCTATGCCAAGACCATCAACTTCGGCCTGATCTACGGCATGGGCGCCTTCGGCCTGGCCGCGGCGTTGGGGCTAGAGCAGAAGGCCGCCAAGGACTACATCGAGCGCTACTTCACCCGCTTTGCCGGCGTGAAGCGCTATATGGACGAGACCAAGGCGCGTGCCGCCGAGCTCGGCTACGTCGAAACCTTGTTCGGCCGGCGCATCTATCTGCCCGAGATCCGCGGCGGCAACGGTCCGCGCCGCGCCGGCGCCGAGCGCCAGGCCATCAACGCGCCCATGCAGGGCACTGCGGCCGACCTCATCAAGCTGGCCATGCTGGCCGTGCAGGCCGAGCTGGACCGCGCCGGCAAGCAGACCGCCGTCGTCATGCAGGTGCACGACGAACTGGTCTTCGAGGTGCCCGAGGCCGAGCTGGACTGGGTGCGCGCCGAGGTGCCGCGCCTGATGGCCGGCGTGGCCCGGCTCAAGGTGCCGCTGCTGGCCGAGGTGGGCGTGGGTTCGAATTGGGAAGAGGCGCATTGATTTCCCATTTTTCACAAAATATGGAAAATACAGGCATTGCCCAACGGAGAGCCGCCATGTCTGCCGTCCTCGAACCCGCCGTTGCCGACCAACTGCCCAGCGTGTCGGCCACCCAGCTCGTGGCCGGCATCCAGAAGGTCGGCCGCGCCGTGGCGGCCCATGGCGCGGTGCTCATCACCAAGCATGACCAGCCGGCCTTCGTGCTGATGTCGGTCGAGCGCTACCGCGAGCTGCAGCGCGCCGCCGAGCCCGACCTCGGCGCTTTGGGCGGCGAGTTCGACGCGATGCTGGCGCGCATGCAGGGCCAGGGCGACGCGCTGGCGGAGGCCTTCGCGATGGCGCCCGAGGCCATCGGCGCCGCGGCGGTCAAGGCCGCCAAACCGTCGCGTCGCAAGACTGCCTGAGCCTTGCCCGCCAAACTCTTCGTGCTGGCCGGCGTCAACGGCGCCGGCAAAAGCTCGCTGGGCGGTGCGGCCATCCGGGCCAGCGGCGCAGAGTTCTTCAACCCCGACGTGGCCGCCGCAATGCTGCGCGAACAGCGGCCCGGCCTCTCCGTGAGCCAGGCCAACGGCCTGGCCTGGACGCTGGGCCGCCGCGGCCTGGAGAAGGCGCTCGCCGAGGGGCTGACCTATGCCTTCGAGACGACGCTGGGCGGCCGCAGCATGGCCAGGCTGCTGCTGGAGGGCGCCCGTGCCGGCGCCGAGATCCACGTCTGGTATGCCGGCCTGGCCACGCCCGAGCTGCATCTGCGCCGCATCCAGGCGCGCGTGGCGGCCGGCGGCCACGACATTCCCGAGGCCAAGGTGCGCGAGCGCTTCGACGCCAGCCGCAGCAGCCTCGTCAAGCTGATGCCGCATCTGGCCAGCCTGCGCGTCTACGACAACAGCTTCGAGGCCGACCCGCGCGCCGGCCGCCGGCCCCAGCCGGTGCTGCTGCTGCAGATGCGGGCCGGCCGCGTCGTTTCTCACGCGCCGCTGCGCAGCGTGCCGGCCTGGGCCAAGCCTCTGCTGGGCGCGGCCCTGCGTTGACTATCATCGCGGCCACTGAACGGGGTTGGGTTGTGATGAGGATCTTGCTGGTCGATGCTTTTCCGATGGTGCGTGCCGCACTCACCGGCCTGATCGAGCAGCATTTCGCCGAGGCCCAGGTGCAGGGCGTCGACACCGCCGACGCCGCCCGCGCGGCGCTGGCGCAGAACCTCCCCCGCCTCGTGCTGCTGGACCTGCGGGTGGAGGGCGGCTTCGAGCTGCTGCAGCAGATCCACCGCGAGCATCTGATGCTGCCGGTGGTCGTCGTCTCCGGCCGCGACGAGACCGAGGACGCGCTGCGGGCCCTGGGCGCCGGCGCGATGGGCTATGTGCCCGAGCGCAGTGACCTGGGCACGCTGGTGCAGGCCCTGCACCTCGTGCTGGCCGGCGGCACCTATGTGCCGGCGCTGAAGCCGCGCGCCGACGACGCGCCCGCGCCGCCCGTGCCGGCGCCCACGCCGGTGCCGGACTGGGCCGAGCTGCCGCTGACGCCGCGCCAGAAGCATGTGCTGCATCTGCTGACCCAGGGCCTGTCCAACAAGCTGATCGCGCGCGAGCTGGGCGTCAGCGTCGAGACCGTCAAGGACCATGTCGCCGCGGTGCTGAAGGCGCTGGGCGTCAGCTCGCGCACGCAGGCCGTGGTGGCCGCGACGCAGCGGCCGCGGCGCTGATTCAGCCGCGCACGGCGTCGACGGCGTCCAGCACCGCCTCGGCCGTGGCCGGCGCGCGCAGCGGCGGGTCGCAGCCCTCGGGGCCGCAGGCCGCGCAGGCGTCCTTGATGGCCAGCAGCGCCGCGAAGCCCAGCAGCAGCGGCGGCTCGCCGACGGCCTTGCTGCGGTGGATGGTCTCGCTGGCGTTGGCCATGCCGAACAGTTCGGTGCGGAACTCGGTCGGGCAGTCGTTGGCGGTCGGGATCTTGTAGGTGCTGGGCGCGTGCGTCGTCAGCAGGCCCGTCACGGGGTGCCAGACCAGCTCTTCCATCGTCAGCCAGCCCATGCCCTGGATGAAGCCGCCCTCGATCTGGCCGATGTCGATGGCCGGGTTCAGGCTGGCGCCGACATCGTGCAGCAGGTCGGCGCGCGTGATGCGGTTCTCGCCGGTGAGCGTGTCCACCAGTGCCTCGCAGACGGCGCCGCCCCAGGCGTAGTAGTAGAAGGGGCGGCCCTGCAGCCTGGTCTTGTCCCAGTGCAGGCCGGGCGTGGCGTAGAAGCCGTCGCTCCAGAGCTGGATGCGCTTCAGATAGGCCGCGGCGACGAGGTCTTCGAAGGACAGGCTCTGGCCGCCGCCGCTGACCCGGCCACCCTCGAAGGCGACCAGTTCGGCCGCGCAGCCGAAGCGCTCGGCCGCGAGGGCCGCGAGCCTGGCCTTGATCCTGCGCGCCGCATCCTGGGCGGCCTTGCCGTTCAGGTCGCTGCCGGTGGAGGCCGCCGTGGCCGAGGTGTTGGCGACCTTGCTCGTGTCGGTGGCCGAGCAGCGCACCGACGACAGCGGCAGGCCCAGCTCATGCGCGACGACCTGGGCCACCTTGGTGTTCAGGCCCTGGCCCATCTCCGTGCCGCCATGGTTCACGAGCACCGAGCCGTCGGTGTAGACGTGGACCAGGGCGCCGGCCTGGTTCAGGTGAACCACATTGAAGGAGATGCCGAACTTGACCGGCGTGAAGGCCAGGCCCTTCTTCAACACGGCGCTGGCGGCGTTGAAGGCGGCGATCTCGGAGCGGCGCTCGGCATAGCGGCTGCTGGCCAGCAGCTGTGCGGTCAGCGCCTGGGCGTGCAACTCCTCGACCTGCTGGCCGTAGGGCGTGACGTCCTGGCCGGCGGCGTAAAAGTTGCGCTGGCGCACGTCGGCCGGGTCCAGCCCCAGGCGGCGCGCGACGCCGTCCAGGATCATCTCGATGGCGATGGCGCCCTGCGGGCCGCCGAAGCCGCGGAAGGCGGTGTTGCTCTGCGTGTTCGTCCGCGCGCAATAGCCGTGCATGGCCACATGGGGCAGCCAGTAGGCGTTGTCGAAATGGCAGAGCGCGCGCGCCATGACCGGCGCGGACAGGTCGGCGCTGTGGCCGGCGTTGGCGATCAGGTCGACGTCGACCGCGAGGATGCGGCCGTCGGCGTCGAAGCCCACGTCCCAGCGATAGTCGAAGCCGTGGCGGCGGCCGGTGATGAGGAAGTCGTCGTCGCGGTCCACGCGCAGCTTGACAGGCCTGTTCAGCTTCAGCGCGGCGATGGCGGCGACGCAGGCGAACAGCGCCGACTGCGATTCCTTGCCGCCGAAGCCGCCGCCCATGCGCCGGCACTGCACGGCGACGCGGTGCGCCTGCCAGCCCAGCGCGTGGGCGACGAGCTGCTGCATCTCGCTCGGATGCTGGGTCGAGCAGTGCAGCAGCATGCCTTCGCCGCCTTCCTGCGGCAGGGCCAGGCTGATCTGGCCTTCCAGGTAGAACTGCTCCTGGCCACCCAGGCTCCAGCGGCCTTGCAGGCGGTGCGGCGCGGCGGCGAGCTGCGCGGCCGGCTCGCCGCGCGTCAGATGCATGGGCGGCAAAACATACTGGCCGGCCGCGTGCGCTTCCAGCGCCGTCAGCACGGCCGGCAGGGGTTCGGCCTGGATGACCTGCCTGGCCAGCGCGGCCGCGCGGCGGGCCAGCTCGCGGTCGGTCGCGATGACGGCAAAGACGGGCTGGCCGGCGTAGCGCAACTCGCCCGCAGCCAGGATGGGGTCGTCGTGCAGCAGCGGGCCGCAGTTGTTCTCGGCCGGGATGTCGGCCGCGCCCAGCACCGCGACGACGCCGGGCTGCCGGCGGATGCGCTCCAGGTCGACGGCGACCAGCCTGCCGTGCGCGATGGGCGACAGGCCCAGGGCCGCATGCAGCGTGCCGGCCGGCTCGGGCAGGTCGTCGGTGTAGGGCGCGGCGCCGCTGACGTGCAGGTGGGCGGACTCGTGCGGCAGCGGGCGGCCGACGACCGGTTGCAGCAGAGGAAGCGCTTCGGGCTTGTTCATGCCGCCAGCCTCCCCGCGCGCCAGACGGTGATCGTGCGCCGGTCCAGCGTCTCCAGCCAGAGCTTGCGCAGCAGGTTCTGCGCGACCCTGAGCCGGTAGCCATCGGAGGCGCGCATGTCGGTCATCGGCTTGAAGTCCTGCGCCAGCGCGGCGGCGGCGGCTTCGGCCGTGGCCTCGGTCCAGGGCTGGCCGATGACGGCGGCCTCGGCCGCGCCGGCACGCTTGACGATGGCGGCCATGCCGCCGAAGGCGAAGCGGGCCTGCTGCACGCTGCCGTTGCGCAGCTGCAGGGCCAGCACCGCGCAGACGGCGGAGATGTCGCTGTCGTGGCGCTTGGAGACTTTGTGGGCCGAGATCGCCCAGCTGGTGTCGGGCGCGGGCACGTGCATCGCCTCGACGAACTCGCCGGGCTGCAGATCCTTCTTCATGTAGTCCAGATAGAAGTCCTGCAGCGGCAGGCGGCGCTGTCGGGCGCCGCGGCGCAGCACGAGCTCGGCGCCCAGCGCGATCAGGGCCGGCGCGCCGTCGCCGATGGGCGAGCCGTTGGCGATATTGCCGCCGAGCGTGCCGGCATGCCGCACCGGCGGCGCCGCGAAGCGCCGCCACAGCTCGGCCAGCGACGGCGCCAGCGCGGCGAGCGCGGCCCAGGCCTCCTCCAGCGACGCCGCGGCGCCTATCCACAGGCCGGGCTGGCCGCCCAGCGGCTCGGGCCGGATCTCGCGCAGCGCGGCGACGCGGCCGGTGTAGATCAGCCGGGGCAGCACGCGGAACTGCTTGTTGACCCACAGGCCGATGTCGGTGGAGCCGGCCAGCAGCGTCGCATCCGGGTGGGCCTCAAGCAGCCGGGCCAGCTCGGCCAGGGTCTGCGGCGCATGGAAGTGCTGGCCGGCGTGCTCATAGGCCAGTGCCGCGTCGGCGGCCAGAGCGCGCAGCGCGGCGGCGATGGGCTCGCGGTCCAGCGGGCGGGCCGGCGCGTCGAACATCTGCTCGCCGGCATCCAGGATGGGGCGGTAGCCGGTGCAGCGGCACAGGTTGCCGGCGAGCTCGTCGGCCAGCTGCTGGCGGTCGGGCCGCGTGCCGGCCTGCTGGTGGCGCTCGTAGCAGGCGGTCAGCGTCATGACGAAGCCAGGCGTGCAGAAACCGCATTGCGAGCCGTGGCAGGCCACCAGGGCCTGCTGCACGGGGCTGAGCCGCGCGGGGCCGCCGAGGTCTTCCACGGTCAGCAGCGCGCGGCCGTCCAGCGTCGGCAGGAACTGGGTGCAGGCGTTGACGTTGCGCAGCTGCAGCTGGCCGCTGGCATCCAGCTCGCCCTGGATGACCGTGCAGGCGCCGCAGTCGCCCTCGGCGCAGCCTTCCTTGGTGCCGGTGCAGCCGGCATGCTCGCGCAGGTATTGCAGCACCGTCGTGGTCGGCGGCAGGCCGGCCACCGCCACGACCGCGCCGCGGTGGAAGAAACGGATGGGGCGGGTATTCATGCTGGCCTCGATTGTCCGACCTTGCCTCAGAATTGCCATATGAGTTTTACTAACAAGGAAAAATTCTCGGATGCCCCGCGCCGATGGGCGCTGCGTGGCGACCTGCTCGATTTCACGGCCGCACCGGCCTGGGGCGATGCCGAGTCGCCGGCGGTGCGTTTCGACCGCGACCACTGGCTGCTGATCGAGGACGGCCGCATCGTCGGCCGCCAGGCCGCCGAGCCCGACGAGAGCTGGGCGCGCGACGACCATGCCGGCCGGCTCGTGCTGCCGGGCTTCATCGACACCCATGTCCATTGCCCGCAGCTGGAGGTCATCGCCTCCTATGGCAGCGAGCTGCTGGACTGGCTCGAGCGCTACACCTTCCCGGCCGAGGCGGCCTTTGCCGACCCGGCGCGCAGCCGTGCGGGGGCCGAGGTCTTCCTGGATGCGCTGCTGGCCAGCGGCACGACCTCGGCCGTCGTCTTCCCGACGGTGCACAAGGTCTCGGCCGAGGCGCTGTTCGAGGGCGCCGCGGCGCGCGGCATGCGCCTGGTCACCGGCAAGGTGCTGATGGACCGTCATGCGCCCGACGGGCTGCGCGACGACGTCGAACAGGCCGAGCGCGACTGCGTCGACCTGATCGACCGCTTTCACGGCCAGGGCGGCCCGTACCAGCGCCTGGCCTATGCGGTGACGGTGCGCTTCGCGCCCACCAGCACGCCGGCCCAACTGGCGATGGCCGGCGCGCTGTGCCGCGCCGACGCCAGCCTCTATATGCAGACCCACGTCGCCGAGAACCGCGCCGAGGTCGACTGGGTGGCCCGGCTCTTTCCCGAGGCGCGCAGCTATCTCGACGTCTACGAGCGCGTCGGCCTCGTGCACGAGCGCGCCGTGCTGGCCCACGGCATCTGGCTGGACGATGCCGACAGGCGCCTTCTCGCCGCGCGCGGCGCCCAGGTGGCGCATTGCCCGTCGAGCAATCTCTTCCTGGGCAGCGGGCTGTTCGACTGGCCGGGCGCGGGTTTCAACGTCAGCCTCGCGTCCGACGTCGGCGGCGGCACCTCGCTGAGCCTGCCGCGCAACCTGCTCGACGCCTACAAGATCCAGGCCCTGCGCGGCGCGCGCCTGACGGCCTGGGTGGCCCTGCACGCGGCCACGCGCGGCGCGGCCGGGGCGCTGCGCCTGGGCGGCGAGATCGGCGGGCTGTCGGCCGGCCAGGCGGCCGACATCTGCGTCTGGGACTGGGCCCGGGGGCCGGTCGCGCAGGCGCGTGACGCGGTGGCCCGCGAGTTGCACGAGCGCGTCTTCGCGTGGATGACGCTGGCCGACGAGCGCAATCTCGCGGCCTGCTACGTCGCCGGCCGGCGGCGCGTATGAACCGCCGGCCCCGCGAATCCATCGTTTCGTCGCAAGCCGGATGAATGGCGACCTGGGTCTGGCTAGAGTCGGCCGTGTTCCCTCCGAGGAGTGCTTGCGATGCTGACCTTCCTGCTCTGGATTGCCCTGTTCCCGATCTGCTGGCCGCTGGCGCTGCTGGCCCTGGTGGCCTGGCCGCTGGTCTGGCTGATCACGCTGCCCTTCAGGCTGCTGGGCATCGCGGTCGAGGGCGTCTTCGAGCTGCTGCGCGCCATCGTCATGCTGCCGGCGCGCGTGCTCGGCGGCGGACGGCGCTAGGCGGCCGTGACCGGGCGGTCCACGCCCCAGCGCCGGTACAGCTCGGCCGCCGAGCCCGTGCGCAGCCACTGCTCGAAGGCCTGGTCGTAGCGCTGCGACAGCGCCTCGCCGCCGGCGCTGCGGGCGAAGGCCATGTGGCCGTGCAGCACGTCCAGCGGCGGCGAGCAGCGCACCACGGCATCCGCCAGGTTCAGCCTCTGCAGCACCGGCTGGCAGTTGCGGTCGTTAGCCGCGAACAGCTCGACGCGGCGCTTCATCAGCATCTGCAGGCCGGCGTCCACGCTCTGCACCCAGGTCAGCTGGCCCAGCAGGGGCTTCATGCGTTCGAAGCGGCTGCCATAGGCCCAGCCGCGCACGGCGGCCACGGGCGTCTGGGCGAGCCCGGAGATTTCGCCCGTCCAGCGGGCCTCCTCGCCGCGGCGGGCATACCAGACCATGGCGTCCGAATAGAAGGAGCGCACGCTGAACAGCATGCGCGTCTCGCGCTCCGGTGTGCGGTAGGGGCCGATGAGGATGTCGGCCTCGCCCTGTTCCAGCGTCAGTTGGGCGCGCGACCAGGGCATCCATTCGCAGCGCACGCCGTCGCCGAAAAGCTGGCCCAGCAGGTCCACGGCCAGGCCCCGCGGCGCCTGGCCCTCGCCGCCCTCGAAGATGCGCGCGAACTGTGAGCCCACCGCGCGCAGCAGCGTCGCGCGGGCCGGCTGCGCCAGCGCCAGCCCGCCCGTCCAGCCCAGCCCCGCCTTGCACCACGAGCGTCGTGTCGGCATGCCCAGCTCCCTGTATTCGGAGGGTTCGGCGATGATGCGCGAGCCGCCCGCCGCGATCAAGGGATGTCGATGTCGTGCAGGCCGTAGCCGCTGCCGCGGCGGCGGTCCTCGAAGAAGCAGCGCAGCGTCTCGCGCGTCGTCTTGAAGGCGATCTCGTCCCAGGGGATCTCGCTCTCGGCGAAGAGGCGCGCCTCCAGCGATTCCGGCCCCGGGTTGAAGGCCGGCGAGCGCAGCCGCGCGCGGTAGAAGACGTGGACCTGGCCCACGCGCACGACGTTGAGCACGGTGTAGAGCGGCCCCATCTCGACGTCGGCGCCGGCCTCCTCCTGCGTCTCGCGCAGCGCGCCCTCGGCCGTCGTCTCGCCCAGCTCCATGAAGCCGGCCGGCAGCGTCCACAGGCCGTAGCGCGGCTCGATCGCGCGGCGGCACAGCAGCACGCGGCCATCGGCCTCCCAGACCGGCAGCGTGCCGACCACGTTCAGCGGGTTCTGGTAGTGGACGCTGCCGCAGGCCGGGCAGACGGCGCGCTCGCGGTTGTCGTCGGGCGGGATGCGGTAGTCCACGGTGGTGCCGCAGTTCGGGCAATGCTTGAAGCGCGTCAACATCGGGCCAGTTTAGAGGGCCAAAATGAAGACCATGAAGCTCTACAACTACTTCCGTTCGTCGGCCTCCTGGCGCGTGCGCATCGGCCTCGCGATGAAGGGCCTGGACTACGACTACCTGCCCATCCACCTCGCGAAGAACGAGCAGTTCGCCGGGCCGTTCGCGAACCAGCAGGTGTCCCACCTCGTCCCCGCGCTGGTGCTGGACGACGGCCGCTGGCTGAGCCAGTCCATGGCCATCCTGGAATACCTGGAAGAGACCCATGCCGAGCCGCCGCTGCTGCCGCGCGACCCGGTCGCGCGGGCGCAGGTCAGGGCGCTGGCCCAGGACATCGGCTGCGACATCCACCCGGTCAACAACCTGCGCGTGCTGCGCTACCTGAAGAACGACCTCGGCCATCCGCAGGACGAGGTGGACCGCTGGTACCGCCACTGGATCGCGACGGGCCTGGGCATCGTCGAGCAGCGCCTGGCGGCGACGGCCGGCCGCTTCAGCTTCGGCGACGCGCCCGGGCTGGCCGACTGTCTGCTCGTGCCCCAGGTCTACAACGCGCAGCGTTTCGAATGCCCGCTGGAGGCCTACCCGACGGTGATGCGCGTCAACGCCGCCTGCCTGGAGCTGCCGGCCTTCGCGAACACGCATCCGAGCGCCTGCCCCGATGCGGCCTGACGCGGGCTGGCTGAGGCCGGACTGGCCTGGCGTGACCGCCTTCATGACGACGCGCGGGCTCAATTTCGGCCGCAGGTCCGGCGACCCCGACGAGGTGCGCGCCAACCGCGCGAGCCTGGCCGGGCTGCTCGGTGCGCGACCCGTCTTCCTGGACCAGGTGCATGGCGCCGAGGTCGTGCGCCTGCGCGCCGACTGGCATGACGACAACGCGCCGCAGGCGGACGCCGCCGTGTCCACCGACCGCGGGCTGGCCGTGGCCATCCTCGTGGCCGACTGCCTGCCGGTGCTGTTGGCCGCGCCGGGCGGCGTGGCCGGCGCCCATGCGGGCTGGCGCGGCCTGGCCGCGGGCGTGCTGGAGAACACCGTGGCCGAGCTGTGCAGCGCGGCTTGCTGCGGGCCCGGCGAGGTCAGGGCCTGGCTCGGCGCCTGCATCGGCCCCGAGGCCTTCGAGGTCGGCCCCGAGGTCGTGCGGGCCTTCGGGCGGGAGCCGCTTGACCGTGACCAGCCCGGCTTCCTCTACCGCCCCAACCCCGAGCCGCGCTGGCGTGCAGACCTCGCTCTGCTGGCCCGCGATCGCCTGCGGGCCGCCGGCGTGGGCGAGGTCAGCGGCGGCGGCTGGTGCACGCTGACCGAGGACTCACGCTTCTTCTCGTTCCGCGGCGAGGCCCTCGGCCGGCCCCGTGGGCGGATGGCCGCCTGCATCGCCCTCGGCCGCTAGTTCCGCGGCGCGCCGGCGCCGCCGGCGGCCCGGCGTGCCGAGGATGTAGAGCAGCAGGCCCAGCGGCAGCACGCCGTAGAGCATCAGCGTGACGAAGGCGCCCAGCAGCGTGCCCTGCGGGCTCAGCGCTTCGGCGGCGGCCATCAGCAGCGCGACGTAGGCCCAGGCAAGGGCGACGAGGTACATGGCGGCGAGAGTGTCATGGGCGCGTCAGCGCACGGGGTTACAAAGCCGTGTCGGCAAGATGTGGCAAGCTTATTGCAGCGGCCAATGCAAGACCGCTTGCGGCGATGACGGAGATCCGAGGAATACATGGCCACTCGCAAGAAGAACGACGCCCTGCCCCCGATGGAGGGCCAGGCCTTTGCGGAGCTGATGCAGCAGATGGCGCAGCTGCCGCAGATCTCGCCGGCCACGCTGGCCGAGCTGCAGGCCGGCTACATGCAGCAGGCCACGGCGCTTTGGAATGCGTCGCTCGGCCAGGGCGAGGCCCCGGCCGTCAGCGACCGGCGCTTCGCGGCGCCCGAATGGCGCGCCAACCCGGCCGCCAGCTTCATGACCCAGCTCTATCTGCTCAACGGCCGCACGCTGCAGCAGATGGCCGGCGCCGTCGAGGCCGACGACAAGACCAAGGCGCGCATCCGCTTTGCCGTGCAGCAGTTCGTCGATGCCGCGTCGCCGAGCAACTTCCTGGCGCTGAACCCCGAGGCGCAGAAGCTCGCGCTGGACAGCAGTGGCGAGACGCTGTCGCGCGGCCTGCAGAACCTGTGGGGCGACGTGCAGCGCGGCCATGTGTCGCAGACCGACGAGAGCGCCTTCGAGGTCGGCAGGAACGTCGCCACGACGGCCGGCAGCATCGTCTACGAGAACGAGCTCTTCCAGCTCATCGAATACGCGCCGCTGACGGCCGAGGTCAAGGCCCGGCCGCTGCTGATGGTGCCGCCCTGCATCAACAAGTTCTACATCCTCGACCTGCAGCCCGACAACTCGCTGATCCGCTATGCGGTGGCCGAGGGCAACCGCGTCTTCGTCGTCAGCTGGCGCAACCCGGACGAATCGGTCAGGCACCTGGGCTGGGACGACTACATCGAGCAGGGCGCCATCCAGGCCATCCGCGTCGCGCAGGAGATTTCGGGCCAGGACAGGATCAACACGCTGGGCTTCTGCGTCGGCGGCACCATCCTCGCCACCGGCCTGGCCGTGCTGGCCGCGCGCGGCGAACAGCCGGCCGCCAGCGTCACGCTGCTGACCACGCTGCTGGACTTCGCCGACAACGGCATCCTGGACATCTTCGTCGACGAGGCCAGCGTGCGCCTGCGCGAGGCCACGCTCGGCCCCGACTCGCCCAAGGGCCCGCAGTTGCTGCACGGCCAGGAGCTGGCCACGACCTTCAGCTTCCTGCGGCCCAACGACCTGGTCTGGAACTATGTCGTCGGCAACTACCTGAAGGGCGAGGCGCCGCCGCCCTTCGACCTGCTGTACTGGAACGGCGACTCGACCAACCTGCCCGGCCCGATGTACTGCTGGTATCTGCGCCACACCTATCTGCAGAACGAGCTGAAGGAGCCGGGCCGGCTGACCGTCTGCGGCGAGAAGCTCGACCTCGGCGCCATCGACGCCCCCGTCTACATCTACGGCTCGCGCGAGGACCACATCGTGCCCTGGCACGCGGCCTACCGCAGCACGCAGATCTTGAAGGGCAGGAAGCGCTTCGTGATGGGCGCGTCGGGCCATATCGCCGGCGTCATCAACCCGCCGCCCAAGCCCGGCAAGCCGGCCAGGCGCAGCCACTGGATCGCCAAGGGTGCGGCCCTGCCGGCCGACCCCGAGGCCTGGTTCAAGAGCGCGACCGAACACGCCGGCAGCTGGTGGCCAGACTGGTCCGCTTGGCTGGCCTCGCATGCCGGCACGCCCCAGCCTGCGCCCAAGGCGCCGGGCAACCGCAAATACAAATCCATCGAGCCGGCGCCGGGCCGGTACGTCAAGGTCAAAGCCTGAAAGGAAGTGGAACCATGAGCAAGCAAGACATCGTCATCGTCGCCGCCGCGCGCACCGCCATCGGCAAGTTCGGCGGCACCCTCGCCAAGACGCCCGCCAGCGAGCTTGGGGCTGCCGTCATCCAGGACCTGCTGCGCCGCACCGGCCTGCAGGGCGACCAGATCAACGAGGTCATCCTCGGCCAGGTGCTGACGGCCGGCGTGGGCCAGAACCCGGCCCGTCAGGCCGTCATCAAGTCCGGCCTGCCCCAGGCCGTGCCGGCCATGACCATCAACAAGGTCTGCGGCTCGGGCCTGAAGGCCGTCATGCTGGCAGCCCAGGCCATCCGCGACGGCGACAGCGAGATCGTCATCGCCGGCGGCCAGGAGAGCATGAGCATGAGCCCGCACGTGCTCAACGGCTCGCGCGACGGCCAGCGCATGGGCGACTGGAAGATGGTGGACACCATGATCGTCGACGGCCTGTGGGACGTGTACAACCAGTACCACATGGGCATCACCGCCGAGAACGTCGCGAAGAAGTACGGCATCGGCCGCGAGCAGCAGGACGCGCTCGCGCTGGCCAGCCAGCAGAAGGCCGCCGCGGCCCAGGACGCCGGCCGCTTCAAGGACGAGATCGTGCCGTTCAGCATCGCGCAGAAGAAGGGCGACCCCATCGTCTTCGCCGCTGACGAGTTCATCAACCGCAAGTCCACCGCCGACGCGCTGGCGGGCCTGCGTCCGGCCTTCGACAAGGCCGGCAGCGTGACGGCCGGCAATGCCTCGGGCCTGAACGACGGCGCGGCCGGCGTGGTCGTCATGACCGCCGCCAAGGCCGCAGCGCTCGGCCTGAAGCCGCTGGCGCGCATCGCCTCCTATGCCTCGGCCGGTCTGGATCCGGCCTACATGGGCATGGGCCCGGTGCCTGCCGCCCGCAAGGCCCTGGAGCGCGCCGGCTGGAAACCCGCCGACCTGGACCTGCTCGAGATCAACGAAGCCTTCGCGGCCCAGGCCTGTGCCGTGCACAACGAGATGGGCTGGGACACCAGCAAGGTCAACGTCAACGGCGGCGCCATCGCGCTGGGCCACCCCATCGGCGCCAGCGGCTGCCGCGTGCTCGTCACGCTGTTGCACGAGATGGCCAAGCGCGATGCCAAGAAGGGCATCGCTTCCCTGTGCATCGGCGGCGGCATGGGCGTCGCCCTGACCGTCGAACGTTGATACCCTCACCCACCACAACAGGAGACATTCAATGAGCCAGAAGATTGCCTACGTCACCGGGGGCATGGGCGGTATCGGTACCGCCATTTGTCAGAAGCTGGCCAAGGCCGGCTTCAAGGTCATCGCCGGTTGTGGCCCCAGCCGTGACTACCAGAAGTGGCTGGATGAGCAGAAGGCCCTGGGCTTTGCATTCCACGCCTCGGTCGGCAATGTGGCCGACTGGGACTCGACGGTCGAGGCCTTCCAGAAGGCCATCTCCGAGCATGGCGCCATCGACGTGCTGGTCAACAACGCCGGCATCACGCGCGACCGCATGTTCCTGAAGATGAGCCCCGACGACTGGAAGGCCGTCATCGACACCAACCTGAACTCCATGTTCAACGTGACCAAGCAGGTCGTGCCCGGCATGGTGGAAAAGGGCTGGGGCCGCATCATCCAGATCAGCTCGGTCAACGGCGAGAAGGGCCAGGCCGGCCAGACCAACTACTCGGCCGCCAAGGCCGGCATGCACGGCTTCACGATGGCCCTGGCCCAGGAGCTGGCGAGCAAGGGCGTGACGGTCAACACCGTCAGCCCCGGCTATATCGGCACCGACATGGTCAAGGCCATCAAGCCCGAGATCCTGGAGAAGATCGTCGCGACCATCCCGGTCAGGCGCCTGGGCACGCCGGAGGAGATCGGCTCCGTCGTGACCTGGCTGGCCGGCGAGGACAGCGGCTTCACGACCGGCGCGGACTTCTCCTGCAACGGCGGCCTGCACATGGGGTGATGCTGGGGCACTCCCCAGTCTTGCGTAGTCAACACTACCTGGCCTGAGGAACGAGGCCCTGGGCCGGGGCAGTGGGGCGACCTATCTTGAAGTCGAGCGCGCCATAGCGCTCGACATTCAACACAAGGAGGTCGCCATGTTCCATCGCATCATTCCGCTGCTGGCCCTCGGTGCCGGCCTGGCTTGCCTGCCGGCGGCCCGCGCCCAGACCAGCCTGCCCCTCGTGGGCATCAGCGCCCAGCGTGCCGCCGAACCGGCCGCGCCGCGTGCCGACGTCTCCCGCGTCTGCCCCGGCTACGGCGAGGTGCTGCGCGAGCGCCTGCAGCTGCCGTCGGTCGAGCAGCCCACCGACATGGTGGTGCGCTTCCGTCTCGACGAAGGCGCGGTCGACCAGGTCAGGTTCCGCCGCGCGCCGCCCGAACTGCGCAACGCCATCCGCCGCGTCATCTATGACCTCAAGTGCACGGGCGACGGCCAGGCCAACCAGCAGTTCGCCTTCGTGCTGAGCGTGCTGCCCGAGGGCGACGAGGCGACCCAGCGGCTGGCGCTCAAGCCCGAGTCCGAGGTGCTGGCCGCCGTCAGGGCGGCCGACTGAGACCGGGGCCGCCAGGCGCGGCCCCAGCTCAACCGGGCAGGGCCTCCGCACTGCCCAGCCAGCGCAGCAACTGGGCCAGCGACGGCGCATGGCTTTTCAGCAGCAGCCGCCTTACATGACCGCGGGCCGTGCTCAGCGTGATGTCGAGCTGGCGCGCGACGGCCTCGGGCATCTGGCCGTCGGCCAGCAGCAGCAGCACGCAGCGCTCGGCGGGGCTGAGCCGGAATTGCTCGCTGAGGGCGTCGATGCGGGCGCGCTGCGTCAGCTCGGGCCGGTCCAGGTGCAGGCTGAGCAGCCGCGTGTCGGCCGGCCAGGCCGTCATGCGCGCCACGAGCTCGGGCAGGGGCATGGCCTGCAGCCATCCGGTGCGCCGGCTGGCCGGCAGCCACAGCGCCATCTGCGGCGGGCTCAGCCGCAGCAGCGCCTCCAGCGTCAGGGCCGGCAGCGAACCCAGCTGCATCAGCCGGCCGGCGGCCTGGCCGACTTCGGTTCGAAGCGCTTCGGCCGCCGCATTCGCGAAGACCAGTTCGCGCGTCGGCCGCAGCACCCAGATCGGCAGCGGCAGCTGGGCCCAGAGCTGGAGCGCCGACGGCGGCGCGGCCGTGGACCGCGAGGGCCAGACAGTCGGTGCATTCAAGGGCGGTGACTCCCGATTTTGAGGATGTGATGACGGCGGTGCCTCGACAGAATGCCTGGGCGCGAGCCGCGGGCCCAGGGGCGGGACCGCCAGATTTCGCCGTCGTGCGGCCCTTCAGCCTAGGGGGCGTCATGGAGCTGCTGGAAAGAGCCGAGGCCCTGGAGCAGGCCCAGGCATCGCTGACGCGGGCGCGGGCCGGCCGGGGCGGCGTGCTGCTGCTCAGCGGCGAGGCTGGCATCGGCAAGACCAGCGTCGTGGCGGCCCTGGCCACCCAGGCCGTCGGGCTGACCGGCCTGCGCCTGCTGCGCGGCGGCTGCGAGGACCTGGGCTCCGCGCGGCCCCTCGGCCCGCTGCACGAGATGGCCCGCGGGCTGGCGCACGGCGAGGCCGCCGGCGCCCTGCTGGCCCTGCTGGCCGGCAATGCGCCGGCCGGCGAGGTCGGCGCCGCGCTGGTCGAGCTGCTCGACGATGCCCACGACCCCAGCCTGCTCGTCTTCGAGGACCTGCACTGGGCGGACGAGGCCACGCTGGACCTGATCAAGCATCTGGGGCGGCGCATCGCCCAGTTGCCGGCGCTGCTGCTGCTGAGCTACCGCAGCGACGAGGTGCATGCCGAGCATCCGCTGGGGCGGCTGCTCGGCGACCTGCCCGCGTCCTGCTGCACGCGGCTGGCGCTGGCGCCGCTGTCCGTGGGCGCCGTGGCCACGCTGTGCACGGCCGCCGGCCGCCCCGCCTCGACGGCACCCGCGCTGCATGCGGCCACGGCAGGCAATCCCTTCTTCGTCACCGAGGTGCTGGCCAGCGGCGTTGTCGATCTCGACCCGGGCGCCCCCGCTGCCGTGCCCAGCGGCGTGCGCGACGCGGTGCTGACGCGCATCCGCCGGCTGGCGCCCGAATTGCGCGAGGTGCTGAGCACGCTGTGCGTCGTGCCCGGCGGCGCCAGCCTGGCCCTGGCGCAGGCCCTGCTGCCCGACGCCGCGCCGGCCGTCGACGACTGCATCGCCCGGGGCCTGCTGGTGGCCCGCGGCGAGCTGCTGGCCTTTCGCCACGAGCTGGCGCGCCTGGCCGTGGCCGACCTGCTCGCGCCGATGCAGCGCCGCAGCCGCCATGCGGCCGTGCTGCAGGCCCTGCGCGGCCGGGTGTCGGGCGAGGCCACGCTGGCCCGGCTGGCCCACCATGCCAGCGCGGCCGGCGATGCCGCAGCGGTGCTGGAGTTCGCGCCCGCCGCCGCGGCCCAGGCCGCCGCCGTCGGCGCCCACCGCCAGGCCGCGCTGCTGCTGGCCATGGCCCTGCGCGTGGCCGATGCCGCGCCGCTGGCGCTGCGCGCCCAGCTGCATGAGAGCTGGTCCTACGAAGCCGGTCTGGCCCTGCGCATCGACGCCGAAGTCGTGCAGGCCCGCCACCGCGCGCTGGCGCTGTGGCGGCAACTGGGCCGTATCGACAAGATCGGCCTCAACCTGCGCTGGCTGTCGCGGCTGCACTGGTACCAGGGCGATGCGGCCGAGGCCGAGCGCTATGCGGCCGAGGCCGTCGAGGTGCTGCAGGCCCACCCGCCGGGGGCCGAACTGGCCTGGGCCTATGCGACCCGGGCCCAGCTGCACATGCTGCGGGACCGCGTCGAGCCGGCGCGGCTCTGGGGCGAGCGCGCGATGAGCCTGGCCAGGCGGCTCGGCGAGCGCGAGGTGCTGTGCCATGCGCTGAACTCGGTCGGCACGGCGACGCTGTTCGCCGGCCATGCCGAGGGCGCCGCGCTGCTCGAACGCAGCCTGGCCCTGGCGCGCGAGAGCGGCTTCCACGAGCAGGCCGCGCGGGCCTACAGCAACATCGCCGAGCATGCGGTCGTGTCCAAGGACTTCGCCCGCGCCGAGGTCTGGCTGGCCGAAGGCATCGCCTTCAACCGCCGCTTCGACCTCGATGCCTGGCGGCCCTATCTGGTCGGCTGGCAGGCCCAGCTGCGGCTGGAGCAGGGGCGCTACGAGGAGGCCCTGGCCATCGCCGCCGAGGTGCTGGCGATGTCGCGGCTGACCACCATCATGAAGCTGCCCGCGCTGACCGTGCGCGCCTGGACCTTGCTGCGCTGCGGCGCGCCCGAGGCCCGCGGAGTGCTGGACGAGGCGCTGGCCATCGCGCGGCCGACCCGGGAAGGGCACCGCATCCTGCCGCTGCTGCAGGCGCAGGCCGAGAGCCGCTGGCTGGCCGGCGACGAGGCCGGCGCCGCCGCCGCGCTGCAGACGCTGGGCGAGCTGCCCGAGCAGCAGTCCAGCCCCTGGGCGGCCGGCGCCCTCGCCACCTGGCTGCGGCGTTGCGGCCGTTCCGCGGCGCTGCCGGCGCGGCCGGCGGAGCCCTGGGCGCTGGAGCTGGCGGGCCGCCCCGACCTGGCCGCCGAGGCCTGGGCCCGGCTGGGCCTGCCCTTCGAGGCCGGCGTCGCGCGCCTGCAGCAGGCCCTGGCGGGCGACGCGCCCGAAGCGGCCCTGGCCGACGCGCAGCGCCTGCTCGCCCCGCTGGGCGCGGCGCCGGCGCTGGCCCGGCTGCAGGTGCTGGCGCGGCGGCACGGCCTGGCCCTGCAGCGCCGCCGCGGCCCCTATGCGCGGTCGCGGCAGCACCCCAACGGGCTGACCGGCCGCGAGCAGCAGGTGCTGGCCCTGCTGGCCGAGGGCCGCGCCAATGCCGACATCGCGGGCCGGCTGGGCCTGAGCTTGCGCACCGTCGAGCACCATGTGTCGGCCGTGCTGGCCAAGCTCGGCACCGAGGGCCGCGCCGAGGCCATTGCCAAGGCCTGGCGCGAAGGGCTGGTGCCCGGGGCCGCCCAGCGCTGATCCAGCTCCCGTCAGGGCGCCACGCGCGGCAGGTCCAGCACGAAGCGGCTGCCCTGGCCGGCGATGCTGTGGGCCAGGATGTGGCCGCCCAGCACCTGCTCGACGAGGCTGTGGCAGATGGCCAGGCCCAGGCCGTTGCCGCCCTGGCCGAAGCGGGTCGAGAAGAAGGGCTCGAAGACGCGGCGCAGCACGTCCGCCGTCATGCCGCGGCCGTCGTCGGCGACCTGCAGGCGGATCAGGTCGCCGGGCAGGGACAGCGCGCTGACCGAGATGCGCCCGGGCCGGCCGGGCAGCATGCCGTGCAGCAGCGCGTTGTTGACGAGGATGTCCAGCGCCTGGCCGAGCTGGTCGGCGTAGCTGTCGATGAGCAGGTCGGGCGGGATGTCGATGTCCAGCGCATGGCCGGCCTGCTCGGCGCGCTGCACCAGCGGGCGCAGGTGCAGCCGGCACCAGGTCGCCAGCTCGAACTGCAGGCGCTCGTGGCTGGCGCGCCGCTGGGCCATCTGCTTGAAGTTGCCGACCAGGCTGGCCGCCGTCTGCATGCTGCGCTCGATCAGGGCCAGCCCGTCCAGCGTGACCCGCGTCTGCTGCATCAGCTCCGAGCGGCGCAGAGGCGGCCCGCCGTCCAGGCGCGACTCCAGCTCGCGGTTGGCGGCCAGCAGCGTCGTCGCGGCCAGCAGGCTGTTGCCGATGGGCGTGTTCAGCTCATGGGCCACGCCGGCCACCATGGCGCCCAGCGCGGCGAGGCGCTCCTGGGCGATGACCTGGCGCTGCAGCACGGCCACGCGCTGGTAGGCGCGCGCGTTCTCGAGCGCGATGGCCGCATAGGCGGCGAGGTTGCGCAGGATCAGCAGCTCGCGCTCGCCATAGGCGCCGGCCGCGCGCGACCGCAGGCGCAGCACACCGACGAGCTGGCTGCCGACGGCCAGCGGCATCAGCAGCAGGTCGGTGCCGTCGCGCAGCAGCAGTTCGCGGCGCTCGCGGGCGCAGCGCGCGAGCTCGGGGTCCGGCGCGTCGCTGGGCAGCAGCAGCGTGCCCGCGGCCGGCGCCGGGCGCATCTGCTGGCCCTCGTCGAGCAGGAAGACGCCGAACTCGGCCACCTCCACCATCGCGCCGACGCGCTCGCGCAGCAGGCCCAGCACGCGCTCCGCATCGAGCTCGGCCGTCAGCTCCTGGCCCATCGCGCTGAGCTGCTGCAGCACCGCGTGGGCGTCCTCCAGCGCGGCCGAGCGGGCCGCCTCGGCGGCGGCCAGGCGGCGCAGGTGCTCGCTCTCGGTGCGCGCGCGGTCGACCTGGTGCTGCAGGTGGATGGCGCGCGAGCGCCGCCGGGCCTGCTCGCTCTGGCTGGACTCGCGCAGCGCGATCGCGCGCCGCGCCATGTCGAAGGCGGGCTGGTAGTGGCCCAGCATCGCGTGGGCGCGGGCCGCGCCGTCGAGCAGGGCCGGCGGCGGGCGGTAGCCGGGCAGGGCTTCGGCCTCGGCCAGGGCCTGCTCGTACAGCTGCAGCGCCTGGCCGGCATCGCCCCGGGCGAGGCGGATCTCGGCCAGCAGGCCCAGCACCTCCAGGCTCTGGCCGCGTTCCTGCTGGCGGCGCGCGGCGTCGAGGGCGCGGCACGCGGCGGCCTCGGCCTCGTCCAGCCGCTGCAGGCCCAGCAGCGCCCGGGCCAGGCCTTGGTCGGCGTCGATCTGCAGATCCACCGAGGCCTGCACGGCGGGGTGACGGGCCAGGCCCTCGAAGGCGGCCAGGCCGGCGGCGGCGTCGCCGACGTCCATCTCCAGGTGGGCGAGGTATTTGCGGGCCAGCGCGACGACGCGGGCGCCGGGTTCGCCGGCATGCGTCTGCAGGCATTCGGTCAGCAGCTCGCGGGCCTCGTCCAGCTCGCCCAGGCGGCGCAGCGCCTCGCCGGTCTGGGCCAGGCACAGGCCGTAAAGCCGCGGCCAGCCGGCCGCGCGGGCCAGGGCCAGCGCGCGGCGCTGCCAGTCGATGGCGCTCTCGAAGTCGTGGGCGCGCGTGAACGCGAAGCCGAGGTTGGTGGCCAGCACGATCGCGCGGCGGCGCTGGCCGGTCTGCAGTGCGAGCTCGAAGGCGGCCGTGAAGTCGGCGATGGCCTGCGGGAAGTTGGAGCCCATCGCCTCCAGGCAGCCGCGGAAGTCGCGCAGCGCGACCTCGCAGACCGGGTCGGCGCTGTGCGCGGGCAGGCGGCCAGCCCAATGGGCCTTGGCGGCACTGCGGTCGCGCAGCAGTTCGGCGCGCGCCGTGGAGGCCTGCATGAAGAGCAGGCGCCCTGCGTCGCCTGACTGGGCGGCCAGCGCGATGGCCGCATGCGTGGCGGCCTGCAGGGCGGCCTGGTCGCCGCGGTCCAGCGCGAGCTGGTAGCCCAGCCATTGGGCGTCGGCCTGGCCGACCGCATCGGCCGCGTCGGCAAAGGCCGCCAGGGCTTGGCGGCGCAGCGCCTCGGCCGCATCGAGCTGGCCGTCCAGGGCCTGGCATTCGGCCTCCACCAGCCAGCGCCGCGGGCCTTCGGTGGCGCGCGGCAGCAGCTCGCGCGCCCGCGCACCGTCACGCTGGCGCAGCGCCCAGGCCAGGGCCAGCGCCGCGTCGCCGCCGCCGCCCCGGGCCTGCGTCTCCAGCAGCGCGAGCTCGGCATCGGTCACGAACAGGGGCAGGGCGGGCAGCGGCATGTCGGCAATCCCCGGGGGCGCCTCACTATGATCCGCGCCGGTTTTTTCTGCCAGGGGCTTCGCGGCGGCCGCAGCGAAGAGGGCTCGGTGGCGGGTGGCGTGCCCGGGGGCGGCGACGAAGGCGCCGGCTTGACGCAGGTCAGAGCCCCGCAAACACCCCCGGGTAAACTCGATGCACAGGGCGGCGGCGTGCCGCCCTTTGCATTGGAGTGATCGGGATGTTGCGCAGTTGGGCCTTGGCCTTGGGTTGGGTGGTGGCGTTCGGGGCGCAGGCCCAGCAGGGGCGCCCGCCGGTCTTCGTGCTGAACTCGCTGGATGCCGACATCTCCGTCGTCGACCCGGCCAGCTTCAAGGTCATCAGGCGCATCCCGACGGGCAAGGAGCCGCATCACCTCTATCTGTCGCCGGACGAGAAGAGCCTCATCGTCGCCAACGCGCTGGGCGACTCGCTGACCTTCCTGAACCCGCGCACGGCCGAGGTGCAGCGCGTCGTGCGCGGCATCTCCGACCCCTACCACCTGCGCTTCTCGCCGGACATGAAGTGGTTCGTCACGGCCTCCAACCGGCTGGACTACGTCAGCCTCTACCGCTGGCAGGGCAGCGAGGCCAAGGAGCCGCTGCAGCTGGTCAAGCAGATCCCGGCGCCCAGGACGCCCAGCCACCTGAACATCGACAGCAGGAGCACGGTGGTCTACGCCAGCCTGCAGGACAGCAGCGAGCTGCTGGCCATCGACCTGGCCACGCAGACGGTGCGCTGGAAGCAGCCGGTGGGCCAGCTGCCGGCCGACATCTTCCTGACGCCCGACGACAAATTCCTGCTCGTCGCGCTGACCGGCGACCGCTTCGTCGAGGTCTGGGACGTGTCGGGCAAGGCGCCCCGGCTCGTCAAGCGCCTCCCCACCGGCGACGGCACGCATTCCTTCCGCGGCTGGGGTGACAAGCGCCACGTCCTCGTCAGCAACCGCGCCGGCAACACGATCAGCAAGATCGACTACGACAACTTCACGGTCGTCGACCAGTTTCCCGGCCCCGCCGGCCCGGACGACATGGAGGTGCTGGGCGACGGCAAGACCCTGCTCGTGACCTCGCGCTGGGCCGGCAAGCTGACCGAGATCGACACGACGACGCGCCGGGTCGTGCGCCAGGTCAAGGTCGGCAAGTCGCCGCACGGCATCTGGACGCTGGACCACCAGCCGCGCCAATGAAGGCCTTGCTCCTGGCGCTGGTGGCCACCGCGGCCGCTGCGCAGCCGGCTTGCGACAAGCCGGTCTACCTGAGCTTCGATACCGGCCATATGGGCGTCGCGCCGCTGATCGCGGAGACGCTGAAGAAGCACAACGCCAAGGCGACCTTCTTCCTCGCCAACGAGCCCACGCAGACCGGCGGCACGACGCTGGACGAGACCTGGGCGCCCTGGTGGCGCGAGCGCGCGGCCGAGGGCCATGACTTCGGTGCCCACACCTGGGACCACGATGTCTTCCTGGAGGATGTGGCGGACGCCGACGGCAGGGTCGTGCGCTTCAAGGTGCGCACCCAGGCCGGCATCAACCCGCCCGTCCTGCGCGAGCTGACGCCCGAGCAGTATTGCGACAGCCTGAAGAGGGTCGGCGAGCGCTTCACCGCGATGACGGGCAAGGCGCTGGCGCCCATCTTCCGCGCGCCCGCGGGGCGCACGTCCCCGGCGCTGCTGAACGCGGCCAAGGCCTGCGGCTTCACGCATGTCGGCTGGAGCCGCGCGGGCTTCCTGGGCGACGAGCTGCCCAGCCAGGCCTACCCGAACGCGCAGTTGCTGGAGAAGGCGCTGCGCGACATCCGGCCCGGCGACATCCTGATCGCCCACCTCGGCATCTGGCAGCGCCAGGACGCCTGGGCGCCGGCCGTGCTGGAGCCGCTGATGACCGGGCTGGAGCAGCGGGGCCTATGCTTCGCGCCGCTGCGCGAGCACCCGCGTTACGCGACACTGTTCAAGCCACCCGACCCCAGGAAACCGTGATCGACTGGATCAGCAACGCCTTCGACGCCGCGCAGCTCGCGCTGTACGAGTCCTTCGTGCAGCCCATCGTCTTCGGGCTGGGCTTCGGCAACCTGCTGGAGGACGCCTTCGACGCGACAGGCTGGCTGCTCTGGGGACTGATCCAGGTGGCGGTGCTGCTGCTGGGCATCGGCCTGCTGGAGCGGCGCTGGCCGGTCGAGCCGGTGACCGACCGCGGCGCCGTGCGCACCGACGTGCTCTACACGCTGATCCACCGCCTCGGCCTCGTGCGCCTGGCGATGTTCTTCGCCGTGCAGCCGGCCTGGGACGGCGTCGCCGGCCAGTTGCGCCTGGCCGGCCTGCCCACCTGGCAGCTCGACGCGCTGTGGCCCGGCGTGACCGACATCGCCTGGGTCAGTCTGGTGCTCTACCTTGTCGTCTTCGATTTCGTCGGCTACTGGCTGCACCGCTGGCAGCACCAGTTCAACTGGTGGTGGGCGCTGCACAGCCTGCACCACAGCCAGCGCCAGATGACGATGTGGAGCGACGACCGCAACCACCTGCTGGACGACGTCCTCATCGCCACCGCGTTCGCGCTGCTGGCCCGCCTCATCGGCGTCGAGCCGGGGCAGTTCGTCGCCATCACCGTCGTCACCCAGCTGCTGCAGAGCCTGCAGCACGCCAATGCGCGCATCGGCTTCGGCGCTTTCGGCGAGCGGCTGCTGATCAGCCCGCGCTTTCACCGCCGCCACCACAGCATCGGCATTGGCCACGAGAGCGAGGGCCGCGGCACGCTGGGCGGCCACAACTTCGGCGTGCTGCTGCCCTGGTGGGACATGCTGTTCCGCACGGCCGACTTCGAGCCCCGCTTCGACGCCACCGGCGTGCGCGACCAGCTGCCCGAGGAGGGCGCGCACGACTACGGCCACGGCTTCTGGCACCAGCAGTGGCTGGGCCTGAGCCGCCTCTTCGCCTCGTTTGGAAAGACCGCCTGATGCAGGGCCTCGTCGATGCCTTCTGGCGCGCCGCCGCCTACTGCCTGCACCCGCGCGTCATCGCGCTGTCGCTGCTGCCCCTCGTCATCTCCGGCGTGCTGGTGTTCGGCTTCATGTATTTCTTCTGGGAAGGCGCCATCGCCGGCGTGCGCGCGACGCTGGAAAGCTGGCGCCTCGTCGAAAGCCTGCTGCAATGGCTGGATGCCTGGGGCCTGCAGTCCCTGCGCAGCGCGCTGGCGGCGGTCGTCGTGCTGGCGGGCGTGGTGCCCGTCGTGCTGCTGCTGAGCCTGCTCCTCGTCGCGCTGTGCATGACGCCGGCCATCGTGCGCCTGGTGGCCGAGCGGCGCTTCCCGCTGCTCGAGAAGAAGCGCGGCGGCACGCTGCTGCAGAGCGTCGCGGCCTCGCTGGGCGCCACGCTGGTGGCCCTGGTGCTCATCGTGCTGTCCATCCCGCTGTGGCTGATCCCGCCGCTGGTCATGGTGCTGCCGCCGCTGATCTGGGGCTGGTTGACCTACCGCGTGTTCGGCTACGACGTGCTGGCCGAGCATGCTTCGGCGGAAGAGCGCCGGGCCCTGCTGCGCGAGCACCGCATCCCCATGCTGGCCATGGGTGTCGTCTGCGGCTACCTCGGCGCGGCGCCGTCGCTGATCTGGGCCTTCGGTGCGATGGCCATCGTCTTCGCGCCCTTCCTCGTGCTGCTGGCGATCTGGCTCTACACGCTGGTGTTCGCCTTCTCCACCGCCTGGTTCGCGCACTATGCGCTCGCGGCCCTGCAGGCGCGGCGCGCGGCGGAACCGGTGGCCGAGTCCGCCGTCCTTCTGGAAGCCTGAAACATGCAGATCGGCCTGCTCATCATTGGCGACGAGATCCTTTCGGCCAAGCGCCAGGACTCGCACCTGGCCAAGTTCATCGAGCTGCTCGCGCAGCGCGGCATGCAACTCGCGTGGGCCCAGTACCTGGGCGACGACCGCGAGCTGTTGACGGCTCGGCTGCGCGAGGCCTTCGCCAGCGGCGACCTCGTCGTGAGCTGCGGCGGCATCGGCGCCACGCCCGACGACCACACGCGCCAGGCCGCCGCCGCCGCGCTCGGCCGGCCGCTGGCCCTGCACCCCGAGGCGCGCGAGCTGATCTGGCAGCGCATCCGGCAGATGGCCCGGGAGCAGGGCAAGACCGTCACGGCCGACGAGCCGGACAGCCTGCGCCGCTTCGAGATGGGCGTCTTCCCCGACGGCGCCGGCATCGTCCCCAACCCCTTCAACAGGATCCCCGGCTTCTTCGTCGGCAACGTGCACTTCCTGCCCGGCTTCCCGGTCATGGCCCATCCGATGATGGCCTGGGTGCTGGACCGCTACCCGCAGCTGCACCGCGAGGTCGGCGTCACCGAGCGCTCGCTGATCGTGCAGGGCGCGATGGAGGCCAGCCTGACGCCGCTGATGGAGGCCATCGAGGCCGGGTTCGCCGGCATCAAGGTCTTCAGCCTGCCCAGCGTCGACCATCCGCAGTGGGGGCGCTGCATCGAGCTGGGTGTGAAGGGCGACGCGCAACGCCTTTCTCCGGCCTACGACGCCCTCAAACAGGGCGTGATCCAGTTTGGTGCGTCCATCAGCACTGAGCTGGTGCGATAGTCCTCGCGCCGTCACTGACGCCGTCACATAATGCCCGGCGCTGCCTCGCGACAACCCATGTCGGTGCACTCTGGCATGCAACCTGCTTTGATTTCCTCCGTGGCCGCTGGCGCGTGTGCGCTGGCGGCGGCAACCCACCCCTCTCGATCCCGCTAGGAGCTATTGATGGCCAAGACCGTCGCCGATGTGATGAACATGGTGAAGGAAAACGAAGTCAAGTTCGTCGACTTCCGCTTCACCGACACCCGTGGCAAGGAGCAGCACGTCTCCGTGCCCGTCTCCCATTTCGATGAAGACAAGTTCACGTCGGGTCACGCCTTCGACGGCTCCTCGATCGCCGGCTGGAAGGGCATCGAGGCTTCGGACATGCTGCTGATGCCCGATCCCAACACGGCCAACATCGACCCCTTCTTCGAAGAGCCGACGCTGATCCTGTCCTGCGACGTCGTCGACCCCGCCGACGGCAAGGCCTATGAGCGCGACCCGCGCTCGCTGGCCAAGCGCGCCGAGGCCTATCTGAAGGCCTCCGGCCTGGGCGACACCGCCTACTTCGGCCCCGAGCCCGAGTTCTTCATCTTCGACAGCGTGCGCTGGGGCAATGAGATGTCCGGCTCCTTCTTCAAGATCGAATCGGAAGAGGGCGCCTGGAACTCGTCCAAGGAATACGAGCACGGCAACAGCGGCTACCGCCCCACCGTCAAGGGCGGCTACTTCCCCGTGCCCCCGGTCGACAGCGGCCAGGACATGCGCTCGGAGATGTGCCTGATCCTCGAACAGATGGGCATCCCGGTCGAAGTGCACCACCACGAAGTGGCGAACGCCGGCCAGATGGAGATCGGCACCAAGTTCAGCTCGCTGGTCGAGCGCGCCGACTGGCTGCAGCTGCAGAAGTACATCATCACCAACGTCGCCCACGCCTACGGCAAGACCGCGACCTTCATGCCCAAGCCCCTGGTCGGCGACAACGGCAGCGGCATGCACGTGCATCAGTCCGTGTGGAAGGACGGCAAGAACCTGTTCGCCGGCGACGGCTATGCCGGCCTGAGCGAATTCGCGCTGTACTACATCGGCGGCATCATCAAGCACGCCCGCGCGCTGAACGCCATCACCAACCCCGGCACGAACTCGTACAAGCGCCTGGTGCCCGGCTTCGAAGCCCCGGTGAAGCTGGCCTACTCGGCCAAGAACCGCTCGGCCTCGATCCGCATCCCCTACGTCGGCAACCCCAAGGGCCGCCGCATCGAAGCGCGCTTCCCGGACCCCTCCGCCAACCCCTACCTGGCCTTCGCAGCCCTGCTGATGGCCGGCCTGGACGGCGTGGAGAACAAGATCCACCCGGGCGAAGCCGCCACCAAGGACCTCTACCACCTGCCGCCGGAAGAAGACGCGAAGATCCCGACCGTCTGCCACAGCCTCGACCAGGCGCTGGACTACCTGGACAAGGACCGTGCCTTCCTGACCAAGGGCGGCGTGTTCACCGACTCCTACATCGACGCCTACATCGAGCTGAAGATGCAGGAAGTGACCCGCTTCCGCATGGCCACGCACCCGGTCGAGTTCGACATGTACTACGCGCTGTGATGGCCATGGGCAGCCACTCCGCTGCCGCTGCCATCCCCACCGAAGGGGGCCGCTCGCGCGGCCCCTTTTTTGTTGCACTCCTTCGTACACAATGCCGGCATGCCGAATCGACTTCCTGCCGTCCTGCTCGCGCTGGTGGCTCTGGGCGCGCAAGCCGAGGGCACGGTCTACCGCTGCCCCGGGCCGCCGGTGCTCTACACCGATGCGCTGAGCGCCAAGGAGGCCAGCGAGAAAGGCTGCCGCACCATCGAGGGCACGCCCATCACCGTCATGCAGATGGCCAGGCCGCGCGCCGCCAGCACATCGCCGTCGTCTGCGGAGGGCCGCGGTGCTGAAGGCCGCGTCGACGCCCAGCAGCAGCGCATGCGCGACGACGAGCGCCGCCGCGTGCTGCAGACCGAGCTGCGCTCGGCCGAAGACCGCCTGGCCAGCGCGCAGAAGGAATTCAGCAACGGCCAGGGCGAGCGCCGCGGCGACGAGCGCAACTACCAGAAGTACCTGGACCGCATGGCCGAGCTCAAGGACAACATCACCCGCTACGAGGCCGACGTGCAGGCCCTCAAGCGGGAGATCGCCAAACTCCCCTGAACGTCGGCATGGCGCCGACGTGCGCTATGACTGACATCTCCTTGCTGCCACCCGAGTTCGCCGGACTGGACCTCCTCGCGACCATGGTCGTCGTCGCCCGCGCCGACGGCGAATGCCTGTTCGCCAACGCGGCCTTCGAGAACGTCATGCGGCTGTCGCGCCGCGCCGTGCAGAAGGCCCAGCTGCCCGACTGGTTCGACGACGCCCAGCGCCTGACCGAGACGCTGGACGGCGTGGCCGCCAACCACTACTCCAGCAGCCGCTTCGACGCGCTGCTGCGCCGCGGCGCCTGGGCCCATGAGGACGGCCTGCCGGTGCACGTCATCGTGTCGCAGATGGATGCCGGCGAAGACGGCGAGCCGCGCGTCCTCGTCGAGCTCATCGAGATCGCCCAGCAGGCCCGCCAGGACCGCGACGAGCGCAAGCTCGACCAGGTGCAGGCCACCAAGGAGCTGACGCGCAACCTCGCCCACGAGATCAAGAACCCGCTCGGCGGCATCCGCGGCGCGGCCCAGCTGCTGTCCATGGAGTTGCAGGGCGACAGCGCCGAGCTGCTGGAGTACACCCAGGTCATCGTGCACGAGGTGGACCGCCTGCAGAGCCTCGTCGACCGGCTGCTGGCGCCGCACCGCAAGGCCCAGGTGGTCGGCGACGTCAACATCCACGAGATCTGCGAGCGCGTGCGCTCGCTGGTGCTCATCGAGCATCAGAACTCGAAAGGAGGCCTGCGCATCCTGCGCGACTATGACACTTCGCTGCCCGACTTCCGCGGCGACCGCGAGCAGCTGATCCAGATGGTGTTGAACATCGTGCAGAACGCCGCCCAGGTGCTCGGCCCGCGCATCGCGGCCGGCGACGCCCGCATCACGCTGCGCACCCGCGTCGCGCGGCAGGTCACCATCGGCAAGCAGCGCTGGCGCTTGGCATTGGAATTGCATATCGAGGACAACGGTCCCGGCGTCCCCGCCGAGATCCGGGATCGCATCTTCTTCCCYCTGGTCTCGGGGCGGGAGGGCGGCTCCGGCCTCGGCCTCACGCTCGCGCAGACGATCGCCCAACAGCACCAGGGCATGATCGATTGCGAGAGCGAACCGGGCCTGACGAATTTCCGAATCACGCTGCCGTTGCCCTAACCCACAAAGTCAGGGGCGCGGCCGAGGTACCGCATGAAATCCATCTGGGTTGTTGACGACGACCACTCGATCCGCTTCGTGCTCGAGAAGGCCCTGGCCCGCGAGGGCCTGCCGGTGCGCAGCTTCAGCAATGCGCGCGACATGCTCGCCGCGCTGGACGACGACTCGCCGCAGGTGCTGGTCTCCGACATCCGCATGCCGGGCGGCTCCGGGCTGGAGCTGCTGGCCAAGGTCAAGGCGCGGCTGCCGGCCCTGCCCGTCATCATCATGACGGCCTACTCCGACCTCGACAGCGCCGTGTCGGCCTTCCAGGGCGGTGCCTTCGAATACCTGCCCAAGCCCTTCGACCTGCCGCGCGCCGTCGAGCTGATCCGCCGCGCGCAGGAGGAGAGCCAGCGCGAGGCCGGCGAGCAGGAGGCCGCGGCGCAGGTGCCCGAGATGCTCGGCCAGGCGCCGGCCATGCAGGACGTGTTCCGCGCCATCGGCCGGCTGTCGCAGAGCAATGTCACCGTGCTCATCACCGGCGAAAGCGGCTCGGGCAAGGAGCTGGTCGCGCGCGCTCTGCACAAGCACAGCCCGCGCGGCGAAGGCCCCTTCGTGGCCATCAACACCGCGGCCATCCCCAAGGACCTGCTGGAGAGCGAACTCTTTGGCCACGAGCGCGGCGCCTTCACCGGCGCCCAGGCCTCGCGGCGCGGCCGCTTCGAGCAGGCCGACGGCGGCACCCTCTTCCTCGACGAAATCGGCGACATGCCCTTCGAGCTGCAGACGCGGCTGCTGCGCGTGCTGTCCGACGGCCAGTTCTATCGCGTCGGCGGCCACAGCCCGCTGCGCAGCAATGTGCGCGTCATCGCCGCCACGCACCAGAACCTGGAAGAGCGCGTGCGCCTGGGCGCCTTCCGCGAAGACCTCTTCCACCGCCTCAACGTCATCCGCCTGCGCCTGCCGCCGCTGCGCGAGCGCCGGGAGGACGTGCCCTCGCTGGCCCGCCACTTTCTGCAGCGCAGCGCGACCGAGCTCGGCGTCGAGCCCAAGCGCCTGAGCGACGCGGCGCTGGCCGTGCTGACCCATTTCGAGTTCCCCGGCAACGTTCGCCAACTGGAGAACATCTGCCACTGGCTCAGCGTGATGGCGCCCAGCCAGGTCGTCGAGCCCAAGGACCTGCCGGACGAACTGCAGCCGGGCTATGTCGCCGCGCCGCCCGCCGTGGCCCAGGCCCTGTCGCCTCAGCCGGGGCTGGCCGTGGCGGCACCGGCCGCAGTGCCGACACCTGCCGCGCCCGCCAGCACGAGCAGCGGCGAGGGCTGGCTGGCCGACATGGCCGCCGACGCGCGCGCCCGACTGCTGGCGGGTGAGCCCGACGTCTGGGACGCGCTGACCAAGCGCTTCGAGGCCCAGCTCATCCTGACCGCCCTCGACGTCACCCGCGGTCGCCGCATCGAGGCCGCGCAGAAGCTCGGCATCGGGCGGAACACGATCACGCGCAAGATTCAGGAGCTGGGGCTGGACGTCTGAGTGAGGACCGAGCAGAGGCCCTGCGGACTCTGCGACGCCTCACGAAGGCCGGCCGGCATGCAGGCCGGTTGGCATAACGGCCTATCTGCCAGTTAGGCGCAAGCCAAGCAGCAGCAGCGTCGACAACCCGAACAGCAGCGTCAGCCCGCGCCAGAACAGCAGCGGGTGGCGCTGCTGCAGCGGTGTGCGGCGATGGCGTGTGAATTCGGCGCCCGGCGCTTCGAGGTCGTGCACGAACTCCGACAGCGCCTGCTGGCGCCGCGCGGCGGGCAGGAATTCCATCGCGGTGAACAGGTGCTCGCGGCTCGCCGTTGCCGGCGCGGCCCTGAGCGCATGCGGGCTGTCGACGCGGCGCGCCACCCACTCTTCAAGCGCGAAGCGGTCCAGCTCGCACGCCTGGCCGGCCAGCTCGGCCGACGGCAGCTTGAGCGCCCACTCGCGGCCGCCCGCGTCGACGGCGAGCACGACTTGGCTGCGCGCGCCCACATGCAGCTCACGCACGACGCGATAGCCCTCGAAGTCCTGGCGCGCGGCCAGGTGTGGTGGCAGCTTCAGGCCGTCGCGGCTGACCGCCGGGGCCAGCGCCGTGGGCAGGGCTTCGACGCGGGCCAGCATCACGGTCGCGTTGTCGGGGCTGCCGGCCGCTAGCGCCGCGGCGACGAGGGCCTCGGATGCCGCCTGCAGGCCGGCGCCGCAGCGGGCCAGCACCTCGTGCACGAGGGCCGCGTCCAGGTGTTCGTAGGCGCCGTCGCTGGCCAGCAGGAAGGTCTCGCCGACTTCGGTGGGCCAGCAGGCGTGGTCGACCTCCACATGCGGGCTCACGCCCAGCGCACGGCCCAGACAGGTCTGCCCGTCCATGCGCACGCGGTGGTCCAGGCTGAGCTGTTCCAGCGCGCCGGGATGCAGGCGGTAGACGCGGGTGTCGCCCACATGCAGCAGATGCACCTCGCGGCCCTTGAAGACCAGCGCGCTGAAGCAGCAGACATGGCCGCGGTCCCGGTCGAAGCGGCCGTCGCCGCGCTGGCTCTGGGCATGCAGCCAGGCATTGGTCGCGGCCAGCACGCACTGGGCCGCGCGGTGCACCGTCCAGGCCTCGGAGGTGCCGTAGTAGTCCTCCAGGAAGCCGCGCACGGCGGCGGCGCTGGCGACCTGGCCGACCGCGCTGCTGCTGATGCCGTCGGCAATCGCCAGCGCGATGCCGCGCGAGCGGCGCTGCGCGACGCCGGGCTGCGCGACGCCGTGGAAGTCCTGGTTCAGCGGCTTGCGGCCGGCCTCGGAATGCTGGCCGACCGCGATCCGTAGCGTCATGTCAGTGGCTTTGCCGTGTTGCGGGCCGAGCGCCGGGCCGCTCCCAAGCCGGCCCGCTCTGGCGATGTGTTTGCGGCTCAATGCCGCAAACATCGCCGTCCCCGCGGGGGACCGGCTGGGTGCGCCGCGTTCAGCGAGCGCGACCGGACGAGGGGCTCAGATTCGGTGCGGTCTTGTAGTGCGTCGAGTACAGCGTCAGGCCGACGAAGGTCAGGCCGCCGACGAGGTTGCCGAGCACGGTGGGGATCTCGTTCCAGATCATGTAGTCGGCGATCGTGAACTTGCCGCCCAGCATCAGGCCCGACGGGAACAGGAACGTGTTGACGATGCTGTGCTCGAAGCCCATCAGGTAGAGCAGGATGAAGCCGACCGGGAAGAGCAGGGCGCCGAGCAGCGGGTTGCCGGAGTTGACGTTGACCGACACCGCGAAGGCCGCGGCCAGCGCCAGGATGGCGCCGGCCATGTAGGCGCGGATCAGCGTGTCGCGGGTGGACATCAGCAGCTTGGATTCACCTGCGTCCACCATCCTGGTGACGAACTCGGTGGGGACGACGTAGGCCATGGTTTGCTCCTCTCGCTTTTCAGTTCAAGGCCACCAGCACGCGGCCGTCCCGCACCTGCACGGCATGGGCGCGCACCGACTGCTCGGGCGCCTCCAGGCACTCGCCGGTGCTGAGGTCGAAGTGGTTCTTGTAGAGCGGCGACGCGACGACGATGCGCTCGCCCAGGTTGCCCACGAGGCCGCGGGCCAGCACGCTGGCGCCGGAGCGCGGGTCGATGTTGTCGATGGCGTGGAAGCGTTCGGCGCCGATGCGGAACACGGCCACATGGCGGTCGTCGACGCGGGCCGCGACGCCGGTGTCGGGCAGGATGTCGTCGATGCGGCAGACGGGGGTGTAGGTCATGGTTGCTGCTCCATTCAAACGGTGGCTTCGTCGCGTTCCTCGGCGCGCGCGGGCCGGATCTGGCCGCGCTCCTTCACGAACACGATCTGCTCGTCGGGCGTCTCGCTGTTGACGAAGGAACGGAAGCGTTGGCGCACCTCGGGCGTCGTGACGGCGGTCTTCCATTCGCACTGGTAGCTGTCGACGACGGCCTGCATCTGCGCCTCCAGCTCGGCGGCGAGGCCCAGGCTGTCCTGGATCAGCACGTCCTTCAGATAGCCCAGGCCGCCTTCGAGGTTGTCGCGCCAGGTGCTGGTGCGCTGCAGGCGGTCGGCCGTGCGCACATAGAACATCAGGAAGCGGTCGATGGTGCGGATCAGGTCGGCCTTGCTCAGGTCGCCGGCGATCAGCTCGGCGTGGCGGGGCTTCATGCCGCCGTTGCCGCAGACGTAGAGGTTCCAGCCCTTGTCGGTCGCGATGACGCCGACGTCCTTGCCCTGGGCCTCGGCGCATTCGCGCGTGCAGCCGGACACGCCGAACTTGATCTTGTGCGGCGCGCGCAGGCCCTTGTAGCGGTTCTCCAGCTCGACGGCCAGGCCCACCGAGTCGTCCACGCCGTAGCGGCACCAGGTGCTGCCCACGCAGCTCTTCACGGTGCGCAGCGCCTTGCCATAGGCATGGCCGCTCTCGAAGCCGGCCGCGATCAGCTCTTCCCAGATGAAGGGCAACTGCTCGACGCGGGCACCGAACATGTCCACGCGCGCGCCGCCGGTGATCTTGGTGTAGAGGCCGTACTTCTTCGCGACCTGGCCGACCGCGATCAGGCCCTCGGGCGTGACCTCGCCGCCCGGCATGCGCGGCACGACGGAGTAGCTGCCGTCCTTCTGGATGTTGCCGAGGTAGTAGTCGTTGCTGTCCTGCAGGCTGGCCAGCTCGGGTTCCAGCACGAAGGCGTTCCAGCAGGACGCGAAGATGCTGGCGGCCGCCGGCTTGCAGATGTCGCAGCCCAGGCCCTTGCCGTGCTTGCCGAGCAGCTCGCCGAAGGTCTTGATGCCGCCGACGCGCACGAGGTGGTAGAGCTGCTGGCGCGAATGCGGGAAATGCTCGCAGAGGTGGTTGTTCACCGCCATGCCGCGCTTGGACATTTCCAGCTTCATGACCTGGGTCACCAGGGGCACGCAGCCGCCGCAGGTGGCGCCCGCCTTGGTGCAGGCCTTGATGTCGCCGATGCTGGCGCAGCCTTCGCCCACGGCCGCGCAGATCTGGCCCTTGGTGACGTTGTTGCAGGAACAGAGCTGGGCGGTGTCGGGCAGCGCGTCGGGGCCGATGGCGGCCTTGGCCTTGCCGTCGCTGCTCGGCAGGATCAGGAACTCGGGGTCGGCCGGCAGCCTGATGCCGTTCAGCGCCATCTGCAGCAGCGTGCCGTACTCGGCCGCGTCGCCCACCAGCACGGCGCCGAGCAGCTTCCCGCCGTCCTCGCTGACGACGATCTTCTTGTAGACCTGCTTGCGCTCGTCGACGTACTGGTAGCTGCGGCACTTGGGCGTCTTGCCGTGGGCGTCGCCGATGCTGGCCACGTCCACGCCCATGAGCTTGAGCTTGGTGCTGAGGTCGGCGCCGGGGAAGGCGGCCTCGGCCTCGCCGGCGATGTGGCGGGCGGCCACGCGCGCCATCTCGTAGCCGGGCGCGACGAGGCCATAGGTCTGCTCGTTCCACGACGCGACCTCGCCGATGGCGTAGACGTTGCGGTCGCTCGTGCGGCAGTGGTCGTCGATGACGACGCCGCCGCGCGGGCCCGTGGCCAGCACGCACTGGCGGGCCAGCTCGTCGCGCGGGCGGATGCCGGCGGAGAACACCAGCATGTCGGTCTCCAGCCAGCTGCCGTCGGTGAAGACGAGGCGGTGGCGGGCCGCCGCGCCGTCGGTGATCTCGACCGTGTTGCGGCTGGTGTGGACCTGGACGCTGAGCGCCTCGATCTTCTCGCGCAGCACGCGGCCGCCGGTCTCGTCGATCTGCACCGCCATCAGCCGCGGCGCGAACTCGACGACGTGGGTCTGCAGGCCCATGTCGCGCAGCGCCTTCGCGCATTCCAGCCCCAGCAGGCCGCCGCCGATGACGACGCCGCTCTTGGAGACCTTGCCGCTGGCCTGCATGCCCTCCAGGTCCTCGATGGTGCGGTAGACGTGGCAGTGCGGCCGGTCGCGCCCCGGCACGGACGGCACGAAGGGGTAGGAGCCGGTGGCGATGACCAGCTTGTCGTAGGGGATGACCTCGCCGTCGGCGAGCTTGAGCGTGTGGTCGCGCCTCTCGATGGACACGACCTTGGCGCCCAGGCGCAGCCTGAAGCCGGTCTTCTCGAAGAAGCCGGCGGGCACCAGGGACAGGTCCTCGGCCGACTTGCCCGAGAAGAACTCGGACAGGTGCACGCGGTCGTAGGCCGGGCGCGGCTCCTCGCACAGCACGGTCACCTGCACGTCGGCGGCGGCCGGGCCGTCCGCGAGGGATTCGAGAAATTTCTGGCCCACCATTCCGTGGCCGATGAGGACGATGTGCATGGTCAGTTTGGCTAGGCAGGCCGGAGCCACCAGTAGGAAGGCCCCGTCGGCAGCTGTCTGCTCGCGGGGCCTGAGAGGAGTCGCGCCGTTGCGCTGGGTCGCCGCCGTTGGCGATGGGATCGGATGGGCGGCGGCTCGCGCGCGCCGCCCAACCCAGGCAGCGCAAGAGGCGTGCCAGCGTCCCGCCACGGCATGGGGCGGGTCAGGGTGGGTTTGCGGCACTGCGGCGGTGCGGCGGCGCGCACCGGGGCGGGGCGGGGCGCCCCGTCAGCGGGCTGGACGATCCAACCAGACTTCCAGGCCTTGCGCGTTCAGCTCGGCGTCCAGCGCCAGCCAATCCGCGGCATCGGCACCGGCCGCATGGCCGTGGGCGCGCAGCCGCGCGAGATAGTCGTCCAGCAGCCCGGCCTTCAGCCGTTCGTGCCGGTCCGGTGCGGCGCGCAGCGATTCGGCCAGCGCGACCATTTCGTCCACCTGGTCCAGCATCAGGGCGGCCAGGCGCTTCACTTCGTCCACGCTGCAGCCGATGCGGCCGTAGTGCGTGACCTGCATGGCCACCGGCCCGGCGGCCAGCAGCCGCGCGACGGTGGCCTTGAGCGCGTCGGGTTCGAACTGCACCGGCGTGCTGGTCGGCAGCACCCACGCGCGGCCGTCGACGTCGAAGGCGCGGTAGGACAGGCCGAAGGTGTCGCCCGTGAACCAGCTGCGGCTGCGTTCGTCCCAGATCGCGTGGTGGTGCCTGGCGTGGCCGGGGCTGTCGATGAGGCGCAGCGGCCGGCCGGCCAGCATCAGCAGCTGTTCGTCGTGGCTGGCCTCGGCGCGTTCGGCCGGCACCGGCACCAGCTTGCCGTAGCTGCGCTGCATCTCCTCCTCGCCGTAGACGGCCAGCGCGCCCAGCCACAGCGCCTTGGGGTCGACCATATGGCGCAGGCCGCGCGGGTGGACCAGCGCGCGGGCCTTGGGCAGGGACTGCATCAGCAGGCCCACGCCGCCGGCATGGTCCAGGTGCACATGGGTCGGGATGACCCAGTCGACCGCCTCGGGCGCCAGGCCCAGCGCGGCCAGGGCGGCCAGCAGGCGCGGCACCGCGTGGTTGGTGCCGGTGTCGACGAAGGCTGCGCGGCCGTTCTCGACGATCAGATAGGCCGCGTCGAAGCGCGGGCGCTGGAAGCCGGTGTCGATGGCGTAGATGCCGTGGCCGAGGTCTTCGAGAAAGTCGGGCATAGGGAGGATTTCTAGAATCGGCCCGCACGATAGCCGAAGGAGGCCCGCTTGGCCGTTCACGAGATTCTGAAGATGGGCGACCCGCGCCTGCTGCGCGTCGCCCAGCCGGTGGCCGAGTTCGGCACGCCCGGGCTGAAGGCGCTGATCGCCGACATGTTCGAAACCATGGCCGCCGCCAGCGGCGCCGGCCTCGCGGCGCCGCAGATCGGCGTGGACCTGCGCCTGGTCATCTTCGGCTACGCGAAGAACCCGCGCTACCCGGATGCGCCGCCGGTGCCGCCGACCGTGCTGATCAACCCGGTCATCGAGGTGCTGGAGGGCGGTCGCAGCGAGGGCTGGGAGGGCTGCCTGTCGGTGCCGGGCCTGCGCGGCGTCGTCGAGCGCGACGAGCGCATCCGCTACACCGGCTTCGACGCCGACGGCCAGCCCATAGCCCGCATCGCCGAGGGCTTCCATGCCCGCGTCGTGCAGCACGAGTGCGACCACCTGGACGGCATCCTCTACCCGATGCGCGTCACCGACTTCAGCCGCTTCGGCTACACGTCCGTGCTGTTTCCCGAACTCGATCCCGCCGCGGACGACTGACTTTGTAAGCGGCGTCCACCGACCGGGCGCCCCGCGCGTTAGCGTGCGGTAAAGGAGCATCGGCTCATCATGAACACGTCCACCGAATCCAGGCTCGTGCTGACCCGCCGCCACTGGCGCGTGCTGGCGCTGGCCCTGCTGGTCGCCATCGCGCCGGCCGCCAAGGCCCAGGACGCCGACCGCGACCCGCCCGCGCGCGCCGCGCGCGTCGTCAGCGTCGTCGGCGATGCCTGGCTGTTCGACCACGAGAACCGCGAATGGACGCGGCTGGCGCGCAACCAGACGGTGGCCGAGGGCGACCGCGTGCGCACCGACGACCGCGCCCGCCTCCGCCTGCGCGTCGGCTCGACGACGATCTGGGTCGACGAGCGCAGCGACCTGGCGCTGAGCCAGCTCGACGAGGGCCAGACCCTGCTGGACATCGACCGGGGCGAGGTCGCCGTGCGGCTGCGCAGCGTCGAGAACGCGATGGAGACGCGGCTGCGCACCCGCGAGGGCACGGCCCGGCCCGAGCGCGAGGGCCTGTACCGCGTGGAGCAGCTCGACCGCGGCAGCAAGGCCTATGTCTGGCAGGGGCGGCTGCGCTTCGACTGGGCGCGCGGCGCCGACCCGGTCTGGGTTGGCACCGGCGAGCAGATCGAGTTCTGGTGGCCCGACGGCCCGCGCGCCGAGCGTGGCCCGTTGTACGGCGACGGCTTCGGCGACTGGGTGTTGGGCGAGAGCCGCGACGAGGGCGACCGGCCCGTGGCCCGCTATGTGTCGCCTGAGATGACGGGCGCCGAGGACCTGGACCGCTACGGCCGCTGGGAGGCCTCGCCCGACTACGGCACCGTCTGGATCCCGACCACCCTCATCGTCGCCGACTGGGCGCCCTACCGCTATGGCCACTGGGTCTGGTCGCGCCACTGGGGCTGGACCTGGGTGGACGACGCACCCTGGGGCTTCGCGCCCTTCCACTACGGCCGCTGGGTCAGCTGGGGCGGGCACTGGTGCTGGGCGCCGGGGCCCTATGTGCACCGCCCGGTCTACGCGCCGGCCCTGGTCGGCTGGGTGGGTGGGCCGACGGTCAGCGTCGGCATCAGCATCGGCTTTGGCGGCCCCCCAGCGCCGCCGAGCTATGGCTGGTATCCGCTGGCGCCGCGCGAGGTCTACATGCCCTCCTACTACCACAGCCCGCGCTATGTGAGCCGCATCAACGACCCGCGCGATCTGCGCGACCCCGTCACCGTGCAGCGCCCCAACCGCTACCGCGACGTGCCGATGGCCGTCAGCATGCTGCCAGGGCCGGGCGCGGCCATCCAGCCCATGCCCGTGCGCGGCCCCGATCGCAAGGCCGAGCCCGGCTGGGCCCGGCCGCTGCCGGCCGCGCCCGGCCGCGGCGACCTGGCGGCCATGCTGCCCGTGGCGCCGACACGCCCGGCCGAGCCCGAGCGGCGTGCATGGCCGCGCGGCCCCGAGGCCGGCGCGGCGGGCCAGACGCCGCTGCGCCGCGACAACAACAACCCGCACGGGTTCGAGCCACGGCTGCCCGCGCCGGCCGTCGTGCCGCAGCCCCAGCAGCCCGTGCAGCCGGCCCAGCCGCGCCCGAGCATCGAGCAGCCGCAGCGCGGCGACGGCAACCTGCCGTGGCGGGCCCAGCAGCAGCGCGAGGAGCAGCAACGACGCGAGGACGTGCAGCAGCGCCAGCAGGAGCAGCAGCAGCGTCGCGACGAGATGCAGCAACGCCAGCGTTGGGAAGAACAGCAGCGCCAGCAGGAGACGCAGCGTCGCGTGCCGCAGATGGAGCCCCAGCGCATGCCCGAGCCGCCGCGGGTTCAGGTGCCTGCACCCCAGCCGCAACCGCAGCAGCCCCAGGTCCAGCAGCGTGCCCAGCAGCGCGACGAAGGCCCGCAGCGCGGCCGGCAGGACGGCCCGCATCAGGACCGGCGCGACGACCGGCAGAAGCAGAACGACAGGTGAGGCTTACAGCAGCGGCCTGAGCGCCGGCCAGACGTTGTCCAGCATCAGCGGGTGGGCCTTGGCCAGTGGGTGGATGCGGTCCGGCTGGAACCAGTCCATCGCGTCCGCGCGGTCGGCCACGCCCTTCAGCAGGAAGGGCACGAGGCCGGCATGGGCCTGCCGCGCGACCTGCTCGAACAGGCCGACGAACTCCTTGCCGTAGGCCGCGCCGTAGTTGGGCGGCACCTGCATGCCGACGACGACCAGCCGGGCCGCGGCGTCCTGCACCGCGCGGGCCATGGCGAGCAGGTTGTCGCGCGTGCTGGCCAGCGGCAGGCCGCGCAGCGCGTCGTTGCCCCCCAGCTCGACGATGACGATGGCCGGCCGGTGCGCGCGCAGCGCCGCGGGCAGGCGGCTGCGGCCGCCGGCCGTCGTGTCGCCGCTGATGCTGGCGTTGACGACGCGATGCGGCTTCTTCTGCTCGGCCAGGCGCTTCTGCAGCAGGGCCACCCAGCCGTCGCCGGGCTTCAGGCCGTACTCGGCCGACAGGCTGTCGCCGACGACGAGGACGACCGGTGCGTCGGCCGCAGCCGCGGCAGGCCCCGCGCTCCAGGCGGCGGCGACCCCCAGGCTAAAGTGCGCCACCCAAGTCCGCCGCCGCAGTCCCGACATGCCCGAAGCCCTTGTCCAAGTTGATCGAATCACCAAGCGCGTGCGCGACGCCACCGGGGAGCTGACGATTCTGCATGACATCGGCTTCGAGCTGACCGCGCGCGAGCCGGTCGCCATCGTCGGCGCCTCGGGCTCGGGCAAGAGCACGCTGCTGGCCATCCTGGCGGGCCTGGACACGCCCAGCGACGGCACGGTCAGGCTGCGCGGCCAGGACCTGTTCGCGCTCGACGAGGACGAGCGCGCGGCCGTGCGGGCGCGCGAGCTGGGCTTCGTGTTCCAGAGCTTCCAGCTGCTGCCCAACCTGACGGCGCTGGAGAACGTGATGCTGCCGCTGGAGCTGCGCGGCACGCGCGACGCGCGCGAGCAGGCCAGTGCGATGCTGGCCTGCGTGGGCCTGGGCGAGCGCCTCGGCCACTACCCGCGCGTGCTGTCCGGCGGCGAGCAGCAGCGCGTGGCGCTGGCGCGTGCCTTCGTGCTGCGCCCGGCCCTGCTGCTGGCCGACGAACCCACCGGCAGCCTCGACTTCGCGACCGGCGCCGCCGTGATGGAACTGATGTTCGAGCTCAACCGCGAGGCCGGCACGACGCTGGTGCTGGTCACCCACGACCGCGAGATCGCGGCGCGCTGCGAGCGGCAGCTGCGCATCGAGGCCGGGCAGTTGGTGGCATGAAGCAAAAAAGCCTGTCGGCATGACCCGACAGGCTTGATAGGTGCTGCCATCAGGCAGCCACCGCCCCTCCAGCGGCAGCCGTGGAACTGGCTCTGCCAGGCCACTGGCTGCGCCCCCTTGAGGGGGAGGCGCGAAGCGCCTTCGGGGGGGGCTTATTTCGCGAAGGTGTAGTCGGTCTTGGCCTTCTTGATCAGGCCTTCCTGGAACTCGGCCATCTTCTGCTGCTCGATGCGCTGCTTGATCTGGGCCTTGACGTCGTCGAAGGCCGGGAAGGTGGCGGCGCGGATGTCTTCGAGCTTGATGATGTGGTAGCCGAACTGGCTCTTCACCGGCTCCTGCGTCATCTCGCCCTTCTGCAGCGCGGTCATGGCCTTGCTGAACTCGGGCACGAAGTTGTTCGGGTTGGCGAAGTCCAGGTCGCCACCGTTGGCGGCGGAGCCGGTGTCCTTGGAGTTCTTCTTGGCCAGTTCCTCGAAGCTGGCGCCGCCCTTGATCTGGGCGATCAGGGCCTTGGCGTCTTCTTCCTTCTCGACCAGGATGTGGCGGGCGCGGTATTCGTTGGTCGGGTTGCTGGCCTTGAACTTGTCGTACTCGGCCTGGGCGTCGGCGTCGGAGACGGGGTTCTTGGCGCGGAAGTCTTCCATCAGGCCGCGGATCAGCAGCATCTGGCGGGCCAGTTCCATCTGGGCCTTGAAGTCGGCGGTCTGGGGCACGCCTCGCTGCTCGGCGGCCTGCATGAAGATCTCGCGGCGGACGACCTCGTCCTTGACCTGGGCTTCCAGTTCGGGCGAGCGCTGCTGCTGGCCGCTCTTGGTGACCTGCTGGATCAGCGTCTCGACGCGCGCCTTGGGCACGGGCTTGCCGTTGACGGTGGCGACGTTCTGCGCAGTTGCGGCAGCCGGCAGCAGGGCCGAGATGGTGGCCGCGACGACGGCGGCGAGCGCAAACTTCTTCATGGAGTGGGGTATGGCAGGTAAAAAAATCGCGCCCGGAACGGGGCGCGCGGTTCGGTTGCGCTTGACCTCAGGGTTCGCCCGGGGCTCGCGCATCGATGGTCAGCGCATGAATGCCGCGCTGCATCAGGTCGGACAAACAATGATAAACGAGGCGGTGGCGGGCCAAGCGTTGCAGGCCAGTAAAGCGCGCGGAGACGACAAGCACATGAAAATGCCCGCCCTCGCGGGCGCCGGCGTGGCCGGCATGCTGGGCGCTGTCGTCGCGCAGGCTGAAGGCCAGCGGTGCCAGTTCGGCACGCAGCCGCGCCTCGATCTCGGTGGCGATCATGATTCCCTGCTGCTCTCGTCGGCCTCGGGCAGGTGCTTGCCCAGGTAGAGGCCCTGGGCCAGCGTGAACAGCACGATGAGGCCGGTCACGCCGAAGACCTTGAAATTGGCCCAGGCCGAGGTCGAGAAGTTGTAGGCCACGTAGAGGTTGAGCACGCCCATGGCCGCGAAGAACAGCACCCAGGCGCGGTTGAGCTTGAGCCAGACGGCGTCGGGCAGCTGCAACTCGGCGCCCAGCATGGACTGGATCAGGTTCTTGCCGAACCAGGCCTGCGACACCCACAGCGCCAGCGCCATCGCCCAGTACAGGCCGGTGGGCTTCCACTTGATGAAGGTCTCGTTGTGGAACCAGACCGTGGCCGCGCCGAGGGTGACGACGAGCACGAGGCTGATCCACAGCATCAGGTCGATCTTCCTGCCGCGCAGCTTCAGCAAGGCGGCCTGGGCCAGCGTGGCCACCATGACGACCAGCGTCGCCAGCAGCACCGGCGCCTCCTGGGCGCCGACGACGCCGCCGGAAACGAGGAAGCCGAAGTGCTCGGTCGCGAACGCGGCCGCCGCGTCGGCATGCCCTTCGGCGCCCTTGAAGACGACGAAGAAAAGAATCAGCGGCAGGAAATCGAGCAGGAGTTTCATTTCACGGGCGTTGCCGAAGCGGAGTGCATTTCCGAGCAACTGCCGCGGAACCGGCTTTGCCGGGCCGCTGGCAGTGCCCCCTTGAGGGGGCCGGCGAAGCCGCTAGGGGGGTGGGCTAATTCTCGCCGACGAAGTCGATGGCCGCCGAGTTGATGCAATAGCGCTCGCCGGTGGGCTCGGGGCCGTCGGGGAAGACATGGCCCAGATGGCTGCCGCATTTGTTGCAGCGCACCTCGATGCGCACCATGCCGTGGCTGCGGTCGACGATGCGTTCGATGACCTCGCTGTTGACCGGCGCCCAGTAGCTGGGCCAGCCGCAGCCGGCGTCGAACTTGGTGGCGGACTCGAACAGCGGCGTGCCGCAGCCGATGCAGTGGTAGCGGCCGTCCTTGAAATGGTCCCAGTATTTGCCGGTGAAGGCGCGCTCGGTGGCGGCGTGCCGCGCGACCTGGTATTGCATCGCGTCCAGCTGTTCGCGCCATTCGGCGTCGGTCTTCTGGACGGGGTAGGGCTTGGAGGTGTCGTGGCTCATGATGAACAGGAGACTTCGAGGGCTTGAGCCCAGTCGGGCGGCAGGGCCGCGTCGCCGGGGAGAGCAGGTTCGTCGAACGGGCGGCCCAGAACTTTCAGCAGCCGCTCGATCTCCGTGAAATCGCCGTCCCGGGCCGCGCGGATCGCGCCCTCGGCGAGATGGTTGCGCAGCACGACGGCCGGGTTGACGGCCAGCATGCGGGCCTCGGCATCGGGCGCCGTGCGCGCGCGCCAGCGCGCCAGCCAAGCGTCCAGCGCCTCGCGGTCGATGAAGAGGTCGCGCAGCGGCTCGGGTGTCGACAAGGCCCGCGACAGGCGGCGAAAGCTGAGCGTGAAGTCGGCGCGTGAGGCCGCCATCAGCTTCAGGAAGTCGTCGGCCAGCGCCTGGTCGCCCTGCTGCTCGCCGTCCAGGCCGAGCTTGGCGCGCATGCGGCCGAGCATCTGGCCGGCGAAGCGCTCGCGGTAGGCCTCGACGGCCTCCAGCAGCCTCTCGGTCGAGGCCTCGGTGTCCTTCTCTGAATCGATGGGCAGCAGCGGCAGCAGGGCCTGCGCGAGCGCATGCAGGTTCCAGAACGCGACGGCCGGCTGGCGGGCATAGGCATAGCGGCCGCGGTCATCGCTGTGGTTGCAGACATGGCCGGGGTCGAAGCCGTCCATGAAGCCGAAGGGGCCGTAGTCCAGCGTCAGGCCGAGCATGGACATGTTGTCGGTGTTCATCACGCCGTGGCAGAAGCCGACGGCCTGCCAGTGTGCGATCAGGTCGGCCGTCTGCAGCGCGACCTTGCGCAGCAGCGCCACGGCGGGTTCGGGGGCGTCGGCGCATTCGGGCGCATGGTGGGCGATGAACCAGTCGGTCAGGCGGCGCAGCGCATCGAGCTGCTGGTGGTGGGCGAAGTGCTCGAAATGGCCGAAGCGGACGAAGCTGGGCGCGACGCGCGTGACGATGGCTGCCGTTTCCACGCTCTCGCGGATGACGGGCAGGCGCGAGCCGGTGATGCACAGCGCCCGCGTCGTCGGCACGCCGAGCGCCGCCATCGCCTCCGAGCACAGGAACTCGCGGATGGACGAGCGCAGCACCGCGCGGCCGTCGCCGCGGCGGGAGTAGGGCGTCAGGCCGCCGCCCTTGATCTGCAGCTCCTGCGGGCCGGCGGGGCTGTCGACCTCGCCCAGCCACAGCGCGCGGCCGTCGCCCAGCTGGCCGGCCCAGACGCCGAACTGGTGGCCGCTGTAGACGCCCGCAAGCGGCCGCATGCCGGGCCAGGCCGCATTGCCGGCAAAGACATCGAGGGCCGTTGGCCACTGCGGCCATTCGGCCGGCCAGCCCAGCATTTCGGCACAGGCCGGGCTGCGCGCCACCCAGTGCGGGTCGGGCAGGCCCTGGGCCGGCAGTTCGGTGAAGAAGTCCGGCCCCAGCGACGCGAAGCGGTTGGCCCAGGCGAGGCCGTCGAGCGGTGTCATCGCAGCAGTTTAGTGAGGGGGTCTTGCACCCTGCTCGCCTGGGTGTTTCCCCGGGGGAGAAGGGTCGCGGTTGTGACGCACGGGCCTGCAGCGCGAGGACTAGACTGGTTCGATAAGACCCGCAGGAGACAAACCATGGCATTGATGGGCCGGATGATGTCGGAGCCCTTGCTGATCTCGTCGTTGCTGAAGCACGCCGAGCGGCATTCGGGCGATACCGAGATCGTCAGCAAACGGGTCGAGGGCGACCTGCATCGCAGCAACTGGCGCGAGGTCGCGCAGCGCTCGCGCCAGGCCGCGCAGGCCTTCGCGCGGCTGGGTTGCCGGAGTGGCGACCGCATCGGCACGCTGGCCTGGAACGGCCACCGTCACCTCGAGATCTACTACGGCGCCTCGGGCTCGGCCCTGGTCTGCCACACGATCAATCCGCGCCTGTTCCCCGAGCAGATCGTCTGGATCGCCAACGACGCCGAGGACCGCGTGCTCTGCTTCGACGCGAGCTTCCTGCCGCTGGTCGAGAAGATCGCGCCGCTGCTGAAGAGCGTGCAGCACTTCGTGATGATGACGTCGCGCGCCTACATGCCCGCGAGCTCGCCCATCCCCAACCTGCTGTGCTTCGACGAGCTGCTGGCCGCCGAGACCGGCGACTACGCCTGGCCCTCGTTCGACGAGAACACCGCGTCCAGCATCTGCTACACCTCGGGCACCACCGGCAACCCCAAGGGCGCCGTCTACAGCCACCGCTCGACGCTGCTGCACGCCTACGCCGCGGCGCTGCCGGACGCGATGGACTGCTCCAGCCGCGACGTCATCCTGCCGGTCGTGCCGATGTTCCACGTCAACGCCTGGGGCCTGCCCTACAGCGCGGCCATCGTCGGTTGCAAGTTCGTGCTGCCCGGGCCGCATCTGGACGGCAAGAGCCTGTACGAGCTCTTCGAGGCCGAGCAGGTCAACTTCAGCGCCGGCGTGCCCACCGTCTGGCTGGGCCTGCTGAACTATGTGAAGGCCAACGGGCTGAAGTTCTCGAGCTTCAAGCGCACCGTCATCGGCGGCTCGGCCTGCCCGCCGGCGATGATGAAGTCGCTGCAGCAGGACTACGGCATCGAAGTCATCCATGCCTGGGGGATGACGGAGATGTCGCCGCTGGGCACGCTGTCCCGGCTGACGACGCGCCAGCTGGCGCTGCCGGCCGACGCGCAGCAGCACTTGCTGGAGAAGCAGGGCCGTGCCATCTACGGCGTGGACATGGCCGTCATCGACGACGAGGGCCGCTCGCTGCCCTGGGACGGGCAGAGCTCCGGCAACCTCGTCGTGCGCGGCCACTGGGTCATCTCGCAATACTTCAAGAACGACGCCTCGCCGCTGATCAGCGTCGACGGCGAGCCCGGCTGGTTCCCCACCGGCGACGTGGCCACCATCGACGCCGACGGCTTCATGCAGATCACCGACCGCAGCAAGGACGTCATCAAGTCCGGCGGCGAATGGATCAGCTCCATCGACCTCGAGAACATCGCGATGGCCCATCCGGCCGTGCACGAGGCCGCCGTCATCGCGGCCCGCCACCCCAAGTGGGACGAGCGCCCGCTGCTCGTCGTCGTGAAGAAGCCTGATGCGGCGCTGACGCGCGAGGATCTGCTGGCCTTCTACGACGGCCGCATCGCCAAGTGGCAGATCCCCGACGACGTCGTCTTCGTCGCCGAGCTGCCGCACACGGCCACGGGCAAGCTGCAGAAGCTCAAGCTGCGCGACCAGTTCAAGGACCACAGGCTGCCGACCGCCTGAGCCTTGCGTCGGGTAAGCCCGGGCCATCGGCGGCGGCGGGCTGGATTAACTTTCGTTCACATTCAGAGCCACAACAGGAGACCGGCATGTTCGACATCACTTCGACTCGCTTCCCCTTGCGAGCCATGACTGCGGCAGCCGCGCTGGCGCTCGCGGCCGGCGCCGTGCAGGCGCAGAAGGGCGAGACGGTCAAGCTGGCCTATATCGACGCGCTCTCCGGCCTGATGGGCCCGGTCGGCCAGAACCAGGTCAAGACCTTCCAGTTCCTGGCCGAGAAGTTCAACAAGAGCAACCCGGCCGGCGTGAAGTTCGAGATCGTCACCTTCGACAACAAGCTCAGCCCCGCCGAGACGCTGAACCTGCTGAAAGCCGCCACCGACCAGGGCATCCGCTATGTCATGCAGGGCAACGGCTCCAGCGTCGCGCTGGCGCTGAGCGACGCGGTCGGCAAATACAACGAGCGCAACCCTGGCAAGGAAGTCGTCTACCTGAACTATTCGGCGGTGGACCCCGACCTGACCAACAGCAAGTGCAGCTACTGGCACTTCCGCTTCGACGCCGACACCTCGATGAAGATGGAGGCTCTGACCACCTTCATGAAAGACCAGCCCGACGTCAAGAAGGTCTTCCTGCTGAACCAGAACTACGCCCACGGCCACCAGGTCGCCAAGTACGCCAAGGAGATGCTGGCGCGCAAGCGCCCCGACATCCAGGTCGTCGGCGAGGACCTGCACCCGCTGGCCCAGGTGCGCGACTTCGCGCCCTATGTCGCCAAGATCAAGGCCAGCGGCGCCGACACCGTCATTACCGGCAACTGGGGCTCGGACCTGGCCCTGCTCGTCAAGGCCGCCAACGAGGCCGGCTACAACGGCAAGTTCTACACCTACTACACCGGCGTCACCGGCACGCCGACGGCCCTGGGCCAGGGCGGCGCGGGCCGCGTCTACCAGGTGGCCTACAGCCACTACAACCTGGGTGGAGAGACGCAGAAGCTGGCCAACGAGTTCAAGGCCAAATTCAACGACGACATGTACACGCTCAGCGCCGACCACATCCTGCTGATGCTGAGCCAGGCCATGGCCAACGCCAAGTCCACCGATCCGGTCAAGGTCGCGAAGGCGCTGGAGGGGCTGACCGTCAAGAGCTTCAACGGCGACGTGACGATGCGCAAGTCCGACCACCAGCTGCAGCAGGCCCTCTACATCTCGGTCTGGCAGAAGGCCGACGCGAAGTATCCCTACAGCCCCGAGAACACCGGCATGACGCTGGCGCCGGTGAAGCAGTTCGAGTCGTATGTGTCGTCGACTCCGACTTCCTGCCAGATGAAGCGACCGGGCTGACCGCCTGAGCGCCTGACTCGACCGCGCCGCCCGCTTGCGGCGGCGCGATCCCTGGACCCTGCCGGCTGCTGTCTTGGATCAAGTCTTCATCAACCTGCTGAACGGCCTGTCGTCCGGCCTGCTGCTGTTCATGCTCAGCTCCGGGCTGACGCTGATCTTCAGCATGATGGGCGTGCTGAACTTCGCGCACGCGAGCTTCTACATGGTGGGCGCCTATGTCGCCTACTCGCTGGTGGGCGTCGTCGGCTTCTGGCCGGCGCTGCTGCTGGCGCCGCTGGTCGTCGGCGCGATGGGCGCGGCCTTCGAGCGTCTGGCGCTGCGGCGCGTGCACAAGTTCGGCCATGTGCCCGAGCTGCTCATCACCTTCGGCCTGTCCTACGTCATCCTGGAGCTGGTGCAGCTGGTCTGGGGCCGCACGGCCGTGCCCTTCACGCCGCCGCCGGAGCTGCAGGGCTCGGCCTTCACCCTCATCTCGGCGCCGGGCCGGGGCCTGTCCTTCGCGCTCGGCAAGGCGGCGCCCGAGCTGTGCGCGGCGGCGCTGTGCTCGACCTTCCCGCTGACGCGCGCCTTCATGATGCTGGTCGCGCTGCTGATGCTCGTGGGCCTGTGGCTGCTGCTGACGCGCACCCGCGTCGGCCTCGTCATCCAGGCCTCGCTGACCCATCCCGAGATGGTCGAGGCCCTGGGCCACAACGTGCCGCGCGTGCTGATGCTGGTGTTCGGCAGCGGCTGCGCGCTGGCGGCGCTGGCCGGCGTCATCGGCGGCATCACCTTCGTGACCGAGCCGAACATGGCCGTCATCGTCGGCTCCATCATCTTCGTCGTCGTGGTCGTCGGCGGCATCGGCTCGCTGGCCGGCGCCTTCGTCGGTTCGCTCGTCATCGGCCTGCTGCAGACCCTGCCGCTGACGGTGGACGCATCGCTGGCCTCCGCGTTGACGGCGCTGGGCGTGACGGTCACGCCCGACACGCCCGGCTACCCGGTGCTGCGCCTGGCGCTGAAGGACGTCGCCCAGATCCTGCCCTATCTGCTGATGGTGCTGATCCTGATCTTCCGGCCCAAGGGCCTCTTGGGAACCCGGGAGGACTGATGAGCCAGGCCAAGGAATTCCACTTCAAGCCCTACAACGTCGGGCGCTGGGCCATCTGGAGCCTGTTCGCGCTGGCGCTCTTCGTCGCGCCGCGCATCTGGACCAGCGGCCTCGCGCAGACCATGCTCACGCAGATGGGCATCGGCGTCATTGCCTGCCTGGCCTACAACATGCTGCTCGGCCAGGGCGGCATGCTGAGCTTCGGCCACGCGGTCTACAGCGGCATGGGCGCCTTCCTCTCCATCCATGCGCTGAACATGGCCGGCGCCGGCACGCTGGGTCTGCCGGTCGGCCTGATCCCTCTCGTCGGCGGCGTGGCAGGCTTGTCCTGCGCTGCGTTGCTGGGTTATGTGTCGACGAAGAAGGCCGGCACGCCGTTCGCGATGATCACGCTGGGCATCGGCGAGCTGGTGTTCGCGCTGGCGCTGATGCTGCCGGAGTTCTCCGGCGGCGAGGGCGGCGTGTCCAGCAACCGCGTCATCGGCAAGCCGCTGCTGGGCATCACGTTCGGGCCGCAGATCCAGGTCTACTACCTGGTCGCCGTCTACTGCTTCGTCTGCACGGCCGCGATGTTCGCGCTGACGCGCACGCCGCTGGGCCGCATGCTGAACGCGGTGCGCGACAACCCCGAGCGCGTCGAGTTCGTCGGCTACGACACGCACTGGGTGCGCTTCATGGCCTTCACGATCTCGGGCTTCTTCGCCGGCATCGCCGGGGGCCTGGGCGCCATCAACACCGAGATCGTCAACGGCGAGGTGCTGCATGCGACGCGCTCCGGCGCCTATCTGCTGTTCACCTTCCTGGGCGGCGCCACGGTCTTCTTCGGCCCCATCATCGGCGCGGTGCTGATGGTCATCTGCGGCGTGCTGCTGTCGGAGCTGACCCAGGCCTGGCTGCTCTACCTGGGCCTGATCTTCCTGTTCATGGTCATGTACGCGCCGGGCGGCCTGGCCAGCCTGATCCTGATGAACCTGCGCGTCGCGGCCTTCGGCAAGCTGAAGAAGCTGTGGACCTCGTATCTCGCGCTGGCCGGTACCGGCCTCGCGGCGCTGCTCGGCGCGGCGACCATGATCGAGATGGTCTACCACCGCCAGCTCAACGAGGCCCTGGGACCGGAGCTGCGCTTCATGGGTGCGACGCTGAACAGCGCCGGCCTGGATGCCTGGTTCGGCGCCAGCTTGCTGCTCGTCGTCGGCGCGGCGCTGTTCGAGCTGGTGCGCCGCCAGTACGTGCACGAGTGGAGCGAGATCCAGGAAGACATCGAGAAGGAAATCAAGCGGAGGGAAGCGCTTTGACCACGTCCTATGCGCTGGAGCTGCGCGACGTGCGCAAGAGCTTCGGCAAGAGCGAGATCATCCGCGGCGCCAACCTGGCCGTGCGGCCCGGCGAGCGCGTCGCCATCATCGGCCCCAACGGCGCCGGCAAGAGCACGCTGTTCAACCTCATCAGCGGCCGCTTCGCGCCGACCTCGGGCGAGATCCATCTGCACGGCCGGCGCATCGACGGCCACAGGCCCTACGAGATCAACCGCCAGGGCCTGTCGCGCAGCTTCCAGGTCTCCAACCTGTTCACGCGGCTGTCGGTGTTCGAGAACATCCGCTGTGCCGTGCTGTGGAGCCTGGGCCACCGCTATGCGTTCTGGAAGTTCCTGGCCGACCTCGACGACGCCAACGACCGCACCGAGCAGATCCTGGAAATGATCAAGCTCGACCGGCGCCGCGACGTGCTGGCCATGAACCTCACCTATGCCGAGGCGCGCGCGCTGGAGATCGGCATCACCATCGCCGGTGGCTCCAGCGTGATCCTGCTCGACGAGCCCACGGCCGGCATGAGCAAGAGCGAGACCAAGCGCTTCATCCAGCTGATCCGCGACGTCACCGAGGGCAAGACCCTGCTGACCGTGGAGCACGACATGGGCGTGGTGTTCGGCCTCGCGGACAAGATCGCCGTGCTGGTCTATGGCGAGGTCATCGCCTTCGACACGCCGGATGCCGTGCGGGCGAATGCGCGCGTGCAGGAGGCCTATCTGGGCTCGGTGCTCGCAGAAACACAGGCAGCGGCAGCATGAGCGAAGCGCGCACCCTCAAACTCGACAACCTCCACGCCTTCTACGGCAAGAGCCATGTGCTGCACGGCGTCAGCCTGCAGGTGAACCCGGGCGAGATCGTCAGCCTGTTGGGCCGTAACGGCGCGGGCCGCTCGACGATGGTCAAAACCATCATGGGCCAGGTCGACGCCAAGGGCTCCGTCAAGTTCGGCGACGCGGAACTGGTGGGCCGCAAGGCCTACGAGATCGCCCACCTCGGCATCGGCTACGTGCCGGAGAACCGCGACATCTTCCCCAAGCTCACCGTGCACCAGAACCTGTTGCTGGGCGAGAAGCATGGGAAGAAGAACCCGCGCTGGGGCTTCGACGACATGTATCGCATGTTCCCGCGGCTGAAGGAGCGCCAGCACACCGAGGCCGGCGTGCTGTCGGGCGGCGAGCAGCAGATGCTGACGCTCTGCCGCACGCTGATGGGCGACCCCGACCTCATCATGATCGACGAGCCCACCGAGGGTCTGGCGCCCAAGATCGTCGAGCTGGTGGCCGAATACCTGAAGGAGCTCAGGAAGCGCGGCCTGGGCGTGCTGCTCGTCGAGCAGAAGCTGGCCATCGCGCTGGAGATCTCCGAGCGCTGCTATGTGATGGGCCACGGCCGCATCGTCTTCGAAGGCAGCCCGGCGGAGTTGCGCGCCAACGCCTACATCCGCAAGGAGTGGCTGGAGGTCTAGACGCTGTTGGCCGCGTCAGCGACCGCCAGCGGCGCGGGGGCGGGCGGCGTTGGCCGGTGGGTGTAGACGTCGTCCATCGCGCATTGCACGAGGCCGCTGCCCTGGCGGCAGGCCTCCGAGGAAATGGCCAGGCCGATGCTGATGTGGACATGGGCTTGGCTGCGGCCCATGCCGTAGGGGCCGCGCAGCTGCTCGGACAGGCGCTTCTCCACGAGTTCGGCGCCGGCCTTGTCGGCGTCCAGCAGCACGGCGAAGCCCGTGTCGCCGACCTGGAAGACGAGGTCGGTGCGGCGCACGCGGTGCTGCAGCCGCGCGCCCAGCGCCTGGGCCACGGCCTCGCGCATGCCGCCGTCCGGCGCGGGGCCGAGATGCGTCAGCAGCTCGACCTCGATCCACAGCAGGGCCATCAGGTCGCCCTGGCGGCGGCTGCGGGCCAGATGGCGGATGAGGGCGATCTCGAGCTGCATCGTGGATTCGACGCGCTGCGGCGGCGTGGGCGCCGCACGAGGCGTCGCCGGGGCGCTGTCGGGGGGGCTGCTGGCCAGGGGCATGGGGGGGCTGCGGGTGGTTGGGGAGTTGAGGGCCTGGTCCGCCGGCTGCATCCGATCCTTGCCGGCCTCCCTGGCGTTCGGCGGACTGGGCCCTCATTCCGTTAAAACGCCGTGCCGGCACGAAACCCGACATGGCCCGCAAAAAAACTTCGCGACAAGGCCGCCGGCCCGGGGTTTCCCGGGTGCCGGCAGGTTAGGCCGGCACGATCAGCGGCTAGAGTGCGCGCCATGCAGGACATCACCCAAATGCTGAAGGCCGCGTCGCAGGGCGACCGGGCCGCCGGCGACCGGGTGGTGGCGGCCCTGTACGACGACCTGCGCCGGCAGGCGCGGCGCCACCTGCGCCAGTCCGGCGGCATGACGCTGCTGGACACCACGGCCCTGGTGCACGAGGTCTGGCTGCGTCTGGCCGACCTGCAGGGCCAGGACTACCCCGATCGCCGGCATTTCCTGGCCTACGCCGCCCGTGCGATGCGCAGTGTCGTCGTCGACCTCGTGCGGGCCCGTCAGGCCGACCGGCGAGGTGGCGGCCAGCAGATGCTGACGCTCGATACCGCGGTGGCCGAGCACACGCCGCAGGCCGACGACGACGTGCTGAAGGTGCACGAAGCGCTGGACGAGCTGGGCCAGGCCGAGCCGCGCCTGGCCCAGGTCGTGGAGATGCGCTACTTCGCCGGCCTGGCCGAGCGCGACATCGCCGAGGCCCTGGGCGTCACCGAGCGCACCGTGCAGCGCGACTGGCAGAAGGCGCGCCTCTTCCTGGCCGCGAGCCTGCGCGGCTGATGCGGGCAGCTCCATGACAGCCATCGACAAGCAGCAGTGGGCCGTGCTGAGCCCCCTGCTCGACGAACTGCTCGACCTGGCCGAGCCCGCACGCAGCCGGCGCCTGGCCGAGCTGCGCACGCAGGACGCGGCGCTGGCCGACAGGCTCGCCGCCATGCTCGCGCAGGACGCGTCGCTGGACCTGCAGGGCTTCCTGGACATGCCAGCGGCCCGCGCGGTCATCGACACGCTGGCGTCCCCCGACGAGCCGCCCGACCTGGCCGGCCAGCACATCGGGCCCTATGTGCTGCAGCGCGAGCTGGGCCGGGGTGGCATGGGCACGGTCTGGCTGGCGCACCGGGCCGACGGCCGCTTCGAGGGCGACGTTGCCATCAAGTTCCTGCAGTCCGGCCTGTTCGGCAGCAGTGGCGGCGCGGCCCGCTTCGCGCGCGAAGGCCAGATCCTCGGCCGCCTCTCGCACCCGCACATCGCGCGGCTGCTGGACGCCGGCGTGCACGAGGGCAGCCAGCCCTATCTGGTGCTGGAGTACGTCGAAGGACTGCCCATCGACCGCCATTGCCAGCAGCAGGGCCTGGACGTCGCGGCGCGCATCCGGCTCTTCCTCGACGTGCTGGCGGCCGTGGCCCATGCGCACTCGCGCCTGATCCTGCACCGCGACCTCAAGCCCAGCAACATCCTGGTGAGCGCCGATGGCCAGGTCAAGCTGCTGGACTTCGGCATTGCCAAGCTGCTGGACGACGCCGCCCAGGCCCAGGACGGCGCCGCCGCGACCGAGATCACCCAGCGCGCCGGCAGCGCCTACACGCCGCAGTTCGCCGCACCCGAGCAGGTGCAGCAGACCGACGTGACCACGGCCACCGACGTCTATGCGCTGGGCGTGCTGCTCTATCTGCTGCTTGGCGGCCGCCACCCGACGGCGGAAGGCACGCAGTCCCAGCTCGACCACCTGAAGGCCGTCGTCGAGCTGCAGCCGCGGCGGCTCTCCAGCGTCGCTGCCGAGTCCGGCGACCTCGCGCTGGCTCGCCAGGCCAGGCTGCTCAAGGGTGACCTGGACACCATCCTCGCCAAGGCGCTGAAGAAGAAGCCCGCCGAGCGCTATGCCAACGCCCAGGCCCTGGCCGACGACCTGGGCCGCTGGCTCGCTCACGAGCCCATCGCCGCGCGGCCGGATAGCCGGGTCTATGTGCTGGGGCGGTTTGTGCGGCGGCATCGGCTTGCGGTGGGTTTTGGCGCGCTGGCGGTGCTGGCGTTGGCCGGGTTGACGGGCGTCAGCGTCTGGCAGGCGCAGCGGGCCAAAGTGGCCGAGCAGCAGGCACAGGCGCGGCGCGGCCAGGCGGAGGCCTTGCTGTCCTATCTACTCGGGGAGATGGCCAATGAGCTGAGGCCGGTGGGGAGGCTGTCGCTGCTCGAGAGCATTGGCCAGCAGGCCTTGCAGGTGCTGGGCGATCCGGACCCCAGGCAGGCGGTGTCCATCGACGACCTGCTCAAGCGTGTCAAGGCGCTTCTGATCCTGGCCGAGGTCCAATTGCAGAAAGAGCGCTTCGGTCTGGCATCTGAAGCGCTGACGTCGGCCGAGCGCTGGCTGCAGCAGGCCCAGCGGCAGTCGCCCGCAGACGAGGCCGTGCTGCGTCAAGGCACGCAGTTGGCATTTTGGATGGGCGAGTTGGCCTTGCAGCGGGGCCGATCCGCCGATGCCGCACAGCATTGGAGTCGTTACCGGGAGATTGCTCAGCAATGGGTTGACCGGATGCCCGGCGCCGAGGAACCGGTGCTGGAGTTGTCACACGCCCGGCTGAATTTGGGTGTCCTGGCCTTGCTCTCGCTGTCGCTCGATGAAGCCCGACGGCAGTTCGACGCCGCGTTAGAGGCTTCGCGCAGCCTCCATGCACGGCATCCCGATACCGAGGAGTACCAGAAGAAGCTCAACGACGACTTGGTCTGGGCCGTCGAGACGGCTGTGGCCGGTGGGCGCGCGGCCGATGCACTGGCACTCGGAGATGAGCTCCTGGCGCTTCAGGCCCGCCGTAGCGCGGCGCATCCGCGCGATTTGCTGCCCAAGGTAGACCAGGCCCTCGCGCTCGGCTGGCGCGCCTATGCGCTGAATGCTCTGGCCCGCCCCGGCGAGGCCGTTGCCGCCGATCGAGAGGCCAGGGCCTTGCTGCGCGAGGCGGTGGCTGGGGATGGAAGCAACCAGCGCTGGCGCCGTCTGCTGCTGGATCGAGAGGCTCTCGGGCTGTTGTCTGCGCTGCAGGCCCCGGCAACGCCTTTGCCCGAGCAGCGGGCGAGGGCGCAGGCCTTGCAAGGTTTGTTGGCCTCGGTGAAGGCGCCTTCGGCCGTCGTCCGGTATGTGCTGGCCCTGTGGGAGGCGAGGCAAATGGCACCGGAGCGCGCCATGGCGCGGCTCGATGAGGCCCTTCTACTGCCAGCCAACTGGAATCCGGCCAGCCAGCGCCCGCGATTCAGCGAATTGCGGGCACGGGCTGCGTTGGAGCTGGAGCGTCGGCAACTTGTGCATCAGCACGGCCTCCGAATGCCCGCCGAGACCTGTCGCACCGCACGGGCCTTCTGGGAGCCCGTCGCCCGCGCAGGGCTTGCAAGTCCGGTCCCCGAGCTGTGGCGCCAGCTCGGGGATTGCCAGTAACGCGCTGCTGTAGCTTTCAAAGGATCACTGATGTCCAACGACGATTTGCTCGGATCGACCAAGAACCCTTATCCGGTCACCGTGACCGCCGGGGTCGACGGCAACAACCGGCCCTATTTCCTCTACGCCAATCCGCAGGGTCAGGCGATGCGATCGCCGCTGGTCATTCCCGCGGCCCAGCCTGCCTACGACAGCATCCGCTTCACGCAGACCGGCGACAAGTCGGTGTTGCGCCTGTGGGCGGCCGTCACCCACACCCTCAATGGCAGCTCGCCGGTGCCGCAGGGCGACAACCTGCTGCTGGCGCCGGGCAACACCGTGGCCATCACGGTGAACGGTGGCACCTGGCGTGGCACCGTGCTCGTCTTCGAGCAACTGGACGCGAGCGGCGTTGTCGTCAATCTGGTGCCCACGCCCGACCCGTCGACGCAGAACAACGGCTGAACCGACGTTATCTGATTCGGGCCTGGCGCTGCCTGACGAAGCTCGCTGCCAGGTCCGAATCCGGCTGCAGGCGCTGGCCGATATAGAGCTCCTGGCGCCGCTCCGCGATCTGCGCGCGTAGCCGCGCGGCCATGATGTCCAGCGGGCGCATGCCGCCCGCCTCGGCGCGTTCGATGGCGATGCGCAACTGGTGCATCTGCAGGTTCTGCAGCACCAGCGTCTGGGCCTGCACGACGCGGATGCGGCCCTGCACGAGGTGCTCGCACAGGCCCAGCCAGGCGCGCACCGCGTCGGCCGGGCCGCCGATGACCTTCTCGGGCAGTTCGCCGGCCGCCAGCAGCAGGGTTTCGAGCTTGTGGCGGTCGCCGCCGGCATAGGCCTCGTTGACGACCATCATGCGCTGCTCGCAGACCGCGCGCTCGGGGCCCGAGGGCGCCAGGTCGGGGTGGAAGCGCATGGCCGCGCGCCGGTACAGCGTCTTCAGGCTGGGCGGCGGCAGGTCGGTCATCGGCCCGGTGGGTTCGGGCGGCAGCGGCACGGCTTCGGGCAGGGCCGGGACGTCGGGCCAGGCCTTGGCGCGCGGCGTGGCCAACACGGGGGCGTCGACGCCCTGGCGCAGCAGCGCCTCGGACAGCAGGGCGGTGGCCGAGTGGAGCTGGGCCTCGAGCTCGTCGAGCTCGCGCATCAGCGGGCCCAGGGCTTCGAGGTAGCGCAGGCGGAAGCCCAGCAGCTTGGCGCGGGCGCCGTCGTGGTCGGCTTCCAGCACGGCGAGGTAGCGCCGCAGATCCTGCAATTGCTCGCGTCGCCGCGTCAGTTCGTGTCGGGTGATCGCCGTGCTCGCCATGGGGCGATTTTGCCGTGGCGCGGCAATGAAAACGGCCCGAGAAGTCTGATTTCTCGGGGCGTGATGCCGGGGTTTACCAGCGAACTACTGAGACGCTGCCGAGGCCGGCATCTCCGCCATGCTGGCGGCCGGCGCTGGCTCGCTGGCCGCGACGGCGGCGACCGGTGCGGGCAGGGGCTCGGGCGCCTTGCTGCCGGCCGCCATCGGCAGCAGCGGCACGATGAGCAGGGCCACGATGTTGATGATCTTGATCAGCGGGTTCACGGCCGGGCCGGCGGTGTCCTTGTAGGGGTCGCCCACGGTGTCGCCGGTGACGGCGGCCTTGTGCGCCTCGGAGCCCTTCTTGTGGACCACGCCCTTGTCGTCCTTGAAGCCTTCCTCGATCAGCTTCTTGGCGTTGTCCCAGGCGCCGCCGCCGGTGCACATCGAGATGCCGACGAAGAGGCCGGTCACGATGGTGCCCATCAACAGGCCGCCCAGGGCCGCCGGGCCCAGCACCATGCCCACGATGATGGGCGCGGCCACGGGCAGCAGGGACGGCACGATCATTTCCTTGATGGCGGCGGTGGTCAGCATGTCGACCGCGGCGCCGTACTCGGGCTTGCGCAGGCCGGCCATGATGGCGCCGTCGGCGAACTGCTTGCGCACCTCCACGACGACCGCACCGGCCGCGCGGCCCACGGCTTCCATTGCCATCGCGCCGAACAGGTAGGGGATCAGGCCGCCGATGAAGAGGCCCAGGATGACCTGGTGGTCGGACAGGTCGAAGCTGACATGCATGCCGCGCGACTCCAGCGCATGCGTGTAGTCGGCGAACAGCACCAGCGCCGCGAGGCCGGCCGAGCCGATGGCATAGCCCTTGGTGACGGCCTTGGTGGTGTTGCCCACGGCGTCCAGCGGGTCGGTGATGTCGCGCACGGCGGCGGGCAGTTCGGCCATCTCGGCGATGCCGCCGGCGTTGTCGGTGATGGGGCCGTAGGCGTCCAGCGCAACGATGATGCCGGCCATGCTGAGCATGGATGTGGCCGCGACGGCGATGCCGTAGAGGCCCGCCAGCATGTAGGCCGAGTAGATGGCCGCGCAGACGAAGAGCACCGGGAAGGCGGTGGACTTCATCGACACGCCCAGGCCGGCGATGACGTTGGTGCCGTGGCCGGTGGTGGAGGCCTGGGCGACGTGCTGCACCGGGTGGTATTGCGTGCCGGTGTAGTACTCGGTGATCCAGACCATGGCGGCCGTCAGCACCAGGCCGACGGCGCAGGCGCCGAACAGGGCCATCGCATTCGTCGTGGCGCCGTTGGCGAGCTGGACTTCGCCCGGGAACATGGCGCGGGTGACGAAGAAGAAGGCCACCAGGCTCAGCACGCCGGCCACGATCAGGCCCTTGTAGAGCGCCGGCATCACGTTCTTCATGCCGTCGCTGGCCTTGACGAAGTAGCAGCCGATGATGGACGCGATGATGGACACGCCGCCCAGGGCCAGCGGGTAGACGACGCCGGCCTGCGCGCTGCTGCCGACCACCATCAAGGCGCCCAGCGCCATCGCGGCGATCAGCGTGACGGCATAGGTCTCGAACAGGTCGGCGGCCATGCCGGCGCAGTCGCCGACGTTGTCGCCCACGTTGTCGGCGATGACCGCGGGGTTGCGCGGGTCGTCCTCGGGGATGCCGGCCTCGACCTTGCCCACCAGGTCGGCGCCCACGTCCGCGCCCTTGGTGAAGATGCCGCCGCCCAGGCGCGCGAAGATGGAGATCAGCGAGGAGCCGAAGGCCAGGCCCAGCATGGGCTTGAGCGCCGCGCTGTCATGCCCGCCGCCGATGGCCATGTAGAAGCCGCCGACGCCCAGCAGGCCCAGGCCGACGACCAGCATGCCGGTGATGGCGCCGCCCTTGAAGGCGACGTCCAGCGCCGCGCCGATGCCTTTGGTGGCGGCCTGCGCGGTGCGCACATTGGCGCGCACCGAGATGTTCATGCCGATAAAGCCGCAGATGCCCGACAGCACCGCGCCGATGACGAAGCCGATGGCCGTCGTCTGCCCCAGGCCCGACACCGCGATGGCGATGGCCAGCACGACGCCGACCATGGCGATGGTGCGGTACTGCCGGCCCAGGTAGGCGGCGGCGCCCTGCTGGATCGCCGTCGCGATCTCCTGCATGCGGGCATTGCCGGCGTCCTGGCTCAGGATCCAGCTGCGTTGAATGAAACCATAAAGAACGGCCGCGAGGCCGCAGGCCAGCGCGAAATACAGCGCCATCTCCGTCGACATGAAAAAGTCTCCTCAGGTGCGTGCGATTGCTTCGGCCCAGCGGGCTGTCGGGCTTGCGCGGCGGAGCTTAAGGGCGGGGTCTGCGGCGTCAGCTGAGCGTTTACCAGCAAAACTAGAATGCGGGTTTTCCTTAGCACTACAACGACGACCATGAGCCTGCACAACGTGTCCCCCGGCGCCAAGGCGCCCGACGAGTTCAACGTCATCATCGAGATCCCGATGAATGCCGACCCGATCAAGTACGAGGTCGACAAGGAAACCGGCGCGCTGTTCGTCGACCGCTTCCTGACCACGCCGATGTACTACCCGTGCAACTACGGCTACATCCCGAAGACGCTGGCCGACGATGGCGACCCGGTGGACGTGCTGGTCATCACCCCGTTCGCGCTGACGCCCGGCGTCGTCGTGACC
>BFBZ01000257.1_pt1 | contig 62302 bp, 64 predicted proteins | sample 1888401 | NCBI WGS metagenome assembly BFBZ01 (sample SAMD00112614, study PRJDB3348) | symbiont metagenome | host: Chara braunii
GCAGCAGCGGTTTGCTCGACGCGGCGAAGCTGTTGCGGCCGACGAAATAGGACGTCCGCATCGGATCGAACGGCACGCCCTTGTCGGCCAGCCGGTCGAGATCGCGCGGCACGTCGGGCTGCTCCATGAAGCCGTAGCGCAGCAGGATGCGGTGTACGCCCTTGCCGAGATGGCTGATCTGGCTGCGATTCTCCGGCGACACGAACGGCACGTCCGGCACCTCCACCGAAAGCAGGACGACATGCTCGTGCAGCACCTCGTTGTGCTTGAGGTTGTGCAGCAGGCAGCGCGGTGCGTTGCCCGAAAACGCCGTGAGATAGACGGCCGTGCCCTGCGGGCGATGGACCCGTCCGGGATTGATGCTGTCGAGCAGCGCTTCGAGCGGCAGCGATTCCTCGCGTTCGCGTGCCGCCACGGCTATGCGGCCCCTGAGCCAGCTCCACATGATCAGGAAGCTCATCGCGGCGATGACCAGGGGGACCCAGCCGCCGTCGAAGAACTTCAGCATGTTGGACGAGAGCAGCGAGAAGTCGATGACGATGAACAGGCCGAACACCGGGATCGACACCTGCCACGGCCACTTCCAGGCGCGTACGGCGAGCGCGAAGACCAGCACGCTGGTCACCAGCATGGTGCCGGTGACGGCGATGCCGTAGGCAGCGGCCAGGTTGCTCGAGGACTTGAAGGCCAGCACCAGCAGGACGATGCCCGCGAGCTGCAGCCAGTTGACGACCGGCAGGTAGACTTGGCCGAACTCGCTGGCCGAGGTGTGTTGGATGTGCACGCGCGGGCTGAGGCCGAGCAGCGAGGCCTGTGTGGCCATGGAGAAGGCACCGGAGATCGTCGCCTGCGAGGCGATCACCGTGGCTGCTGTCGCCAGCCCGACCAGCGGATAGAGCGCCCAGTCCGGCGCCAGCTTGAAGAAGGGATTGGTGATCGCCGTCGGATCGGTCAGCAGCAGCGCGCCCTGGCCGTAGTAGTTGACCAGCAGCGCCGGCAGGACGAGGCCGAGCCATGCCCTGCGGATCGGCTTGGCGCCGAAGTGGCCCATGTCGGCGTAGAGCGCCTCCGCGCCGGTCACCGCCAGGGTGACAGCGCCCAGCGCCAGGAAGGCGATGAAACCGTTGTCCCGTGTGAAGATAACGGCATGATGCGGCGACAGCGCCATCAGGATGCCGGGATGGTCGACGATCTGGCGGATGCCGAGCACGAACAGTACCACGAACCAGAGCAGCGTGATCGGGCCGAACCAGCGGCCGACCCCGGCCGTGCCGAAGCGCTGCACGGCGAACAATCCGACCAGGACTCCGAGCGCGATCGGCAGCACCAGCGGCTGCAAGGCGGGCGCGGCGACGTTCAGCCCTTCGACGGCGCTCAGCACGGAGATCGCGGGCGTCAGCAGGCAGTCGCCGTAAAACAGGGCGGCACCGGCGATGCCGAGCATGAGATAGATCCGACGTCGGCGTTCGGGAATATTGGTCTGGCGCGACACCAGAGCCATCAGGGCGAGCACGCCGCCTTCGCCCTTGTTGTCGGCGCGCATCACCACGGCGACGTACTTCACCGTGACGATCATGATCAGCGCCCAGGTGATCAGCGATAGGATGCCCATCACGTTCTCCGGCGTCGGCCGGATGCCGGTGTATTCGCTGAAGCACTCCTTGACCGTGTAGAGCGGGCTGGTGCCGATATCGCCGAACACCACGCCGAGGGCGGCGAGGGTGAGGGCGGCCGTACGCTTGTTGGCGGCGGGCTGCTCCACCGAGCCGATGGCCGTCATGCTGATCCTGTCCCCCTCGTTGCTCGCCATGGCCGGGGCGCGGGTATTAGCTGAGGCCGGGCCGGCGGGCCATTTGATCCTACGCGCGATTTGCCGGACGCTGCAGCCCCCATTTGTAACGATTGGAGGAAACGATGGCGGACAGCGAAACCTACCGGAAAGGCAGTGAGATCCGGGCGCAGTTGATGGGCGAAAAGTACGCCGCCGACATGGCCAAGTCGGTCTACGACGACCCGATCATGAAGAAGTTCGGCGACTATGCCCGCGAGGCGGTGTTCGGCATGCTGTGGTCGCGGCCCGGCCTCGACCTCAAGACTCGGGCGCTGATCTGCGTCATTTCCGACACCGCCCAGGCGCGCTGGCCGGAACTCGCCATCCATCTGCGCATGGCGCGTCGTCAGGGCTGGACGGAGGACGAATTGTCGGAGGCGCTGATGCATCTTTGCGGCTATATCGGCCTGCCGTCGGTGCGCGAGGCGATGCTCACCGCCAAGGAAGTGTTCGAGGAACTGCGCAAGGAAGGCTGATTGCATGGTCCTGATGACGACGAGCGACCTGCCGCTGCAGCGGATCGCCCGCGGCAAGGTACGTGACGTATATGCCGTGAATTCAGATCGGCTGCTGCTGGTTGCGACCGACCGGGTGAGTGCCTACGACGTGGTGATGGCCGAGCCCATCCCGCAGAAGGGCGCCGTGCTGACCCAGGTCAGCGCCTGGTGGTTCCGCCAGCTGGGCGATGTCGTCTCCCATCACATGATCTCGGCCGATGCTGACGAGATCGTGGCGTCGGTGCCCGAGCTCAAGGGGCACCGCGCCGAGATCGCCGGCCGGGCGATGCTCTGCCGGCGCGGTTCGGTCTTTCCCATCGAGTGCGTCGTGCGCGGCTACATCACCGGCTCCGCCTGGCGGGAATATGCCAAGACCGGCACTCTGGCCGGCGAGACGTTGCCGGCCGGCCTGCAGGAGAGCGGCCGGCTCGACCCGCCGATCTTCAGCCCGGCCACCAAGGCCGAAAGCGGCCACGACGAGAACATCACGATCACGCAGATGAAGAAGGTGCTGGGGGCCGACGTGACGGCCGAGCTCGAGCGGCTGACGCGGCTGGTCTATACCAAGGGCCGCGACGTCGCCCTTCAGCGCGGCATCATCATCGCCGACACCAAGTTCGAGTTCGGCCGCACGGCATCGGGCGAGATCCTGTTGATCGACGAGGTGATGACGCCGGACAGCTCGCGCTTCTGGCCGGCCGACGGCTATGCCCCCGGCAGGCCGCAGCCCAGCTTCGACAAGCAGCCGCTGCGCGACTGGCTCGACGTCGAGCGGCATGCCGGCCGCTGGAACGGTGAGGCGCCGGCACCCAAGCTGCCGCCCGAAGTCGTCGAGGCGACCAGCAAGCGCTACCTCGAAGCCTATCGACGCCTGACCGGCGCCGATCTCGTCGTATCGTGACGGCCGGCCCTGATTGGCGGGCGCTGAACAGGGCCAACTGGGACGAACGCGTCGCCGTTCATCTGAAGGCGCCGGGCTATGACCTTGCCCCTCTGCGCGCCGGCCACGGCAAGCTGAACCCGATCGAGGAAGCCGAGCTGGGTGAGGTCGCTGGCCTCGAAGTGCTGCATCTGCAGTGCCACTTCGGTGCCGACACGCTTAGTCTTGCCCAGCGTGGTGCTCGCGTGACGGGTCTGGATTTCTCCGAGCCGGCCATTGCCGCGGCGCGTGCGCTGGCGGGCGAGCTCAGGCTCGCCGACCAGGCGCGTTTCGTCTGCGCCGATCTCTACGATGCGCCGGCCGCGATCGGCCGGCCCGGTGCTTTCGATCTCGTCTACGTCACCTGGGGCGCGACCTGCTGGTTGCCCGATATCCGCCGCTGGGCTGCGATCGTCGCTCAGTTCCTGAAGCCCGGCGGTCGCCTCTACTATGCCGACCACCATCCGACGGCCTTCGTGTTCGACGACGGCACGAAGCTCCCCGACGGGCGGCCCGGCTATTTCGTTCCCTATTTCCATCGCGAGGCAGTGGTCCTCACCGAGTCCACCGACTATGCCGACCCACAGGCTCACCTCGCGAACGCGACCAGCGTGAGCTGGATGCATTCGCTGTCCGATATCGTGAGTGGCTTGATCGATGCCGGTCTGTCGCTCGACAGGCTGCACGAGCACGCGCACGTGCCGTGGCGGATGTTCCAGCTGCTGGTGGAGCGCGAGGACGGCGACTGGTACTGGCCCGACAAGCCCTGGCTGCCGCTGGCGCTTTCTCTTCAGGCGACGAAGCGCTAGGCGTGCAGCTCATCGGACCGCGGACCTCCAGGTCCGCTCATGAGATCTGAATGCGGGCTCCGCGCGGAGTAACCTCCGCGCTTTGAGGCCCGCGATCCAAGACGAATCAGTTCCGCTTCGGCAGGGTGAAGCGGGCGTCGGTGAGCTTCTTTTCCAGGACGGGAATGCCGGCGGCGTAGTTGCCTTTGGCGCATTCGTCGATCGCGACGCTCGCCGTGACGTCGGGCCAGCGCTGGCCGTCGCCCGAGCCGCTGAGGTAGCGGCGATAGAGGCTGGAGAGTTCGGCGCAGTAGGAGGCGTCGTCGGCAAAGGCGGCCGACGGCGCGGTGAGAAGGGCGAGAAGCAGCAGAAGCTTGCGGGGCATGCCGCGGTCCTACGCCGCGACGGAAAGCCCCGCAAGCATCGTGCCTAGAGCACGTACCGCTCGACTGTAATCAGTCGAGCGGTACGTGCTCTAGATTCTATCGTTTCTAGAGCAGCTCATGCCCGGGAAGAGGGAGCCGCATGCGGCTCCTTCTTCCCGGGCGCTGCTCTAGCTTAGCGCGTGTCGCGCGCGGCCCGGCGGTTACGCAGCAGGAACTGCTCGCGCACCCACAGGAAGAGGGCCGCCAGCGGCACCCAGCCGATCCAGCGCAGCCCTTCGAGGATGTACTCGCCCTCGGTCGTGGCGAGCAGGTAGTCGACCTGCACCTTCCACGCCGATGCCGCGACCTCGAACGCCAGCATCCAGAGCAGCAACGCCGGCAGCAGGACGACCAGTGGCTTCAATTGCGGCGACAGACGTTCGCTGTACCAGGGTGCGAGCGAGATCGAGAAGATCAGCACCGCGACCACCAGCTTGGTGGCGGGGTGGGCTTCAAACCAGGCGGCCAGGAACGGCTCACGGATGATCATGGTGTAGGCCGTCCAGGCCAGCACCGCGCCTCCCAGCAGGATGACCGAGGGGTAGCGGTCGACCAGCTTGATCACCAGCTTGCTGCCCCAGACGATGATCGGCACGCTGATGGCGAGGCCCAGCACGATCAGCAGGACGCTGCCATGCGCGGCGCCGCCGATTGCCAGCACGTTGTCGACACCCATCACGGCGTCGGCGATCACGATGGTGCGCACGGCACCGGCGAAGGTGGTGGCCGGCTTGGCGAGGTGGCTTTCCTCGTTGCCGCCCTCGGGGGTCAAGAGCTTGCGGGCGATCCAGACCAGGGCGAGGCCGCCCACCAGCATGAAGCCCGGCACGGCCAGGATGTAGACCACGATGATCGCCATGAAGGCGCGAATGGCGATGGCGCCGAAGGTGCCCCAGAAGATGACCTTGTTCTGGCTTTCCTTGGGGAGGTTGCGCGCGACCAGGCCGATGATGAGGGCATTGTCACCCGCCAGCACGAGGTCGATCAGGACGATGGCAAGGAGCGCCGACAGGAAGCCGGCCGAAAAGAAATCGATATCCACGATGAATCTCCAACAACGAGTAGGTGCGAGTCACCGCGCCCGTCCGGAAAATCCACCAGTGGAAAAACCATCAGTGGAAAAGCCAGGGGGCGGCGACGCGAGAAGTCCGTTGTCAGAGCTTGATGGGCACTTTCTCGACGCCCTGCGGCGGGGCCGGCTCGAGCGGCTGGTAGAAGGCGCCAACGACGATGCGCAGGACCATGATGCCGGTCGCCAGCACGCTGCCGGCTAGCAGCAGCTGCAGCAGATCCCAATGCCGCATCGCCAGTACCGAGAACTCACCGCCGAGATCGAAAATTGCGTATTCGAGCCCGAGTTCGCCGAACACCGTCGGGTCGACGGCATCGCCGAAGGCGGCGAGGATCATGCACATCACCACCGACGCGACGAACAGCTCGCCGCTCGGAGATACGGTCCGAACGGCGTTGGCGGCGCGGGGCGATCGATGGATCAGGCGCATGGTTCGGTCAATTTCCGATCCCGACCGCCGGAGATCAAGGCTAAAGCGACACGGCCGTTCCGAATTGTCGCACTCCGACCCTTAATGCCGCCTTCCGCTCTTCATTGTCGTCTTCAGACCTTCAGGCGCCGAAGTCGCAGGGCGTTGGCAATAACACTGACCGAACTCAGCGCCATGGCCGCTGCCGCGATGATGGGCGACAGCAGGATGCCCAGGAACGGATAGAGGATGCCGGCGGCGATCGGCACGCCGGCGGCGTTGTAGACGAAGGCGAAGAACAGGTTCTGGCGAATATTCGCCATCGTGGCCTCCGAGAGCCGTCGGGCGCGCACGATCCCCGTCAGGTCGCCTTTCAGGAGGGTAACGCCGGCGCTTTCGATGGCGACGTCGGTGCCCGTGCCCATGGCGATGCCGACATCGGCGGCGGCCAGCGCGGGCGCATCGTTGACGCCGTCGCCGGCCATGGCGACGACCCGGCCCTCGCGGCGCAGCCTTTCGACCACGGCGCTCTTCTGGTCGGGCAGCACCTCGGCCTCGACCTCGGTGATGCCGAGCCGCCGCGCCACCGCCTCGGCGGTGGTGCGGTTGTCGCCGGTCAGCATGACCACGCGCACTTTCTCGGCCGCCAGCGCTTGGAGCGCGGCGGGTGTCGTCCCCTTTACGGGGTCGGCGATCGCCAGCACGGCGGCCGCGCGGCCGTCGACGCCGAGAAGCACGGCGGTGGCGCCCTCGCCACGCTGCCGTTCGGCCGCCTCCTCGATCCCTGCCGGATCGACGCCTTGCTCGCGGAGGAAGCGCGGATTGCCCAGCACCACCTTGTGGCCTTCGACCGTTCCCAGGGCGCCCTTGCCGGTCGGTGAATCGAAATCCGTCACGGCGGGCAGCGCGAGGCCGCGTTCACGGGCGGCGGTGACGATGGCCAGCGCCAGCGGATGCTCGCTCGCTGTCTCGACGGCGGCGGCCAGCCGCAGCCCGTGGTCTTCGGTGATGCCCTTGGCCGGAATGATCGCGACCAGCCGCGGCTTGCCTTCGGTCAGGGTGCCGGTCTTGTCGACCACCAAAGTGTCGACCCTTTCCATCCGTTCCAGCGCGTCGGCGTTCTTGATCAGGACACCGGCCTGAGCGCCGCGCCCGACGCCGACCATGATCGACATCGGCGTCGCGAGGCCGAGCGCACAGGGGCAGGCGATGATCAGAACGGTGACGGCTGCGACCAGGCCGAAGGCGAGTCGTGGCTCGGGGCCGAACGCTGTCCAGGCGGCAAAAGCTGCCACCGCAATCAGGATCACGATCGGCACGAAGTAGCTTGCGACCTGGTCGGCCAGGCGCTGGATCGGGGCGCGGCTGCGTTGCGCCTCGGCCACCATCTGCACGATGCGCGCCAGCATGGTGTCGCGGCCGACCTTTTCGGCGCGGAGTACGAAGCTGCCGGTCGTGTTGAGCGTGCCGGCGATCACCTTGGCGCCGGTCTCCTTGGTGACGGGCATTGACTCGCCGGTGACCATCGATTCGTCGAGCGACGAGCGGCCCTCGACGACCTCGCCGTCGACCGGCACCTTCTCGCCCGGCCGCACGCGCAGTCGGTCACCGACCGCGACGCTGTTGAGAGCGACTTCCTCGTCGCTGCCGTCGTCCTTCAATCGACGGGCCGTCTTGGGGGCGAGGTTGAGCAGCGCCTTGATGGCGCCCGAGGTCTGCTCGCGGGCGCGCAACTCCAGCACCTGGCCCAGCAGGACCAGCACAGTGATCACGGCGGCGGCCTCGAAATAGACCGCGACCGACCCGTCGGGGCCGCGGAAGGCGGGCGGGAAAAGGTCAGGCACCGCGATGGCGACCACGCTGTAGAGCCAGGCGACGCCGGTGCCCATCGCGATCAGGGTGAACATGTTGAGATTGCGCGTCCTGAGCGACTGCCAGCCGCGTACGAAGAACGGCCAGCCCGCCCACAGCACCACCGGCGTGGCGAACGCGAACTGCAGCCAGCTCGAGAGCTTCTGGCCGACCAGCATGTGCAGCCCGGCGAGGTGGCCGCCCATCTCCAGGACCACGACGGGGATCGCGAGCACGAGGCTCACCCACAGCCGCCCCTTCATGTCGGTGAACTCTTCGCTGGGACCGTCGTCGAGCGAGACTTCCGCTGGTTCCAGCGCCATGCCGCAGATCGGGCAACTGCCGGGACCGACCTGACGGATCTCCGGATGCATGGGGCAGGTGAAGATCGTCCCGGGGGCTGCCGGCGGCGCCGGTTCCGCCGCGGCCGGCTTCAGGTAGCGCAACGGTTCGGCGGTGAACTTCTGCAGGCATTTGGGGCTGCAGAAATAATAGGTCGCGCCGTCCTGCACGGCTGTGTGCCTGGCGGTGGCGATCTTCACCTGCATGCCACAGACGGGGTCCGTCGCCGTGTCGGCGGTCGAATGGCCGTGATGATGATGGTGATGATCGTGCTGGTGGCCGGCGTGCGTCATGACTTGCGATCTATACCCTACGGGGGTATATTTCAAGCTATGGACGAGAAACTCAAGAAATCCCAGCTCGCGCGGCTCAGCCGCATCGAAGGCCAGGTGCGCGGCGTCGCCCGCATGATCGAGGAAGACCGCTACTGTATCGACGTGATCACGCAGATCCGAGCGGTGCGGGCCGCCCTCGACAAGGTCGAGCAGGAAACGCTCGGCGATCACCTGCGCCACTGCGTCGCCCATGCCTTCCATGCCGGGTCGAGCAAGGAGCGCCAGACCAAGATCGACGAGCTGATGGAAGTGCTCGACAGCCGAAGGCGCTGATCAAGATCTCCTCCTTTTTAAATAGGGGAGGCGGTAAAGATGAACGCGCGCCCATACCCCACGGGGGTTAGGTGCCCGACAAACTACTGCCCCGATTGACAACCTCCGACACCGGAGCCATTTTCCCCGCGATGCGACCGGCCGATCCCTTGAGCGTCCTGAAGCGAGCCCTGTTGCTCGTGCTGGTGGGATTCGGCTTCGTCTTTGCGGCGGGCGCGGCGTTTGCCCATGGGGGCAGCCACGAGAGCCGTCCGGAAACGACGTCTACGACGCCAGCGGCACATCACGCGCACGATCAGCAGGCGGTGCAGCACGAGGCGGCAGGCCATCCTGTCTCGACCGATCAAACCGCCGGCGGTGAAGGCGAGTCGGCACCGTGTCCGCGCGACCATGCGCCGGATCATCCCTCGAAGAACTGCTGCAACATCGCCTGTCATGCCGCTTTGCCGGCGACGCCGATGGATCCTGTCGGGGCCCTCGAACCGCAGGGCAACCGAATTGCAGGTCTCGTCGACCTGCTCGTCGGCCATCTGACCGGCCGCACCGAACGACCTCCCAGACTCGGCTGACGTCCAAGTCCGCGCGGAACGCGCGTGTCTGGCCATTCGAGTCTCGAAAAGCGTCCATCCAGACACCTGAACTGCGCGAACTGAGGTGAGTTCCGTGCCGCGTGAGCGGTGGGACCACGACTGTCTCCTGTCGGGCACCCCCGGCTCAGATCGTCCCTAGTTCGGATCGTCGTCCATGAAATCCCTGTCTTCTCTGGCGCTCGCCGTCGGCGCTGCCGTTGGCGTTGCCGCCTGCAATTCTCCACCTCTGGAGGAGCTGTCGCCCACCGGGCCAGCCAACCCCGAGGCCCCCGTCGTCGCCACGCCTGACCGGTCGGTCATGGCCGGCACGGCACCGCATATGCCGGTCGGCCTGAAGCCCTGGCGCGAGCTGAACGACAGCGTCGCCCCCGGGGGCAGTGCCGCGGGAGGGCGCACGCCATGACCGCCCTTTCCAAGGTTGCGACCACCGTCCTGGTGGGCTTGCTGGCGGGCGGTTGCGCCCAGTTCACGGGCAATGGCGGCATGGACCCGGTCACCGACGGCGTACGCCGCGAGATCGGCAAGGATGCCGTCAGGCTTTCCGACCCCGAAGCTGCGCGACGCGCCCGCGAGCGGGTGCAGGCGCTGCTGTCGGAGCCGCTCACCGAGGACTCAGCGGTGCAGATCACGCTCCTCAACAATCGCGGCCTGCAGGCCGCCTACAACGATCTCGGCATCTCCGAGGCGGACTATGTCCAGGCGACCCTGCCGGCCAATCCGACGATCACCGTCTCGCGTGTCTTCGGCACCGGCAATTTCGCCGAGGTGGGCTTCCAGCTCGTCGGCAACCTGCTGGCCTACGCCACGCTGCCGCGCCGTCGCGAGATCGCCAAAAGAGAGTTCGAGGAAGACCGCTATCGCGCGGTCGCTACGACCTTGAGCCTGTCCGTCGATGCGCGGCGGGCCTATGTGCGCGCCGTGGCGGCGGGCCAGCTGCTCACGCTGCTCGAGCAGGCGCGGCAGACCGCCGACGCCTCCGCCAACATGATGAAGCAGCTCGGTGAAACGGGGGCCGCCAACAAGCTCGACCAGGCCCGCGTCACGACCTTCTATGCCGAGCTCAGCGCCCAGGTGGCGCAGGCCCGGCTCGCCGTGAAGCGCGAGCGCGAGGCGCTCAACCGGCTTCTCGGCCTGTGGGGCAGCGATCTCGACTACAAGCTGCCGGCGCGGCTGCCGGCTCTGCCCGCGGCAGCGGACAATCAATCCGATGTCGAGGTCGAGGCCATGCGCCGGCGGGTCGATCTCATCATCCTGCGCTACGAGATCGTGACCTTGGCCAAGTCGGTCGGCTTCGTCGAGGCGACGCGCTACCTCTCCTTCCTCGAGCTGGGGCTGGGCTTCCGCAACGAGGTCGAAACCAACGAGGCGGGTGAGCAGTCCTCGAAGAACCGCTACGGACTCGATCTCGGCATCGTCATCCCGATCTTCGACACCGGCGAGGCGCGGGTCACCAAGGCGCGCGAGATCTACATGCGCGCCATCAACCGGCTGACCGAACGGTCGGTGAATGCCCGTTCGGAGGCGCGGCTGGCCTACTCGACCTATCGCGCCACCTACGACATCGCGAAATACTACCAGAACCGCATCCTGCCCCTGCGCCGCCAGATCTCGTCGGAGGTGCTGCTGCGCTACAACGGCATGCTGGTCGATGTCTTCGAGGTGCTGGTCGAGGAACGCGACCGCATCGCTGCCAATGTCGCGGCACTGAACGCGCTGCGCGACTTCAATCTCGCCATCGCCGACCTGCAGGCCGCGCTGATTGTCGGCGGCACCGTGCCGCCCTCCGGCGTGATCAACACCACGCCGCCTCCCGACACCCTGCCGCTCGGCCTTTGATTCAGGAGCAGACCATGACTCTCTCAAGACGCGATCTCGTGGGGGCGGCAGGCGCTTCCGGCCTCGCCCTGCTGGGGGCCGCCGCCGTCAGCGGACGTGCCCAGGCGCAATCCATTCCCGAGGCGCCGCGGACCACGACCAACACCATGCAGCCGCCGCTCTATCCCAAGAGTGGACCGGACTACCAGCCGGTCGTCACCTTGAACGGCTGGACCCTGCCGTGGCGGCAGAACGGCGACTGGAAGGAGTTCCATCTCGTCGCCGAGCCGGTCGAGCGCGAGATGGCGCCCGGCATGACGGCGCGGCTCTGGGGCTACAACGGCCAGAGCCCCGGCCCGACCATCGAGGCGGTGGAAGGCGACAAGGTGCGCATCTTCGTCACCAACCACCTGCCCGAGCACACCACCATCCACTGGCACGGCCAGATCCTGCCTTGCGGCATGGACGGCGTCGGCGGCCTCACACAGCCGCACATCAAGCCCGGCAAGACCTTCGTCTACGAGTTCGAGCTGATGAAGAGCGGCACCTTCATGTACCACCCGCATGCTGACGAGATGGTGCAGATGGCCATGGGCATGATGGGCTTCTTCGTCGTCCATCCGCGCGATCCCAAGCTGCACAGGGTCGACCGCGACTTCGTGTTCCTGCTCTCCACCTACGATATCGAGCCCGGCAACTATGTGCCGAAGGTGGCGGAGATGACCAACTTCAACATGTGGACCTTCAACAGCCGGGTCTTTCCCGGGATCGATCCGCTGGTCGTGGCCAAGAACGATCGCGTGCGCGTGCGTGTCGGCAACCTCACCATGACCAACCACCCGATCCACATGCACGGCTATGATTTCGAGGTGACCTGCACCGACGGCGGCTGGGTGCGGCCGGAGGCGCGTTGGCCCGAGGTCACGATCGACATCCCCGTGGGCGCCATGCGCGCCTACGAGTTCGACGCGGTCCATCCCGGCGACTGGGCGCTGCACTGCCACAAGTCGCACCACACGATGAACGCCATGGGGCACGACCTCAGGACCTTCATCGGCGTCAACAAACGCACCTTCGCGCGCCAGATGAAGCAGCTCGTGCCCGACTACATGCCGATGGGCAGTGCCGGCATGGCCGACATGGGCGAGATGGAGATGCCGCTGCCCGACAACACGCTGCCCATGATGACGGGCTTCGCGCAGTTCGGTGCCGTCGAGATGGGCGGCATGTTCACCGTCGTGAAGGTCCGCGAGGGGCTGGCGGCCGGCGATTACAAGGACCCCGGCTGGTACCAGCATCCGCCCGGCACGGTGGCCTGGGAATGGAAGGGGCCGCCGCCGCCCGCGACGCGTGCGCCGACTCCGGCGCGGGCTGCCCCCACGCCGACGCCGGGAGCGAAGCCCGGCGAGATGCCGCGCGCGGTGAAGCCCGGCGGCGACCATGGCTCCCACAAATAGGGTTCAACAAGGAGGCAAACGATGAAACTCATTCCTGCCCTTGCGGTCGGCCTCCTGGCCGGCCTGCTCTCGACCGTGGCGGTGGCCGATCCCGGCCACAGCCACGGTGCCGAGACCGCCTACGGCAAGCCCGGCGATCCCAAGAAGCCGGCGCGCATCGTCCAGGTCGTGATGCGCGAGGCGGACGGCAAGATGCTGTTCCTGCCCGACACGCTCACCGTGCGGCGCGGCGAGCAGATCCGTTTCCAGCTGCGCAACAACGGCGCGATCGACCACGAGTTCGTCGTCGGCACGGTCGAGGCGAACCTCAAGCACATGAAGGACATGGAGAAGAATCCCGACATGGAGCACGACGACCCCAACGCCAAGCGCCTGAAGCCCAAGGGGGCCGGCGAGATCGTCTGGCAGTTCACCAAGGCCGGCAAGTTCGACTTCTCGTGCCTGATCCCCGGCCATCGCGAGGCCGGCATGTTCGGCACCATCACCGTCGAGTAGAGGAGGAGTTCATGTTCAGGATCCCTATGTTCAGGATCATCCTATCGGCGCTCGCCGCCGTGCTGCTGGCGGCCGGCGCTGCCTTCGCGGCCAACCATAAGGTGAATGGCGAGGTCGTGAAGATCGACAAGCCGGCCGGCAAGATCACCGTGAAGCACGGCCCGATCAAGAACCTCGACATGGATGCCATGACGATGGTGTTCCGCGTCGCCGATCCCGCCATGCTCGACCAGGTGAAGGCGGGCGACAAGGTCCGGTTCGAGGCTGACCGCGTCAACGGCGCCATCACCATCACCTCGATGGACAAGAGCAAGTGAGCCGGGCGCCGGCAGCGGTGGCGATGGCCGCCGCTGCCTCCGTCGCCACCTTGGTCGCCATTGGGACCGCAACCGACACGGCGAACGCCAGCGACCGCGAGCTGCAGGTCGTGCTCGACCGGCTGGGCTGCAGTCCGGCGCGTGTCGCGCCGAAGGAACTATCGAAGACGGTGACGCTCTACGACGTGACCTGCCGCGGCTCGGGGCGCGTCGTGCAGGTGGCCTGCCTCGATTCCGAATGCTGGCCGCAGATCGCGCCGCGCGACGAAGACTTCGCGGACGAAAGAGAAGAGAGACGATAGATGCGTGTGTGGAAAGCAGCGGCGGCCGTCGCCGTCGTGGCGATCGTCGGCGGCGTGCTCTACGGCGTCTTTGGCTCGACCCAGCCGGTCCGCATCGATCCGGCGGACCGTGCGCAGGTCGATCTCGGCCGCAAGCTCTATGTCGAGGCCTGCGCTTCCTGCCATGGCGCGAACCTCGAGGGACAGCCCAACTGGCAGAAGCGCCTGCCCAACGGCCGTCTGCCGGCGCCGCCGCACGATGCGTCGGGCCATACCTGGCACCATCCCGATATCGACCTGTTCCGCGTCACCAAGCTCGGCCCTGCCGCCTATCCGACCGGCTACGAGACCGACATGCCGGCTTTCGGCGACCGGCTGAGCGACGCGGAGATCGCCGCCATTCTGGCCTACATCAAGAGCACCTGGCCGCCGGAGATCCGCGCGCGGCACGATCGGCTGAACGCGGCGAAGGCGGAGGGGCGGTGATCGCGGACCTGCTGCACTGCACCCCGAGTTTGGCTCAAAGGCGCACAACCTGAATTCGCTTGTCGCGTCGCGGTACCGAAGACTACCGTGACGCTGCGGCCGCCTTCGTAGCGATCGAGCGACGGTCGCGGAGGTGACGATGCGCTTTCGACGCGTCGCGATTCTCGGTCTGCTCTTTGCCATCGGCTCAGCCACGCTTTGCCTCGCGCAGTCCGGGACGGGCGGTGGCTCGTCCGGCCGGACCGAGCCTGCGCCGGTGGTCGTGCTCGATGTCAAAGGCACGATCGGTGTCGGCACCGTTCAGATGATCGACGATGGGTTTGCCCAGGCGCGTGCCGTTCGGGCCGGGTTGATCGTCCTGCGCCTCGACACACCGGGCGGTCTGGTGACGGCGACCCGCGATATCACCCGGGCGATCCTCGCATCGCCCGTGCCCGTCGCGGTCTTCGTGGCGCCGAGCGGGGCCCGTGCTGCGAGCGCCGGGACCTACATCACCTACGCCGCCCATATCGCGGCCATGGCGCCGGGCACCCATCTCGGCGCCGCCACGCCGGTCCAGATGGGGGCACCCCCGATGGCGCCACCGCGCGACAAGCCGGGCGAGGATCAGGGCACGGGCGGCAGCGCGATGGACCGCAAGATCACCAACGACGCGGTGGCCTACCTGCGCAGCCTGGCGCAATTGCGCGGGCGCAACGTCGACTGGGCGGAAAAGGCCGTGCGCGAGGCGGCCACACTCACTGCCGAAGAGGCCGAGCGCGAGAAGGTGGTCGATGTCCTGGCGGTGAGCGTCGCGGATCTGCTCGACCAGATCGACGGCCGCCGCCTGCAGACCAGTGACGGTGAACATGTGCTGGCGACCCGGCACGCCCGGCTGGACACCGTGGAGCCGGGATGGAAGGTCCGCCTGCTGGCCGCCCTGACCGACCCCAACATCGCCTTCATCCTGCTGATGGTCGGCCTCTACGGCATCATCTTCGAATTCACGAGCCCAGGCCACATCGTACCCGGCGTCATCGGCACGATTTGCCTGATCCTGGGTTTCGTCGCCTTGTCGGCCCTGCCGCTCAGCTTCGTGGGCGTCGCCCTCCTGGTGGCCGGCCTGGCGATGATGGTGGCAGAGGTCTTCGTGCCCGGCTTTGGCCTGCTGGGTGCCGGCGGTGCTGCCGCCTTCCTGCTCGGCGGACTGTTCCTGTTCGATCCGGCAGGCGCCGATATCGACTTCTCCGTCGCCTGGCCGGTGCTGATCGCAGCGGTGGCGACCAATGCGCTTCTGCTGTTCGGCTTGATCGGCATGATCATGCGCGTCCGTCACCGCAAGGTCGTGACGGGGGCCGAGCAGATGATCGGCTTGGAGGGCGAGGTGCTCGACTGGCAATCCGGCGAGGCCGGTGGCCGTGGCCACATCCGCGTGCGCGGCGAGGTCTGGTCGGCACGGGCCACGCCTCCCGGCAGCCCGTCGCTCAGTACAGGCGTGCGCGTGCGGGTCGATCGCCGCGACGGGCTGACCTTGCATGTCGGGCCGATCGAGAGGAGCTCCTCATGACTCTGCAGACCATCGAGGTGATCGCCTGGCTGCTGCCGGTCGTCGTCCTCATTGCGCTCGTCGCGCTTTCGATCCGCGTCCTGCTCGAGTACGAGCGCGGCGTCGTCTTCACCCTGGGACGCCTGCAGGCGGTCAAGGGACCGGGCCTCATCATGGTCATTCCGGTCGTGCAGCGCATGGTACGGGTCGATCTGCGCACCCGGGTGCTCGATGTGCCGCCGCAGGACGTGATCTCGCGCGACAACGTCTCGGTGCGCGTCAACGCCGTGGTCTATTACCGTGTCCTCGATGCCGAAAAGGCCATCATCCAGGTCGAGGCCTTCGATCAGGCGACGAGCCAGCTCGCTCAGACCACCCTGCGGTCGGTGGTGGGGCAGCACGAGCTCGACCAGATGCTGGCCGAGCGCGACCGGCTGAACGCCGACGTCCAGCGCATCCTCGACGAGCAGACGGACGCCTGGGGCATCAAGGTCTCGAATGTCGAGCTGAAGCACATCGACCTCGACGAGAAGATGGTGCGCGCCATCGCCCGCCAGGCCGAAGCCGAACGGCTGCGCCGCGCCAAGATCATCGATGCCGAGGGCGAGCTGCAGGCGGCCGAGAAGCTGGTGCAGGCCGGCGACATCATGGCCCGCAACCCGCAATCGATGCAGCTCCGCTACCTCGGCACCCTGAGCAACATCGCGGGCGAGAAGAGCTCGACGATCGTCTTTCCGCTGCCGATCGACGTGCTCGGCCTGCTGCGCCCCAAGGAGTGAGTTGCCCCTTACTGCGGCTCGATCTTGGCGATCTTCACATACTCCGCCCACTTGGCGCGCTCGTCGCGATCCTGCTGGGCGCATTGCTCCAGGGTAAGCGCCCGCGAGGTCAGCGCAAACTCCTCGGCGAGGCGCTTGGCGATCTCGGGCGAGGTGATCGCCTCGTTGATCAAGGTGTTCAGGCGCTCCTGGACCGGCTTCGGCGTTGCCTTGGGCACGGCGATGGCGAGAAAGCCGGTGCTGGTGAAGCCGGGGAAGCTTTCGGCCAGGGTGGGCAGGTTGGGATAGAGCGGGCTGCGCTGGGGCAGGGTGAGGGCCAGCGGTCGCGCCTTGTCGGCCACCACCTGGCCACGGCCGGCCGTGAGGTCGACGAACATGAACTGGATGGCGCCGGCATAGAGATCGGTCCAGGCGTTGCCGATCGCCTTGTAGGCCACGCCCTGCCACTCGACGCCGGCACGCTTGCCCAGCACCTCGGCCGGCACCTGCGAACTCGCATTGAAGTAGCCGAAGTTGAGTTTGCCGGGCCTTGCCTTGGCGTCGGCCAGCAGGTCGGCCAGCGTCTTGTAGGGATTGTCCGCCGGCACGACGAGGAAGGCGCCGCTCGAGCCGATGATGCCGACGACCTGGAAGTCCTTCTCCGGGTCGTAGCCCGGATTCTTGTACATGTGGATGTTGGCGGCGTTGGTCGAGGTCGTGGCCAGCATCAGGGTATAGCCGTCGGGCGGGGCGGTCTTCACCGACAGGGCGCCCACGATGCCGTTGGCGCCGGGCTTGTTCTCGACCACGAAGGGCTGGCCGGTCTTGTCCTCGATGTACTTGCCGACCAGCCGCGCCGTGATGTCGCCCGACCCGCCGGGGGCGAAGGGCACCACGATGCGGATCGTCTTGGTCGGAAAGGTTTCGGCCTGCGCAAGCGCGGTTCGCAGCGTCGGCACGATGGCGACAGAGGAGGGCAGGGAAAGGGCGAAGAGGCTGCGACGAGACAGCGACATGCGAAAATCAGTCATGATGCGGCAGTCTAACCAAACGCGCGCACATGGACAGCGCATCGCTCGCAGTCCTACCCTGCAGTCATGTCAACATCCGGTCGTCCGCCGCTCGACGGCATCCGCGTCGTCGATTTCTCCCGCGTGATCGCGGGTCCCATGTGCACCCAGATGCTCGCCGATATGGGCGCCGAGGTGATCAAGATCGAAAACCCCGACGGCGGAGATGACACGCGCAAGGGCGCGGGCCCGCGGGTCGGCGGCGAGGCGGGTGAAAGCCACTTCTTCATGACCTTCAACAGGGGCAAGAAGAGCGTAGCGCTCGATTTCGCCAAGCCCGAAGGCCAGGCGGTGGTGCACCGTCTGCTTGCCTCGGCCGATGTGATGGTCGAGAACTTCCGGCCGGGCGTGCTCAAGAAATACGGTCTCGATTATCCGAGCCTGCAGGCGAAATACCCGAAGCTGATCTATCTTTCGATTTCGGCCTACGGCCAGACCGGGCCGTTGTCGGACCGGCCAGGCTACGATCCCGTGCTGCAGGCCGAATCGGGCATGATGAGCGTGAACGGCGAACCCGAGGGCGAAGGGCTGCGCCACGCCATCGCCATCGTCGACACCATGACGGCGATCCATTCGACGGCGGCGGTGAATGCCGCACTCTATGCACGGCGCGACACCGGCAAGGGCCAGCAGATCGACCTCGCTCTCTACGACACCGCCCTCGTCAGCCTGGGCAATCTGGGATCCTATTACCTGATCGGCGGCGAGCAGCCGCAGCGCGCCGGCAATGGCCATTTCGCTTCGGCGCCCAACAACTCGTTCGAAACCAGCAACGGCAAGATCTACATGGCCGTAGCCAACCAGAAGCTGTTCGCCGACACCTGCAAGGCGCTCGGCCATCCCGAATGGGTCACCGATCCGCGCTTTAACACGGTGGCCAACCGCGTCGCCAACAAGCCCGAGTTGACGCGCCTGATGGAGGCGGTGCTGCGGACCGACACCAAGGAGAACTGGGCGCAGAAGCTGCGCCACCTGCCGGCCGGCCCGATCCGCACCATGAAGGAGGCGCTGGACGAACCCGAAGTGAAGCGCCGCGGCATGCTGAAGACCTACCAGCATGGCCGTGTCGGCACGGTGCCGCTGATCGGCTCGAACTACCGCTTCTCCGACACGCCGGTCGACGACACCCGCCCGCCGCCGTCGCTCGGCGAGCACACCGACCAGATCCTGCGGGAGATCGCGGGCTACGGCGCCGATGAAGTGGCGGCGCTGCGCGAGAAGAAGATCATCGGGTAGTTCTCCTCTTCTCTATCTCAGCCTCCCCATTTGAGTGGGGAGGAGAGGAATCAGCGCCTCAACCACACCTGCAGGATCTCGTTCGTCGCCTCGGGCTTCTCCATCGTGACGAGATGCCCGCATTGTTCGATCACGACCAGGGCAGCAGCGGGGATGGCCTTGGCGATCTCCTCGGAGAGGAACAGTGGCGTGGCGGCATCGTCACGGCCGCAGACCACGATGGTCGGGCACTTGATGCGCGGCAGGTCGGGGCGCCGGTCGACGCGGATCGCGGCCAGCTCTTCCTGGCGCTTGTAGATCTCCACGCCGATCTCGCCGCACATGGTCATCACTTCGTCGACCAGCGGCTTATCGGGCAGGCGATAGGCGGGGATGAAGCGCGTCATCTGCATGCCGAGGACGAGCTCGAAATGGCCTTCGTCGGCCAGCCGAATGCGAGCGCGGCGCACCGCGCGCTCGGCCTCGCTCTGGCTGCGCATGCCGGTGTCGAGGAGGGCGAGCTTGGTCACGCGATCGGCGGCGACCTGCATGATCTCGACGGCCAGCATGCCGCCCAGCGACAGGCCGGCGAGGGCGAACTTCTCCGCTGGCATCTGATCCATCACCCAGCGCGCGGCACTTTCCCAGCTGTCCCAGATCGACAGCGGCGCCTTGCGCCAGTCCGGCACCACGATCTCGGCGTCGCCCTGGAGTGCCGCGACCTGCGCGGCAAACAGGCGCGGCGAGCACAATACGCCGGGTACCAGCAACAAGGGTGTCTTGGCCATTCGATCCTCCCCGGCCGAACGTAGCGCAGCCGATCGGCCTGCGGTACCAATAGGCCATCATGGCCGGCGCATCCGTTCGCGACATCCGTCTCGACCTGTTCCGCGGGCTGGCGTTGTGGTTCATCTTCCTCGACCACATCCCGACCAACATCGCGAGCTGGCTGACGGTCCGTAACTACGGCTTCAGCGATGCCACCGAGATCTTCGTCTTCATCTCGGGCTACACGGCGGTGATCGCCTACAGCCGCATGATGGCGCAGGAAGGTTGGACGCGTTCCGCCGCGCGCATCTATCGCCGCGTCTGGCAGCTCTACGTCGCGCACATCCTGCTGTTCGTCGCCTTCTCGGCGCAGATCGCCTGGGTGTCGATCGCGCGCGATACGCCGGCACTGATCGAGGAGATGGAGCTGCTGGGGCTGGGGCAAAATCCCTACCGAGCCATCCTCGAGGCGGCGCTGCTGAAATTCCGGCCGGTCAATCTCGACGTGCTGCCGCTCTATATCGTGCTGCTGGCCGCCTTCCCGCTGGTCCTGCCAGCCGTGGTGCGCTGGCCGTTCGTCGTCCTGGCGGTCTCGCTCGGCCTCTATGCGGCGACATGTCACCTCAACTGGAACCTGCCGGCCTACCCGGAGGAGAAGGTCTGGTTCTTCAATCCGCTCGCCTGGCAGGTGGTCTTTCACCTGGGAGCGGTCTGCGCCGTGCTGGGGCCGAAGCTCGCCTGGCTGGACCGCTTTCGGACGCCACTGACCGTTCTGGCGGTCGCCTTCATCCTGTTCGCGGCCTTCATCTCCTTGTCCTGGCACTACAATCCGCTGGAGCGTCTGGTCCCGCACTGGGTCGGGCGGGTGATCTACCCCATCGACAAGACCAATATCGACACCCTGCGAATCCTGCATTTTCTGGCCGTCGCCTGGCTGGTCCGGCTGGCCGTGCCGATCGACGCGCCGGGGCTGCGCTGGCCGGTCTGGCGGCCACTTCGCAGATGCGGGGAGGCGTCGTTGCTTATATTCTGCCTGGGCACCTTCCTGGCGCTCAGCGGCCAGGTGATCGTCAGCTACTACGAAGAAACGATCTTGTCGCAGATTGTCGTGAGCATCGCGGGCATCGCGATCATGTGTCTGGCCGCCTACATCGCCGCCTGGTCCAGGAGCGGAGGCTCAGGCACGTCGTCGCGCCGGCCGGCCGTCGTCGAGGCCTACAAGTGAGGCCGGTCCTCGCACTTCTTCTTGCTCTGGCTGCCGCCTTCGCAAGCGGACCGGCGGCCGCACAATCCATGACGCTCTGCCGCGCCAAGCCCGAACTGCTGGATCTCGGCGCACCGCTGCCGATCGCCCGCAAGGTGGTGGCCGAGCGCAAGCCGCTGCGCATCATCGCCCTCGGCTCCTCCTCGACCTCGGGCTACGGTGCCTCCAATCCCGCCTTCGCCTATCCGACCCAGCTCCGCATAGGGCTCGAAAAGGCCCTGCCCGGGATCGACATCGACGTGATCAACCGCGGCATCGGCGGCCAGGATGTCGAGGAGATGGCCGCGCGCATGCGCACCGAGATGCAGGACAACCCGGCGTCGCTGGTGGTCTGGCAGACCGGCACCAACGCCGCGATCCGCCACATGCCGCTCGACAAATTCGACAAGACGCTGCGTGGTGGGCTCGCCCTCGGCAAGTCACTGGGCGCCGACTTCGTGCTGATGAACATGCAGTACGTTCCGGCCGTGGTCTCAGCTCCCGACAAGGAAGCCTACGAGAAGATCATGGCTACTGCCGCCAGGGATTACGGCGCGGGCCTGTTCCGGCGCTTCGATATCATGGAAGCCTGGTACCGTGACGGGATGCCCTATGCCCAGTTCGTGCAGCTCGACGGGCTGCATCTCAACGATTTCGGCCAGAAGTGCATCGGCAAGCTGCTGACCCGTTCGATCCTGGGTGCACTGACTGGTCCCTGAGGGAAGCAACCGCCATGCCCCGCCGTTTCGTCGATCTCTCCATCTATCTCGAAAACGACGTGATCTCCGATCCGCCGCCGTTCGGGCCGAAGATCCAGTATCACAAGCACGAGGACACGGCCGGCCAGATCGCGGGCTTCTTTCCCGGCCTCAAGAAAGAGGACCTGCCCGACGGCGCCGGCTGGGCGGTCGAGAACATCAATCTCTCGACCCACAACGGCACCCATCTCGACGCGCCCTATCACTTCCATCCGACGATGAACAAGGGCGAGCGCGCCATCACCATCGACGAGGTGCCGCTGGAATGGTGCTTCCAGCCCGGCGTGAAGCTCGACTTCCGCGACAAGCCCGACGGACATGTCATCACCGCGCCGGAGGTCGAGGCGGAGCTGAAGCGCATCGGCCACGAGCTGAAGCCGTTGGAGATCGTCGTGGTCAATACCCGCGCCGGCGCGCGCTATGGCCAGTCCGACTACGTGAATTCGGGCTGCGGCATGGGCTACGACGCCACCATCTACCTGCTGGAGCGCGGTGTGCGCCTCACCGGCACGGATGCCTGGAGCTGGGACGCGCCGTTCTATTTCACGGCCCAGAAGTGGGCCAAGGACCACGATCCCTCGATCATCTGGGAGGGCCACAAGGCCGGCCGCGACATCGGCTACTGCCATCTCGAGAAGCTGCACAATCTCGAGGCCCTGCCGGGCGACGGCTTCACCATCGCCTGCTTCCCGCACAAGATCCGCGGCGCCTCGGCCGGCTGGACACGCGCCGTCGCGATCTTCGAGGAGTAGCGGCCCCAGTACTTTCGCATCGCACTCTTCTGTCCTCTCCCGCTTCGCGGCTTGTAACCAAGCCGCTTTAGCGGGAGAGGAGGGGCCCCGTTGCCCAGCAACGGGAAGGTGAGGGGCGTGGATCACAGAAATGACGTGCGCGTTGAGAGGCCTCTGACCCACCTCACCTACCCCATGCTTCGCATGGGTCCCCTTCCTCTCCCCCCAACTCCGCGGCTTGTGCCAAGCCGCTACATGGGCGGAGAGGACTTATGAGCGCTGACGTGCAAGTTCGACGGCGTCAGAGCGCTGCGGGGCGTCGCGCGAAGACGAGCGCGAGGCCGAGCGAGGCGATGGCGACGCCGGCCCCCTGGCGCAGGCGACGCAGCAGGCCGGGGCGCGAGACGGCCGCGGCCCGCGCCCGGGCGGCGAGGAAGGTCACCACGATATCGACCGCCGTGTTGAGCGCGACCGAGATCAGCCCCAGCACGACGAACTGCGGCCAGACCGGCCCTGCGGCCGGGTCGACGAATTGCGGCAGGAAGGCGAGGAAAAAAGCGGCGGTCTTGGGGTTGAGCGCCTCGACCACGATGCCTTCACGAAAGGCACGGGCGGCGCCGGTGGCCCTGATCTTGTGATCGATGGCTTTTGGATCGATCGCCATGCCGGACTCGCGGAAGCTCTTGAAGCCTAGCCAGACGAGATAGGCGGCGCCGGCGATCTTGAGGACCGTGAAAGCCTCGGCACTCGCCAGCACCAGGGCGGAGACGCCGATCGCCCCGGCAGCGACATGGAACAGGCCGCCGAGGCCCGTCCCGAAGCTCGACGCCAGACCCTCGGTGCGGCCGCCCGCCAAGGTGCGGGCCGCGACATAGAGCAGGCCCGGCCCCGGCGAGATCGCGATGGCAAGCGCTGCCGCGAGGAACAGCGCGAGGTTCGCCGCGTCCATCGATGACACCCGTGGCCGATTACGCCAGAGGCTCAGGCTCGCCCGGCGGCAGCGGCACCTCGAAGACATTGAGCGTCATGGAGACCAGCATGTAGTAGCCGCACACGCCCACCAGATCGACGACGCCCTGCTCGCCGAACGCGTCGAGGGCGCGCTTGTAGTTGGACGGAGCGACACGGTTGGTGTCGAGATATTCCGTCACGAAGTCGTAGACGACCTTCTCGACGTCGCGCTTGAAGGGCGGCGTGGCGCGCACGCGGATCGCCTCGACGATGTCAGGCGAGAGGCCCGCTTCCTTGGCCAGCCGCGCATGGGCATAGAATTCGAATTGCGCCTTGAAATGGCGGCCGACCAGGCAGATCGCCAGCTCCGACAGATCCCTGGGCAGCGAATTGTTGAAGCGGCAATATTCGCCGAGCTTCTGGGCGCGGTCGGCCAGGACGGGGCTGCGCAGCCAGGGCTCGAACGGCCCACGCAGGCCGCCGCGCGGGCCGGCCAGGATGGCGTCGGCCACTTTCTTCTGTTCGGGGGCGAGCTTGGCAATGTCGAGCGGAGCCAGACGCGGCATGACGTTTCCTTCGTGGTGAACTGCTGGGAGTGTTGGATTTAGAGCGGGCAGCCGGCGTCGCCGACACGGTTGTGATCGGCGTTGTCGAACATGGTGTTGATCATCGCCTCGCCGGCGCGCTGGGCGACATTCGACTGCGCGACGCAGGAGCCGGTGGCGACCCACAGAACCTTGCCGGTGTTCGCTTCGTAGAGGGTGAGCGAGACGCGCAGCGTCGGGCCCGACGTCGACGGCGTGCGGCCGTCGTAACGGCCGATCGGGTTGGCGGGCAGGGTCTGGCGCGGATTGGCGCCCGGCTCGGCATAGTCAGGCTGGCCGCCGATCGTGCCGTCGGTGCGCTTGTCGCTGCCGCCCATCAGGTCGAAGTAGCTCACGTCCATGCGCATGATGTTGCCGCCGGAGAAGCCGACCTCGTTGCCGCGCTGCTGCAGGCGCACCATCACCTGCCGGCGTAGTTCGCGCGCCAGGTGGGTGTCGGAGGTGAGCTGTACGGCCACCTTGGCCTTGGGAATCTTCTGGTAGGCCTTGACTTCGAGCTCGCCGAGCTTCGGACCGGCACCGACGGCACCGTAGCCCTGAGCCAGCGCCGGGTCGACCAGGCCCATCGTGGAGAGTGCGACGAAAGTGGCGGCAATACGCATCGTGTCCCCCAAATACTCCTATGCCGCCGCGAGCCTGCTCCAGCCGGGTTCGTCCCGATCGAGCATACGCTTCAGCGACTCGAAATGCAGGAAGGCCTGCTGGGCCTCGCCTGCGATCTGCCGGGCGGTCTGCTCGGCCATCGCGTCGTCGATATTGTGCAGCGGCCGGCCCGTCTGCATGGCCAGCACCTGCACCATCGCGGCGCGTTCGAGGTAATAAAGGTCGTCGTAGGTCTGGGCAACGGTCGGGCCGGAGACGATGACGCCGTGGTTGCGCAGGAAGAGGATGTCCTTTTCGCCCATCGCCCGGCACATCCGCTCGCCCTCGTCGTTGGAAAGGGCGACGCCGCCATATTCTTCGTCGTAGGCGATGCGGTCCCAGTAGCGGAACGCATTCTGGGTGCACATCTCGAGACGGCCGTCGCGGATCGAGGTCAATGCCGTCGCATAGGGCATGTGAGTGTGCAGCACGACCTTGGCGCGCGGATTGCCGGCATGGATGCGGGCATGGATATAGAAGGCGGTCGGCTCGACCTCGTACTTGCCGTCGAGGACATTGCCGTCGCCGTCGGCCATGACGATGTCGGACGGCGTGATCTCAGACCAATGCAGCCCCTGCGGATTGACCAGAAAGAGGTCCTCGCGGCCAGGCACAGTCATGCTGAAATGGTTGCAGACGCCTTCGTTCAACCCGTGGCGCGCGGCGGTGCGCAAGGCGGTGGTGAGGTCGATCCGCGCCTGGGTGACCGGGTCATTGGCCAGCATCGAAAAGGGCTCCATCAATGGAATTCGTTGCAGCCCGGATGATGCGGCCTGGGGCCTGCACGGCCAAGGAGAATCGCGCGCGATCAGGCTGCCGTGGAGCGCCGTGGGCCACCGGCGTCGGAGACTTCGCGTACCAGCTTGGTGCGCACGGCACGGCCGAACTGATCGAAGTTGTCGGCCACGATCATGAACGATCCTGGGCCGCCGATGACGTTCTCCTCGTAGTACTTGTCGAGCGTGAGATCCGGCGGGCGGCCGAAGTTGGTGCGGTTCATCATGACGGGCAGGCCGTTCACCACGATGCCTTGTGCGACCAGTCGATCGCGGATGATTTCGGCGGCCGGACCGTCGTTGGTGCGGCCGTCGCCGGAAACGTCGATCACACGGCGCTTGGGGGCGAAGCCTGAGTTCTCGAAGCGCTGGCCGGCGTGGGCAAGGGCGGCGCCGACTGCAGTCCAGCTTTGCGAGGTGCGCGGCGCCTCGCTGAGCTTCTCGGCGAAACGGCGGGCCGCACCGGCGCTGTCGATCACCGTCCAATCGATCACGACGACTTGATAGTGCGTGCCTGCCCATTCCGTGTAGCAGACAGCGATGCGCTTGTGCTCGCCGGAGAGGATGGCGTCGATCACGCGATCATTGGTCAGCGCCTCGACATAGCCGCGCCGCTGCAGTTCGGCCTCGACCTCGTCGATCGAGCGCGACACGTCGACAGCGAGGACAAGCTGCAGATCGACAGGCGTCTCCGCTCGTGCCGACGTTGCCATCGCCAGGGTTGCCAAGGAGCCTACGAGCGCCGATCGCCGCTTCATGCCCACCTCCGCCGAGAGTGGAAGCATAGCACCGCGGCGGCGGCTGCAAACAAAAACGCCGGAGGATACCTCCGGCGTTTCCGTTCAGGGATTGATCCGGCCGTTGGCCAGTGGCCAGGCCGAAAGTTCTTACTGGTCGTCGTCGAAGCCGCGCTTGCGCGGCTCGTAGTCCCGTTCGCGACGCGGACGATCCGGAGCGCCACCGCGACGCGGGGGCCGGCCGGCATCGCCGCCGGGGGCGCCGCCGCCGCCACCGCCATCGAAGCCGCCGCTCGGCGGCGGGCCGCCAGAGAAGTCGGCCCGGCGATCGCGCATCGGGCCGCCGTCGCGAGCGCCGTATCCGCCGCCGCCACCGCCGCCATAGCCACCACCGCCGCCGCCGCCATCGCGGCCACCGCCGCCATAGCCGCCGCCACCACCGCCACGATAGCCGCCGCCACCGCCGCCGCCGTAGCCGCCACCACCGCCGCCACCGCCATAAGGCGGACGCGGGCCGCGCGGACGGAAGCCGCCGCCGTCGCGACCGCCGCCACCGCCAAATCCACCGCCACCGCCGCCGCCGCCGGGCTGACGCTCGACGGCTTCACGAACGGCGATCGAACGGCCATCAAGCAACGCGCCGTTCATGGCCTGCATCGCTGCAGCGCCCTGGTCATCGGTTTCCATCTCGAGGAAGGCAAAGCCGCGGCTGCGGCCACTCTCGCGATCCACGATCACTTTCGAAGATGTAACGGTGCCGAACTGAGAGAAGGCTTCAGACAGACGCTCAGACGTGACCGAATAGGGCAGGTTGCCCACAAACAATTTGCGACTCATTCAAGGCTCTGGGCTAGAGGAAGGATCGAGCGGAGTCCGGCGCGCGCTTGCTGGACGGATGTGTCCAAGCGTTTCGTTGACCTTCGACAGATGACTAAGAATCTCACGGAAAAGACGTTGACCGGTATCGCGCTCCGCGACTGTACCGAGACTCGTGATGATGCTCATCGGCTAGTGTCGCAATGCAGCACTTATGCGCTGTTTCCGGCCGCGAGTCCATGGCGGGCTTGAGGCGATAAAAGCTAAGCCACACAATCGCCACGAGAGGCGCCCGAGAGGCACCGTGAGAGAGGGAGGGACCCCGAATGATCATCGACCATCGTACGTACGAACTGCAGCCGGGCCGGCTGCGCGAATTTTTGGCACTTTACGAAAAGGAGGGGCTGCCGGTTCAGAAGAAACATCTCGGCAACCTTGTCGGATTCTTCACCACTGAAGTCGGCAATGTGAACGAGATCGTGCACATCTGGGCCTACGAAGATCTCGCCGACCGCACGAGGCGCCGCGCCGCAATGGCGGCCGATCCCGCCTGGCAGTCTTATTTGCAGAAAAGCCGAGAATTCATGAAGCACATGAACAACAAGATATTGGTGCCAACCACGTTCTCACCCACGAAGTAAGGGAAAGACCTCCGATATGGCTACCGTACACCCGCGCCGCAGCGGCGCGCAGGTTCTGATCGACCAGCTTCGCATTCACGGCACCGACACGATCTTCGGCGTCCCCGGCGAGAGCTACCTTGCCGCCCTGGATGCGCTCTACGCCCAGCGCAATTCCATCCGCTACGTCATCTGTCGCCAGGAAGGCGGGGCGGCCTACATGGCCGAAGCTTACGGCAAGCTGACGGGCAAGCCCGGCATCTGTTTCGTCACGCGCGGTCCGGGCGCGACCAATGCCAGCGTCGGCGTGCATACCGGCTTCCAGGATTCGACGCCCATGATCCTGCTGGTGGGCCAGGTGGCGCGCGAGCAGATGGAGCGCGAGGCGTTCCAGGAGATCGATTACCGGCGCATGTACGGCCAGATGGCCAAGTGGGTGACCCAGATCGAGGATGCGCGTCGCATTCCGGAAATCGTCAGCCAGGCGTTCCATCGCGCCGTCAACGGCCGGCCCGGGCCCGTGGTGATTGCGCTTCCCGAAGACATGCTGACCGATGAAGTCGAAGTCGCCGATGCCGGTCCCTACAAGGTCTCGCGCGGCGCGCCGGCGCCGCAAGACATGGCGACGTTCCGCGAGCTGCTCGCGGCAGCCAAGCGGCCGCTGGTGGTGCTGGGCGGCGGCGGCTGGAACGCCGAGGCCTGCGCCGACATCAAGGCGTTCGTCGAGGCCAATCATCTGCCGGTGACGACGGCGTTCCGCAACCAGGACCTGCTCGACAATCGTCACGCCAACTTCGTCGGCGATCTCGGCCTCGGCGTTAATCCGCCGCTCGGCAAGCGCATCAAGGAGAGCGACCTCATCGTCGCCATCGGTCCGCGTCTCGGCGAGGCGACAACCGGCGGCTACACGATGTTCGATCTGCCGGTGCCGTCGCAGAAGATGGTGCATGTCCATGCCGGCGCCGAGGAGCTCGGCCGCGTCTACCAGGCGACGCTTCCCATCAACAGCGGCATGGCGCAGTTCGCCGCGGCGGCGAAGGCGATGAAACCGGTCGATGCTTCGGCCTGGAAGGCGGAGGTATCGACTGCCCGCACCGACTACCTCAAGAACATCGAGCCGCCGGCGCAGCCCGGCTCGGCCAACCTGGCCGAGATCGTGGCCTGGCTGAACAAGCGCCTGCCCGATGACGTGATCGTGACCAACGGCGCCGGCAACTATGCCGGCTACGTCCACCGCTTCTTCCAGTATCGTGGCTTCCGGACCCAGCTCGCGCCGACCAACGGCTCGATGGGCTACGGCGTGCCATCGGCGGTGGCCGCCAAGATCGCCGCGCCGGGACGCACCGTCGTGTCGTTCTCGGGTGACGGCTGCTTCCTGATGAACGGTCAGGAATTCGCGACGGCGGTCCAGCACGGCGCCAACGTCGTGTTCATCGTGGTCGACAACGGTACCTACGGCACGATCCGGATGCACCAGGAGCGGGAGTATCCGACGCGCGTGCACGGCACCGAACTTCGCAACCCCGATTTCGCCGCATACGCCCGCGCCTTCGGCGGGCACGGCGAAACGGTCGAGAAGACCGCCGACTTCGAGGCGGCCTTCGAGCGCGCGCTGGCGGCCGACCGGCCCGCCATCGTTCATGTGAAGACCGACGTCGAGGCCATCACCTCGCGCATCACGCTGACCAAGCTGCGTGAGCAGGCGCTGGCGAAGCAGAAGCACTGAGGCAGCCGGTTTCCCGACCCTGCGCGACTTCGGCGCAGGGTCGGCCAAAGGGATATGGGGCCCTTGCAGGGGGCTTGCGCCGGCTCCGGCCGGCCTCTATAGAAACGCCCGTGGTGATTTGAGCCGACCGGCTTGCGACCACGTTAAACATCGCTAAAAGGTCGGAGTGCTCGAAAAAGCCCCCGTCCTTCCAGGTCGGGGGTTTTTCGTTTGCGGTCCTCGGAGTAGGCAGCAAGCGAGAGGAGAGAGTGTGATGGACGGTTCGATTCCCAAGAAGAAGGCCACTGCCGATACCTCGAAGTGGCGGCCGCAGACCCGGGCAGTGCGCGGCGGCCAGGTGCGCAGCAATTTCGACGAGACGTCGGAAGCGCTGTTCCTGACCTCGGGCTACGCCTATTCCAGCGCCGAGGAAGCCGAGGCGACCTTCAAAGGCGAGAGCAACCACTACCAGTACTCCCGCTTCGGCAATCCGACCGTCAGCATGTTCGAGAACCGGCTGGCTGCGCTCGAAGGTGCCGAGGCCTGCCGTTCGACCTCGACCGGCATGTCGGCGGTGTTCTTCGCGTTGCTGGCGCTGCTCAAGGCAGGCGACCGTGTCGTGGCGGCCCGCCAGCTCTTCGGGTCCTGTCACTACATCGTGTCCGATCTCCTGCCGAAATACGGCGTGCAGAGCGAACTGGTCGATGGCGGCGATCTCGAGCAGTGGGAGAAGGCGCTCAGCAAGCCTACCCAGGCCGTGCTTTTCGAATCGCCCTCGAACCCGATGCTCGACATCGTCGACGTCAAGGCGGTGTGTGATCTCGCGCACAAGGCCGGTGCCCAGGTCGTGCTCGACAACGCCTTCGCCACGCCGATCCTGCAGCGCCCGCTGGAGTTCGGTGCCGACGTCGTCGTGCACTCCGCGACCAAGTACATCGACGGGCAGGGGCGTACCTTGGGCGGCGCCGTGCTGGGCAGCAAGGAGTTCATCCTCGACAAGCTGCAGCCGATCATCCGCAATTGCGGCCCCTCGCTCAGCCCATTCAATGCCTGGGTGCTGGTGAAGGGGCTGGAGACGCTCGGCCTGCGCATCGAGCGCCATTGCGCCAATGCCCGTCGCGTCGCCGACGCCCTGGCCGGCCATCCGGCGGTCGGACGCGTGCTTTATCCGGGCCGACCCGACCATCCGCAGCACAAGCTTGCGGCCAAGCAGATGTCGGATTTCGGTGGCGTCGTGACGTTCGATCTCAAGGCCGGCAAGTGGGCGGCCTTCGAGACCTTGAACCGCCTTCAGATCGTCGACATCTCCAACAATCTCGGGGACGCCAAGAGCCTCGCGACCCATCCGGCGACCACGACGCATATGCGCATCGGCGCGGAGGAGCGCACCAAGCTCGGCATCACCGACGGCACCATCCGCCTGTCGGTCGGCCTCGAAGATGCCGACGACATCATCGCCGATCTGGTACAAGCTCTGGGCGGCTGACAGCGGCCAGCTGACAGGGTGTGATCGACAGGGGAGGGGGCAATGACGCCAGTCGAAGTGGCGATGGCCGAGGCATCGGCGCAGGCGGCCGGGCCGCAGCCCCTCTCCGCGACCCTGTGGGCGGCGAACATGGATCTGGCCGAGCGCGTCCGCGCGCACGGCTTCGTGCGTGGGCTGGCCGACGGCAGCCTGCAAATCCAGCGCTTCAAGGGATATGTCGCCCAGGACGCCTATTTCCTCGAGGCATTTGCCCGCGCCTACGCCTTCTGCCTCGCCAATTCGACGTCGCGGGACGATCTCTACGGCTTCGCCGACCTGATCGCCGGCGTCCTGCAGGAGCTCAAGCTGCACAAGGGCTACGCCGAGCGCTGGCAGGTCGATCTCTCCTGCGTGACGCCGGTCGGCGCGACCAGTGCCTATGTCGATTTCCTGCTGACGACGGCGCGGCGCGGCGACCTCGGCGAGACGCTCGCGGCCATGACGCCGTGCATGCGGCTCTATGCTTTCCTCGGCCGGTCGCTGGCCGCCACCAACGTGGCGCCGCTCTATGCCGAGTGGATCAAGACCTACGCCGATCCCGGCTTCGAGGCGCTGGCGGCCAGCATCGAGAAGCTGCTCGACGCGCATGCCGAGGATTGCGAGGCGGTGCACGCCGCCTATCGGCGCGCCATGGAACTCGAATACGACTTCTTCGACGCCAGTCGTTGAACCGCTCGGCCCGGCCGAGCCGCTCGCTCCAGACGATCAGAGCGCGGTAAGCTTTTCCATCGAGCGCTCGAGCGCACCGTGCAGGTCGGTGGTGAGCTTGGGCCCCATCGCCGTGCGCACTTCCTGTTCGGCGTCGGCCCAGAGCGGCAGGGCACGCTTGAAGAGCGCCCGCCCGGCGGCGGTCGCCACCAGCTCATGGCGGCGCTTGTCGCTCGTGGCGGCACGCTCGATCACGCCTGAACTCAGGAGTGGCCGAAGGTTGCGTGTCAGGGTGGTGCGGTCGGTCGCCAGCAGCTCGGAAAGCTCGGTGATGGTGACCGGGCCGCGCGCCGCGACGAAGCCCAATAGCGAGAATTGCGAGATCTTGAGGCCGGTCGGAGCGAGATGCCGGCTGTAGATCTGCGTCACGCGCCGCGCAGCGCTGCGCATCCGAAAGCAGGTGCATTCGGTGGGCGAAAGCCGGAGCGGCAGGACAGTGTTCATCGCCGCAAGCTTAGCGCCGGCCGATTGCGCGGGCAAAGCGTTTCTGTGTATATGCACCTAAATAGATGACGGAGAAGGATATGGCGTCGGCTGCAGGATATGGGGTGGTGCCGCTCGAGCAGGTGCGGCCGATGGACGGGCTGGCGCTCTTTCGTGAAATCAAGGAAGGCCGCCTGCCGGCGCCGCCGATCTCGAGGGCGCTGGGGATGAGCCTCGAGGAGGTCGATCTGGGCCGCGTCGTCTTTGGCTACACCCCCGTGTTCGACCACTACAACCCGCTGGGCTCGGTCCATGGCGGGATCGCCGCCACGCTGCTCGATTCTGTGATGGGCTGCTGCATCCACACCACGCTGAAAGCCGGCACGGGCTATACGACGGTGGAAATCAAGATCAACTACGTGCGCGCGATGACGGACAAGACCGGGCCGGTACGGGCCGAGGGCAAGATCATCAATGTCGGCTCGCGCATCGCCACCTCCGAGGGCCGCCTCACCGACGCCTCGGGCAAGCTGCTGGCGCACGGCACCACGACCTGCCTCGTCTTTCCGATCTAGGTCGACGAGAGGTTGAGGCCCGCGATTCCGATCACGATAACGGCGATCCACATCAACCGGTTCGCCGACACAGGCTCGGCAAAGAAGAATATGCCGGCCAGCACCGTGCCGGCGGCGCCGATGCCGGTCCAGACGGCGTAGGCCGTGCCGACCGGCAGGACCTGCAGCGCCTTGGTCAGCAGGTAGACGAAGGCCGCCAACAGGACCAGCGAGGCCGCGGTCCAGACCGGGTTCGCGAAGCCCTGCGCTTTCTTCATGGTGAGTGCCCAGGTGACGTCGATGACGCCGGACGCCACGAGGTAGATCCAGCCCCAGCTCGCGCTCATGGCAGATCCCTCGGGCACTTGGGCGTGAACACGGCGAGCTCAGTCAACCGATCCTGAGACATTGAGGCCACCTGGCGTTGATGCATGCATTTGCATTCATATGGATGCGATTGCATGTAGATTCAAGCCGGCCACCGCTCTGCCTGCCGCTCTTCGACGGGAGAGGCGAGTGAGGTAGTCTGCCGCCGATGCAAGCCAACGCCGAGCAGCGACTGCTCAAGCTCTCCATTGCCGTGACGATCGCCGTGGCGGCGAGCGGCGTGCTGTTCGGCCTGCTGTCGGGCTCGATGTCGATCGTGTTCGACGGCGTCTTCTCGGCGATCGATGCGGCCATGTCGGGGCTGGCGCTGTTCGTGTCGCGGCTGGTCAGCCGTGTCACCGTGAACCGGCGGTTTCAGTTCGGTTACTGGCACATCGAGCCCATGGTGCTGGCCTTCAACGGCGGCACCCTGATGCTGCTCTGCTTCTACGCTTTCCTGAATGCCGTCGACAGCCTTCTGGCGGGCGGACGGCAGCTCGATTTCGATTGGGCGATGGCCTACGCCGTCGTCGTCTGCGGCGTCTGTTTCGCCCTGTTCTTCTACGAACGCCATGCCAACCGGCGCATCGAGTCCGACTTCATCCGGCTCGATGCGCAGAGCTGGCTGATGTCGGGCTGCATCAGCCTGGCGCTGCTGGTGGCCTTCGCGATCGCCTGGGGCCTCACCGACACGTCCTATGCGCGTTTCACGCCCTACGCCGATCCGATCGTGCTGGCGCTGCTGACCCTGGTGCTGGTGTTCGTGCCGATCCATACGGTGCGCAAGGCGTTGACGGAAATCCTGTTGATCACCCCACCCGATCTCGACGCCCATGTGCGGCAGGTGATGGACGAGATCGTGAAGCGCCACGGCTTTCGCACCTACACGAGCTACGTTGCCAAGGTCGGCCGGGCGCAGTTCATCGAGATCCACGTGGCGGTCCCGCCCGACACGCCGCTCGACAGCGTCGCCAAGGCCGACGCCATCCGCCGCGAAATTGCGACGGCGATCGGCGACGAAGGACCGCAGCGCTGGCTCACGGTCGACTTCACCGCCGATCCCAACTGGCTCTGACGCGCGCCGAAGAATTCCTCGGGTCACGGATGCTGGTCAGTTTGACCTTTTGGCGGGAAACTCCCATGTCAAAGCGTAGGGAATCGTTCGCGTGAATTACTCCGCTACAACCCGTGCCATTGTCGTCACGGTCACACCGCAATATCTGCCCGACCAGTCGGAGCCGGCGAAGTCGCAGTATATGTGGGCATATCAAGTCCGCATTGAGAATAGGGGCGATATCGCGGTGCAATTGCGCAGCCGGCACTGGAAGATCACCGATGGGCTCGGCCGCCAGCAGGAAGTGCGTGGGCCAGGCGTGGTCGGCAAGACGCCGGTGCTGCGTCCCGGCGAGGTATTCGAGTACACTTCCGGCACACCGCTCTCCACGCCATCAGGCTTCATGGGCGGCACGTATCAGATGGTGAACGAGTCGGGCGAAGCCTTCGATATCGAAATTCCAACTTTCTCGCTGGACACACCCAGCTCGCAGCGACGGCTCAATTGAGCCACGCGACGGCGGAGCACGGCGTAGGGGCATGGCGCAAAGGAGAGCGACGATGAACAAGATCATGAAGAAGAGTGAGGTGGTCTCGCTCGCCACCGGGCTTGCGCGGCCCTCGCGCGAAGAGGCCGAGCAGGCGGTGCGGACCCTGATCCGCTGGGCCGGCGACGATCCGGAGCGCGAAGGCCTGGTCGGTACGCCCGATCGCGTCGTGCGCTCCTACGAGGAATTCTTCGCGGGCTACGACGTGGATCCGCGCGAGATGCTGCAGCGGACCTTCGAGGAGGTCGAGGGCTACGACGAGGTCGTGGCGTTGCGCGATATCCGGCTCGAGTCGCACTGCGAGCACCACATGGTGCCGATCATCGGCAGGGTCCATGTCGGCTACCTGCCGGACCGGCGCGTCGTCGGCATCAGCAAGCTCGCCCGCGTGGTCGATGCCTATGCCCATCGCCTGCAGATCCAGGAGAAGCTGACGGCGCAGATCGCCAACACGCTGCAGGATGTGCTGCAGCCGCGTGGCGTCGCGGTGGTCATCGAGGCGGCGCACCAATGCATGACCACCCGCGGCGTCCACAAGTCGGATGTCACCATGGTGACAAGCCGGATGCTGGGGGCTTTCCGCGATAATGGCGAGACACGGCGCGAATTTCTGACCATGATCGGCCGCACCTCGATTTGACCGCGACAAGGACATCATGGCCGGAGAGATCGTCAGTTCCGTTGAAATGCTGCGCAGGCTCGTGGCGTTCGACACCACCTCGCGCAACTCCAACCTTGCCCTGATCGACTACGTCAGGGACTACCTCGCGGGGCACGGCGTCGAGAGCAAGCTGGTGCCCAACGAGGACGGCTCGAAAGCCAATCTGTTCGCGACGGTCGGCCCGAACGTGAAGGGTGGCGTGGTCCTGTCCGGCCATACCGACGTCGTGCCGGTCGACGGGCAGCCCTGGGTCACCGACCCGTGGACGCTGACCTTGAAGGACGGCAAGTACTACGGCCGAGGCACCTGCGACATGAAGGCGTTCTACGCCATCGCGCTCGCCATGCTGCCGCAGTTCGTGAAGGCCGACCTGAAGAAGCCGATCCATTTCGCGCTCTCCTACGACGAGGAGATCGGCTGTTTCGGCGCCCATTCGCTGGCCGCCCGCATGGCCAGCGAAGTGCCGCGGCCCAAGGCCATCATCATCGGCGAGCCGACCATGATGACCGTCGTCCATGCCCACAAGGGCAGCCAGACCTACATCACCAAGTTCACCGGCTTCGAGGCGCACTCCTCGATGACCCATCTCGGCGTCAGCGCCATCCATTTCGCGGGCGAGTTCATTCACTACCTCAACACCGTGCAGGAGGAACTCGAGGCCAAGGCGTCGAAGGACAGCGAGTTCACGCCGGCGGCCGCGACCTTCAATGTCGGCACCATCGTGGGCGGCACGGCGGGCAACATCCTGGCGCGCGAGTGCGAGGTGCTGTGGGGCTACCGCGAACTGCCGACGCGTCCGATCGAGGAACTGGGCGAGCGTGCCAAGAAGTGGCTGACCGAGGAACTGCTGCCCAAGATGAAGGCCAAGCATCCCGCCGCTGCCATCGAAACCGAGCTGCGTTCCTCGACGCCGGCCTTCTCGCCCGAAGGCAACGACGAAGCCAAGGTGCTGGCGGGCAGCTGGTCGGGCTCCAACACGATCGGCAGCGTGGTCTATGCCACGGAGGCCGGCATCTTCCGCCGCACGCTCGGCGTGCCGACCGTGGTCTGTGGCCCGGGCGACATCGCCCAGGCGCACCAGCCCAACGAGTTCATCCTGGCACCGCAGATCGAGGCCTGCGAAGGCTTCATGAAGCGCATGCTGGAGTGGGCCTGCCGCGACTGACGCGCGGCCGGCACATCCCTTCAGACCGACACATCACTTCAGTTTGAGGCCGACCACGCGGATCAGACCATCCGGCACGGGGGAATAGCCCTCGAGCCGGTCGCTGTGGGCGATCAGATTCTGCGGGTGGTAGAGGTAGAGGATCCAGCCCTCGGGCAGGAACTTCCGGGCGATCTTCTCGTAGACCGCCTTGCGTACGGCAGGGTCGGTGGAAGCCCGCGCTTCCTGGTGCCAGGCGTCGATCTCCTTGTCGCAATACCTCGCCATGTTCTGCGGCGCGCCGCAGGTCTGGTAGATCACCGAATTGCCGTCGGGATCGCTGCGCCCGCTCCAGGCATTCATGTAGAGCTGGAACGCTCCGTCCTCGCCCTGCTTCAGGGCGGTCGCCACTTCGGTGACGCGCAGCTTCAGCTCGAAACCCGCTTCCGCGACCATCGACTGCACCACCTCGGCCACGGCTCGGCCTTCCGGCGTGTTGGACACCAGGAAGTCGATCGTGAGCGGCGTTGTCACGCCGGCCTCCTTCAACAGCGCCCTGGCTTTGGCGATGTCACGCTTGGGGACAGGAAACGCCGCCTGATAATACGGGTTCTGCGGGCTGACCCACTGGTTGCCCGGCACGAACTCGCCGTCGAACACGACTTGGTTCAGCGCCTCGCGATCGATGGCGAGGTCGAAGGCGCGGCGCACACGCGGATCCCGTCCCAGGGGATTGTCGGATTTGGGGCCGTTGGCGGTATTGATCAGCAGGCCGAACCAGCCGAGCGATACCACCTTGCTGAGCTTGAGCTTGGGATTGCCGCGCACCGTCTTGATGTCGGTCGCCAGCACACGCTCCACGAGATCGAGGCCGCCCGACCTCAAGTTCGCCAGCCGCACCGTCGAATCGACGATCGGCAGATAGGTGATCCGGTCGATGAAGACCTGATCCTTGTTCCAGTAGTCGGCAAACTTCTCGACCACGATACGGTCCTGCTGGACCCGTTCGACGAGCTTGTACGGGCCGGCGCAGACCGGCTTCAAGCCGAACTTGTCGCCTGCCGCTTCGGCCGCCTTGGGTGAGACCATCATGCCGGCACGGTCGGTGAGCTGGGCAAGCAGCGGCGAGAAGGGGGCCTTGAGGTGCAGTTTGATCGTCAGGGGATCGATCACGTCGATCCTGTCGATCGAGCCGATCTCGGGCTTGCGGAAGGAGCCCTTCAAGTTGAGGTGGCGTTCGAGGCTGTATTTCGCGGCCTCGGCGTCGAACGGTTCGCCGTCGTGGAACTTCACGCCGGGCCGCAGCTTGATTGTGACGGCGAGGCCGTCGGCAGAAGTCTCGTGGGCGAGGGCGAGCTGCGGCACGATGGCGAGCCTGGCATCGATATCGAACAGCTTGTCGCAGACCGAGGCGAAGACCATCCGCGCGGTGTAGGTGCGCGACAAGGACGGATCGAGGACATCGGGGTCGTCGCCCAGTCCGATGCGGAGGTGGCTCTGCGCAAGGGCGGCACTCGTTGCCGCGAGGCCAAGGGCGGCAGCCAGCGTGATCGGGCGAACGATCCTCATCGTCTTTCCTCGCGTGGTTCAGGGCTGCTCGACGATGTCATGGTGGGGCCTTCCGCGGGTCTTGTCTTGCTGCCGGTCAGCTTCCGCGAGGGTCTCTTGGCAGAGGTCTTCCTCGCTCTCACCGACGAGTGGAAAATAACTAACTAAAAGTAACTTAAAAATATTGGCCAAAGTCCTTGAATTTGAGATCACTCAAGATATGTTTTAGACATGTTCAAACATAAAAGGACACGGTCCATGGGACCCTTTCACCACCATCATCACCACGACAGCGAGAGCTACAGGCATCGCCATCACTTCGGACGGCACGGTTTCGGCCATCGCGGCCGAGGCTGGGAGGGCGAATCCGGCGAACGCCGGGGTGGACGTCGCCGCGTCTTCGATTCGGCCGAATTCCGGCTGGTCCTGCTCAAGCTGATCGCCGATCAACCGCGCCACGGCTACGAGCTCATCCGCGCGATCGAGGATCTGACGGGCGGCAGCTACGTGCCGAGCCCGGGCATGGTCTATCCGACGCTGACCATGCTGCTCGACATGGGGCACATCACCGAAGCCAAGTCGGAAGGCTCGCGCAAGGCATTCGCTGCGACGGACGAGGGCGTTGCCCATCTTGCGGCCCGCAAGGAGGAGGTCGATGCGCTGTTCGCCCGCCTGGTCGAACTCGCCGATCTGCGCGAGCGCACCGACAATGCGCCGATCCGCCGCGCCATGGCCAACCTGCGTGCCGTCCTGATCCATCGCCTGGGCCGCGAGGGCGTGGAGACCAAGACGCTGCACGACGCGGTCGCGATCATCGATGAGGCCGCGCAGAAGATCGAACGGCTCTGACCGGGGGATTGCATATGACCGTCAACAGCACCGCGCACGTTCCCACATCCCATGGCAGCCGGTACCTCCAGCAGCTCTGCAAGCACTGGAGCCACAACCTCTCCGTCGACTTCACGCCGGAGAAGGGCAAGGTCGTCTTCCCGAAGAACGTGCGCGGCGCCGACTGGCCGGGCGACGCGACGCTGTTGCTTGCCGCTCGCGGCGACATGCTCGAATGTCGCCTGGAAGCGAGCATCGCGGGGCAGCTCGAAGCGCTGAAGGGCACCGTCGCCAGCCACCTCGATCGCTTCGCCTTTCGCGAAGCGCCGCTCAAATTCGATTGGCGCGACGAATAGGCCGGTCGGCCAGCGGGCAATCCGCCCGTTCAGCCGCTCTAAGCCGCCGAGTCGTAGATGCGGTCGAGATCGCGATCGTCGTAGGCGTACTCGGTCGAGCAGAACTCGCATTTGACGGCGACCTTGCCGGACTTGTCGCGCAGGTCGTCGAGTTCCTCGCGCCGGATCGAGCGCAGGACGCGATCGATGCGCTCGCGGCTACAGCGGCAGCGCGCCGCCAGCAGGCGCGGCTCGAATTGCCGCGGCCGCTCCTGGTGGAACAGACGATAGAGCAGCATGGCGCCCGGCAGCCCGGGATCGAGCATCTCGGCCTCGGTCGCCGACGCCATCAGGATGACGGCCCGCCGCCAATCGTCTTCGCGCTGCTCCTGGTCGACGTCGATGCGCCCGGCATCGAGTTCCGGCATCTGCTGCACCATCAGCGCCGCGGCATGCCAGCGGTGGCCGTTGGCGGTCGCTTCGCGGCGCGCCGAAATCTTGATGCCGGTGGGCAACTGTTCGGACTGGCGGAAATAGGTATGGGCGCAGTCGGCCAGGGTCGCGCCCTCGAGTGGCACGACGCCCTGGTAGCGTTCGGTATGCTGGCCCTGGTCGACCGTGAAGGCGAGCCGCCCCTGGCCGAACAGTTTCGGCACATAGCCGTCCGGTGCGTCCTCGTTGCCGCTGCCCAGCGCAATGGCCAGCCGCCAGGAATCGAACTGGGCGTAGCCGCGCAAGGCGCCGTCACTGGTCAGATCGGTGACCAGCAGCCGGATCGGCCCGTCGCCTGAAATCTGCAGAGTGAAGATGCCGTCATACTTCAGCGAGGTCGCGAGCGTGACGCAAAGCACCATCGCTTCGGCGAGCGGCCGCGCCACGGCGAGCGGATAGCCGTGGCGCTCGATCACTTCGTCCAGGATGGTCGAGAGGCGCACCAGGCGGCCGCGCACACCCAGTGCGTCGAGCTGGAAGGGCAGTACGCGATCCCAGTCGCTGGCCCCCGGCCTGTCGGTCGAGCCGTCGGAAGGGAAGCCTTCCGACGTTCTGCTCACGATAGACACCAGGCGAGGATGCTCTTCTGCGCGTGCAGACGGTTCTCCGCCTCGTCGAACACCACCGACTGCGGTCCGTCGATCACCTCGGCGGTAACCTCCTCGCCGCGATGCGCCGGCAGGCAATGCATGAAGATCGCATCCTTCTTGGCGAGCTTCATCATGTGCTTGTCGACCTGATAGGCGCGCAACAGGTTGTGCCGTCGCGCGGCACTCGGGCTCTGCGGATCCTCGTCGCCCATCGAGACCCAGGTGTCGGTGACGACGCAGTCGGCGCCCTTCACGATCGTCTCGGGGTCGTGGCCGATGGTGATGCGGCCCTTCGACTTTTCCGCCCACTGGACGACGTCCTGCGGCGGCTTGAGCTCGGAAGGGCAGGCGATGCGCAGCTCGAAATCGAACTGCACGGCTGCATGGATCCAGCTCGTCGCCATGTTGTTGCCGTCGCCCGACCAGGCGATCGACTTGCCCTGGATGCCGCCGCGATGCTCCTCGTAGGTCATCACGTCGGCCATCAGCTGGCAGGGATGCGTCTTGTCGGTCAGGCCGTTGATCACCGGCACGGTCGCATACTTTGCCATCTCGAGGAGCTTCTCCTCGACGGTGGTGCGCATCATGATGATGTCGACGTAGCGGCTCAGCACGCGCGCGGTGTCGGCGATCGTCTCGCCGCGGCCGAGCTGCGTGTCGCCACGGCCGAGCATGATCGTCTCGCCGCCGAGTTCGCGCATGCCGACCTCGAACGACACGCGGGTTCGTGTCGAGGGCTTCTCGAAGATCATGGCCAGGGTCTTGCCGGCGAGCGGCTTGTCGTGCCCGCCGTTGGACCTGGCCTTCTTCATCGCCTTGCCCTGATCGAGGATCTGGCGAAGCGTCTTGGAATCGACCTGGTCGAGGTCGAGGAAATGTTTGGGCGCAGCCATGGTGCCTACTCGGCAGCCTTGGAGGCTTCGAACGAGACCGCGGCCTTCTCCAGGATGGCGATGCCCTCGTCGAGCGCCGCCTTGTCGGCGATCAGCGCCGGGAAGATACGGATCACATTCTCGCCTGCCGGCGGCACCAGCATGCCGAGCGACTGCAGCCGCTCGACCATCTCGCCCGCCGGTACGACGCAGCGCAGGCCCTGCAGGAAGCCGGTGCCGCGCTGCTCGGCGAACACCTTGGGATGCCTGGCCACCAGCTTCTCGAGCTCGGCCTTGAGGTACTTGCCGCGCTCGTGGACACCCTCGATGAAGCCGGGCTTCAGCAGTTCGTCGAGCATGGCGTTGGCGACGCCGGTCGCCAGCGGATTGCCGCCATAGGTCGAGCCGTGCGTGCCCGGCACCATGCCGACGGCCGCCTTCTCGGTCGCCATGAAGGCGCCGATCGGGAAACCACCGCCCATGCCCTTGGCGATCGCCATGACGTCGGGCGCGACGCCCGACCACTCATAGGCGAACAGCTTGCCGGTCCGGCCGAAACCCGTGTGGATCTCGTCGTAGAACAGCAGCAGGCCGAACTCGTCGCAGATCGCGCGCAGCGCTTTCAAGAATTCGGGGGTCGTTTCGCGGATGCCGCCTTCGCCCTGGATCGGTTCGACCAGGATGCCGGCAGTCTCGTCGTCGATCATGTCGCGCACGACGTTGGCGTTGTTCAGCGGCGCGTGGCGATAGCCGGGCGCCGGCGGGCCGAAGCCTTCGAGGTATTTCTCGTTGCCGGTCGCGGCCAGCGCGTTCAGCAGACGGCCATGGAACGCCGCCTGGAAGCAGATGATCTTGTACCGCTTCGGATGGCCGTTCATGTACTGATACTTGCGGATCAGCTTGATGCCGCCTTCGATCGCCTCGGCGCCGGAATTGCAGAAGAACATCGTGTCGGCGAAGGTGAGGTCGGCCAGCCGCTTGGCCAGCTTCTCGCCATTGCCGATCCGGAACAGGTTGGAGGTGTGCCACAGCTTCGAGCCCTGCTCGGTCAAGGCCTTGACCAGGGCAGGGTGGCAGTGGCCCAGCGCGTTCACGGCGATGCCGGAGGTAAAGTCCAAGTAACGTCGGCCGTCCGCCGCGTAGAGATAGTTGCCCTCTCCGCGTTCGAACACGACGTCCTTGCGACCGTACGTCGGCATCACAGCCGTAATCACAGTGAGTCCTCCTTCAAAACCAAAAAACCTCGCATGAGCCGGTGATTCCGGGCTGGAAACACCGGGTTTTGGCGAGGGTTGGGCACTATCTTCCGCGGGTCAGGATGTGTCAACTTGAGCACTTCATGCCCGCAGCGACGCCCAGAGGCAGCCTTGAGAGGGAGCATCCCCTCTGCTAGGAGACGCGCCTTCCGATGAAATCGCTGCCCACTCGCAATTCCCAGCTCGCCTTGCACCGCGCCGGTTTCACCTCGGTGCCCACGATGCTCGACTACGCAGCCGAGGGTGAGACCGGGGTGACCTTTTATAATGCCAAGGGCGAGCAGCTCTCGGCCTTGCCCTGGCGCGAGGTGCGTGAACGCGCGCATGTCGTCGCGCGCAAGCTGATCGGTGCTGGATTTGCGCGGGGCGAGCGCATTCTGATCACCGCCGATACCTGGCCGGGCTTTTTCGATTCCTTCTTCGGCGCGCAATATGCAGGTCTCCTTCCCGTGCCGGTGTCGATTCCGGTCGGGATCGGCGGCAAGGACGCCTACCTCGACCAGCTCCGTCGTCAGTTCGCGGCGTCCGGTGCCGTTGCCGCCGTCGGCCTCGACGACCTGGCGGGCTATCTCGGCGAGGCGGCCCGGGAGTTCCCGGCCCTTCGCCTGCATGGCGGCATGGATGTCCTGCATGCGCTCCCCGAGAAACCGGTCGATCTTCGTCCGCTCGGTGTGGACGATCTTTGTTACATCCAGTTTTCGTCCGGCAGCACGCGTCATCCCCATGGCGTGCAAATCACCCAGCGTGCCCTGATGGCCAACCTGGCCGGCATGACCGGGGCGGCCGGCCTCGACGTCGTGGTCGGCGACCGCGTGGTGAGCTGGCTGCCGCTCTATCACGACATGGGCCTGATCGGTTTCCTGATGGCGCCGCTCGCCTCGCAGCTCTCGATCGACTACCTGACGCCGCGCGACTTCGCGCGCCGGCCGATGCAGTGGCTCAATCTGATGTCGCGTAACCGCGGCACCATCTCCTACAGCCCGAGCTTCGGCTACGACCTCGCCGTGCGCCGCGGCGCCACCCAGATGCCGGCCGATCTCGACCTGTCGACTTGGCGCCATGCTGGTATCGGCGGCGACATGGTGCGCGCCGACGTGCTTGAGCGGTTCGCTGCGACATTCGAGGCGGCCGGCTTCAACCGCAACGCCTTCATCCCGAGCTACGGCATGGCCGAGGTGTGCCTCGCCATCACTTTCAGCCCCGGCGGCGCCGGCGTGCGCACCGACACGGTCGATCGGACGGCGCTTGCCGAACAGCAGCGTGCCACGCCTGCGGCCGACCCGGCCGACCCCCAGCGGGCGCGTCGCTTCGTGCTGTGCGGCCGCGTACTGCCAGGCCATCGGCTGGAAGTGCGCGATCCCGAAGGCAAGGTGCTGGCCGACCGCGAAGTGGGCCGCATCTTCGTGGCCGGTCCCAGCATCATGCCGGGCTACTTCGGTGAACCCGAAGCCAGTCGCGAGGTGCTGTCGGACGATGGTTGGCTCGATACCGGAGACCTCGGCTACACGCTGGCCGGCGAGATCGTCGTCACCGGCCGCGCCAAGGACCTGATCATCGTCAACGGCCGCAACGTCTGGCCGCAGGACATCGAATGGGCGGTCGAGGCCAAGCGCCTGGCCAAGAGCGGCGATGCCGCCGCCTTCTCGATCGACACGGGCGAGGGCGAGCGCGTGGTCGTTGCCGTCCTCGCCCGCGTTTCCGGCGACGAGGCTCGCAAAGCTCTGGCGCGCGATGTCGCTGGCGCCGTGCGCGAGGCGATCGCGGTCGATTGCGACGTGGCACTGGTCGCGCCGACGGTCGGCCTGCCGACCACCTCGTCGGGCAAGCTGTCGCGCGCGCGGACCAAGGCCAACTATCTCGCCGGCCACTACGCGTCCGCACCGTCGTCGAAACCCGCCGCGGCCTGATCCGGGCGCCATGGGCAAGCTGGTCGCCGTCACCGGAGTCACCGGTTTCGTCGGGCCGCATCTCGTGGCTGCCCTGGCACGCCGCGGCTGGCGGCTGCGCCTGCTGGTGCGGCGCTGGTCGCCTCTGCCGTCCCTGGCCGGAATCGACGCCGAACTGGTGCTGGGCGATACGCTTTCCGAGCCGGCCTTGCGCGAGCTCGTTCGGGGGGCGGACGCGGTGGTCCATGCCGCCGGCCTGATCAAGGCGCGATCCCTGGCCGATTTCATGGCGGTGAACCGCGATGGCGCGGCGCTGCTCTCGGCTTTGGCGCCCGACGCTCACTTTGTTCTGCTGTCCTCGCTCGCGGCGCGCGAGCCGCAGCTCTCGGCCTATGGTGCCAGCAAACGCGCCGGAGAGGAGGCCGTCGCGGCCCGCCGCGGCCCTTGGCTCGCCGTACGGGCGCCTGCCGTCTACGGCGCCGGTGATCGCGAGACGTTGTCGTATTTCCGCTCTGTGAAAATGGGGCTAGCGCCCCAACCCCGGACCCCTGCCTCCCGACTCTCCCTGATCCATGTTGCCGACCTTGCCGAGGCCCTCGCGCTGGCCGTCGAGCACCCGCCGGAAAGGTCGGTCTACGAGATAGATGACGGCACGATGGATGCGTATTCATATGCGGACATGGCGCAGGCGGCCGGGGCGGCGCTCGGCCGCAAGCCGGTGCAGATCAGGGTCCCACGGCCGGTCATGGCCGTTTTGGCCGGATTGAATGGCCTTCGGCAGTCGCTGGGCGGGCCGGTCCAGATCCTGACCCGGGACAAGGTCGCCGAGATTTTTCACCAGGACTGGTCCGTCCATGACCGGCGCCTGGCGGGAGCCCTGGGGTTCCGGGCGCGTTTCGACCTGGTGGCCGGCTTCCGGGAGACGGTCGACTGGTATCGCCGCGCAGGGTGGCTTTAGGACGGGCCTCCGGAGCCGTGAAACACTGCGAAATAAATTGTTATTTCACAAGGAATTGGGGTTTCTGGCACAAGGTGGCCGCCCGCCCCCGGGACCGGAGAGCATTTTGCGCACTGCCCATCAAATGATCGTCGAGAACGACGGCATCGCCGACACCCTCGAACTGCGCCGCGAGAGCACGCTCGCGCGCGGCGACGTCATGGGTGAAATCTGCCATCACTTGGCGCCGTTCCAGGTCGGTGAGAAGCCGATCTCGGGCGACACGGTGATTGCCAAGGACCTCACCATCGATTCGCTGGCGATCATGGACATGGTCATGGAACTCGAGGACCGCTTCGACGTCTCGATTCCCATGAACGTCGTGGCCGAGATCCATACCGTCGACCAGCTCGCGGACACGATCCTGAAGCTGCACGCCCGGCGTTAGCCATGGGCCTGTTCGATCGCCATGCGGGCCTCCTTGAGGCCTATCGCGACGTTCGGACGACCGGTTACGACCCGTTCCAGATCCGCATGGAACGGGTCCTGTCTCCGACCGAAGCCATCATCAACGGCCGCAAGACTCTGCTGGTCGGCACCAACAACTATTTCGGCCTGACCTTCGACCCTTCCTGCATGGAAGCGGCCATCGAGGCGATCCGCGCCGAGGGCACCGGCACGACCGGCTCGCGCATCGCCAACGGCAGCTACAATGAGCACGTCGCGCTCGAGCAGGAGATCGCCGAGTTCTACGGCAAGAAGCACTGCATGGTCTTCACGACCGGCTATCAGGCCAATCTCGGCATCATCTCGACCTTGGCGGGCGAGGGCGACCAGCTGCTGATCGATGCCGACAGCCACGCTTCGATCTACGACGCCTGCAAGATGACCCAGGCTGAAGTCGTCCGCTTCAAGCACAACGATCCGTCGAGCCTGGAGGCGCGCCTGCGCCGGCTGGGCGATCGGCCGGGCAATCGCGTGGTGGTGCTGGAAGGCATCTACTCGATGCTGGGCGATACGGCGCCGTTGCGGGAATTCGTCGACGTCTGCAAGAAATACAACGCCTACGTCCTGATCGACGAAGCCCATTCGTTGGGAGCGCTGGGCGAGACCGGCCGCGGCCTCTGCGAATCGACCGGCGTGATCGACGACTGCCACTTCATCGTCGGCACCTTCTCGAAGACCCTGGGTGCGATCGGCGGCTACTGCGTCTCGGACGATCCGGATTTCGACATCCTGCGCGTCACCGTGCGCTCCTACATGTTCACGGCCTCGCTGCCGCCCTCGATCGTGGCGTCGGTACGCCAGGCGCTCAAGGTCGTGAAGGCCAAGCCCGAGCTGCGCAAGCAGCTCTGGGACAATGTGGCCACTCTCTACGATGGGCTGGCCGCGCAGGGCTTCAAGCTCGGCCCGGAACATGGTCCCGTGGTCGGCGTGCACCTGCCCGACCGCATGGTCGCCATCGGTTTCTGGCGGGCCATGCTCGATGCCGGCATCTACGTGAACGTTGCCGTGCCGCCGGCTACGCCCAACGGCGTGTCGCTGCTGCGCTGCTCGGTCTGCGCCGTGCATACGCCCGAGCAGCTCCAGCACATGGTCGAGGTCATGACGGGCATCGGCCGCCAGCTCGGCGTTATCGACGATCGCACGCGCCGCGTGGTTGGCGGCGCCCGTTAGGGCGCCCCCTCACGCCGGCCCCCATGTTCACCCTGGCCCACCTGTCCGACCCGCATCTGCCGATGCCGCGGGCGCGCATCGTCGATCTGCTGGGCAAGCGCGCCACCGGCTACGCCAACTGGTGGCGCAGCCGCGTCGAGCTGCACCGGCCGGAAGCCCTGGCCGGCCTCGTGGCCGACATCGCGGCCGTGAAGCCCGACCATATCGCCCTGACCGGCGACCTGGTGAACGTCTCGCTCCCTGAAGAATTCGAACGGGCCGCCGCCTGGCTCGCAACCCTGGGCCCACCGGAGCGCGTGACGCTGGTGCCCGGCAACCACGATGTCTATGTCGCGACCCGCTGGGGGCAGGGGCTTGGCCGCTGGGGGGCCTATATCGCCAGCGACGGCGCGCCACCGGCCGTCGGGTTCGAGGCCTTTCCGACCCTGCGCCGCCGCGGGCCGGTGGCGCTGGTCGGGCTGAACAGCGGCGTTCCCAAGCCGCCCTTCGTGGCGACCGGCACCTTGGGCGACGCTCAGATCGCGGCTGCCGAGAAGATGCTGGTCGAGCTCGGCCGCGAAGGCCTCTGCCGGGTGGTGCTGATCCATCATCCGCCGCTCACCACCGAGAAGCGTTTCAAGCGGCTGACCGACGCGGCCGCCTTCCAGGCGATGATCCGCCGGGTCGGCTGCGAGATCGTCCTGCATGGCCACAATCATCGCAGCGAAGTGGCGCGGATCGCGGGGCCGCCCGGTTCCAGGACGGAGGCCGTGCCGGTCGTGGGCGTCACCTCGGCGTCGGCTGCGCCCGAGAGCAAGTACGGCCGTGCGCGCTATCACCTGATCGGCATCGAGGCGCAGGGGGGCGGATGGCGGCTATCGGTCCAGCTTCGGGCGCTTCGACCGGACGGAACGGGCTGCGAGCCCGATGGGCGTATCGTGTTCGAGAGCGGCGTAGCGCACGCCCAGGCAGCTTGAGGCAGAAATGGCTTCGTCGGATATCGTGGTAACGCCGGTTCAGGGCAAGGCGGAGCTCAAGGCTTTCATTCAACTGCCCAAGCGTCTCTATGCCGGACAGAAGGGCTACGTCCCGCACCTCGACCTCGAGCGCAAGGACGCCTTCACGCCGGGCAAGAACCCGCTCTTCGAGCATGTCGAGGTCCAGTTCTTCCTGGCGCGCCGCGCAGGCCGCATCGTCGGCCGCATCGCCGCCCAGGTCGATCGCGCCTACCTCGAGCGCTACGCCGACGGCACCGGCCATTTCGGCTGCCTGGCGGCCGAGGATGATCCTGCGATCTTCGCCGCCCTGTTCGCCGCGGCCGAAGGCTGGCTCAAGGGCAAGGGGCTGGTGCGGGCGACCGGTCCGTTCAGCCTCTCGGTCAACGAGGAGGTCGGGCTGCTGATCGACGGGTTCGAGAGCCGGCCCGTCCTGATGGTGCCGTGGGATCCTCCCTATGCCGGCGGGCGGGTCGAGGCCTGCGGCTACAGGAAGGTGAAGGACCTCTTCTCCTACGATTACGACGTGCAGAATGCGCCCGAGACGATCGGCGCCAAGCTGTTGGCGCGGGCCGGCATGGCCAACCGGGTGAAGGTCCGGACGGCCAACATGAAGATGTTCGATGCCGAGGTCCGGACCTTGGTCGGTGTCTTCAACGACGCCTGGAGCGACAACTGGGGCTTCGTGCCGTTCACCCAGGCAGAGATCGACCATGCCTCCAAGGCCTTCGGGCCGGTGATCGTGCCCGAGCTCGCCGTCTTCGTGGATGTCGACGACGAGACGGTGGCCTTCATCGTGGCGCTCACCAACCTTAACGAGGCGATTCGCGATTTCGACGGCAAGCTGGGGCCGATCAACCTCGCCAAGCTTCTCTACCGGTTGAAGATCGCCGGCGTCGGCAGTACTCGTGTTCCGCTGATGGGCGTGAAGAAGAAATTCCGCAACCATCCGCTGATGGGGGCAGGGCTGGCGATGATCGCCATCGATCACCTGAGGCAGAACGGCAAGCGGCTGGGCAAGACCTCGGCCGAGCTGGGCTGGATCCTCGAGGACAACAAGGCGACCAACAACATCATCCGGTCGGTCGGCGGGGTGCATTACAAGACGCACCGTCTCTACGAGAAAGTCCTGGCGGGGTGAGCGCCCCGGAAGGCAAACCACCCGGCCCGGGCACGGCCGGTCCCGTTCCGCGCGTCTCGGCCTTCGCGCCGCTTGCCAACAAGTCCTTCCTGGCGATGTGGATCGCCAACCTGATGTCCAATGTCGGCGGCTGGATGCAGACCACCGGTGCCGCCTGGGAGATGACCAGCCTGACGCAGGAGCCGATCTTCGTGGCGCTGCTGGCGGCGGCCGGCACCCTGCCGATGTTTCTGTTCTGCTTCTTCGCCGGCATTCTGGCCGACCGGTTCGACCGCCGGCGCTACATCATCTGCTGCCAGGTCTGGATGATGGCGGTGGCGGCGACGCTGGCGGTCCTCGCCTTCTTCGGCAAGCTCGACCATTGGAGCCTGCTCGGCCTCTCCTTCTGCATGGGGCTGGGCAATGCCATGAACGCGCCGGCCTGGCACGCCGTGGTGCCCGAGATCGTCTCGGGGCCGCAGCTTCGGCCCGCCATTGCGCTGAACAGCGCGGGCTTCAATCTCGCGCGCACGATCGGCCCGGTGATCGGCCAGCTGCTGCTCAGCCTGGTGGGCGTGTTCCTGCTGTTTGCCATCAACACCTTCACCTATGTCGGTGTCATCCTGGCCATGCGGGCCTGGAAACGGCCGGCCGAGGCGCGGGCGGCGCAGCGCCGTGAGGGTTTCGTCGAGGCGGCCCGCTCGGGCATCGCCTTCGTGCGCGGATCGGCCGAACTGCGGGCGATCTTCGCCCGCGGCCTTTGCTTCTTCGTGCCCGGCATCGCCATGGGCACCCTGCTGCCGGTGATCGGCCGCTTCGAGCTCGGCCTGGACGAATTCGATTTCGGCATCCTCTACGGCGTCTTCGGCATCGGCGCGGTGGCCGCGGCCTTTGCCATGCCGCGGATCAATCGCCTGTTCGGCGCCGACCGCGCCAACATCTGGGCGATGGGCATCTCGGCGGCGGCCACGATGGTTGCTGCACTGGCAATGACTCCCTGGGTCGTCGGCGTCGTGGTGGCCATCAACGGAGCCTGCTGGATCATCGTCATCGCCAACAACGGCACGTCGGTACAGATGATCCTGCCCAACTACATGCGGGCGCGTGGCATCGCGGTGCACCAGATGGTGTTCTTCGGGGCGATGGTCGTGGGCTCGCTGCTATGGGGCAAGGTCGCCAACTTCTTCGGCGTCCAGACGGCGCTCATCGCATCGTCGGTGGCACTGGTGCCGCTCACGATGCTCGCGGCATCGATCAGGTTGCCGGGCTCCAGCGTGCCGCGCGTCTGACACTCTTTGGTGCGGTTTCCACCACAAGCCGTCCAAAAATTTGCGAGGCGGGGCAGAATCTTCTTGTAACCGCGTCGATTAGTTGTAGATAGCCAACATACAAGACGCCCACGCACGTGCCGCTGGCCCTTTGTGGTTACGCAACGACGGAAAGTGTTCTTTTTGGCAGTGCCGGCTTCGCGCCGGGTCCGGGAAGGAGCTTCTGAAATGGTTGCTTACCGCGCGGGGCGCGTTCCCCGCTATTATGTCGATTGCCCGGTGACTTTCGCCCGGGCCATTTCAGGTGCACATCTCGCCTCGCAGCTGCAGGAGACGCAGCTCAAAACGCCGTCGAGTATCGGCTGACGCATGCCGTCGGTCGGGCGCCGCCCGATCTGACGCCATACGTCTCTGCCGTCCGACCTTGCACCGAACAATCTGACGTTTTGACGGGGAACCCCCCAGCGATGACCGAGCGTATTTTCCGTTATCTCCGTGAGCAGCAGCCCGAGACGCCGTGCCTGGTGATCGACCTCGACGTGGTCGAGAACAACTACCGGCGCATGCGCGAGCTGCTGCCGGCGGCTCACATCTTCTACGCCGTGAAGGCCAACCCGGCGGCGCAGGTCCTGGCGCGCCTGGCGACGGCCGGCTCCAAGTTCGACACCGCGAGCCGCGGCGAGATCGAGATGGTGCAGGCCACCGGCGTCTCGATGGACCGCATCTCCTTCGGCAATACGATCAAGAAGGAAAAGGACATCGCCTGGGCCTACCAGCAGGGCGTGCGCCTGTTCGCCTTCGACAGCGAGGCCGAGCTGCAGAAGCTCGCCCGCGTGGCGCCGGGCGCCCGCGTCTTCTGCCGGGTGCTGGTCGATTGCGGCGGCGCCGAGTGGCCGCTCAGCAAGAAGTTCGGCTGCGCGCCGGAGATGGCCAAGGATCTGCTGCGCAAGGCGCAGGAATGGGGCCTCGACGCCTACGGCATCTCCTTCCATGTCGGCAGCCAGCAGACCGACCTCGAGCAGTGGGACCGGGCGCTGGCCCAGGTCTCGCAGATGTTCTTCGCGCTCGCCGAGCAGGGCGTCGACCTGCGCATGGTCAATCTGGGCGGCGGCTTCCCGGCCCGCTACCGCGCCGAGGTGAACAGCATCGACGCCTACTGCGAGGCGGTCGGTCGCGCCCTGGTGCGCCACTTCGGCAACCGCATGCCCGAGGTCATCTTGGAGCCCGGCCGCTCGATGGTGGGCGATGCTGGCGTGATCCAGAGTGAGGTCGTGCTGGTCTCGCGCAAGGCGGCCAACGACCGCAAGCGCTGGGTCTACCTCGACATCGGCAAGTTCTCCGGTCTCGCCGAGACCATGGACGAGAGCATCAAGTATCGCCTGCGCACCAGCCGCGACGGCACCCGCGTGGGCCCGGTGGTGCTGGCCGGCCCGACCTGCGATTCGGCCGACATCCTCTATGAAAAGACGGAGTACAAACTGCCTCTGTCCCTGAAGCCGGGCGACAAGGTCGAGATCCTCTCGACCGGCGCCTATACGACGACCTACTCTTCGGTCGCGTTCAACGGCTTCGCACCGCTCAAGGCGGTCTGTATTTAGCTCCGTTCGTTACAATCAGACGACACAGCGGGGCCTTGAGAAAGGCCCCGTTGCCGTTTATCGACCACCCACAACTGAAGAATTGGGGACGCTGAAATGGCGAAGAAGATCGCGCGTAAGCCCACCGCTAAAAAGTACCTCGATTTCAACGGCCGCCTGGTCATGGTGGGCTTCGGCTCGATCGGCCAGGGCGTCCTGCCGCTGATCCTGCGCCATATCGGCATCAAGCCCGAGCAGATCACCATCATCACCGACGACATGCGCGGCGGCGAGGCCGAGGCGGAGCGCTTTGGCGTCGAGTTCGTCGAAAAGCGCCTCACCGAGTCCAACGTCCGCTCGGTCCTGGACAATCGCCTGGGCCAGGGCGATTTCCTGCTCAACCTCTCGGTCGAGGTCGCCTCGACGGCGCTGATCGAGCTTTGCCAGAAGAAGAAGGGCGTGCTCTACCTCGACACCTGCATCGAGCCGTGGCCGGGTGGCTATTCGGACCCCAACCTGTCTGTCTCGCGCCGTTCGAACTACGCGCTGCGCGACACGATGCTGAAGCTCAAGTCGCGCTTCAAGGGCGGGTCGACGGCCGTGGTCGCCCACGGCGCCAACCCAGGCCTGGTGTCGCACTTCGCCAAGCAGGCCCTGGTGAACATCGCGCGCGACACCGGCCTGAAGACGGCCGTGCCGACTACGCGCGAGGGTTGGGGCAAGTTGGCCCAGCGCCTGGGCGTCAAGGTGATCCATGTCGCCGAGCGCGACACGCAGGTCTCGCCGAAGCCGAAGGAAGTGGGCGAGTTCGTCAACACCTGGTCGATCGACGGCTTCGTCTCCGAGGGCGGCCAGCCCGCCGAGATGGGCTGGGGCACGCATGAGAAGGCGCTGCCGCCCGACGGCAAGCGTCACACGTTCGGCTGCGACGCCGCGATCTACCTGAACCGACCGGGCCTGCTGACCCAGGTGCGCACCTGGACGCCGATCGAGGGTCCGTTCCACGGCTACATCATCACGCACAACGAATCGATCTCGATCGCCGATTACCTGACCGTGCATGAGGAGGGCAAAGGGGGCAAGAAGGTGGCCTACCGGCCGACCGTGCACTACGCCTATCATCCGTGCGATCAGGCGATCATGTCGATGCACGAGATCGCGGGAAAGAACCTCAAGCAGCAGAAGCGCCAGCGCCTGATCGTCGAAGAGGTCACCTCGGGTCGCGACGAGCTCGGCGTGCTGCTGATGGGCCACAAGAAGGGCGCCTACTGGTACGGCTCGCAGATCGACATCAATGAAGCGCGCAAGCTCGTGCCCTACAACAACGCGACCTCGATCCAGGTCGTCGCTCCCGTGCTCTCGGGCATGATCTGGGCGCTCGAGAACCCGAACGAGGGTATCGTCGAGGCCGACGAAATGGACTTCGCGCGCAACCTCGAAATCTGCATGCCCTATCTCGGCCCGGTCGTCGGCAAGTACAGCGACTGGACCCCGCTGCAGGACCGCGGAGAACTCTTCCCCGAGGATCTCGACAAGTCCGACCCCTGGCAGTTCAAGAACTTCCGGGTGGTCTGAGCCGGCAGCCAACGCAACGACGGTGCGCAGCCCTTGCGCGCCGTCGATTTGGACAGCTGAATTTTGAGTCGCCGCCGTCGCAGATCCTGCATTGTCGCCGGGGGAACACGGGCTGGCTTCGCGCGTTGGCATCTACTGGCCTGAATATGTTCGGCCGAGTGAGAGGATCCGACGAATGAAGCATGCCGTTGTGATTGCGGGAATCGTCCTGGCGGTAGCCGGATGCGCCCAGTTCGGACAGCAGGAGGCGGCGCTCTCCAAGCCGATCGCATCCTCGGAAGTCGACTGGTCCCGCAAGAGCGGCCGCAATACCGTCAGTGGTCTTGCCACGATGAAGGCCGGCGGTGAGCAGCATACCTGCGCGGGCCAGTCGGCAAATCTCATTCCCGATAGCGCCTATGCTCGGGCGCGGATGACGGCGATCTTCGGCAACGCCGATCGAGGCATGCGCGCGGCAAGCCGCGGCGCGGTGAAGTTCGAGCGCGACGATCCGGTTTATGTATCGAGTCTGCGCACCACACGCTGCGATGGGCAGGGCAGCTTCTCCTTTCCGCAGGTGCCCGACGGCGTCTGGTACGTCACGACCAGCATCAAGTGGCAGGGGCCGGCGCAGGTCGAAGGCGGCTCGATGATGCAGCGGGTCGACGTGCGCGGCGGCCGCCTCGTGAAGGTCGTGATGCCCTGACGAGAACAGGTTTCGCGAGAAATCCTGAGCGCCCGCGCGAGCTTATGGATATTTGAGTCGGGAGGTTGTGGTGCCGAGGCTCTTGCCGGCGGCGTCGCGTGCCGTGATGCTCCATTCATAGACATGAGAGCCGGGTCGGCAGGGTCCGATGAAATTGAAAGTGCCCGACGGCACATCCGCCGCGCCCTGATAGCTGGCACTGCCGCCGCCATGAAGCGAGCGCGGCGCATCGACGTCTTTCATGTTGAACTCGAGCAGCTCGGTTCCGCGCGGAGCATTGATGACGGCGAAGCGTGGCGAAGGACCTTGCAGCGGTCGGCCATTGCACTTCGAGATGCCATCCCAGGTCGGTGTCACGGTGAATCCCGTGTCTTGGGCTTGGGCGCTGAACACCAAGCCGGTGCTGGCCAGAACCAGGGCCAGGAATCGTCCTGTCGTCATGGGCGCGGGATCTCCAACATTGAATTTCCACACGGGCCGTTCGTCGAAGCGACGGGTGCAACAGGCTAGCACGAGATCGCGCGCGGCAAGCACTATGTTGGCGTCATTTTCCCGTGCGGTCTCGCCCGGGCGCTGTTCATCAAAGTTTCACGCAGTGCGGTGGTTGCGCTGCACAATTCTCTGTCGCTGGAAACCGACTGCCGATTTTCTGCAGCTCAGTTGCGGTTTACCGATACCAGCGGCAGGTTGAAGCTGGCGCTCTCGCCCTGGATATTGGCCGGCAGCGGCGAATAGGGCGAACCGGCGCGCACGCCGGCCAGCACGCCGCGGTCGAACTCGGGCACGCCACTCGACCGGATGATCTCGACGGCGAGCAGGTGTCCGTTCCGGGCGATCGTGATGCGCACCACGGTGGTGCCGCGGGTCGCATTGGTGTTCGCCTGATAGCGATAGCCCTGCAGCTTCATCGCGACCTGCCACAGGTAGTTGTCGGCGGCTCGCGCGCGATTGAAGGCGTCGGCGGGATTGACGAAATGTGACGTCGTCGGCGCGTCTTGCGCGTTGGGCACGGCCGGGGCGCGGCGCTGCGCGCCCGGCGGCAAGGGCGAGGGACGCACGTCCGGCCGTTGCGCCCCCGGTGGCGGCCGGGGCGGCGGCGGAGGCGTCGCCAGGGCGTGCTGCTCGGGCGGCTTCGCCGGCGACGGCGCGGGCGTTGGGGATGGCGTCGGGGAGGGAGCCGGCGTGGGCGTTGGCGGGGCCGGCTCGGCCACCTTTGGCTGCAGGTCAGGCTGCAGTGGCGGCAGATCGTCCGGTGAAGGCGGCTGCGGTGCGGAGGCTTCCTTGCCGGGCGGCGCCTGTGGCGGCACCTGCGTTGCCTTGTCGGCGGTGACGGCCGCCGGCGGCTTCAGGCCAAAGTCGGTAGGTGGAGGCGGAGGGGGCGGCGGTTTCGCCTGTTGTTGCGGCGGCGGAGGTGGCGGCTCGGGCGGCTTGGGTTGCTCCTTGGGCTGCTCGAAGGAAACCTCGATCACGTCTTCGACTGGAGCGGGCTTGGGCTGATTTTCGGCGAGCCACCACAGCGCGAGCACGATGACGAGGTGCAGCAGCACGGCCAGCGCCAGCGCGAGCGGCGACATGCGCTCGGAGCGAAAGGAGGAGGCACTGGCGGCGTGGGCCACAGGGTGATCCGAGGGGGGGGTGATTCGAAGGGGTGATCCGATGCGAGGGTCAGCGGCCCGCGGCGGCTGGCTTCGCGGCCACCGGGTCGAGGCCGGTCTGGCGTACGATCTCGGCCACCGCCGGCGAGGCGAGGAAGCGCGCCAGATGCAAGGCGGCGTCCTTCTGCTCGGCGCCGTCGACCAGGCCGGCGGAGAAGAAGATGGTCTGCTGAACCTCGGCGGGCAGGGTGCCGACCATGTCGAGCTCCTTGAAGTAGATCAGCTCGCTCACCTGCTGGAAGCCCAATTCGGCATCGCCACGTGCCACCACTGCACCGACACGTTCACTCATGATCTTCTTGCCGGTGACCTTGAGCTGATCGGCAACGCCCAGCTTGGGGAACAGATCTTCGGAGAGATAGGTGCCGCTGGCGCTCGCCGAGTAGGCGACCGACTTGGCATTGAGCAAGGTCTGCTTCAAGGCCTCGACCGTGCTGATGTCGGGCTTCGGCGTGCCCTTGCGCACCGCCGCGCCGATCTGCGAGCGCGCGAGATCGATGCGGCTGCCGGCGGTGACCTTGCCCGTCTTCACCAGCGCTTCCAAGCCGCCTTCCGACAGGATCACCAGGTCGAACTTCTCGCCGCGCGCGAAACGGCTCGGGATCGAATCGGGGGCGTTGCCGATCGAGGCGCCGAAGGCGCTGATCACCTTGTGCCCCGAGGCCTGCTCGTAGATCGGGATCAGGATCTTGTAGGCTTCGGTAAAGGCGCCGGACGTTACGACCCGGATGTCGGCCGCCGCGGCGGCGAGCGGTGGGAGCGACAGCAGTCCTGCTGTCGCGAGAGCAATGGCTCCGAGAAAGAAGCGACGAGACGTCATGCTGCCCTCATCTGGGGATGCATTGCCCTCGGGCAAGCCGGCGGGGGGCGCTGCAGGGCCGATCCTGTGGGGCCAACTCTACGGGGCCGGCCCACGGAAGAAAACGAACGTAAGCACCGCGAACAACGGCAAAAGAATGGCAGAAGACCAGGCCATGTAGCCGAAGAAGCTCGGCATCCGGATTCCGGCCTCCTCGACCACGGCCTTGACCATGAAGTTCGGTGCATTGCCGATGTAGCTGTTGGCGCCCATGAACACCGCACCGCACGAAATGGCGGCGAGCGTGCTGGCCAATGCGCCCATCAGGACCTGCGGATCGCCGCCGGCGAGATTGAAGAAGACCAGGTAGGTCGGGGCATTGTCGAGAAAGCTCGAGAGGATGCCCGACAGCCAGAAATACCAGACGTCGAGTGGTTGGCCGTCGGGGCCCGTCACCAGGGCGATCAGCGGGGCGGCAGCGCCGTCAGGCCCGGCTCGCAGGATGGCCAATGCCGGCGCGATCGTGACGAAGATGCCAGCGAAGAGCTTGGCGACTTCTGCCATTGGCCCCCACGTGAAGGTATTGTCGGTGCGCACCTTGCGCGGGGTCAGCTTGAGCGACGCCACGATCACGCCAACCAGGGCGAGGTCGCGCAGCACGTGCTGCAGTTCCAGGGGAACGTGGAAGACGGTGAACGATACGCCTGGGTTCCAGGTGCCGCTTGCCAGGACGATGCCGACGACGACCATCAGCAGGATGATGTTGGCGCCGCCTTCGAGGCGGATCGGCGATTCGGGAGTCGGATCGCGCCGGCGGTGACCTTCCTTGCGGTACCAGTAGCTGTCGAGAGCGTAGAACAGCGCGAGCAGGACGATGACGCAGAACAGCATCTCGCTGAACAGATGCTCGGTCGTCCAGAAGAAGCTCACACCTTTCAGGAAGCCCAGGAACAGAGGTGGATCGCCGAGTGGCGTCAGGGCACCGCCGATGTTCGACACCAGAAAGATGAAGAACACGAAGACATGGATCTTGTGTCGCCGGTCGTCGTTGGCGCGGATGACCGGCCGGATCAGCAGCATCGACGCGCCGGTGGTACCCATCCAGCCGGCCAGCACGGTGCCGACCGCGAGCAGGGCCGTGTTCATCGACGGCGAACCGTAGAAGTTGCCGCGGATATGGATGCCGCCCGTGACGACGAACAAGGCAGCAAGCAGCACGATGAAGGGGATGTAGTCCAGCAGTGCTAAGTGGGCGATCTCGTAGACCGTGCTCGGCAGGCCGTGGAGCACGGCGAAGGGCACGATCACCAGGGCAGCCCAAGCCGCCGAGACCTTGCCGAAGTGGTGATGCCAGAAGCGCGGTGCGGCAAGCGGCAGGATCGCAATCGACAGCAGGATGCCGATGAAAGGGAGCACCCAGGCGAGGCCGAGATGACGCCCGTCGATTGCCGGTGCCTCCGGGCCGGCGGCAAGAACGGGCATTGCCCCGCCGAGGGCGAGCACGAGCGCGAAGACGAGCACAGGGGTGGCAGCGAGCGCTGCGAACTGTCGGGACATGATCGAGGTCACACGATGTAAGTCGCCGACACCCCGCCATCGACGGCGAGCGTATGGCCGTTGACGAAGGCGGCCGCCGGCGAAGCCAGGAACACGGCCGCGCCTGCGATCTCCCAGGGCTCGGCCCACCGCTTGGCCGGGCAACGAGCCCGCATGCGCTCGCCGGCCGAGGAAGCGATCAGCCGGGCGTTGGTTTCTGTCGCGAAGAACCCGGGGGAGAGGGCGTTCGCCGTGATGCCCTTGGCGCCGTATTCGGCGGCGAGGGCGCGGGCCAGTGCGGCAAGGCCCGCTTTGGCCGCGATATAGGAGGAGGCGCCGGGGGCGGCGAGGTCGGCCGCCACCGAGGTGACGAGGATCAGCCGGCCCCAGCCGCGGTCGACCATGCCGGGCAGCAGCCGATGGATCAGCGCCTGGCCCGCCGACAGGTCGGTATCGACCAGCCGGGCGAAATCGGCCGGCTCGATCTCGGCGAAGGGGCGGCGGTCCCGCTCGCCGACATTGTGGACGAGGACGTCGATGTGCCCGGCGGTCGCCAATTCGGCGGCCATGGCCGCCCGATCGGCCATTTCGAAGACCAGCGCCTCGGCCTCGTGACCGGCGGCGCGCAGTTCGGCGAGCCGCGGCGTGAGCTGGGCGTGCGATCGGCCATGCAGCAGCAGGCGGGCGCCGGCTTCGGCAAGGCCCTTGGCCATCTCCCAGCCGAGGCCGCGGGCCGAGCCGGTCACCAGGGCGGTGCGGCCATCGAGACGGAACTTGTCAGGAAAAAGGGACATGGAACGCGACAGGCCGGGTTGGTTGGTCTATTCGACGGCCGAGTTAGCTTTGGATGGGGCCATGCTGCAACTGCCTAAAGTCGTCGGTCATCGGGGCGCCATGGCCTATGCGCCGGAGAATACGTTGGACTCGTTCCGCGAAGCCCACCGGCGCGGCGCGACCTGGGTGGAGATCGACGTCAAGCTGACCTCCGACGGCGTGCCGATCGTCATGCACGACGATTCACTGAAGCGGACCACCGGCGTCGACCGGCTGGCGGCCGAGACGCCGGCGGCCGAACTGCCGGCCTCGGTGCCGACCTTCGAGCAGGCGATTGCCTGCTTCGGCGAGCTGGGGCTGGGTTGCAACATCGAGATCAAGCCCTGCCCGGGCCGTGAGGCCGAGACCGCCCGAGTGGCCGTGGCGACCCTGCGCCGGCTCTGGCCGTCCCGCCTGCCGGCGCCACTGCTGTCGAGCTTCAAGGACGCCTCCCTGGCGGCGGCACGCGAGGCCGCGCCCGAATTTGCGCGGGCGCTGCTGATCGACGAGCTGAAGGACGACTGGCGGGACCGCGCCAAGGCCCTGGAGGCGGTCGGCATCAATACCAGCGGCAAGCGGCTGACCGCGCCCCGCGCCGTCGAGATCAAGAAGGCGGGCTACCTCCTCAGCACCTACACGATCAATGATCCCGAGGTCGCCCGCGTACTGGTCGCCATGGGGACGGATTGCGTCATCAGCGATGCCCCGGACGTCATTCTGAAGGCCCTGGCCTGAGCAAAACGGCCTGAGCCAAACGGCCTGAGCAACGGCCGGAGAGCATTCTTCTTCGATTGGGGGTTGCGTTCGCCCTGCAGTCTTGGTGGACTGTCATCAGACTGAAATAAAACAGACACATCGCAGTCTTGTGGTCCGTCGATACATCGACGGGGCTTCATTGGGAGGTTTTTCGAGTCATGACACGGATTCTTTTCTCTTCCGTCGCTGCGGCGGCGGTACTGGCGAGCGCGTCCGTCGCGTCCGCCCAGACCGAGATCCAGTGGTGGCACGCCATGGGCGGCAACCTGGGTGATGCGGTCAATGCACTTGCCGAGGGCTTCAACAAGTCCCAGAGCGAGTACAAGGTGAACCCGGTCTACAAGGGCTCCTACACGGAGACCCTGACGGCCGCGATCGCCGCCTTCCGCGCCAAGCAGGCGCCGCATATCGTGCAGGTCTTCGAGGTCGGCACCGCCAACATGATGGCGGCCAAAGGCGCGGTCTATCCGGTCTATCAGCTGATGGCCGATGCCAAGGAGCCGTTCGATCCCAAGGCCTATATCGGCCCGGTCTACGGCTACTACTCGACGACCGACGGCAAGCTGCTGTCGATGCCGTTCAACTCCTCGACGCCGGTGCTCTACTGGAACAAGGAGCTGCTGCAGAAGGCCGGCCTCGATCCCGACAAGCCGCCGAAGACCTGGCCGGAGCTGGGCGAGATGGCCAAGAAGGCGGTCGCCGCCGGCGCCAAGTGCGGATTCACGCCGCAGTGGCAGACCTGGACGATGATCGAGAATTACGGCGCCTATCACAACCTGCCGTACGCGACCAAGGCCAACGGCTTCGGCGGCATCGATATCGAGCTGAAGTTCAACGACCCGGCCCGCATCAAGTTCATCCAGATGCTGTCGGACTGGAGCAAGGACAAGACGTTCGTCTATGGCGGCCGCGAGGGCAAGTCGACGGCGCTGTTCAATGCGGGCGACTGCGTGTTCCATATCGCCTCGTCTGCTACTGCTTCAGCGATCGACAAGGCGCTGGGCGCCGGCAAGTACGGTATCGCCATGATGCCCTATTCGCCCGACGTCATTGCCAAACCGCAGAACTCGATCATCGGCGGCGCTACCTTGTGGGTGCTGCAGGGCAAGCCGGCGGCCGAGTACAAGGGCGTCGCCAAGTTCCTGACCTACCTCGCCAGTACGCCGGTGCAGGCCAAGTGGCACCAGGAGACGGGCTACGTGCCGGTCACGCTGGCCGCCGCGGAAGTCACCGAGAAGGACGGCTTCTATAAGAAGTTCCCGGGCCGCGAGATCGCGGTCCAGGAGCTGACCCTCAACCCGCCGACCGAGAACTCCAAGGGCCTGCGCATCGGCAACTTCGTGCAGATCCGCGACATCGTCGACAGCGAGCTCGAAGCGGTGTGGTCGGGCAAGAAGGACGCCAAGGCCGCGCTCGACGAAGCCGTGAAGCTCGGCAACGAGCAGCTCAAGCGCTTCGAAGCGGCGAACAAGTAAGGCGTCTTTTCTCCCTCATGTCCCTCGCCCCCGCTAGGGGGAGAGGCAAGGTGAGGGGGAAGCGACGTGCGTAACCCCCTCACCCATCCTCTCCCCCTAGCGGGGGAGAGGAGATTTGAATGGGAAACGCCACCGCACCCATGGAAAAAAAGGTCACCTTCAACGAGCGCTGGCTGCCCTACCTTCTGGTGGCGCCGCAGATCGTCATCACCCTGGTGTTCTTCTTCTGGCCGTCAGGCCAGGCGATCTACCAGTCGGTGCTGCTCGAGGATGCCTTCGGTGGCAACACCAAGTTCGTCTTCCTCGATAATTTCATCCATCTCTTCCAGGACCCGGGCTACTACGCCTCGGCACGGCTGACGCTGGTCTTCAGTGCGCTGGTCGCCACCCTCGGGCTCGGCCTTTCGCTCCTGCTGGCGGTGATGGCCGACCGCGTGATCCGCGGCGCCACTGCCTACAAGACCTTCCTGGTCTGGCCTTACGCCGTGGCGCCCGCCGTGGCCGGCGTGCTCTGGGGATTCCTGTTCAACCCGTCGGTCGGTATCGTCGCCTGGCTGCTCCAGGGCATCGGCATCGAATTCAACTATGTGAGCAACGGCAACCAGGCGCTGCTGCTGGTGGTGATCGCCGCCGTCTGGAACCAGATCAGCTACAACTTCCTGTTCTTCCTGGCCGGCCTGCAGTCGATCCCCAAGTCGCTGATCGAGGCGGCCGCCATCGACGGCGCGGGCCCCGGCCGGCGCTTCTGGGACATCATCTTCCCGTTGCTCTCGCCGACCGGCTTCTTCCTGTTGGTCGTGAACATCATTTACGCCTTCTTCGGCACGTTCGGCATCGTCGACGCGCTGACCAAGGGTGGGCCGGCCAAGGCGACCGAAATTCTGGTGTTCAAGGTCTACAACGATGGTTTCCGCGGCCAGGATCTCGGCGGCTCCTCGGCTCAGTCGGTGATCCTGATGGCTGTGGTCATCCTGCTGACTTTCGTGCAGTTCCGCTTCATCGAGCGCCGGGTGCACTACTGATGGTCGAGAACCGCCCCTTCCTCACTGCGTTCAGCCACTTCGTCGTCCTGCTGGGCGTGATCATCATCGCCTTCCCGGTCTGGATGACCTTCGTCGCTTCGACGCACGACCAGCAGACCATGCTGCAATCGCCGATCCCGATTCTGCCGGGCGGCCAGCTGATCGAGAACTATACGCGCGTCATCACCGAGGGTTACGGCAAGGTCGGCGGCGTGCCGGTCTGGCAGACGCTCACCAACAGCCTGATCATGGCGCTCGGTGTGGCAATCGGGAAGATCGCAATCTCCATCATCGCGGCCTTCGCCATCGTCTACTTCCGCTTCCCGCTGCGCATGACCTTCTTCTGGGCGATCTTCGTAACGCTGATGCTGCCCGTCGAGGTGCGCATCGTGCCGACCTACGGCGTCGTTGCCAATCTCGGCATGCTCGACTCGTATTCGGGCCTCATCATCCCGCTGATCGCCTCGGCGACGGCGACCTTCCTGTTCCGGCAGTTCTTCCTCAGCGTCCCCGACGAGCTCACAGAGGCGGCCCGTGTCGA
>BFBZ01000258.1_pt1 | contig 62258 bp, 59 predicted proteins | sample 1888401 | NCBI WGS metagenome assembly BFBZ01 (sample SAMD00112614, study PRJDB3348) | symbiont metagenome | host: Chara braunii
GTCGTTGATGAAGACGTAGCGGCCGTCATAGGTGCCGTTGGTGAACGACATGTGTGGATGGTGGCAGTCGCCGTTCATCCAGATGCCGAGCCTGTCCTTGAGCCGCTCGCGCGTCTCGGGCAGCAGGCCCTCGGTCATGATCTTGCGGCTCTCGTTGGTCTGGCCCCAGCCGGTGGCGCTGCACCGGTTGAAGACCGGGATGCGCATCAGCTCGCGCATCGACGGCATGCCGACGATGCGAAGCTCGCCGGTCTGGCCGCTGGAGAAGAAGACGTAGTATTCGTCGAGCTGACCCGGCGCGACCTCGGCCTTGCCCCCGCCCTGTCCGGCTCGCGCCTGCGCCGCGGCCGGTGTGGTCTCGATGCTCTTGCCGAGGCCGATGCTGCCGGCCACGCCGGCCGCGCCGAGCGCGGCGGTGCCGACGATTTGTCGGCGGCTGAGTTTCGTCTGGTCGTCGTCGTGCGCCATCGTCGTCTCCTTATGATGGATGAGTGAGATCGTTGGATTGAGCCGGCGCCGTCGTCGGCCGACCGGCATGGGTGATCACGGTCTTCGGACCGGATTTGGCGGCGCGCATCGACGGCGATGACATCGCCTCGAACTTCTCGCGCTTGAGCCGGACCTGGATCATGTGCGGACAGCGCTGATCGTCGTAGTAGAGCTCCTGGCAATGCATGCAGTAGATGCATTCATTGACATTGATGTGTCCCTCGGGATGGATCGACTGCACCGGACATTCCTTGGCGCAGCGCTGGCAGGGCGAGCCGCACTCCTTCCAGCGACGCAGCCATTCGAAGGTGCGGATGCGTCCGGGAATCGCCAGCGCGGCGCCCAGCGGGCAGAGATAGCGGCAGAAGAAGCGTTCGATGAACAGGCCGATGCCGAGCAGCGCCGCGGCATACAGCACGAACGGCCAGCTGCGCGAGAATTTCAGGATGATCGCGGTCTTGAACGGCTCGACCTCCGCGACCTGCTCGGCGAGTGCGACCGAATACAGCGACAGCCCGAACAGGCCGAGGAAGATGATGTATTTGATCGGCCACAGCCGCTCATGCAGCCCCCAGGGCACCGTGATCTGCGGCACCTTGAGCCATTTTGCCACTGTGTTGGTCAGCTCCTGCAGCGCGCCGAACGGACAGAGCCAGCCGCAGAACGGCCCGCGGCCCCAGAACAGCAGTCCAGCCGCCGTTGCCGCCCACAGGATGAAGATCAAGGGCGCCGCGAGGAAGAACTCCCAATGGAAGCCGGTCAGCAGCGCGTTGACGAAGGTGACGACGTTGACGACCGAGAGCTGGGCGTTGGCGTACCAGCCGAGCCAGACCAGCACGAACAGCAGATAGGCGCGGCGCACCCAGGTGTAGAGCCGGGGACGGCGCACCAGAACGTTCTGGAAGAAGAAGATCCCTGTGAGCGCGGCCAGCGCCAGCGCGGTGATGCCGATGGAGACCGTCTGCGAGCGCCAGATGCGCATCCATAACGGCTCCTCGGTGTCGTCGGCGACCGGTTGCGCCGTGGTCGGGGCGGGACGCGCGGACGTCGCCTTCGCTGCCGACACAGCGGGGCGCGTCTGCTGCTTCAAGTAGGCGTCGGGCACCGTGTAGTCGACATCGAATGTCAGGAACGCCTTGTCGTGGCTGCCTGTGCTTCGTTGCACCAGGAGCTGGAGCTGCCATGGCTCGGTCGGGTCGAGCGTGAATTCGGGCGGCGTGACGAACAGTCCGATCTCGCGCAGGGCAGGGGCGCCGGCGGCGGCCAGCGCACCGAGTCGCATGTGGTTCTTGTCGCGGAACCGCGTGCTTCCGCCCTCCTGCAGCACCTCGATACGGTCGAAGATGCCGCCTCGGACATAAGCGGAGCCCTTGAACGAGTAGACGCCGTCGCCGGCGACGACGATCGCCTGCTGTCCGGGCTGCAGTCGCTGCTTGAGTCGCTGATAGCCCTCGTCGCCGAGCAGGCTGCGGCCGATCGTGGGCACGCTGGCCATGGCCACATAGAGATCGATGAAGGTGTCGCCGGCATCGCCGGGCTCCGGATTTTGCGCCGCCGCCGCATTGCCCGACTTGGCGAACGCGTCGTTGACGTCGCCGATGCTGAGATGCAGGCGCCGCACCGAGCCGTCGCCGAGCAGGCTGCTCCAGTCGCGGATCTCGCTCTTGTCGGGATCGACCGTCTTGGTCACGCCGGGCTGCGCTGCGGCGGCGCTCGCCGCTGAGCCGGCGCCGATGCGGCCGCTGCGGATCAGGCGCGTGGCGGCGCGCACGATGCTGTCGTGCATCACCAGCACGGTGACCGTGGCACCTGAGACGATGTCGGCCTGCGGCGCATGTTCCGCGCCTTGCGCAATCGGCATCATGTCCTTGCCGAGCAGGCCGTTGAGTGCGGCAACGATGCGTGGCTGGGGAATGCCGATCAGCACGATGGGCTCTTTGTGATCGACCAGCTTCAGCCCGGTGATGACGCCCTTGGGATCGATGCCGACGAGGATGTGGATCGGCTTGCCCGAATAGCCGACGGAATTGGCGAAATCGGAGTTGAGATAGACGTAACCCTTGAGCTGATCGCCGCGATACACCGGCATGATCGGCGGCTCGCCTTGCGGCTCGCCGAAACGATCCGCATCCGGGAACAGCTCACCCGGCGTGATCTTCGAGAGATAGGTTGCGAGATCGCCGGCCGCATGTGCTGCGCGCGGGGCCGCGATCGCGCAGAGCCCGATGAGGATTGCTACCAGGATAGCAGGCATGCGCCACCGATTGGTGGCGACATCACTCGCAACCATGATCACCTCAAGCGGAACGGACGGCCCGCGAAGGGGCCGTATTCCAGTCAGGACTGTTTCGGGGAAGGAAGGACCGTCGCCATTGACAATCCCTGAGCAAATAGAGTCGGGCTAAATTGACTCCTTATCGTGCCGGTTGTCTAGTGGGTCGCAATCCGACGGACGTTGCGCTGGATCAAACAAGCCAGGACAATCAGGCGGACCATCATATGTTGTTGACACGCACGCTCTCGCTCAAGTCGGAACCGGCCGGGAACCTGCATTCGATCGACGAGCTGTTCGCGCTCGCCAATGCGATGGAGCAGGAGGCGGCCGATCGCTACGACGAGCTGTCCGGAGAGATGCAGCGTCAAGGCCGGCTCGATCTGGCCGCTGTCTTCGCGAGGCTGGCCGCGGCCGAGCGCGAGCATGTCGACAGTGTCGCGCAATGGTCGCAAGCGCGAACGGGGCGTGCCCCCGATGCGTCGCTGGTGCGCTGGCAACCACCGGAGACCTTTGAGCCCGGCGTGGCACGCGAAATCCAGGACTCGCGGCTGATGACGCCGTACCGCGCGCTGTCGATGGCGGTGCGCAACGAGGAGCGGGCCTTTGCGTTCTGGTCCTATCTTGCGGCATTTGCCGATGATCCCGAGGTCAAGAGGGCGTCCGAGGCGATGGCGCGAGAGGAACTCGGTCATGTCGCGACGCTGCGCAAGGAGCGGCGCCGTGCCTATCATCTTGAGACCGACGCCAGGCGCGCGGCGTCGGTGGCGTCGGACGCCGGCACGATCGACGCCGGCCGGCTGGAGCGTCGACTCGCCGAGTTGCTCGACGCGATGGCTGTGCGCGCCGCTGGCCGCCCGGCGGATCGCGTGCGCGAGCTTGCGCAGGAAGCCGCGGCAATGGCATCGGAGGTTGCGGACCTGTTGCGCCTGCCGGCTGGGCTCGCGCAAGCCGATGCGGCCGTGCTGGCGGAGGCGCTCGCGGACGCGTATCTGGAGCATGCGGAGCGAGCGACCGAACCGGACCGGCTCGATCTGATGCAGCGGCTGGCGTCGCAGGCGATCGCCCGGCTGGCCTGGCTGCGGTCGCTCGGTTGAGTCCGACTCCAGAACTCCGCGAAAGAGGCGAAAGACAAGGGTCGCCCAGCCAAGCTGGATGACCCGATCATCATGAGGCTCAGTTGCGGGTCGGCGCCGGCACGGCGGTGCGGTTCGCTGGCACCGTGACGGGCTGGAAGGAGAACACGTCGCGACTGCGCGGATCGACCGTCACCTTGAGCCAGCGCACGTCGTTGTTGCCGTTGCCCTGATTGTCGCCGAACGTTTCGACGCGAACGAAGTTCTCAAGCCGCTGGCCGGCACTGTTGAGGAAGGGCTGGTCGATCCGGAAGTAATGGGAATCGCCGTGGACGTAGGCGACCGGCTTGCGGAACGCCTCGACTTCGGTGCGCAAGGCGGTCAGAAAGCTGACGAAGCCATCGGGCTGCCCGTCGGCTTCGGCGAGCGTCCTGGGATCGCGCAGCGGCGCGCGCGTCGGATCGGCCTGGTCCCAGCCCGGGTTGCCCTGGGTGATGAACATCACCGCGGCGGAGTTGCGCCTCTTGGCTTCCGCGAAGGTCTGTTGCATCCACAGAATCACGGCCGCGTTGCGCGCGTTGTATTCGTCCGGATCGGGATTTGTGTCGCAGAGATTGTTGCAGGATCCCTGGATGTTGAGGGTCGCGTAGGTGACCCGGCCAACGGTCCAGCGGCGATTCTCGACGCAGCCGACCTTGGTGCCGTTGGCGCTCAGACACAGCGGATCGGTCTGCACCTCCTGGCGCAGCTTGCGCTGGCCGAGCGAAAACGGCGTCGAGAAGAACACCTTGCGCTCGTAATCGAGCCGGTCGCGCGAGTTGAAGCCGCCATTCGAGGGGCGATCGCAATCGACCCAGTCATTGTCGCCCGGGGTGAACATCGCGGGCGCCTCGAGGCTGTTGAAGAAGGCGAGCGCCTGGGCGTAGAGGCCGGCGTCGCAGGCGGAATTGGAGCCCTGCTTCAGGTCGCCATCGTGCGCCGTGAATTTCAGCCGATGGGCGTTCATGTCGGCGATCAGGTTGGGGACGCCGACGGTGGCCTGCAGCGTGGAGTAGGGCAGGTCGCCCCACAGGCCGATGGCGTAGCTGTCGTCATCGTCGTCGAAGCCATGGTCGTGCGCAAGGCTCGGCGCGGCAGCGGAAAACGCCAGCAAAGACACCGTGACGGACAATGCGAGCAATTCATGAAAGGCAGATTTGAAAGATGATCGAAGTGACATTCTGCAAGATCCCCCAAGACCTCGGTTGCAACGCGCCGCTTCGTTCAAGCGGCGGCGGGACGATGCGGAGGCTCGATAACGGGGGCGTGACGATCGGCTGACAATCCGCTGACGGCGTCACGATGTTGCAAATCGGTGCACCATCAATCTCGTCGCCGCGCACAATGCGCAGATGGCCCGCCGCAACGTGTGCGGCGGGCTGTTCCTGACAGCGGCAGACTCCCGGTCGATCAGCGGTCGTCGCCGTATCCGTGCTCACCGTGGTCGTGATGATGCCAGCCGCCGTCGTGATCGTGATCGCCATCGTTATCGCCGAAGGCGAACAGATTCATCAGGTCGCCGATCGCAGGACGGTTCTTCGGCACATAGCGGTTGTCGTCCCGGTCATGGATCGGATTGGGGAGTCGGTCGCGGCTGACGGCGGAGATCGTGGGCAGCCGCCAGTTGCGCTCGATGAACTTCAGCAGCGAGACGTGATCGTAATAGGTGTGGTCGACATGACCCTTCTTGGCCAGCGGCGAGACCAGGACGAAGGGAATGCGGGTGCCGTCGCCGAGGAAGTCGACCGGCTGGACATAGCCGGAGTCGTAGTAGCCACCGCCTTCGTCCGTCGTGATGAAGATCGCAGTCTTGGCCCAGAGCTGGGGGTTGGCCTTGACGCGATTGATCAGGGCCTCGAGGAATTTTTCGTAGAGGTCGGTGGTCGAATCGGCGGGATGCCCGGCGAGCGCCTCGAACGGACGCACGAATGACACTGCGGGCAGCGTGTTGTTCTGCACGTCCTTCACGAAGGCGCCGTAGTTCTGCAGCTTGGCTTCCTCGGCGGGGTTCTTCATGATGTTGTTGAAGCCGGTGAGCGGGTCGCAGATGCCGCAATAGGAGTGGAACAGCAGCGGCACGCCGTCGACGCTCTTGGCGAAGGTGGTGGCATCGTCACCGCGGTCGGCGCTGTAGTATTTCCAGGACACGCCTTTTGCGGTCATCACGTCGGCGATGGTCGGCGCGCTCTGCGGCGGCAGCACGAATTTGTCCGAGCCGAGGGCATTCGGCTTGGCGCTGGTCTGGTTCCAGAACATGCTGTAGTTGTTGACGAGATAATAGTGGTTCGGCGCGCAGTTGTTGCTATAGACGCCGTTCTTGAAAAGCTGCTCGTTGACGGCGGCGACGCCGGGCGCGCTGGGGTCCGAGCAATTGACGTAGGAGCCGCCGCTGTAACCGTCCTGCTTGTAGTAGTTGTTGGTGCCGGGAACCGGATCCGGATTCTCGATCTGGTTGGCGTAGGGCACGGCGGGGGCGCCGTTCAGCGTCTCGGGATTGGTGAAGAACGCGGCGTGGCCGGTCACGAGCGCCTGGAAGTTGGCTCCGGTGCCGCCCATGATCGCCTGATGATAGTTGTCGCTGATCGCATACTCGTCGGCGAGCTGCTTGAAGAACGCTGCGTCACCGGGCTGGGCCTTGCCGGCGGCGTCGGTGAACGGGTTCATATTGTAGAAGCCCATCGAGATGGCGCCTTCCATCGGGTTGAACCCGCCGGCCGGATAGGGCTGACCGTTCGAGCCGGTGCCGATGGTCTGCTCGACCCATACGAATTTGTCGTGCTTGCCGCCGTCGATGTCCTGCCACATCTGGAAGAAGCGGTGCACCGGATCTCCGGTGTAGGCGGCATAGGAGACGTATTTCGAAATCTGGTACGGGCCGTTGGGAAGATTGGCCGGGAAGCGGGTGTCGAGGACGTTCTGCGGCAGGCCGATCCCGTAGGTGGTGTAGGGCTGCGGCAGTGTCGCATAGGCGCCGGTGGACGCGGTCTCGGCAGTGTAGCGAACCTCGTCGCGGCCGATCCGTTGCTCCGCCTTCTTGAAATGCCGGCCCGGCGTGCCGTCTTCGTTGACGATGCCCTTGCTGAGCAGATTGTCGATCGTCTGACCCGCCTTCGGCTTGTAGGTGCCGAACAGATTGTCGAAGGTGTGGTTCTCGCCGACGATGATGATGACGTGCTTGATCGGTGTGCTCGTCGCCGGTTCGGCGAAGGCTGGCGCGACGCTGGTCGCGGTGAAGACGGCGGTGGTCGCAAGGGCGAGCGCCTTGGACCGTGTGACTGTTCTGGTCATGAGATCTCCGGACGGAGGAGGGTGGTGGCGCGCGCATGCTGATGGCCGCTTGCCTGCGACGATCTATCGCGGCAACAAATTGCAACGTGGTGTCGGTCTTGCTTCGGTTTTGTGAAATGCGCCGAGCAGCGCGGATACTGGACACGCACGTCACAGCACCAGCTTGGCAGCGCGTGTGCCGCCAGGAGCTTGACTCCATTGCTGTCGGGAGCCAGCGCTCGCCGGGCTATGGACCGGTGATACTGGTCAGAGCTGGCCGGGCACCCAGCTCAGCGCGAGGGCTTGGCCTTGCGCGATCTGGCTGGCCGACATTTTGGATGCGACGGCGTTGCGAAGCCGCAGGAAGTAGCTGCGCTGGGTCGACTTGGCATGTCCGGCAGCAAGGTTCAGCCATTTGTAGGCGAGCACGACGTCCTGTGGAACGCCATGACCCTTGTCGTACATCAGGCCGAGCATCGCTTGGCCGAACGGATTGCCGGCTGCGGCGGCCTGACAATAGAGATCGCTCGCGACCTCGTAGGCCTGCGGGGTTCCAAAGCCGTTTTCATACATGAAGCCGAGCATCGCCTGAGCGCGTGGATCGCCGCGCAGGGCAGGCGGGGTCAGCACGCGCACGGCGCGGACGAAGTCGCCGCGCGCATAGGCGATGCGTGCGGTGCTGACCGAATCGGCGCGAACGGGCGAGGCGAGTGCTCCGAGCAGCAGGATGGCTGCGGTGCAGGCGATGGTGAGGCGCCCCATTGTCGGCCGGATCACTTGGCTGGGGTCAACGGGTGGTGCGGACACGCAAATCATCCGTGATGCTCGCTCCGACTGATCCGCGGAGCTTGGAACGGAGTTCTTCTGCCACCTGATGCGCATCGCTGCCGTCGCGAATGATCTGCGGCCGGATGAAGATGATGAGCTCGGTGCGCGTACCCTTCTTGCCCTGATGCGAGAACGCGTCGCCAAGAACCGGAAGCTCGTCGAAGGCCGGAATGCCGTTGCGATTGCCGGTCTGCTGCTCGCTGATCAGGCCCGCCAGCAGCACGGTCTGGCCGTTGGCGACGGAGATGGCGCTCTTGACCTTGCGCTGCGACACCGTCGGCGTGAGACTCGCGGCGGTCTGGGCCGCGACGTTGCTGATCTCCTGCTCGACCTCGAGCCGCACATTGCCGTTGGCGGCGATGCGCGGCACGACGCGCAGGATGATGCCGGTGTTGCGATAGTCGATGGTGTTGACGACAGTATTGCTCGACGACAGTACGGTCGCGCTGCCGGTCGATACCGGCACGACGTCGCCGACCTGCAGGGTGGCGGTCTGGTTGTTGATCACGACCAGCGAGGGATTGGAGAGCACCTTGACGCTGGTGACGGTATGGAGTGCGTCGAGGATCATGTTGGGCGAGGCGTCGTGTCCGATCAGGAAGTTGAAGCCGGGCAGAGCGCGGTTGATCAAGGCCGTCGTCGCCGCGGATGTCGTCGCTGTGGCGACCGACGTGGCTTGCGTATTGGTGATCGATCCTTTGTCGGTCCCGAGGCCGAGCACCTTGCTCGAAAGATAGGCCTGCACGCCGTAGGACAGCTCGTTGGTGAGCGTCACTTCGGCAATCGTGGCGTCGATCCCGACCTGCAGCACCGGCTGGTCGAGCTGCTGCAGCGTGCTGGAGATGATGCGGTAGTTCTCGCGGTCGGCATAGATGAGCAGCGAGTTGTTCACCGTGTCCGGGGTGATCCGGACATTCGGCATGATGGCCTGGCCTCCGCCAGCACCACTGCTGCGTGGCTCCAGCCCGGTCGAGGACGGCGTACTGCTGGAGGACGACGTGCTCGAAGATGACATGCTCGGGAGACCACCGCCCTGGGACCTGCTCGTCGGATTGGCGCTCGAACTCGATGAGCCGGCTGCATTGGTGTTGAAGGACAGCCGGTCCGCGACGGACGTCGTGGTGCCGTCGGACCCCGGCGCGGTCTGGCCGTCGGCGCCGTCGGTGGAGGACGAGCCGGCGCCGCCGAACATGTCGGTGAGCACCTTGGCGAGCTGGCGCGCGTCGCCGTAGCGGACCCGGTAGACGTGGACGCTGGTGCGCCCGGAGTCGGCCTGATCGAGCCGGCGGATCCAGGTTGCCGCGCTCTGCAGCAGCGCTGGCTTGCGCGTCACGACCATGATCGCGTTCAGGCGATTGACGACCTGCAGCTTGACGAGATTCTGGCTCAATCCGTTCTCACCGGAGTCCATGATCTTCTCCAGCTCCGCCATCAAAGGCTCTGGCGCCGAATTGCTGACCGGGAAGATGCCGACGGACTGGCCGCGCATCCAGTCGACGTCGAAGCTCATCACCGTTTCGATCGCGGAGCGTCGCTCGGCTCCTGTGCCCTGGATCAGAAGCAAGTTCCGGGTAGTGTCGGCGCGCACGCTGCCGGCGCGAGTCGCGAAGCTGTCCATAAGCTTGAGGATCGTCTGCGCACCGACATATTGCAGCGGCACGACGGAGACGCCGTAGCCGGGCTCGGCGCGGCCGGCCTCGCCGTCGACGCGTCCGGCGCCGATGGCGTCGCCGAGCGGGGTCAGCTTGTAGCCGCCGCCTTCGCGGACCAGCACCACGCCGGACAGGCGCAGCGCGCTCTCCAGCACAAACAGGATGTCGGATTTCGGCACCGGCCGCGCCGACACCAGGCTGACGCTGCCCTGCACGCGGGGATCGATCGAGTAGCCCGCGCCGAGGATGTCGCCGATCACGACCTTCGCGACCACTGCGATCGGCGTGTTCTCGAAATTGAGGTCATAGCCCTTGCCATCGGCCGCCGGAAGCGGCCTGACCTCGGCGACCTCCTGAACCGTGGTCCCCTGATATGTCCGCGCGCTCGCGCGCTCGACCTCGGGGCGTCCCTGGATCGATGCGACCGGTCCACTGTCGCGCGGCAGGATATCGAGCGAGCGCACCTTGTCGATGACGTCGACATCGGCCGGCGCGCTGGCCTGGGAATTAAGCGTTGCCATGTTGCAGGAGGCGAGCAGCACCGCAATCGCCAGCAGCGAGGCAGGTCTGACAACCGCAGCGGACTGGCTTCGATTGCCGATACGAAACATGGACTTACCGATCTACTCGTGTTGACCGGCCGAAACGCAGCAGCGCCTCGTTTAGACCGCGCAGCCTGCATAGCGGTCCAATATGACACTTATGTATAATTGGCGGCTGCCGCCCGACCTTTGCGCCGCATGTGTGTCGGAAATGTCGGCGCCTCCGGCATTCGTACAGCCGTCATGTTCGCGATCAATAACGAGGGTCACCAGTAGCGGCGTGCCGAGACGTTGGGGCCGGCACGGGCGCCACCCGGATCACGCCATGAGCGGTACACTGTCGACCCAATTTCATGCCTATCTTCGCGAGCGCCATCCCCAGGCGGCGGGCGAAGGCGGAGCTGCGGGCGAAACGCAGATCGCGCTCTGGGACAGGTTCGGCCTGACCGCCGACGTTTTCGCGGAGGAGGTCGCCGGCTTCACGGGACTGCAGCGCGTCGCGCTGCGCGAACTGATGGCGGCACTGCCCGCGGTGAGCGAGTTCTCCGACCGCTTCCTCCGCGAGGTGCTCGGCTATCCATACAAAGATTCTGACGGCGCCGCCGTGTTCGCGATGGCCGATCCGACCGATCAGGCCGTGCGCCGGGCCGCCGAACTGGTACTCGGCCCGCAGACTCTCTTCAAGGTCGCCTCGCACGAGGATATCGCCGTCGTCCTCGACCAGCGGCTTGGCGATTCCGACGACGCCGAGATCTCGCCGGCGCAGGAGATCCGTGACGACGACATCGAAAGTCTGCGCGATCTCGCCAGCGGCGCGCCGGTCGTCCGCGCGGTGAACGATCTGATCGAGAAGGCGGTAGAGATGCGCGCCAGCGACATCCACATCGAGCCGTTCTCGACCGGCCTCGTGGTCAGGCTGCGTGTCGACGGCCTGTTGCGTCCGATCGCGGCGCCGGCCGGCGTGCTGCCGCAGGCAGTGATCTCGCGCATCAAGATCGTCGCCGGTCTGAACATCGCCGAGCGGCGCCTGCCGCAGGACGGCGCGGCGCGCATTCGCGCCGGCCGGGCCGAAATCGACGTCCGCGTCGCGGTCATGCCGACCCAGCACGGGGAATCGGCGGTGCTGCGCATCCTGCCGAAGGATCGCTCCCAGCTGGTTGCGAGCCGCCTCGGCCTCGCGACCCGCGACGACGCTGCACTCCGGCGCCTGATCACGCTGCCGCACGGCATGATCGTGATCACGGGGCCCACCGGCAGCGGCAAGACCACGACCCTGGCGACGATCCTGTCCATGCTCAACACGCCGGAGCGCAAGATCCTCACTGTCGAGGATCCGGTGGAATATGAGATCCCCGGCATCAATCAGTCTCAGATCAAGCCGGCGATCGGGCTGACATTTGCGAGCGCGCTGCGCTCCTTCGTGCGTCAGGATCCCGACGTCATCATGGTCGGCGAAATCAGAGACAGCGAGACGGCGCATGTCGCCGTCCATGCTGCGCTGACCGGCCATCTGGTGCTGACGACGCTGCACACGGAAACCGCCGCGGCGGCGGTGCCGCGCCTGCTCGACCTCGGCGTCGAAGGCTTCTTGTTGCGGTCGACCCTGCGCGCGGTGATCGCGCAGCGGTTGGTGCGCCAGCTCTGCGATCACTGCAAGACGCCGAAGCCGCTCGATGAGGACACCTGTCGCCAGGACCCACGCCTCGGTCATCTTGGCCTCGTCCCCGGCGACATCACCTGGCACCCTAGGGGATGCGAGCGATGCGGCCAGAGCGGCTATCGAGGCCGGGTTGGTGTGTTCGAACTGCTCGAGCTGAGCAGCGGTCTGCGCGAGCTGATCGCGGATCGTGCCGACGGCCTCGCGATCGATCGGCTGGCGATCCGGGAAGGCATGACGACTATGCTCGATGACGGTGTCGCCAAGTGCCGTGCGGGTGTCACGTCGGCCTCCGAGCTGCTTCGTGTCCTCGTGGCGCGGTGAGGTGGATCGTGCCGAGCTATCGCTATCGCGCGTTGACGCAGTCCGGTGAAATCGTCGTGGGATCTCTCGTCGCGCCGTCGCGCAGCGAGGTCGAACGGCGCATCTCGTATCTGCAACTGCTGCCGATCGAAACCGTGGAGGAAAAGAAGGAGCGGACGGGGGCTGCGTCCGGGTTCTCGTTCGGCGCTCCGTCCGCGGCTGAAGTGACCACTTTCACGCGCGACCTGGCCCTGCTGCTCAAGGCCGGCGCGCGGCTCGACGACGCGCTCGACCTGCTGTCCGGCGACTCCGACATCGGCCGCCTCCGTCCCGTGGTGGCGCGGCTGCGCGCGGCGATCATGGCCGGCGAAAGCTTCGCCGACGCGGCGGCTGCCCAGCCGCAGCTGTTCTCGCCGATGTATGTCGCGCTGATGCGCGTCGGCGAAGCGTCGGGAACGCTCGACCACGTGCTGACTGCGCTGGCCGGCGAACGCGAGCGTTCCGAGGCGACGCGACGCAAACTGACCGACGCGATGCAATATCCCGCCTTCGTCTTCCTCGCGGCGATCGGCGTGATGCTGTTCTTTCTCGTGGCCGTGCTGCCGAACTTCTCCGCCGTGCTGCGCGACTTCGGCGGCCGTGCCGATACCGCGCTCGGCTTCTTCATGACGATGTCGGATCTGCTGCGCGCCAATGCAGTTGCGATCACGCTCGGCTGTGCGGCGCTGCTTGCGGCAGGCTGGTGGCTGTTGCGTCAGCCCGCGGTTCGCGCCGGCCTGACCAGTGTGCTGGCGGTGACGCCCGGCATCGGCAGCCTCCTGCTGTTCTATCGGACCAGCCTGTTCTGCCGCAATCTCGGCCTGCTGCTCGGCTGCGGCGTCAATCTGAGCGCCGCCCTGCGCATCCTCGTTGACGTGATGGCGGTGACGTCGTCGCGCGCGCCATGGTCGGCGGCGGCGGATCGCGTCCGTCACGGCGGCAAGCTGTCCCAGGCGCTGTCGGCCGACAACATGCTGCCGCCGATGGCGCTGCGCATGCTGCGGCTCGGCGAGGAGACCGGCCAGTTGCCGACGCTGTCGACTCGGATCGCCGAATTCTACGAAGCCAAGCTGCAGCGGGGACTCGACCGTGTCGTCGGCATCGTCGGTCCCGCCGCCATTCTGCTGATCAGCGTGGTCGTCGGGGGCCTGATCGTCTCGATCATGACGGCCCTGCTTTCGGTGACGCAACTGGTCGGCTGACCGACATCAAGGAGAACGATATGAGATCAGATACGCAGATCGAGCCGGCCACGAGGGCCGGGCGCGAGCAGGAGCGCGGCTTCACGCTGGTCGAGATGCTGGTCGTGATCACGATCATCGGACTGATCATGGGGCTGATCGGTCCGCGCGTTCTGAACTATCTCAGTGAATCCAAGACCAAGGCGGCGCGGATCCAACTGCAGAGCTTCTCGGCGGCGCTCGATCTGTTCTATCTCGATGCCGGCCGCTACCCCTCGACCTCGGAAGGTCTCGGTGCGCTGGCGCAACGGCCGGCCGGACTGAGCGCCTGGAACGGCCCCTATCTCAAGGGCGGTGCCGTGCCGAAGGATCCGTGGAATACGGCCTATGTCTACCGCGCGCCGGGCGACCACGGCCCGTATGACATCCTGTCCTACGGTGCCGATGGCCAGGAGGGCGGCAGCGGAACGGCGGCGGACATCGTCCTGGGAACGCCGACGCAGACGAGCGCGCGCAGTGAGTGACGACGGCCAGCGCGGCTTCACGCTGCTCGAGATGGTCTGCGTGCTCGCGATCGTCGCGCTGCTGGCGTCCGTCGCGCTGCCTTATCTGCCGCGACAGACGTCGCGGCCTCGGCTGCAGGCCTATGCGCTGCAAGCTGCGGTACTCCTGAAGTCCGATCGTGCCTCGTCGATGCGGACAGGTACGCGCGTCGACACTGAGATCGACACGTCGCGCCGCTTGATCCGCTCCGGTAGCGGCGCGGCTGCGTTGAAGCTGCCCGACGACGTCGCGTTCCTGGCGACGTTGCCGCGCAGCTGCCAGCATCGGCCGGTGCTGGCGACGATCAGCTTCTTTCCTGATGGCCTGTCCTGCGGCGGCGCGATTACCTTGTCGCGCGCCGATCTGAGCCTGGAGATCAGGGTGAACTGGCTGACGGGGAGGATCGACATTGTCTCGCGCGCGCTTGCCAATGGTTGATATAGGCGACCGGAGTGACGCAGGCTTCACGCTGATCGAGGTGCTCGTCGCGCTTGCCATCGTCAGCGTGTCGATCATCGCCATCGGCGCCGTGGTGTCGCGCAACGCGGCCAGTGTTCGCAAGCTCGAACAGCATGTCACCCTGGTCACCGACATGAGGCTGGCATTGGCAACGGTGCTGGCTGATCGCAGCCGGCTGCAGCCGGGCAGGATCGATCAGCGCTCCGGCTCTGGGGCGGTGGTGCTGCAAGTCAGGCCGCTCGGTGGTGATTGGAATGAGCCGGCCGGGCAGACCGGGTGGATTCCGGAGGCAGTGACCTTGCGTGTGAAGACCGGCTCGGGCGCCGTCGCCGATGTGCAGACGGTTCGCCTCGCGCGAGGAGCGCGCTGATGCGCGTCCCACCCGATCGACCGAAACAGCAGGGCTTTGCGCTGATCGAGGCGCTGGGCGCGCTCGCGATTGCCGGAATCGTGTTGTCGGCGCTGGCTGCGGTGACGTCGCAATGGCTGCCGGCATGGAAGCGCGGACTGGATCGCGTGCAGCGCGCCGAGATGGTGGCCGCCGCGCTGCGGCGGGTCGGCGATGATTTCGCTGCCGTGCAGTTTGTTTCGGCCAATCGCGAGCAGAAGGGACCGCTGTTCGTGGGCGACGAGGTCTCGGCGATGTTCGTGCGCGCCGAGTTTGGTCCGAATGCGGGACATGGCCTCGATATCGTGCGCATCGGCGAGGAAGGGGGCAGGGGCGAGCGCGCTCTGCGGCGATCGCGTGCCGCGTTCGAGCCCGTGTCGGTCGGCCAGCCCGTGACCGAGCATTTCAAATTCGTCGATCCCGTGGTGCTGCTGTCGGCGCCGTTCCGGATGTCGTTCGCCTATGCCGACAGGACGATGGCCTGGACGACGGAATGGCGCGATGCGACCAAGCTGCCGTCCGCCGTCCGCATGACGATCTACGACGACAGCCGTGGCGGCGCGGCCGTACTGGTCAGCGCAGTCCGTATTCAGGTCGATGCGCCGGGGGGCGGTTTTGCCGATACGGGAGCGGGCGGCACCGCGAACCAGCCAGCCGTGGCCGAGCCGGCCCAACCGAACAAGAGCGAGCCGGTCGACTGATGCCCGTTCGCTTCTTCAGCAATGGCTCTGCCGACCGGCGCGGCGCGCAGGATGGCTTCATCCTGATCGCTGCGCTGTGGATGCTCGCGGCGCTGGCGGCCCTCGTCGTGGTCGTCTCGCAGCAGCTGGGCAGCTCGGCGCGGTTGCTGCGGCTCGAAGACGAGGCGGTCGAGGCCGATGCGCTGATCTCGGCGGCCATCGAACTGTCGGCCTATCGTCTGCTGCTGTCCAAGGATGAGGAGCGGCCGCGGCAGGGCGGTTTCCGCCTGGCCCTTGCAGGCAACGACATCGCAGTCTCGTTCGTCAACGAAGCGGCGCGGATCGATCTCAACACGGCCTCGAAGGACATGCTCGAAAACCTCTTCGTCACGCTGGGCGTCGACCGGGATGCTGCCAAGGATCATGCCGAGCGGGTGGTCGCGTGGCGCTCCAAGCCGTCCGATGCAGCCAGGGCCCAGGCGGAGGAGGCGCGCTATGCGGCGGCCGGTCTCAAGCGTGTCCCGCGCCTGGCGCCGTTCGCACATGTCGGCGAGCTGTCGCTCGTCCTCGGCATTCCCGCATCGCTCGTCGATCGGGTCCTTCCGCTGGTGACCGTCTTCAACGGCTCTCCCGGAATCGATCCGACGATCGCTGCGCCGGAGGTCGTTGCAGCGTTGCCGGGAATGACGCCGCTGATCTTGAAGGATTTCCTCAACGCAAGGGCGTCGCTGTCACAGGATGCCGATACGCTGGCCCAGACGCTCGGTCCTGTTGCGAAGGATGCCGCCAAGGGCAAGAGCAAGGCCTATCGGCTGCGCATCGTCGTCAGTCCGGCGGGCGGGCTTCGTCATGCGGCGACGGCGGTGATCGTTCCCGGCGAAGGCGAGGAGCCTTATCGGCTGCTGGCGCGCCAGGACGAGGGGCCGCAACCGAGGGGAGCGCTTCAGGCGCGGAGGATGCCATGAAGCTGACCGAAGCGATCGAGCGCGGACTGACGGCATGGACGGCCAGCGTCGCGACAGCGATCGAAGCCGTGGCCGATCGGCAGCTCAGACGTCCGCAGGTCCAGGTCCGCCATGACCGAACAGAAAGCGTCGTCTTGACGATTCAGGCGCGACCGAAGGCGAAGCCGATGCCGGCGCCGGCAAGGGTGAATCCGGCGGCCGGCGCTGCGCAGGCCGGGCTCTCGCCGGAGTGGCTGCGAACGTTGCGCGGCGCCGCGCTGGAAATCCATCTGGCCGCCGAGAGCGTCCTGGTCCGCCCGCTCGACTTTCCGAAGCAGGCCGAGCCGTTTCTCGACGGCATGATCCGGACGCAGATCGGCAGGTTGACGCCGTGGAATCTCGATCAGGTCCTCTACGGTTGCAGCGCCCCGCGCGCAGTCGGGGATCGGATCGCGCTGACGCTCGCGGCGACGCCGCGCGCTCTGGTCCAGCCCTTGCTTGCCTTGGCCGATCAGGTCGGCGCCGCCAGGCTCGTCATCACCGCCGATGTCGACTCAGCCGATGGCGGCCAGATCCAGATCTTCAAGACGTCGCTGCGCTCGTCGCTTGCCGGCGGGCGCGATCTCGGGCGCGTGCTCAAGCTCGGCTGGCTGTCGGTTGCTGCGACCACGGCCGTGCTGCTGATCGCGACGACATTGATCGGCGGATATCTCGATGGCGAGCTCGAAGATGCGCAGGCGCAGGTCACGCGGCTGCGCGCGGCGCTGCGGCCCGCGATGGGCGCCACCGCCGCCGACGGGCTGCTCGCCAAGCGCAAGCAGATCAGTCCCGCCAGCGTCATCGTGCTCGACACGCTGTCGAAGATCCTGCCCGACGGGACGTATGTCGTCGAGATGCATGTCGAGAACGATCGGCTGCAGATCTCCGGCCTGACCCAGGACGCCCCCGCGCTGATCCGGCTGATCGAGCAGTCGCCGCAGTTCAGCCGCGCCACCTTCTATGCGCCGACGACGCGCACCGCGGGGGAAGCGGGCGAGCGTTTCCATATCGAGGCGCGCATCAACGCCTATTTCGGGGACCGGGCATGAACTGGTCGACATCGCTGCGCCGGATCTTCGTGAACTCGCCGGCCGCTTCTGCGATCCTCTATGCGGTGACCATCGTCGCACTGCTCTGGCTTGGTGCTGCAGCGGTCGCCGATCTCGTCGCCAAGCACGACCAGCTCAATGACACCAATGCGCAGCTGGCGCAGTTCTCCGGACGCAAACGGCCGGCCGGCAGTTCCTCCCCAGGCCACGCGACGGCTCCGGGCGGATCGGTGTTCGTCGAGGGACGAACGGTCACCATCGCGGGCGCGGCGCTGGTGCAGCGCCTCACGGAGGCGATCAGCAAGGCCGGCGGCAGCGTGCTGTCGACCCAGGTCGAGCTACCGGCGGCGCGCGGCAACGAGAACCTGATCAGTGTCGTCGCCAGCTGCGAGCTCGAGCAGCCGGCGCTGCAGCAGTTGCTCTATGATCTCGAAGCGGGATTGCCGTTTCTCTTCGTCGATCAGCTGCACGTGCAGCAACCGCTGGCGGCCGCGGCCGGCGGTGTGGGGCGGCTGACGGTGCTGGTCACCGTGTCGGGCCAATGGCAGGGAAAAATGTGATGCGATCGTTCGTCGGTTCAGGTCTCGTCACCGTTGCTACCGTATGCGTGCTTGCAGCTTCGCTCGGCCGTGCCTGGGGTGAGACGGCGGATGGTCTCGAGCCCGCTGCGCCCGCGCAGGCCGCGCCCGGCGCCTCCGACCCGCCGGCCGTTTCCGAGGCGCCCAGCGCGCAAGTCCCGGGGCGCAGGAGTGCCAACCCGCTGTGGGATGTTCCGATCAGTGCTCTCTCGGCGACGCGCGACCGTCCGATCTTCTCGGCCTCGCGCCGGCCGCCACCGGTTGCCGCACCCGTCATGGTCATGCGAGCGCCGCCGCCTCCGCCGCAGCAAGAGCCGGAACGACCAAACCTGCAGCTCGTCGGCACGGTGATCGGCGACGAGGAGAGCTTCGGCATCTTCGTCGATGCCTCGTCGCAGGCGTCGCTGCGCTTGCGGGTCGGCGCCTCGCATGAGGGATGGGTGCTGCAGTCGCTGCGACCGCGTGAGGCCTCGCTGCTGAAGGCGCCGGAGACCGTCACGCTGCAAATGCCGCAGCTCGGCACAGCCGGCAGCGGCGACGTGCAGGCGGGACCGATGACCCCGCCCGTGCCGCCGGGCGGACGCGAGCGGATGGCGCGGCGGGCGCGTTGAGGTCACGGCTTACCGCATTCAGAAGGTCACGAGCAATTCGCTCCCGGTGGCCTGCAGAGCGAGTACGGCAAGCAGGCCGAGGACGAGGAACGGGCCGAACGGCAGCGCCGTTTGGCCTGTCAGCCGGCGGCCCATGATGAAGAGGACGAGCGCTGCGGCGAGTGCCGTCGTCGCGGCGATGAGCAGCAGGATCGGCATATTTGGCAGGCCGGCCCAAAGCGTCGCAGCCATCAGAAACTTGACGTCGCCGAGGCCCAATCCTTGGCGGCCGCGGGCCATTGCGTAGAGCAGCCGCAGCAGCAGCAGCGCCGAGCCGAGGGCGAGGGCTGCGGCGCAATTCCACAGTGCCTCGGGGAGATCGACAAGCGTCGCCAGTCTTGCGAAGCCGCTGGCGGCGACCAGTGCATTCATCCAGTCCGGCAGCAGCCCGCTGCGCAGATCTGTCCAGATCAGTCCGGCGCAGGTCAGGAGCAGCACGACGATCGTAACGATGTTGATGGCGTCGGTCACGCAGCCCTGGAATTCGCGGGGTCGGATCGCCCGAGCATAGGCCAGCTCAGGCTGCGAGCGATAGTCCCGCCATCATCAGGCCGATTGCGGCGACCCAGCCACCGACTGCGCGCACCGCGATCCCGCGCCAGCTCGATGCCGGCTCGGTCTCGGGACGCCTGAAGGTGACCGCCAGCGCCATCACGAGGGTGATGGTGACGTAGCCCGCACTGGCGAGACCGGCGGCGTAGAGGAGGCGGTCGGTCTGCGGCACGAGCTCGCCGGCATTGGCGGCGCCGCGCATCACGCCGAGCACGAATGCAATGGTGCTCAGCAGGACCACGGGAATGCGCAAGGCCGCCGCCAGCAGCAGCCCGAGAATCAGAATGGTCGCGGCATCGCCGAGTGGAGACACCGCCGTTGCGCCAGAGCCGGCGGCGAGTGCAAGCCCCGTGCACAAGCCGAGCGGGAACACCACGACGAGCCAGCGTCCGCCCGCCGTACCGAGCGAGCCGGCCAGCAACCCGAGGGCGACCCAGACCACGACGTCCTGCAGCGCGAGCAGCGGGTGCAGGGCGCCGGCGTAGAAGTCGCCGAGCCGGGCCGACACGATATGGGCATCAGCGAGCTGCGCTTGCGTCAGCAGCAGCGCCGATGCGAGCAGGGCGGTCCGGCGGTACGTGCTCATGCCGCGACTCCGAGGCTCGCGACCAGGAAGTAGCCGCCGAGCGCGGCGATGGCTGCTCCGACGCCTTGGATGATGCGCTCGCCGCCGGGCCAGCGCGCGAGCGCGCCGATGGTGATGCCGCAGGCGTGGAGAAGACCGGTCGCGACCACGAAGCCGCAGCCATAGGCCAGGGGATTTGCCGCCGTCGGAAGCTCGACGCCGTGCGCGTGGCCGTGAAAGATGGCGAAGATCGCAACGATGATGGCCGCAACTGCAAACGGGACACGGATGCGGATCGCGACCGCGAGCCCGAGCACCAGGGCCGACAGCGCGATGATGAGCTCCGGGACGGGCAATCCGACCTTCAGGATTCCCAGGACGGCCCCGAACGCCATCACCAGCGGGAAGACGACCGGCAGGATCCAGATCGCCGCGCCGCCGAGCTGCGCGCCCCAGATGCCGACTGCAACCATCGCGATCAGATGATCCAGCCCCGTCAAGGGATGCAGCAGGCCGCCGGCGAGCCCGCCGCCGACGCCCGTCTGCTCGTGGGCAAGGCTCGGATTCGATGTCAGCAGCGAGAGCAGCGCCGCACCCAACACGGTGTGCAGGAGTTTGCGCGCGATCATGTTCGTCCCATTCGTCATCATGCGGCCGCCAGAACCCGCACCAGGCGGCCCAGGAACCAGAACATCGATACCGAGCCGATTGCATAGGCCGGCAGCTCGGCGCCCCAGCGCGGCAGCGCCGCGCCGAGGCGGCGATGTGCCCAGATCAGCGCCAGCACCAGCAGCACGAACAGGATCTGTCCGATCTCGACGCCGACATTGAAGAAGAGCAATGCCGCAGGCAGGATCCGTCGTTCGAGCCCGAGGCCTGCGAGCGCACTGGCGAAGCCGATGCCGTGCACCAGACCGAAGCTGGAAGCGACAGCCCATGGGTAGCGGGCGGTCAGCCCGGTCTCGCCGCGCTGCTGTTTGACGATCTCGACGCCGACAAACACGATGCTGAGCGCGATGCAGGCGTTGAGCGGCCCTTCGGCGACGCCGATCCATCCGAACGCTGTTGCGGCCAGCGAGGCGCTATGGCCGATCGTGAAAGCCGTGATCGTCTTGAGCAGGCGCCAGCCGCCCTGGACGATCCAGATCAGCCCGAGCACGAACAGCAGGTGATCGGCGCCGAGCAGGATGTGGTCAATGCCGAGATTGACGTATGTCTTGGCGAGCTCGAGCCAGGTGTCGAGCGTCGGCGCATCGGTGCCCAGCACGGTCACGACCGGATTGGCCGCAGAGATCGTGTAGCTGCGCGTCTCTCCAGCGAGCGACGTCACGCGGATGATGGCGGCCGACATGTCCTCGCCGAGATTGGCGATCATCATCTGCCCGACGAGGCCCTTGTCGCCGCAATTGAGCTCCGGCAGGCGCAGGTAGCAATGCGGAGGCATCTTGAGATCGATGCGGTTGACGCCATCCTTCGGCAAGGTCGTCCATCGCCCGATATACGCGCCGGGGCGCATCTCGCGAAACTCGAGCACGGCGATCGTCGCCTGATGCGCAGCCGCCGGCCGCCCGGGCAGCAGCGCTGCGAGCGCGAGCACGATGGCGATCAGGGCGCGCGCGCCGGTCACGGCTCGTACCTGATCGTGTAGTTGGCCTTGAGCCGGCTCACCGCCTCCCAGGCCCGTTTCCGTGTCTCTTCGGTGTGCCAGATCTTGGCCGCCTCGGCGCGGATGTCCTCGAGCTTCGCCGGAGCGCCCGGCTTCCGGGCGTCGAGACGAACCACGTGCCACCCGTCCTTCGACTGCAGCAGGGTCCATTCCTGGAGGGGCGCCTTGAGCAGGCCGTCGCTGAAGCCGTCGCCGAAGCCGGCGGCCAGGCTCGGCACCGGTCGGTCGAGAATCGCGCGCGTCTGATCGCGCAGCTCCTCGGATTCGCGCTGCTCGCGAATGTCGTCCAGATAGCGCCGCGCCGTCGCCTCGTCGCTGGGTGGCGTCATGAAGAAGCTGACACGCTCGGGCTCGTCGAACCGGGCATGATTGTCGGCGAACCAGGCGCGCAACTGCTCCTCGCTCGGCTGTGGCACGCGCACCTGATCGAAGATCAGATATTGCAGCTTGAACGCGACACGGTCGCGGATCATCTCGTCGCCGCGGTCGACGCCGAGCGTCTTGCCTTCCCGATAGAGGATTTCGCTGGCGACCCAGGCCTCGACCATCTTCTGCAGCTCGGCCTCGCTCGGGGTCCGCTGCTTGTCCTCGTCGAACGTGTCGATGAAGGACTGGCGCAGGGCCTTGGTCACGGTGATGACCTTCTCGTCCTTCGCCGGCGGGTGGATGATGGCATCGGCCGCGAAGATCAGGCCACCGAGAACGAGGAAGTGCAGGAGTGGCTCCCTGCTGAGCCGGCGCAGGGCGGTCACGGATGATGATCGCGCAGGGGAAGAGCTGTTGCCATCTTGCTGATTGGAGCGTGCAGAGGCGCTCTCGAAGGTCTGCGCCGCATTCGACATGGCAGGGGCTGACATACGTTCTTTACAACTCGGACCGCGCTCGTTGCGCGGCGCGTATATGCAACGGCACACTTGCCGTTGTCACCGGGCAAACGTCAGTGTCACAAAAATTTCGCAACGACGGCCGACCGCGATGTTCGTGGGGAAGACGCCAGCAAAAATAAATCCTTCAACAAACTGTCTCCGAGTTTTGGTTTGGTCGCGCCGCGAATGACGACGGCGCATCGGTCGCGTTGTCATCTCGGTTTGGAGATCGATCGAATTCTTTAGGGGCGACGATAATGGTTCCATCTACCAAGACAATCCTGCTGACAGCGGCCTCGGTCTCGCTGGCCCTGTCACAGAGCGCCGACGCTGGGGAGCGTTGGGGGGAAACGACCAAGAACAATCCGTATGTCGCGGGCGACATGCACAACCACAACACCTGCACCGACGGTTCGGTTGCTGCCGGCTATGCGATCGACCGCTCGGTCGGCAAGGGCACCGCGGCGGCTGGCGGCAACAATTTCGATCTCGACTGGTTCACGCTCGGCAACCACGGCGGTTCGGGCAACCGCGATTGCCGCTTCAGCGATGCGAGCGCCAACATCCCGGGCGACAATACGACGACGTATTGGAGCCAGACGCTCGGGAAGACCATCGACGGCATTACGATCACCAGCCTGAAGGGCACGCCGAACGGCACCGATACCGGCGCCAAGATGTGGCGCTGGCAGTCGATCAAAGAGATCGAGTACCCAACCATCGTCAATCGCACCGCGACCTACAACAAGGTGCTGGTCGAGGGCCTGGAGTGGATCCTGCCCGGTCACGAGCATGGCGACGTCGCCGTGATCGCCGGCCAGAACCCGCGCGGTTACGGCAATGCCGACAAGATGGCCGAGTTCGAATATCGCTTCGACCGCGCCGACACCGACGCCATCGGTCCGGTCGATGCCAGCAACAACCCGGTCTGGGCCGGCAAGGACAATGTCAACAATTCCGGCACGGCCGGTCACCAGAAGGCCGTCGCCGGCATCGCCTGGCTGCAGGCGAACCACCCGCTGCAATCCTATGCTGTGCCGACCCATACCGAGCGGCAGGGACCGTTCAATCCGAACGGCTCGGCCGGCTACAACATCGAGCACTTCCGTGACTTCAACAACGCCGGCCCGACGGTCGCGTTCGGCATCGAAGCCCCGGGTCACATGGCCGAGGGCGGCGTGAACGGCGGCTCGGGCTCCTATGGCTCGGGCGCAGTCGGCGGCGGCACCTACGGCATGCAGGGCGTCTACACCGCCAAGGTTGGCGGGCTGTGGGACGGTCTGCTCGGCGAAGGCCGCAACTTCTTCCTGTTCCAGAGTTCGGACTGGCACAGCCGCGGCGTCTATGGCGCGCGCGATCCCGGCACGACGGCGGACTTCATCCCCGGCGAGTACACCAGGCTGTACGTGCCGAACGAGCGGCGCTTCTCCCAGCAGTCGATCATCGACGGCATGCGCTCGGGTAATTCCTACTCGGTCAACGCCGACATCATCGGCTCCGACATGGAGTTCCGTGCGAAGGGTGAGTGGGACGACGACTGGAAGACGATGGGCGAGACGCTCGTCGTGCGCCCGGGCGAGAAGGTCACGCTCGAGATGGAGATGACCGTTCCGGCCTCCAACAACAGCCCGTACGGCTTCAACAACCCGCTGCTGCTGCCGGTCGGCATCAAGCAGCCGTTGAACAAGCCCTATCTCGACCACGTCGATCTGATTACCGGCGACATCACCGGTCCGATCGCGCCGGGCGCCCCTGGCTATGCGGTGGCCAATGCCAAGGGTGTCGATGGTGCGGCCATCGTCTACAACACGTCGGCCAAGATCGCGAAGCAGATCCCGGCGACCAAGATGCGGAGCCACAAGCTGCGCGACGGTTCGACCCGCCTCAGCTTCACGACCACCTTCATCGCCGGCCAGACACCGTTCTACATCCGCGCCCGCGGCACCAACATCCCGCCGGCGACTCCGAACGTGTCCGACAGCGCCGGCAATCCGCTGCTCGATGCCAACAACGCCACCGTCAGTTGCACAGATCCGGCATGTCCCTCGCACCTCGGCACGGTCGGCGGCGTCAAGAAGGTAACCAACGACGTGCAGGCCTGGTCGAACGTCTGGTTCTACGCGAACCCGATCTTCGTCCGAACCTACAGCACGCCCAAGCTGCTGGTCGAAAAGAATCAGGAGCTGGCCCGCAAGCTGGCTCACGAGCATCACCACTGGCACGATTGGGACCACTGGGGTCACTGGGGCCACTGGGGTCGCTGGGCGTTCAACCGCGACTGATTGATCGGCACCAATCCGGCGGGACATATCGTCCCGTCGGATCCTGCTCACTCCGAGCGCCAGTTTGCGAACCGGCGCTTCGTCTTTGAAACCTGCTTTTCCCTGGGGTTCGTCGAGGTGATGTCGCGTTTGTCCGCCGTGAGTCTCGCCGTTCTAGTCCTCACGATCGCAGTCGCATCGGCGCATGACGAGGAGCCGACGCAGGAGGTCTGCGACGCCGCAGTGGCGGAGGCCCGCGCACAGGCGGCGACCCTGCCGGCGGACGACGTGTCGCGTTATTTCGCCGAGCGGGACATTCAGCAGGCGCTGGTCGAGGCCGGCAATGGCGAGTTCGATGATTGTGTCGAGAAGGCCGAGAGGGCCGTGCTGGAAGTGCGCGACCGGCCCCACAGCCTGAGGCCCGGCGAGCGGCTCAACATTCTCAGTGCCGACGAAATGCCGACGCGCTGACGGGCGCGCACCGCGTCTCCACTCTCGTCATCCGGCTGTCATGCAAGTCGGCAAATTGTCGGTCCCGTTGCGGCGCGTGCAAGGCCTTGAGACATGGACCAGATCGAAGCTCTTTTTCCGATACCGTTGTTGCGTTCGCCTGGGCTCTTGAGCGCCGAGCTCAAGGACGCGGCGGTGGCAGCCATCCGCCATTCGAAGATCGAGAACAACCTGCGGTCCGGACAACTGTTCCACACCGAGGTCGCCGATCCCCGCGCCAATAATCTGTTTCAGACCATCGCCGAGCTCGCCGTGCCCAAGCTGATCGATTTCGGCGAGCTGCTGTTCGGCGAGAAGCTGCGCTGGACGGTCAAGGAGATGTGGACGAACATGCTGGAGACCGGCGGCAACCAGACCCTGCACGCCCACGCCAACAGCTTCATCTCCGGCATCTTCTATCTGACGCCGTCTCACCCCGGCAGCCGCACCGTGTTCGTGCGGCCGCCCGGCGGCAGCGACTTCTCGTTCCGCCATCACACGCGCAGCGCCGCGGTCGGCCCGTTCAATGCCGGCAAATACGTGCTGCCGGAGGCGGAGCCCGGCGATCTCGTGCTGTTCCCAAGCTATCTCTACCACGAGGTGCCGCGCAATCAGGGCGACCAACGCATCACGATCGCTTTCAACGCGATTCCTGATCATCTGGATTGCTGGGGCTACCGCGTCAGCTTCGCGTCCTGACGCTCTATCGTTCGAACTCGCGCGACAGCAGGTCGCGCGCTTCGCGTCGCGACGGCGCGGCGGAGTCGATTGCCCGAAGCAGGCGTTCAGCAGCCGCGCGATCCGATGCAAGCAGCGCTTTTGCCATGCTCATCAGCGGCGCATAGGCCGGCTCGAACTCGGCGCTGGCGCGAATGGAATCGAGGAGACCGGGCGCGGCGGCTGCGATGAGCGCCGGCCCGCGCGGTTCGCCGGTCAGCGCCGCGCCGACCTGGATGAATTGGTTGCGGGCCCGCCAATAGGCGCCGAGTCGTTGCTCCCACATTCCGCGTTTCGAGTCTTCCAGCAAATCGGCCGCGTCGGTCTTTGTCTGGCTCAGGACCGTCAGCAGCAATTGCCATGGGGCCGCCGAGAGAGCGTGGACGTTGCTGCGCGCGTCGAACGTGACGAATGGGAAATCGTCGGTGTTGCGCGGTCCCGGACCGGCGAAGCTCGCGAGTGCTTTCGCGCCGGCGACATACTGGCCCAGAAGGTCGATCGGCTGATCGAAGCCGAGAGGTTGAATGATCGGGTGAAGCTTCCGGTCGGAGAACCGTGCGGCGACGAGTTCGGGGGCGATCGGGCTCGGGGCGCCTGATCCGATCAGAGCCAGCATCGGCGTGCGCACGCTGTAATGGTTCAGCCAGGCGGACCCTTGTGGAAAGACTGCGAGAAAGCTCCTGATGATCGCGCGCAGCGACGGCGCATCGAGCTGATAGAGCGGCAGCCACTGGCAGAACACGCCCTCGGCCGCCAGTCGCCGCTTGACGGCCGCGAAATGTTCGACCGTGTACAGCGCGCCGCTGCCATCGAGCGCCGGGTGGAACAGGTCGGCCACGATCACGTCGTAGCGTCCGTCATCGGCGATGATGAAGCGCCGGGCATCGGCAACGGAGATCGGCGGCCTTTCCTTCTCGGCCGCGGGGTTGTCGAACCAGGGCAGCAGCGCGACGACTTCGGAAGAGAGTTCGACCGCGCGCACGTCGAGATCCGGCATCTGCGCGGCGCCGAGCACGGTCGCGCCGGTGCCGACACCGAGGAAGAGGGCCTTGCGCGGCGCTGGATGCAAGAGCAACGGCAGCATGGCCTGGCGGAAATCGGATCGGACCGAACTGGTGCCGCCCATGCGAAAGTGGCCGTTCACCTCGAGATAGCGTGCTCCTGAGGCGTCGTCGACGACGCTCGCGGTCGCCATCGGTCCCTCGCGCACGGCCAGAAGCTTGCCGCCCGGCGGGACCCTGATGAGCAGCGGGGCGGGAAGCCACAACAGCGCGAGTGCAAGCAGAGCGGGCGCCGCCGCCCAGCGCAGCGCAGCGCGTCGGGGCTGCAGCAGCAGAAGATATCCGACGGCAACGAGGACCAATGCTCTCCAAGTGCCGAAAGCGGGAATCAGCAGCTGTGCCGCGACCAGCGGCGCAATGGCTGCGCCGAGGCTGTTGATGCCGACGGCCCAGCCGACCGATCCCCTGACGTTGCGGACATCCTGCATGAGCTGGCCGAACAAGGCGCCCATCGCCATCGCAGGCAACAGGAACAGCGCCAGCGCAATGCCGAGCTCGCCGACGACGCCGAGGCTCGCAGCGCTGTCAGCGAGGCCGCCCAGCAAGGGCGTCATGAGCGCCGTGCCGAGGCAGACGAGCGCGGTGCCGCTGATCAACGCGGTTCTGCCGCGCGCAACCGTGTGCCCCACGCGCTGCCATATCATGCCGCCCATCGCAGTGCCCAGCAGGTAGGCGGCCAACAGACAGGCGAAGCTATAGACCGTGTCCTGCATCATCTGCGCGGCCAGGCGCACGACCAGCACTTCGAACACGATGCCGAGCAGGCCGGTGACGAACAGGGTTCCTGTCAGGCGGAGGCCGGCGACAGCACGCCTGCGATCGTCGCGCGCGCGAGCGTCGACCTTTGGGGCTCGGTCGAGGCGAAGCGCTGCGAGCGCGCAGGCTGCGTTGACGGCTGCCAGGCAAAGCAGCGTCGCCGACAATCCGAGCGCGGGGATCAGCACGAAGGTGGACAGCAGCGTGCCGGCGACGGCGCCGGCGGTGTTCGCGCCATAGACGCCGGCGCTGACCGGCCGCGTGCCATGCGCCGCGGACATCATGCGTTCCAGCGCGGTCAGCGTGCCGCCCATCGCCACCGTCGCCGGCAACAGCATCAGCGTCGGCAGCAGGAAGCTCGCGCTCCACAACAAGATGGGGGAAGGCGCCGTGCCGAGAAGCGGCGCGAGGGCGCGCGCGCACGCGGGAAGCAGCCAGACCGCACATAGCCCCCACAGGCCGATGACCGTTTCGAGGACGGCATACACCCGGTGCGGATTGGCGGCGCGGCGGATCCGGCCATCGAGGATGAAGGCGCCCACCGCCAGCCCGGCAAAAAATCCTGCGATGGCGCCGAGCACGGCCATCATCTCCGTGCCCAGGGCGAGGGCGAGCTGGCGCGTCCAGACGATCTCATAGCCCAGCCCGGCGAGGCCGGATGCTGCAATCAGCAGCTTCAGCGTTCTCAGCCGAGCCATGCTCTGGCGGGCGACGAGATCGACGCCGGAAGACCGGGCGCCTTGCTTCTCCGCGACCAGATCATTGTCGCGCGGGTCTGCGTGGCGTGCCTCGGTCAAGATTTGGTACCTGCAATTCCCGTGATCGGTCTTCGGATGCAGCGCGCCGTGCGGGATACTGCTCCGGGCGCGGGATCAAGCTCGGCTGCATGGGCCGCCAAGGTCGAGATCGTTTCCTTGTGTTCGTGTTTCGTGACGGTGGTTTGACAGAAGCTGTGGGAGCACGCGGCTCGGCGCAGATGGTTGTATCGCATGAGACCCGTCAGGGAGCGATGACCAGACGCAGCCGCGATCTGCGGAACGTTGTGGTTGAATTCGGTAAACCATCGATCCTCTCCGATCCGGCATTGTTGTGCTGCGCACGAAAAACGGGTCGAAATCGGTGGAAACCAGTGTAAATGCGCGGTGATCGGGTGGCTCTGGTACACTTCTAATGGCTGATGTCTCGAATAAAACAGTGGAATCAACGTCTTGGCGCTTCTCCGTCGCGCCGATGATGGATTGGACCGACCGGCATTGCCGGGTGTTCCATCGGCTGCTGTCGCGCCGGGCGCTGCTCTATACCGAGATGGTCACGACCGGTGCCGTGATACATGGCGACCGCCAGCGGCTGCTCGGCTTCGATCGAAGCGAGCATCCGGTGGCGCTGCAGCTCGGCGGCTCCGATCCCGGCGATCTCGCGACGTCAGCCAAGATCGGCGAGGAGTTCGGCTACGATGAGATCAATCTCAATGTCGGCTGCCCGTCGGACCGGGTGAAGGACGGCCGCTTCGGGGCCTGTTTGATGGCCGAGCCTGCGCTCGTCGGCGCCTGCGTCGCCGCGATGAAGCACGCCGTTCGCATTCCCGTCACGGTGAAGTGCCGCATCGGCATCGACGATCAGGATCCGGAAATCGCACTCGATATGCTGGCGGACTCGGTCGTCGACAGCGGCGCAGACGCGCTGATCGTGCACGCGCGCAAGGCGTGGCTGGACGGCTTGTCGCCGAAGGAGAACCGTGACGTCCCGCCGCTCGACTACGACAGGGTGTACCGGCTGAAGGCGAGGCTGCCGCACGTGCCGGTCATCATCAATGGTGGCATCGGCAGCATCGAAGCTGCGCAAGGTCATCTCGCGCATGTCGATGGCGTGATGCTCGGGCGAGCGGCCTATCAGGAGCCATGGCGGCTGCTCGATGTCGATCCCGTCCTGTTCGGCGACGTCGCGCCGCATCGAACCATGAAGGGCGTATTGGCGGCGTTCGAGCCGTACATCGCGCGCCAGCTCGGGCAGGGCACGCGGCTGCACGCGATCACGCGGCATCTCGTCGGCGCCTATCACGCGGTGCCCGGCGCACGCGCGTTCCGCCGCCATCTCGCCGAGCGCGGCGTCAAGCCGGGCGCCGGCATCGAGGTGCTGCGCGAGGCGGTCGCGATGGTCGAGGAGCGCCCTGCGGTTGCTGCGCTGGCCTGAGTGGTTCAGGCCAGCGGCGGCAGTTCGACCACGGCCTGTCGCGCGACCGGATTGCAGGCTGCCACGAGGCTCAGCCCCTCAGCTGCGATCGGGAAAGCCGTGCAGCATCAGCCGGTCGGAGCGCACTTCCCAGCGCTCCAGCCGGTCGAGGAAGCTCATGCCGAGCAGGTTGGTCTTCATCTGGCCGTGCGGCACCACCAGCGCCGGAACCGAGCGTTCCACCAGTTTGCCGATCGCGAGCCGGTCCAAGGTCAATCGCGCCGCCTTGGTGTGGCCGCCAGCGGTCTCGACGTCGACGTCGTAGGCGAGCAGTTCGAGCGGCAGGCCTGCGGCCTTGGCGGTCTCGTAGGTCAGAACCACCGATGTGGCGCCGGTGTCGACCACCATCGGCGCGGTGACGCCGTTGATCTTGGCGCGCAACGCGAACTCGCCGCCTCTGGTGCGCTCGATCTCGACCGCGTTGGTCGGAGGACTCGCCTTGGCCCTCAGCGCGCGGCTGCGCAGAACCTCCGACACTGTGTCGCTCGCGAGCGCCGCCTGCTCGGGATCCTTGTAGACGATCACGGCGCCCGCGGTGAGCACCATGGTGACGAAAACGAGCACGACCTTGTTCATGCCGCGCCTCCCGTCGGCACGGAGGCGCTCAGCCGCGCCGACGCGCCAGCGCGGGCAGACCGGCGTCGTGCATGCGGGACGGCAGCCCGTCCATCAGCGCCAGCCGCTCGTCGGTCGACATGCGGCCCCAGCGGGCGATCTCCGGCAGCGTGCGTCCGCAGCCGAAGCAGAGCTTTGTCTTGGGGTCGATCATGCAGACGGCGATGCAGGGCGTATCCTGGCTCATGGCGCGAGTTTGAAAGGTTCTGACACTGTCGTGCAAGTGCAATCATCTCACAGTCCCGTTCCGGCATTCATGATCGGCTTGCGCACCCGGCGCTTCTCCTGAGCGGGGGCGATCGCATGCTCCGGCTGCAATGGCGGTGCCTCGTCCGACAGCGGAGCGAGCGCCGACATCACCCGCTCCGGCGGGAAGGTGACGATCACCTCGGTGCCGATGCGGACCTTCGATTTCAGCGTGAACGTGCCACCATGCATCTCGATCAGATTCTTGGCGATGGGCAAGCCTAATCCCGCGCCCTGTTCGGCCGACTTGATCGAGTTGGAGCCCTGGCCGAACGACGCGAGCACGATCGGAATCTCGTTCTCGGGGATGCCCGAGCCGGTGTCCTTGACGCTGAGATATTGTCCGCCCGAGGCCGTCCAGCCAGCCTTCAGCCAGATGTCGCCACCCTGCGGCGTGAACTTGATGGCGTTGGAGAGCAGGTTGAGCACGACCTGGCGGATCGCGCGCTCGTCGGCCCACAGCCGCGGCATCTTCTGCTCGAACACCTCGTGAATGGTGATGCCGCGGCTCGTTGCGCGCAGCTTCAGCAAATGGTGGCAGTCGGCGATCACGTGCACCAGCGCCACGGCTTCCTCGTTCAGCTCGTAGCGGCCGGCCTCGATGCGCGAGAGATCGAGGATCTCGTTGATGAGGTTGAGCAGGTGGACGCCCGAATTGTGGATGTCGGCCGAATATTCCTTGTAGACCGGCACCGCATGGACGCCGAAGATCTCGCTCTTCATCACCTCGGAAAAGCCGAGGATGGCGTTCAGCGGCGTCCGCAGCTCGTGGCTCATCTGCGCAAGGAAGCGCGACTTGGCGACGTTGGCGGCCTCCGCGCGGTAGCGTGCCTCGTCGGAGATCGCCTTGGCCTGCTCGAGTTCGCCGATCAAGGCGTCCTTCTCGGCGCGCGCTTCGAGCGTGGCCAGCGTCGTCGCATGCAGCTGATGGGCGAGCAGCACGAAGTAGCCTTCGGCGGCAACGGCGAACCCGGCGAGCAGGTAGTTGTCGAACGTGCCCGACAGCGCGAGGCTGAGGGTGATGGCGACCGTCATCGGTGCGGTGACGGCGACGGCGGCGACGGGCAGGTTGGCGGCGAGCATGCTCGAGACCGCGATCACCAGCAGCATCAGGAACATCATCAGCGTGCCCGACACCGCCGCGAGCGCCGGATGGATCAGGATCGCCATCCAGCAAACGCCGTAGAGCAAGTCGAGCAGCACGAAGCGCGTGCGCCAGCGCCGCGTAGCCGCCAGCGACGGCTGGTCGGCGAGGAAGTTCGAGCAGTTGCGCACGATCGCGGCATGAATGCAGAGCACGCCGAGCGTCCATGCGCCAGCCGCGATCGTATGCAGCCAGACGCTGAGCATCAGGCCGGTTGCGACCACCAGCAGCACGACGATGTAGGAGGCGGAGATGCGGGTCTGTGCGTATTGGCGCAGCAGCTCGCGATCGAAGGCCGGACGTGTTCCCGACGTCGACGTTAACCGGTCGCGCGCCTCGCGCACCCGCTGCTGCGCGGCCCGGCGCTGGCTTGCCGGTGCAAGCGCCGGCGGATCTGCCGGAAGCTCGACGACCTCAGGCTTTTCAGCGGGTTTACTCATCAAACAACACAAATCCTGCCCGCGAGGTACGGGCTGCTTTCTGCATTGTCTATAACTGGGCCCAAATCCTTAAGACGGATTATAGACAACGAAAAATTTGCGTTAACCGCGCGTTAAATTAACGATTGTGGCGAGGCTCAGCGGAGCTGCATTCGCAGGCGGCGCCAGCCGATCACCACGCCCGTGATGCTGAAGACGAGGCCGATCGCGCAGAGGCCGACGATGAGAACCGTGCGCAGCGCCGCATGGGCGAGCAGGGCCGGAAAGTCGAGCGTGTGCAGCGCCTGATAGAGCCACCGATAGGCGCGTCGGGACGGATCGAGCTTCTCGAGCACCGCGCCGGAGGCGGCGTCGACATGATACCAGGTGTCGCCGCAGATCACGCGATGGACCGGCGCGCCCGGCACATCGGAGACGAACGGATAGTCGTCGCCCGGCTCGACTTCGGTCGAGCGCGCGCAATCGCCGCGCAGGCGCGACACCGCGGCATTGACGTCGGCCGGCTGCAGGAAACGGCCGACGATGCGTGCTGATGCGCCGTCCAGCACCGAAATCTGCTGCTGGCTCGGCGCGCGCCGGATGCGCTGATAGAGGCGGCCGCCGAAGGCGAACCACTCGATCTCGCGGACCTCGCCATGCACCGCCGCGAGCGCCGCCGTCGCCAGGCCGGTCCAATCCGGTGCGCCGACGAGAATGGCTTGCTCGGACGGCGTCAGATGGCCGGTCGCAAATAGCCTGCCATGGTCCATCGACAGCCAGCCGCTGACAATCCAGGTCAGCACGAACTGCATGCAGATCAGGCCGGCCCAATGATGCCAAAGGTGCCAGCCGTGGTAGCGCGAGCACAGCCGCGCCTTCCGATATCTCAGCCGCATCGGGCCGAGCAGCGCGCCGCTCACGGCGGCGATGACCGCCGCGAGCGACAGCCACCACACGACGGCGTTCCAGGCCGCCCAGTCCTTGCGCAGGACGGTCGGATAGATCCAATGGACGACGCTGCCGACGTAGTTCCAGGCGCGTTCGGACCGTGTCGTGTCGAGCACGACCTCGCCGGTGATCGAGGACACGTAGAGTTCGGTGCCATTGGGATCGTTGAGCGCGATCCGGTGCAGCGGACGATGCACGTCGAAACGGTTCGGCACCGTCCATTGGTCGTAGTGCTCCAGTGAGGCGATGGTGGCGCCATCGGCCTCGAGCCCGCGCCGCCGGGCTGCCGTGCGCGCGATCGACAGCACGAGGTCGGGGGCGCTCACATCGGCCGCGGCCAGCGTGTCTGCACGAATGGCCGCGCTGCGGCCGGCGGCCGAGATGACATAGACCGGACCATCCACGCGCTGCATCAGCCGGATGCGGTCGGGATGATCGATGCCACCTGCGACGAGGGCCTCCGCGGGACCGTGCAGCGACAGGGCGGTGTCGAGCACGGGCAGCGCGGCGAAGCGCTCGCTCTCGGTCTGCGCCGGGAACGGCACGTAGTGCATCACGATCCCGGTCGCGAACCACAGCACGAACAGCGGACCCAGCGGGATGCTCAGCCAGCGGTGCGTGAGGATCAGCGCCCGGATCATGCGGCCATCAGAACTTGAACGAGGCTTCGACCTCGTAGGTGCGGGGCGCGCCGAGGAAGATCTGGTCGGGATAGAACGGATCGCTCCAGGCCGCATAACGTTTGTCGGCAACGTTGCGGACGCGGAAGGCGAGCCGCGTGCTGGTCGCGGTGGCGAACAGCGGCACCCTCGGCAGGTCGACGAACGCGAACAGATCGGCGGTGGTGTAGGCGAGCAGTTTCACCGTGTTGGCATCGGTGCTCCAGCGGTCGCCCACGTGGCGCACGGAGAACCCAAGCTCGACCGGCCACCAGCCGGGATTGAGGAAGCGGTAGGAGCCGCCGCCATTGACGATGACGGCGGGAATGTTGGGCGGCGTGTTGCCCGAGAACGAGCCGCCGCCGGCGAGATCATAATCGGCATAGCGGGCGCGGACATAGGCGACGTTGCCCCAGAGCCTGCTCTCGGGTGTCGGCCGCACGGCGGCTGCGACCTCGATGCCCTGAGATTTCACCTTGCCGGCCAGGTTGAGCTGCTGGCCGGCCTGGGCGCTGTAGACGTTGTTGCGTTCGATGTCGAAGGCGGAGAAGGTCCACTCCGCACGGCCGTTCCACGCGAGCTGCTTGACGCCGGTCTCATAGCTGCGGGAGTCCGAGAGCGTGAGGTTCTGGGTCGGACTCAGCAGGAAGATGCTGTCGGCGGAGATGTCGGTGGCGGTCGCATATTGGCTGTAGAAGGTGGTGCCCGGCAGCGCTTCCCAGGTGTAGCCGATGCGGCCGGTGACCGGCTGCCAGCTCTTGGAATAGGGGAAGCCGCTCTTCACGACGCCGTTCTTGTCGATCGAGTTGCGGTCGAGCGAGAACGGGTTGTAGCGCAGGCCGCCGACCAGCGCGAAATTGTTGGTGAGCTTCAGCCGGTCTTCGAGATTGAGTGCCACGCTGTCGATGGTGGCGGTCTGCAACTGCGTTCCGAGCGGGCCGTAGACGCCTCGGTCGAAGCCGGTCAGCGGAACGCTGTCACCCGGGAAGATCGCCGCGCCAGGCCGCGTGAAGTCGGTATGCGAGCTTTCCACCGCTGTCACGAGCCGGTTGGCCAGACCGAACAGGTTGGCGTTCCAGGTGAGGTCGGTGGTGTTGCCGACCATGTTGTGGTTGTGGTGGACGAAGAACCGCTCGCGATCGACGGTGTTGGTGGTCGCGTTGAACGCCGAGACCTCGTTGTTGTACCAGTCGCGGCTGGCGTTGTAGTTGTAGACTTGGCTCCGCAGCCTGATGTCGTTGCTCAGGTCCCATTCGAACCCGCTGCGGACCCACGATTCCTTGATCGTCTTGTGGCCGTCGACCACGTTGTAGTTGGTCGACAGCGTGCGGCCGTCGATCGTGACGGCGCCGAGATCGGTGCCGTTGTAGGCCGACACCTTGGTGCCTGAGACGATGCCGCTGGTCGCGTTGGCGCCGCTGAAGGTGACCGGCACCAGCGGCGTGCCCTCATAGGGCTTGGCCTTGTAGTCCTTGAACTCGGCGGCAAAGAAGGTCTTGAAGCTGTCGGACAGCCGGTAGTCGAGCTGGCCTGAGACATGGATATTCTTGAACTCGGTGTCGTCGATGAAGCCGACCTCCCTGGTCCGGCTGATGTCGAAGCGATAGTCCAGGCCCTTGACGGTCGTGCTGCCGCCCGAGCCGAAGCCGCTGCGGAACGTGCCGCGCTGGTCGAAGCCGACGAAGGCTTCGCTCTCGATCGGGCCGGTGTGCGGGGTCTTGGTCACGAAATTGACGGTGCCGCCGACCGCGCCCTGGCCCGAGATCAGCGAGGAGGGGCCCTTGAGAAACTCGACGCGGTCGAGGTTGAACGTCTCCATCGTCAGCGCGGTGAAGCCGGTCGGGCCGATGTTGATGCCGTTGTAGAGCACGTTGACCTGATTGCCCTGGAAGCCGCGCATCGCGAAGCCGACATCGTTCGGGGCATCACCCGCGCTGACGCCGGCGGCGCCTTTCACCGCGTCAACGGTCGTGTGGTAGCCCTGCTCACGCAGCGTCTCGGCGCCGACCACCTCGATCGAGACCGGCAGCTCGCGTACGGTGAGGCCGAGCCGGCTCCCGCTCGCGGGCGTCGCATTGCTGTTGAGCGGCGTGGTGGCCGCCGTGTTGGACGAAGGCCGCGTCGGCGCTGCTGCGGGCGTGGGCGCGGCCATGCGCCGGGACGCTGGAGGTGTGGTCCGACGGGCGGCTTGGGTCGAGGAGGGCGCGCGGCCGGCCGCCGGGCGCTGCCGCGGCGAATCGACCGTCACGTCCGGCAGCAGGGTGTCTGCGGCGGCCTGCCTCCCGTCCGGAGGGGAGGTCTGTTGGGCATAAGCCGCCGGCACCGCCGACCAGCCTGCCATCAGCAGCCCCGCAAGCGATATCGAACCCCAGACGTCGCGCACGCTCATTCCACCCCCCATCGCAGCAGCCGGCTTCCCGGCCATCTGCGCCCCCCGCCAACGTTCATGATCACCACGACGAGAGTTAGCCCAGCCCAACGGATATTTAATGTTATAACATTACATATCCATCTTTCTCTGAGTGGGTGTCTCGATCGGGCAACACATGCGAACGATTAGCGATTGCAAGGGGTATCAGCGAGTCGCAGATGGCGCAATGGCGCCCGTCCGCGGCGGACGTATCCCGCCGCGTGTCTGCGGCAATACATGGGGGAAGGCAGATGAGCCGGGGCCTGCCAAGGTCCCGGATCGGAAATCTGCCGCCGCAGCACACGCGCAGCGGCAGATCGATCAGTCGGAGAGCGGCGGGATCACTTCTCCAGCCGGGCCAGCAGGCTCGACGTGTCCCAGCGCTTGCCGCCGAGCTTCTCGACCTCGGAATAGAACTGGTCGACCAGCGCGGTCACCGGCAGATGGGCGCCGTTGCGGCGCGCTTCGCTGAGGCAGATCGACAGGTCCTTGCGCATCCATTCCACCGCAAAACCAAAGTCGTATTTGCCGTCGTTCATGGTCTTGTAGCGGTTCTCCATCTGCCAGGACTGGGCGGCGCCCTTGGAGATGGTCTCGATGACAGCGGGAACGTCGAGGCCGGACTTCTTCGCGAAATGGATACCCTCGGACAGGCCCTGCACGAGGCCGGCGATGCAGATCTGGTTGACCATCTTGGTCAGCTGGCCGCTGCCGGCCGGTCCCAGCAGCTTGCACATCCGGGCATAGGCCGCGATCACCGGCTCGGCGCCGGCATAGGCGTCGGCGGTGCCGCCGCACATCACCGTCAGCACGCCGTTCTCGGCGCCGGCCTGGCCGCCGGACACTGGCGCGTCGATGAATTTGAAGCCGGCCTTGGTGGCTGCGGCGTCGAGCTCACGTGCCACTTCAGCCGAGGCGGTGGTGTGGTCGACGAAGGTCGCGCCCTTCGCCATGCCGGCAAATGCGCCGTCCGGGCCGATCGTGACCGCGCGCAGGTCGTTGTCGTTGCCGACGCAGCACATCACGAAGTCCTGGCCTTCCGCGGCCTGCTTCGGCGTGGGGGCTGCCTTGCCGCCGAACTTGTCGGCCCATTCCTTCGCCTTGGCCGCGGTACGGTTGTAGACCGTGACCTCGTGACCGCCCTTCTTCACGAGATGTCCTGCCATGGGGAAACCCATGACGCCGAGACCGATGAAAGCGACTTTAGCCATATGAGCTACCTTGACCTTGGGGTTCTGCCGACAGCCTTGAGAGGGCCGGGCTGTTCTTGAAAGGAACACATCAGCATCCGGCGCGGGTCGCGGCGGTGCTGGACGCCGCACCATAACGGCTTGAGAGGCGGGGGCAACGGCTTCGTGACGGATGCGAAAGCGGCGCCGCGTGCTAAAGAGGCATCATCATGACGGCTTGCAAAGCCGTCATCGCGCAACGAAATCCAGTCAACCAACGAACCAGCTAGGGGAGTGTCTCGCATGGGCGTCAGCGTCGGCGTGCTCGATCATTTCAACATCCGGACCCGCAACCTCGCCGAGACGGTCCGCTTCTATGAAGACGTGCTCGGGCTGGAGAACGGTGCCCGGCCGAACTTCGCCTTTCCTGGCGCCTGGATGTACAGCGAGGGCCGCCCGGTGGTGCACCTCGTCGACATCTCGCCGACCTCAGAGGCACAGAAGCCGGACTCCGGCGTCGTCCACCACGTCGCCTTCGTCAGCCGCGGCTTCGCCGGCATGAAGGCGCGGCTCGCCGCCAAGGGCATGCCGTTCGAGGCGCGGCAGGTGCCGGGCGGGGAGCTGTGGCAGATCTTCGTGCGCGACCCCAACGGCGTGATGATCGAGCTCAATTACGAGGCAGCGAAGGAGCGGGCCGAGGATGCGCCGGTCGAGACCGCCTCCGACATCGGAACCATGGTGGCGTTTTGAGCCGGTCGGCCTTATGAAGCAGCGCAACGCAGGGCCGGAGCGGTACCGTCGCAGACGACGGAAGATCACGTCCGGCCAACGGGATAGGGCGCGACGATGTGGCGCGTTCTGAACTTCTTCAGGAGACGCGCCGTGAGCGTGACGCAGCAGCAGGTTATCGAGGCACTCAAGCGGGTCCGCTCGCCACGTGGCGTGGCGCTGCCGGACGCCGGCGTGCTGTCGCCGATCACGGCCAATGACGGCAAGGTGTTCTTCTCGATCAATGTCGAGGCCAGCGAGGCCCGCGCCTGGGAAGACACCCGCGCGAAAGCCGAAGCCGCCGTGCGCGCCATACCCGGCGTGACCATGGCGATGATCGCGCTGACCGCGGAGCGCAAGGCGGGCGCTGCCGCCCCGCCGCCGCGACAGGGCGGCGTGCAGCCGGTCGCGGCGCATCGTCCGCATCAGCACCAGCATCCGGCGGACTCGCCGATGTCCCGGCAGGCCGCGATCCCGGGTATCGCGGCCGTCATCGCGGTGGCCTCGGGCAAGGGCGGTGTCGGCAAGTCGACCACCGCGATCAATCTCGCGCTGGGCTTGCGCGATCTCGGCCTCAAGGTCGGGCTGCTCGACGCCGACATCTACGGCCCGTCGGTGCCGCGGCTGACCGGGCTGCAGGAAAAGCCCAAGCTCACCGACGACAAGAAGATGATTCCGCTGTCGCGGTTCGGCCTGTCGATCATGTCCATCGGCTTTCTCGTCGACGAGGACAGCCCGATGATCTGGCGCGGCCCGATGGTGATGTCGGCGATCAACCAGATGCTGCGCGACGTCGCGTGGGGCACGCTCGACGTGCTCGTCGTCGACATGCCGCCGGGCACCGGCGACGCCCAGCTGACCCTGGCGCAGAACGTGCCGCTGAAGGGCGCCGTGATCGTGTCGACGCCGCAGGACCTGTCGCTAATCGACGCCCGCCGCGGGCTTGCGATGTTCCGCAAGGTCAACGTGCCCGTGCTCGGCATCATCGAGAACATGAGCTACTTCCAGTGCCCGCAATGCGGCACCCGCTCCGACATCTTCGGCCATGGCGGCGCGCGCCACGAGGCCGAGCGGCTCGGCGTGCCGTTCCTTGGTGAAATCCCGCTGCACATGGACATCCGCTCGACGTCGGACGCCGGCAACCCGGTGGTCGAGAGCGAGCCGAAGGGTCCGCATGCCGCGATCTACCGGGCCATCGCCGCGTCGGTGCGGGATCAGCTCAAGGACGCGATCGCCGCTGCTTGATGCACTGCAGCGAAGCGTGTGCGACTATTGGACCGTTTGTCATTCCAACGTCGCGTTTTCGCTTAACCGGTTCCGTGCTAAAGCCCGGCCCGGATCGCCTTCGACCGTGTGCGGCCAATCGCATCGGCGGATAAATGCTTTTTCAACGGGAAAACGCCCCCAACAAGGAGATGCCTTAATATGAAGCGTCGTGATTTTCTGAAGGTCTCGGCCGCCGGTGCCGCCGCGTCGGCAGCGGTGGCCTCGCCTGCGATCGCGCAGTCGATGCCCGAGATCAAATGGCGGTTGACCTCCAGCTTCCCGAAGTCGCTCGACACGATCTATGGCGGCGCCGAATATATGGCGAAGCAGGTTGCCGAGATGACCGACAACAAGTTCCAGATCCAGGTCTTCCAGGCTGGTGAGCTGGTGCCGGGCCTGCAGGCGCTCGACGCGACCTCCAAGAACACCGTCGAGATGTGCCATACGGTGTCGTATTATTACGTCGGCAAGGACCCGACCTTCGCGATCTTCGCCTCGGTGCCGTTCGGCCTGAACGCCCGGCAGCAGAACTCCTGGCTATATCAGGGCGGCGGCAACGAGCTCGCCAACGAGTTCTTCAAGAAGGCCGCCAACGTCATTGGCTTCCCCTGCGGCAACACCGGCACCCAGATGGGCGGCTGGTTCCGCAAGGAGATCAAGACCGTCGCCGACCTTTCGGGCTTGAAGTTCCGCATCGGTGGCATCGCCGGCCAGGTGCTGCAGAAGCTCGGCGTCGTGCCGCAGCAGCTCGCGGGCGGCGACATCTACCCGTCGCTCGAGAAGGGCACCATCGACGCCGCCGAGTGGGTCGGTCCGTATGACGACGAGAAGCTCGGCTTCCAGAAGGTGGCGAAGTACTACTACTACCCGGGCTTCTGGGAGGGCGGTCCGACCGTCCACGCCTTCGCCAATCTCGACAAGTGGAACGAGCTGCCGAAGCACTATCAGTCGATCCTCGCCAACGCGACGGTCAATGCCAACACCTGGATGGCCGCGCGCTACGACCAGGTGAACCCGGCGGCGCTGAAGCGCCTGGTCGCCGGCGGCACGCAGCTGCGGCCGTTCACCAACGAGGTGCTCGAGGCCTGCCTCAAGGCGACCAACGAGTTGTGGGGCGAGATCTCGGCCAAGAACGCCGACTTCAAGAAGGTCATCGACGCGATGCAGGCCTACCGCTCGGATGAATATCTGTGGTGGCAGGTTGCCGAGTATACCTACGACAGCTTCATGATCCGCTCGCGTACCCGCGGCTGATCGCAAACTTCAGATCGGCGGATCGACGTCAGCCCGGCCTCGCGAGAGGCCGGGCTTTTGCGTTGCGACAACGTTTCGCAATGGCACTCCGACGCACTTTGATCCACACTGGAACTGAAGCCTCACAAAGAAGGCTGCTCAGGAAACGAACACAATGACCCCCAGGGAGGGAAGAACTATGAAGCGGAGAGACTTCATCAAGGTGACCGGGCTTGGCGCCGCTGGCGCGGCCGCGATCGCAGCGCCGGCCATCGCACAATCGATGCCGGAGCTGAAATGGCGCATGCCGACGAGCTGGCCGAAATCGCTCGACACCTTGTATGGCGGCGCCGAGATCATGGCCAAGGTGGTCGGTGAGGCCACCGACAACAAATTCCAGATCCAGCCCTTCGCCGCCGGCGAAATCGTGCCCGGCCTGCAGGTCCTCGACGCCGTGCAGAACGGCACCGTCGAAATCGGCCACACTGCGTCGTACTACTATTTCGGCAAGGACCCGACGTTCACCTTCGGCTCGTCGGTCCCGTTCGGGCCGAACATGCGCATCAACCAGGCCTGGTACATGCTCGGCGGAGGACGTGAGATCCTCAACGAGTTCTACGCGAAGTACAATGTCGTCTCGCTGCTTGCCGGCAACACCGGTTGCCAGATGGGCGGCTGGTTCCGCAAGGAGCTCACCGGCGTCAACGATCTCAAGGGGCTGAAATTCCGCGTCGGGGGCTTTGCCGGCCGCGTGCTGCAGAAGCTCGGCGCGGTGCCGCAGCAGATCGCCGGCGGCGACATCTATCCGGCGTTGGAGAAGGGCACGATCGATGCGGCCGAGTGGGTCGGACCCTACGACGACGAGAAGCTCGGCTTCGTCAAGGTCGCGCCCCACTACTACTATCCGGGCTGGTGGGAGGGCGGACCGATACTGCTTTCCTTCGTCAACCAGGATCGTTGGAATGCGCTGCCCAAGAACTATCAGAAGATCCTCGAGCATGCCGGCCATTATGCCAACAACTGGATGATGGCGAAGTACGACCAGAGCAATCCGGCGGCGCTGCGCCGGCTGCTCGCCGCCGGTGCCAAGCTGCATGCGTTCTCGCCGGAGATCATGCAGGCCTGCCTGAAGGCTGCCCGCGAGCTGCACAACGAGGTCGCGGCCACCAACCCCGACTTCAAGAAGACCTATGAGTCGCTGTCGGCCTTCGCCGGCAATGGCTACTCCTGGTTCCAGGTCGCCGAGATCGGCTACGACGCCTTCATGGCGCGCAATCCGCTGAGCTGAGACCGGCGCCGTATCGCGTCAGGAGCCAGCGACAAAACAAAACCCCGGCGCGTTGCGCCGGGGTTTTTCGTGGGCGGAGCGATCGCGCGTCGCGGCCATCACTGCTTCGGCGGTCCGACATCGATCTGAGGCGGGCCGAAATCGAGCGGCGGCGCGTCGATCTGCGGGATCTCGATCTTGATCGAGTTCGGATCAACGGTGGAGAGCGAGCCCTTGTAGTGCATGACCATCGAGGGGAACAGGATCACCAGCATCACCATGATCAACTGGATCACCACGAACGGCACCGCGCCCCAGTAGATCTGTCCCGTGGTCACCGGCTCCATCCTCTTGCCGGTGACACGGTCGAGATAGGACTCCTTCGGTGCCACTGATCGCAAATAGAACAAGGCAAAGCCGAACGGCGGATGCATGAACGAGGTCTGCATGTTGACGCCGAGGATGACGCCGAACCAGATCAGGTCGATGCCGAGCTTTTCGGCCGCGGGTCCGAGCAGCGGGATGATGATGAAGGCGAGCTCGAAGAAGTCGAGGAAGAACGCCAGCACGAACACGAAGGCGTTGACGAAGATCAGGAAGCCGACCTGACCGCCGGGCAGCGAAGTCAGCAGGTGCTCGACCCAGACATGGCCGTTGACGCCGTAGAAGGTCAGCGAGAACACGCGCGCGCCGACCAGGATGAAGACCACGAAGGCCGACAGCTTGGCGGTGGACTCCACGGCCTGCCGGACCAGGTCGAAGCTCAGTCGCCGCTTGATCGCACCAAGGATGATCGCGCCGGCGGCGCCCATCGCGCCGCCTTCCGTCGGCGTCGCGAGCCCGATGAAGATCGTACCGAGCACCAGGAAGATCAGGAACAGCGGCGGCACCATCACGAAGGTGGTCTGCTGCGCCATGCGGGACAGGAAGCGGTATCCGGTGGTGCGCTCCAGCACCCAGTTCACGACGGCGACGGCGAAGGCGAACACGATGCCGTAGAACATGCTCAGCACGACGAAGTCGGCGCCGTGATATTCCGAGCCGCGCATCATGAACCAGCCGAACACACAGCTCGCCAGAAACAGCACGCCCAGCGATTTCAGGCCGCGGTCGCCTGAGTCCTCCCGAAAGCCGATCGCATCGGCCGGCAGGCCGGGGGCCGATTTCGGGAAGATCATGCTGGTGAGGAAGGCATAGGCTGCATAGATCGCCGACAGCACGAGGCCAGGGATGAAGGCGCCTTCGTACATGTCGCCGACGGACTTGCCGAGCTGGTCGGCCATGACGATCAGGACCAGCGACGGCGGGATGATCTGCGCAAGCGTGCCGGAGGCGGCGATGATGCCCGAGGCAAGCCGGCGGTCGTAGCCGTAGCGCAGCATGATCGGCAGAGAGATCAGGCCCATCGAGATCACCGAGGCGGCGACCACGCCGGTGGTGGCCGCGAGCAGCGCGCCGACGAACACGACCGCATAAGCGAGGCCGCCGCGGATGGTGCCGAACAGCTGTCCGATGGTGTCGAGCAGATCCTCGGCCATGCCGGATCGTTCCAGCACCAGGCCCATGAAGGTGAAGAACGGAATCGCCAGCAGCGTGTCGTTGTTCATCACGCCGTAGACGCGTTCCGGTAGCGCCTGCAGGAAGTCCGGCCGGAATTCGCCGAGCCCGATGCCGACGAGGGCGTAGAACAGGCCGACGGCGCCGAGCGAGAACGCTGCCGGATAGCCGAGCAGCAGCATCACGACCAGCGACCCGAACATGATCGGCGCCATATTGGCGATCAGAAACGCTTCCATTGGATGATCCCCCAGCCCGCCGCTTACTTCTTCTCGATCGCTTCGACGAGGTGCTCGACCTCGGCCTCGATGCCGTGGGGCTTCGAAGCGTGGGGATCCGGGATCAGCCCGCGCATGACCGCGATGCGCTTGATCAGCTCGGACACGCCCTGCGCCAGCAGGAAGGCGAAGCCGAGCATGATGAGGGACTTCGCCGGCCATTGCGGCAGGCCGCCAGCGTTGCTCGATTGCTCGTTGATCTCGATGGAGCGCAGAAAGAAGGGCACGCTGGTGATGATCATCACGATGCAGAGCGGGATGAGGAAGAGCACGTGACCGACGACGTCGATGGTGTCACGCAGCCATTTGGGCATCATGGCGTTGACGATGTCGATGCGGATGTGCTCGTTGTCGAGCAGGGTCCAGGGGGAGCACAGCAGGAAGACGGCTGAGAACAGCACCCATTGCAGCTCAAGCCAGGAATTCGACGAGGTGTCGAGCGTCTTGCGGACGATGGCGTTGATCGTCGAGATGATGACAGCGAGCAGGATCAGCCACGCCAGCCGCTTGCCGGTCCAGGTCGTGAACGCATCGATCCCACGGCTCAATTTCAGCAACGCTTGCAACGCAATCCTCCCCCAAATGTCTTGCGACGTCCCATGGCCCGTTCTGGCTGCGCAGCACATGGCGCAACGGCCTATCCGGCCCGGCAGGCTCAAAAACGGGGGCACCATTTCAGCGCCTCGTGTTGCCGTCAATCGGAAAAATGGGCAAAAATGAGCGTTGCCGCAACATGTTGCAGGAGTGGCGACGCCGCGCCACAGCTGTCGCGGGTCGCCGGGGCCTGGCGATCGCCGGCCGGCGAATGAAGGTCAACGGGCCGAGCGTGAGGGCGGGGGACTCTCGGGTGCGGCCGACGGACCACGTCCGGTGCGCAGCGGTCTTACAGCACCACCACGCCGGAATGCTTGGCCTTGTTTTCGGGTTCGACGTGGATGGTGATCCAGCTGTGCTCGTCGTCCTCGCGCAAGGCTGCCTCGATCCGGTCGCAGATTTCGTGCGCCTGGTTGACCGACATCTCGCCAGGCACCACGAGGTGGAACTCGATGAAGGTCAGCTTGCCGGCATGGCGGGTCCGGACATCATGCGCCTCCAGCGCGCCGCCGGCATGCTGACTGATGATCAGGCGAATGCGCGCCAGCGTGGCGTCCGGGACCGCTTCATCCATCAGCCCGCTGGTGGATTCCTTCAGCACCTGCCATCCCGACCACAGGATGTTCACGGCGACCAGCACGGCCAGTGCCGGATCGAGGATCGGCAGCTGCAACATCACCGCGAGGCCGAGGCCGACCACGACGCCGCCCGAGGACACGACGTCCGTCAGCAGGTGCCGGCCGTCTGCCACCAGCGCCGGCGACCGCAACCGCTTGCCCCGCGTGATCAACAGCCAGCACCAGACCGCATTGATCGCGCTCGCCAGCGCATTCACCGCGAGCCCCTCGACGGGTGCGGAAAACGCCCGCGGATCGAAGAAATTCCCGTAGGCCTCGTGGATGATGAGCAGCGCCGCCACGACGATCATGACGCCCTCGATCACCGCGCTGAAATACTCGACCTTGTGGTGACCGAACGGATGGTTGGCATCCGCGGGCTTGGCGGCGATGCGCACCGCGACGAGCGCGACCACGGCGGTGACGACGTTGACGATGCTCTCGACGGCATCGGAGTAGAGCGCGACCGAGCCGGTGATCCAATAGGCGAGATACTTCAGGCCGAGCACGATCGTTCCGACCACGAGGCTGCCGATGGCGAGCTTGAGCGATTGCGAGGCCATGATGTCCTGATCCGATCCCGCGCTGGGGTACCCAACGCTGCGGCGGAACGCAACCAGGGTGGACGCGGTTCGGTGTCGGGAAGGGACTGATAACCCCGGTTTTCTGTGGCCGCCACGACTGCGTCTATCGGCGGCGTGGCCCCGATCGAAAACTGATCTGTGGACAACAGAAAGTCGCGCCCACGGACATGGGCGCGACCGTGTCGCGGCAAGCGCCGATCGCAATGACGCCGCCGACTACTTCTCTTTGATGACCGTGGTGGTGCTGGTCGAGCTGCCGACCGTGCCTTCGTCCTCACAGACCTTGGTCTGGCGGATGCGGTCCTCGGCTTCCACGCGGCTGGTGAACGCCATCGGTCCGATTTGCGTGACGACCTCGCGGTCGGCGGGGCGCGTGGTGGTGATGGTGCAGCGATGGCTCGGTCCCTGCACGATGTAGTATTCGTCAGCGAGCACTGGCGCGACCGATCCGATGATCACTGCGCCGGCAAGAAGAAGGGTTGCTTTCATCGTCGCCTCTCTTTTCAAGAACAGCCAAAAGGGGAGCGGGATTGATGAGGAGTTTTCTGCCTCGTCGTTCGATGCTCCGTGTTTGCAACTCGGCCGGATGGTCGCAGTTCCGGCGGTTCAAGCGGAGCCTGTATTGACGCGGTGCGGTGTCGGCGGCGATGGACGCGAGATCTCGTCAGGGCGCAGCGACACGCGCGCGGTGGCGCGCTTGCCACTGCCCCAAGCGGTCGCGCCGCGGTTGGCAGGCGAACCGTCGATCATGACCTCGTCTCCGCCTGGTGGCGTCGGCGGTTCAGAGCAGCCTGACGGTCACCTTCGCCTTGCCGGCGTTGTTCGGATAGAATGCATCGTACACCCAGGGCAGCCCGATCACCGCGTCATTGACATAGAGGAACAGCTCACCGCCGCGCTCGGCCTTGAAGCGCGCTTTGTAGGCTTGAGGTGTCGTGTTGGGGGCGGGAACGGGGTCGAGGAAATATTCGTCGACGCCGGTCTCGCCGACCCTGGCGATCAGCCGATACCAGGGACGGAAGAGAACGCGGCGCAGCAGGATGCCTGCGCGGAACGTCCAGCGGGCGTAGCCCCGGACCGTCGAGGTGCGATAGCCGGCGGGGGTGACCGGACGCCCGGCATCCTCCCACGGGTCGGTCATGGTGACGACGATCTCGTAGGAGAAGCCGGGACGGACGCTCAACCCGGTGGGAGCGCAAACCGCATCGGTCGAGAAATCCCTGGCATCCTGCGGAATGCCCTTGTCGACCGCGACGAGCTCGCGGGCAGGGGTGCCATGGCAAAAGGCGCCCATCGAATCCGCGGCGTTGAACAGGAAATGGCTGATCAGCGTGGCTGCGAGCCAGACGGTGCCGATAGCGAGCAAGAACGGGCCGACATGCCGCTTGCCGTTCCTGATGGCAAACTGATAGGCGCGATTGGTCCGGAGCGCGTAGATGGCCCGATGCAGCGGGCCGGACGGCATCGGGGGCGATGCCCGTTCGCGCCAGATCACGCGCATCCGGTCGCCGATGCGGTCGCTGAGGAATGTCCCGAGCGCGGTCAGCATGACAAGGATGATGATCCCGCCGGCGAACCATTCGGGGTTGGCGGCGTACCAGTCCGTCCACCAGTGCAGCGATGTCGGCAGGAACGATTCGATCAGCCTGACTGCTTCGGAGACCATCCTGATGCGCGAGTCGTATTCGTGCGTGCGATCGAGGTCGTGGAACAGCCAGAAGGCCGCGAGGTGCAGCGAGGCCGCCAGGGTTGCGAAATAGGCGAGGCGCCTGAACCACACCAGATTCCACAGCTTCTCCTGGGCCGCGAACCGGGCGGCCGCGCCGGCCGGCGTTTCGAACGTGGTCGGCCCGAGCGGCGTCAGCGTGCCGTCGTAGTGGACGATCATGTAGTTGTCGGGCAGCCCGATGGGCGCATAGGCATTGCAGCCGCTGTCGATGCGGTCGAAGACGCTTTCGTGAATCTTCGGCATCGACACCTGGACGCCCGCCGCCGGGTCGTTGCAGAGCTCCGACACCTTGCGCGGGCCGTATCGATAATAGGACCCGAGCCCGGAGCGCGAGTTGTAGAGGCGTCCGTCCTTGTCCTGCGATGTGACGATCGACTTGATCGCATCCGGATCGGCCTCGGGCTCGGTCTTGAAGATCAAGCCCCGTTTGACGGCCTCGCCGACGAGCCAGGTCAGGGGGACGTAGGAGACGGAATCGTCCGGATAGCCGCCGCCGACATTGGCGTGCATGCCGACGAACCAGACCTGCACCAGCCTCTCGTCATCGATCGTCCTGGCATCCTGCGGCTTGGTCTCGCCCGCCTCGGTCCAGAGCACCGGGTGGAAGGTCGTCCTCTCGTCGTCGAGCGCGAGCGCGTGGCGCGCGTATGTCACCCGCGGACTGAGCACGCGATTGGGAAGCTCGAGCGGCCACACCCAGTTGGAGATGCCCCGCGTCATCTCGTCGATCGGTAGCCCATAGGCTGCGACGGTGTCCCACAGCCCGATGAACTCGATCGCCGGGAGGCTTTTTCGCTCGATGAGGTCGAGAGATTTACGGCCCATGATGCGGTCGATCACCGGCACCAGCACATGATCGCGAATCCAGCGGAGCGGCACTTCGATCCGCCAGATCGAATGGTACCCCTTGGCGCGATAGGCGCGATAGGCCTTCACGGCGCCGTCGTGCAGCTCAGCCTCGGTGTCGGCAACGATCAGCCCCTGATCGAGCATCAGCGCGGCGAGCACCCGCACGGTGAACGCGCCGCGGCTGAAGCCGAACAGATAGATCTTCGAGCCGTTCGCGTGGTCGTAGTTGCGGCAGACGAACTTATAGGCATCCAGGATGTTGCGCTTGAGGCCGAAGCCGAACGCGCCGCCGAGCAGGGCGAGCGGAACGAACGACGATGTGCCGACGCCGTCGTCATACTTGGCCGCCTGGGCGTTGCCCTGCAGGTCGAGCGCCTGGAACATGCGCCAGACGTTGGTTCGCCACACGCTCGAGGCGGCGTTGCCGGTCCCGTCGGACAGGATGATGATCTTGGGACTCGCCATGCAAAGGACCCCGCTCGACATTGAGAGCCGAGGAGCGGAAGGGTAAACTGAAGGAGAGAGAAATCAACCTGAGATGGTGTGAGGCTTTCGGCGGCGTGGCCGGAGGATGCGGAGGGCGCCGCTGCAGCGACGCGGCGACCCGAGGACGAGAAATGCACGGCCCTGCTACCGAAATGCCGCCGTCACCGAAATGCGGTTGCCGTGGCCGTTCGTCGCCCTTCAGGCCGAGTTGATGCGCTCGACGAGATGCGCGCGCGAGGGCGCCGGGTCGAAGCGATCGCCGAAATATTGGGTCTCGTGCGCTACTCCGCCGTCCCGGAATTCCATGACGCTCACCACGTAAGACGGCACGCCATCATAGGTCAGGACCAGTTCGGTCACCCACAGATCGCCGCTCCCGATGATTCGGCGCACTGCGAAGCGCTTCCTGCTGGGCTGCACGAAGCGGCTCTCCTGAATGTTGCGCCGGCCGTGGATGCGTTCGCCCGATTGCGGATAATCCAGCACGGCATCGTCGCGATAGATGTCGTGCTCGGCTTCGAAATCATTCACGTCCGATGCATCCCAATGGTGCTGCAAGGCAGCGCGCTTCGCTCTGATCCATGGCAATCTCCCATTCAGGGGCGCGCCCTCATTGCATAGCGTGCCCCTGGCCACTGCGGTCTACAAGCCGGAGAATGGAGCATCCCTCGTCGCCGCCGACGCATCATAGGACGATGTCCGACGCGTCACTACGCTGATCCAAACGGGCGTGGAGAATATCAGCGCTGGTAGTACAGCCGGTGGAGAAAGTTCTCAGGACAGAGAACTCCGCGCGCGACGAGGCGCAATCACGCCGGCCGCGTCGCGATCCAGATCACGTGACGGGCGCCGCCGCCGCGGCCGGTGGCGCGGATGTTGATCTCCTCGGCGGCGAAGCCGGCCTTGCGCAGGCGCGGGGCAAAGCGATCGTCGGGGTGGGACGACCACACCGCCAGCACGCCGCCGGGGCGCAGGGCGGTGAAGGCGGTGCGCAAACCCGAGTGGTCATACAGCGCGTCGTTGGATTGCCGCGTCAGCCCCTGCGGGCCGTTGTCGACGTCGAGCAGGATCGCATCATAGGTGCCGCGCGCCGCGGCGATCAGCTTCACGACGTCGCCCTCGCGGATGTCGACGCGCGGATCGGCAAGGCTGGCGCCGGACAATTCGGCCATCGGCCCGCGCGCCCAGGCGATCACCGCCGGCACCAGCTCGGCGACGGTGACGCGGGCCTGCGGACCAAGCACCTTCAGCGCCGCCCGCAACGTGAAGCCCATGCCGAGGCCGCCGATCAGCAGCCGCGGAGCCGGCTCGGCCTTGATGCGGGCGCAGCTCAGGGTCGCCAGCGCCTCCTCGGATCCGTGCAGCCGGCTGTTCATCAGCTCGTTCGAACCGAGCTTGATCGAGAACTCCTTGCCGCGCTGCATCAGCCGCAGCGGCTCGCCGCCGCCGGGCACGTCTGCGGTGTCGATCAGCTTCCAGGGAATCACGGGCGTCTCGCGTCAGTTCGGTTGCGGCATTCCAGGCGACAGAGTCGCCACGCTGGAGCCTGCTTACCATGTTGCCCGCATCCCATGCCAAGGGGCAGTCGCCACTCTCGCGACGACCTGCATCGCGTCGTTGCGCGTCATTGCGGTGGGGACACCAGCATCCAGGCGCCCGCGGCACTGCAAGCAATGCCGGCCGCGCGCGCGATCCATCGTCCGACCGGAGTCAGTTTCTCAAACAGCACGAGCAGGGTCAGAATGGCAATCCACGTCACGCTCATCACCCCACCGACGAACAGCAGCGCCATCAGAGCCCAGCAGCAGCCCACGCAATAGCCGCCGTGTCGAAGCCCCAGCAGCACGCAGCCCTGCAGGTCGCCGCGAAAGCCGCCGTGACGCATCAGGAACAGAAGCGGCGACTGGCATTGGGCAAGGCAGGCGCTCTTCAGCGGCGTCCACTGATAGACGCCTGCCGCGATCAGCACGATGGCGCCGAGCAGATGGTTGTCGATCGCCATCCGCGAATCCAGCTGCGCAGTCCGCTCCACACCCCATTGCAGGCCGGTCGCCACGAGCGAAAAGCCGCTCCAGGCGAGCAGATAGCCGGCCGCAAACCAGCCGGTCGCCGCGAACGGCTGGCCCTGCGCGCGGCCGTGCCGACCCACACGGGCGTACATCAGGACCATGGGCGCGGCCGAAGGCGCCATCATCCCGACCATCATCACAGCCCACATCAGGAACACATAGGCGAACTCGATCGCGCGCCACGGCTCGCTGGCCGGCAACATGATTCCGATGCCGGCCGGGATCATGCGGAAGCCGGTCATGTCCATGCCGCCCATGTCCATGTCGTTGGCAAGCCAGAGAACATAGGCCCACGACAGGGCGACCATGATCGTGATCGCGCCGCCGACGATCCAGCGATCGCGCCGCAGCACGGCTTCCAGGGCGCTGCCGGTCATCTGCAAGGCGGGTTGCCGGCCTTGCGCCACGTCGAATTAGGCCTGGTTGGACCAACTGATCGACGCGTACAGGCCGTTCTTGCCGGAATTGTCCCAACGCATGCCGTGATCGTTGTAGGTGTTGCCCGCCGCGCCGACGGCGAGCGCCATCCTGTCCGGGCTGACGGGATGGCCGATGTTCACCCACATCTCTCCGCTCGGGTGCATGGTCGGCAGCGGATCGACGGACATGTGCAGAATGTCGGCGATGTCGGCGGACCGCGTCTTGCCGTCGATCCGGAAGGTGATGGCGACTTTGCGCACGCCGAGATTGGTGCTGATCAGCGGCGTGAACGCAGCCATCGGGCCGCCGGCAGCTCCGGTGAAGATCGCGGCCATCGCCTCCGTCTGCGGATCGTCGGCGCGCTGATCGACATAGGCGGCGATCGACCAGTCTCCATCCGCCATCACGCCGGGCGCATGCAGCATCACCGCCGCGTTGAGGCCATCGAGCGCGACATCGCCATAGCGGCCGGTTTCGATGTGGAACAGCAATGGTACGTTGCAGAACCCCTCGGTCGGTTGCGCGGTCAGGGGAGGGGCGGCCGACATGAGGCACGGACACAGCAGGCTGCAGCTGCAATTCTCGAAATAGTCACCGGACAGGTGCCATGCGACTGGGTCTGCCATCGCTGTCTCCCGCTAGGCCGAACCGACAAATTGCTTTCGAATGCGCGATCTGCAGCTGAAAGCTACGCCGCATGGGGACGTGCCGCAAGCCGATAAATGATCAGTCTCCGCGTCGTGACTGCGCCTCGGGCCGATCCGCTCATACGGTATGCGTGATCGTCGGCTGAATGGCCGGCCAACAGGCCGGCTCCGATTGCGATTGATCGCAGGGCCCGATGGTTATGGACTCCGACTACCCGCCCGTCACGCTCATGTGCCGGCTGACGCTCGGACGGTTGTGGCGGCGGTCGATGATGAAGTCGTGGCCCTTCGGCTTGAGGCCGATGGCGCGGTCGATCGCGGCGCTGAGCTCCTCGTCGCTCGCAGAGGCACGCAGCGGCTTGCGCAGGTCGGAGGCGTCCTCGTGGCCGAGGCAGGTGTGCAGGGTGCCGGTGCAGGTGACGCGGACGCGATTGCAGCTCTCGCAGAAATTATGCGTCATCGGCGTGATGAAGCCGATCGTGCCGCCGGTCTCGGCGACGCGGACGTAGCGGGCCGGGCCGCCGGTGGTCTCGTCGAGGTCGGTCATGGTGTAGGTCTGCGCCAGACGCGCGCGCAGCAGCGACAACGGCAGATACTGGTCGATGCGGCCCTCGCCGATCTCGCCCATCGGCATCACCTCGATCAAGGTCAACGCCATGCCCTTGCCGTGCGCCCAGTCGATCAGCGAGGGGATCTCGTCCTCGTTCATGTTCTTCAGCGCGACGGCGTTGATCTTCACGGCGAGACCTGCGGCGCGCGCCGCCTCGATGCCGGCCAGCACGCGCTCGAGATCGCCCCAGCGGGTGATGGCGCGGAACTTGTCCGGGTCGAGCGTGTCGAGCGAGACGTTGATGCGACGGACGCCGCAATCGGCGAGCTCGGCGGCATATTTGGCGAGCTGCGTCGCGTTGGTCGTCATCGTCAGCTCGTTGAGCGCGCCGCTCTTCAGATGTCGCGACAGCGAGCGGACCAGGCCCATCACGTTGCGCCGGACCAGCGGCTCCCCGCCGGTGAGCCTGAGCTTCTTGACGCCCTTGTGGATGAACGCCGAGCACAGCCGGTCGAGCTCTTCGAGCGTCAGCAGGTCGGCCTTCGGCAGGAAGGTCATGTCCTCGGACATGCAATAGAAGCAGCGCAAGTCGCAGCGGTCGGTCACCGAGACGCGCAGATAGCTGATGCGGCGACCGAACGGGTCGGTCATCGGGCGCGTCAGGGCGGTGTCACTCAACGTCTCTGCGGTCATGGAAAGCCTTGGCTGGTGGCGGCCCAGGTGGCGGCGATGCCACGCGGCGGCCGCGCAAGCGCGGCCGGATGTCGGTCTCACGACAATCTAATCATGATCGCCGCGCCCCACAATCATCGACGTGGATCCGTCGATGCTGCAATGCAGCTTCGCCTTGGCAAGGGGATGCGCGGGACGACGGTCCGCTATTGGCGTCCCGGCGCGGGGGCGGGGAAGGCGGACCCGGTGGCCGCCGGTGCGTCCGGCGCAGCGGCGGACTTCTGCGGCTTCGGCTTCTTCGGCCGCATGCGCTTGACGGCCTTCGGCGGCGCGCCGGGCATCGGCTGCAGCTCGGCGACGACCGGGCTCGGGTCCATCACCACCGGCGGCGAGGTGTTGAAATCGCCGGAGTTGCGGATCACCTGCACCGGGATGGTCGCGGGCTGGTACTTGTCCATCGTGAAGGTGACGCTGAAGCCCGCATCGGGCGCCGGCACCGAGACGGTGCACGGCGTCTTGCAGCCCGGTCCGAGCGAGGTCTTGGCGTCGGCGCCCGGCGGCACGGAGTCGAGCTGCACCGGAACCTCGGGCGCTGCCATCTTGAAGCTGTCCATGGAGAAGGACGAGCAACCGGCCAAGCCGGCTCCCGCAACCGCAATTGCGATGACACGCCGCATCATGATGTCCGCCCCACAACCCTGCGGCCATCGGCCGCAATCCCAGGGCGACCATAGGAGCGTCAGAACAGCGGCGCAACTGCGGTCAACCCTATTCTCAACAGAACGTTAACGCACCGCAAGGTGCGGATTCAGGTCGACAGGGCAGTGGGTTAGGGTGCGATGCGGCAGTGGAATCGCAAGTCCGTTCAGGCGATCCTGAACGATGGGCTGAGGGCCGCGACGGCAGCCGGCAGCTCGCGCATGTGGTCGATCAGGTGGTCCGGATTGAACTCCGCGATCGGTACGTCGGTATAGCCAAAGGTGCAGCCGATCACCGGCACGCCGGCGCGGCGGGCGGCGCCGACGTCGGTGCCGGCATCGCCGACCATGATCGCGGCCCCGACCTCGCCGCCGGCCTGCGCGATGGTCTGGCGCAGGATCGCCGGATCCGGCTTGGCGACCCCGAACGTGTCGGCACCGCAGATCGCGGCGAAGCGGGAGGACAGGCCGAGCTGGTCGAGCAGCCGCTTCGACAGCCATTCCAGCTTGTTGGTGCACACCGCGAACTGGCAGCCGCGGCCGGCAAGCTCGTCGAGCGCCGCCTCCAGCCCCTCGAAGGGGCGCGATTCGATGGCGATGTTCTCAGCGTAGAAATCGATGAAATCGGTGGTGAGGCGGCCGATGTCATCGGTGCTGGCGAAGCGACCCTCCGCCTCCAGACCGCGCTCGATCAGCTTGCGGGCGCCGTGGCCGATCATCTTGCGGGCCGAGGCCAGCGGCACCGGCCGCAGACCCTCGCGCTGCAGGACGTGATTGAGCGCGCTGATGAGATCCGGCGCCGTGTCGACCAGGGTGCCGTCGAGATCGAAGACGATGGTGCTGGAGATGGGCATCGGTATCCGCTAGCGGCCGGCTCATGTCCTTGCAAGAGGCCCGCAATGGCATTTTGTCCGATTTCGTGGCCGGCGAGAGCTAGGCCCCGCGTCAAAACATCGCTAGATATGCGCCGGCTTTCGGCCCCCGCCCGTGGGGGCCCTGGGTGCGAAGGGCGGGTTCCTTGGTCGACATGGATGCATTGAAGCGGCAGGCAGCGGCGCGTGCGCTGGAGGAGGTCGAGAGCGGCATGAAGCTCGGTCTCGGCACCGGATCGACTGCCAAGCATTTCGTCGATCTGCTCGGAGAAAAGGTGCGCGCCGGCCTCAAGATCGTGGGCGTGCCGACCTCGGAGGCGACAAGGGCGCAGGCGCGAGCGTGCGGCGTGCCGCTGACCACGCTCGATGAGATCGACCGGCTCGACATCACCATCGACGGCGCAGACGAGATCAATCCGGCGCTCGACCTGATCAAGGGCGGCGGCGGCGCGCTGCTGCGCGAGAAGATCGTCGCCAGCGCTTCGGATCGCATGATCGTGATCGCCGACGACAGTAAATGGGTGGCGCAGCTCGGCCGCTACCCGCTGCCGGTCGAGGTGGTTCCGTTCGGCCTCGCCGCGACTCAGCGCGAGATGAGTGACGCCTTCGCCACGGCCGGCGTGTCCGGGCCGATGAGCCTGCGCAAGTCCGCAGACGGCCACGTTTTCGTCACCGATGGCGGCCACTGGATTATCGACGTCCGCCTTGGGGAGATCATGGATCCCCCGCGCCTGGCGGGTCTTTTGAGCGCAATTCCGGGCGTGGTCGAGCATGGGCTGTTCATCGGCCTCGGCAGCACGGCGATCCTGGCAGGCGCACAGGGAATTCGCGTTATCCAGCGGCCCTGAGCGCGGCACGAGGCTGCGCTCATGGCGGCAACTCACAGGAGACTTGGAATGAAGAGCGTGTTCAGAATCTTGCCGGCCGCCGGAATCGTGCTGGCCTTGGCCTCGGCAAGCCCGGTTGCGGCGCAGGGCCAGGCACCTGCGCTGAAGCCGGCCTCGCCCGCCTGCATGGCCGGCGCGCGCGAGATTCTGGGGATGAAGAACGCGGCTGCGATGTACGCCAATGCCGTCCCCGGCATCGTGCAGCAGACCAAGCAGGCGCTGCTGCAGTCCAATCTCAACTACCAGAAGGACCTCGACGAGGTCGCCGTGGTGGTCGCGCAGACCTACGCCGGCAAGGAGAAGGAGATCGGCGAGAAGATGGCGCAGATCTACTGCAACGAGTTCTCCGACCAGGAGATCGCCAACCTCGTCGCCTTCTACAAGTCTGCCATCGGCCAGAAGCTGCTTGCGGCGGAGCCGAAGGCGATCCAGATGAGCATGCAGGCGATGAACCTGTGGGCGGCGGAATTTTCCGACACTGTCACCGCGCAGTTCCGCGCCGAGATGCGCAAACGCAACAAGCCGATCTGAGGCTTGCGGCCGAAAGGCCAGGTCGGGGGAGAGATGGCTGAATTCGACGTCGACCTGTTCGTGATCGGTGGCGGCTCGGGCGGCGTGCGCGCCGCCCGCATCGCGAGCGGCTATGGCGCCCGCGTGATGGTCGCCGAGGAATACCGCATGGGCGGCACCTGCGTGATCCGCGGCTGTGTCCCTAAGAAGCTGTTCGTGATCGGCTCGCATGTCCGCCAGGAGATCGCCGATGCCGCCGGCTTCGGCTGGACCATCCCGACCGCGACCTTCGACTGGCCGACGCTGATCAGGAACAAGGACAAGGAGATCGCCCGGCTCGAGGCGGCCTACACCAGCAACGTCGAGAAGTCTGGCGCCAGGATCGTCAAGACCCGCGCGGTGCTCGAGGACGCCCACACCGTGCGGCTGATGACCGGCGAGACCGTCCGCGCCAAATACATTCTCATCGCGACCGGCGGCGCGCCCAACCACGGCACGCCGATTCCCGGCATCGAGCACGTCATCTCCTCCAACGAGGCGTTTCATCTCGACGAGTTGCCGCGCCGCATCGTGATCCAGGGCGGCGGCTACATCGCGCTCGAATTCGCCTGCATCTTCGCCAATTTCGGCTCCGACGTGACCGTCGTCTATCGCGGCGACAACATCCTGCGCGGCTTCGACGAGGACGTCCGCCGCCACGTCCGCTCCGAGATGGAGAAGGAAGGCATCACCATCCTGACCGGCTGCACGGTCACCAGCGTCGACAGGCACGGCCAGGACTACACCACGCATCTGTCGAACGGCTCCAGCATCGCCTCCGACAAGGTGATGTTCGCGATCGGCCGCCATCCGGCGGTGGCCAATCTCGGCCTGGAGAAGGCCGGGGTCGCCATCAATCCAAGGAACGGCGGCATCGCGGTGGACGCGTTCTCGCAGAGCTCGGTGCCGAGCATCTACGCGATCGGCGACGTCACCCATCGCTTCAACCTGACGCCGGTCGCGATCCGCGAGGGCCACGCTTTTGCCGACACCGTGTTCGGCGGCAAGACCGTGCGCGTCGACCACGCGGACATTCCGACGGCCGTGTTCTGCCAGCCTGAAGTGGGCACGGTCGGTCTCACCGAGACGCAGGCGCGCGAGCTGTACGACCGCGTCGACATCTACAAGACGAACTTCCGCCCGATCAAGGCGACGATGTCCGGCCGCGATACCCGCGTTCTGATGAAGCTCGTCGTCGATGGCGCGACCGACCGCGTGCTCGGCTGCCACATCGTCGGCGACATGGCCGCCGAGATCACGCAAGCGGTAGCCATCGCCATCAAGATGAAGGCGACCAAGGCCGATTTCGACGCCACCATCGCGCTGCATCCCTCCGCCGCCGAGGAGCTGGTGACGATGCGCACGGTGACCGAGCGCCACGTGCGGCAGGCGGCGGAGTAGGGGCGCCATCTGCTTCTTGGCGCTCGTGCGCGGCCGGCGTCCGTAGCGACTGCGGTGGGCCAGTGCTCACGGTCTGACGACGGTCCACACCGAGGCCGATCGGACATGCTGCCGTTGGAACCGTTCAGCGGTTGGAGAGCGACCAGCATGTCCGAAGATGATTGCCCTGCGACCTATCCGCCGCTGAACACCCTGAAGCCCGTTGCCGAGAACATCTGGATCGTCGACGGGCCCGTGATCCGCTTCGGCATTCCCGGGCTGAAATTTCCGTTTCCCACCCGCATGACCGTGGTGCGATGCGCCTCCGGCGATCTGTTCATCCACTCGCCCACGCCGTTGACGCCGGCGCTGCGGGCCGAGATCGACCGGGAAGGCCGCGTCCGCGACATCATTGGTCCGAATCGCATCCACTATTGGTGGATCCCCGACTGGCAGGCGGCCTTTCCCCACGCGGCAATCTATCTGGCGCCGGGCATTCGCGCGCAGGCGAAGGGCCGCATCGAATTCGAGGGCAGGCCGCTGGATCGCAGCGGTGGCTATCCCTGGGATGATGAGATCGCGACCTTGCCTGTCCTCGGCAGCTATATGACGGAGGTCGTGTTCTTCCATCGCCCTTCGCGCACGCTGATCCTTACCGATCTGATGGAGAATTTCGAGCCGGCCAAGATCGGTGCCGGCTTGGCGCGCTACCTGAGTTGGATCGGGGGCGTCGGTCCGCCGCATGGCGGCCTGCCGCGCGATCTCCGGCTGACATTTACCTGGCGGCACCGACCCGAGTTGCGGGCCGCGGTCGAGACCATGCTGGCGTGGCATCCCGAGCGGATCGTGATCGCCCATGGCGCCTGGCACCGGACGAACGGCACCGAGATCCTGCGCGAGGCATTCTGCTGGTTGCTGCGGCCTTGAACCGCCGGCTGGGCTTCACGAGACCGGCCTTCGTGATGCCGTGCTTTTCTCTTCCCGCGACGGACGTATAAGCTCGTGCGATTGAGGTTGGCGCCAGGCATCCCTCGGCCGCGGAGGAGCTGGTGACGATGCGCACGGTGACCGAGCGCCACATGCGGCGGTCGGCGGAGTAGGTGGACGACCGCGACGCGCGGCCGGGTCAGGGGCCGGCTCGCCGGTAAAGCGCAAGGGCGCCGGCAAGGCTCAGCAGCGCGCCGCCGCAGATGCGATCGAGCCAGAGGGCACCGGAGCGCTTGAGGAAACGCATCGCTTGCGAGCCCGCGCTCGCGTAGGCGAGCATGATCAGGACATCGAGCATCGCGAAGGTGAGGGCCAGCGTGAGATATTGCGGCAGCTGCGGCGCGGACGGCACCACGAACTGCGGCAGGAATGCCGAGAAGAACAGATAGCCCTTTGGATTGGTGATCGCGACGAGGAAGCTTTTCAGAAACAGCGCGTGCGGCTGTCGTGACCCGTCCTTGCCGTCTGCGGACGCCGCAAGGTCGATCGACCCGCTGGACCGCAGCAGCATCAGCCCGAGATAGGCGAGGTAGGCCACGCCGATCCACTTCACGACCGAGAACCAGAATTCTGAAGCGGCCAGCAGCGCGCCCAGACCGACCGCGACGGCGCCGATGAGGATGAAGTCCGAAGCCACCGCGCCGGCGATGCCGGCCCAGGCGCGGCGTACACCGACACGCGAGCCGTTGGTGAGGGCCAGCAGCACCGTCGGACCGGGGGTCGCGATCCCGATGAAGGCGACGATGGCGAAGCTGAAGAGCGTAAGAGCGTTCACGTCAGAATAGCCTCGTTGGCGGAAGACGCGCCAATAGGGCGCGGTTCGGCCGCGAACGCAAGACGTTCCTTGGAGGCGGCCAGCGATCGTCTTCGCTGACGCACGCTCGACCTGCCGGATCGCCAAGAGGCTTGACTCCCTCCCGGAAAACGCCGCTGGGCGCGATTGCCCGTTCAGCGCTCCACCCGCGAGGCGGTCAACTTCGTCGCGACGTAGGGCAGCGCGAACAGATACAGCCCCGTGCCGAGCAGCACGATGAGCGGAATCAGCGCCAGCAGGCCGACCCACAGCGGGGCTTGCGTCTGCGTCATCGCGGCGATGTTGACGATGACGGCGACCGTGAAGGCGATCGATACCCAGCGATGGACCTGCCGGACGGTGTTGTTCCAGTTCAAGTGCTTCTCCCCTGATGACGTCGTGATGCGCACGCCTCAGCCGAGGCGCGCGACGCTCTGTTCGAGCGCATCGAAGAATTTCGGCCAGCCGTAGCGTGCGCCCTGATAGGCGCGGGTCTGGTCGGCTGCGAAGCCGGTCTGCTCCATGCGCAGGTGCGTGCCCAAGGCGGTCGGCGTCAGCGTCCAGGTCACGACGCTGTCGAGGCCGGCCGCCGCCCAGGTGTAGGACAACGTCTTGTGCGGCTCGATGGTCACGACCTGGCAGTCGACGACGCCCCAGTCGGCCTTCAGCTTGAAGCGATGATCGACCGACGGCGCAAAGTCGTTGGTCATCAGCCACTCCGCGATCAGATGCGGCTGCGTCAGCGCGCGCCAGAGTTTTTCGGGCGGATGCGCGAATTCGCGCTCGACGACGACGGTGCGGGTTTCTGGCGCGGGTGAGCTCATTGATCCATCCTGTTGAGCAGAGTGTCGAGCTGGTCGAACCGGCTCTCCCAGAACGCAGCCATCCGGCTCGTCCAGTCGAGCAGCGGCGCCAGCGCCTTGGGTTGCGCGCGGTAATGCGTCTGGCGGCCTTCGTGACGCTCCCGCACCAGGCCCGCCTGCTTGAGCAGGCCGAGATGCTTCGACACCGCCGGCTGCGATACGCCGGCCTTGGCCGTCAGCGCCCCGACGGTCTGCTCGCCATGCCGGCACAGGCCTTCGAAGATGGCGCGCCGCGTCGGGTCGGCAAGCGTTCGGAACAGCATGTCGGGAGAGCGCGGCATTCGATCCATAACTCATTGGTTATGGATTGACGCATAACCGGTTGGTTATGGATTAGTCAAGCGGAATCCTTCGCCGGTCAGGCGCGATGGCGTAGCGCCTCGCACAGAACCGCGAAGGCGGGTGTGGTCTGCCCGACGAGCTCGCTTTCGATCTTCTCGGACCGCGGCCCGATCCGGTGCAGCAGACGCTCGCCGGCCTCGGTGGGAGCGACCGATCGCGTCGTGCGCGACAGCAGCCGCACGGCGAGCAAACAAGACTCCGCCGCCGAACACGCCTTCGTGACGAGCTCCGGGATCACGGCACAAGGGACGGCCAGGGGACGTCGCGGTGCTACCAGCCTGACAGCAGTAGCTGGAGGTGACGGAGATGCAGGCCAACGAGACCCCGCCGCGGCGCAAGCTGTCGATCACGCCGCAGGCGGCGCTGGCGGCGAGCGTCCTCGCCATCTTTCTGCTCCTGCACGTTGTCGCCGGTGCGATCCTGCGAGGTGCTGCCATGCGGGACGGCACGCAGGCGAAGCCGGTTTCGACGCTCCCATCCCACGATTGAAGCTCGCTCATTTCAACCCTCATCAGCCGGAGATATTCATGCCCGGGCTCGCCTCTTTCTTGTTGCTCAGCGCCGCCGTGTTCTCTGGCGCCTTCGTTTCCGGATTGGCCGGATTTGCCTTCTCGGCCGTGGCCGGCGCGATCCTGCTGCATGGTCTGCAACCGCTGGAGGCGGTGCCGCTGATGATGGCGTGCAGCGTCGGCGTGCAGGCGACGAATCTGTGGGCGTTGCGCAACAGCATCCGGTGGAAGGACAGCCTGGTCCTGATCCTGGGCGGGCTGCTCGGCGTGCCCTTGGCGCTCTGGCTGCTGCACAACGCGGACGCCCGGCTGTTTCAGCAGGTGTTCGGAGCGACGATTGCGATCTACGCCGCCACCATGCTGTTCAAGCCCGGCCTCGGCAGCGTTCGACGCATGAGCAGACATCGCACGGCGATCGTCGGATTCGGCGGCGGTCTGATCGGTGGCCTGACCGCGATGCCCGGAGCACTGCCGACCATCTGGTGCGAGATGCACGGCCTGCCGAAAACCGACCAGCGCGGCCTAGTGCAGCCCTTCATTGCCGTGATGCAGATCGCCTCGCTGGGGATGATGCTGGCCCGGCAGGACCTGTCGTCGAGGGTGATCGTCGATCTCGCGCTGAGCATTCCGGCTCTGCTCGCCGGCACGGCGCTCGGCATCTTCGCCTTCCGCAGGGTCAACGACACCTTGTTCAGGAGGCTCATCCTGAGCATTCTGCTGCTGTCCGGTGTGCTGCTTGTTGTCTGACCCCCGGCCGGCTCAATCGCGCCGGCGAACAACCTGTAGGCAGCAGGCGTGCAGCTCGAGCCGTGTTGCCGCTGATCTCTGAAACGCTATTCTCCGGCGCCGCCCTTGTTGTCGTGCGGTAGCGACCGCAGAGCGGTTTGGAATATCTCGGCTGCTTCGTTGGAGCGGTTCAGCAAGCACCATTCCAGCCCAAAGATTTCTCTTTACGAATATCAGAAATCATGCTCTATTGTGCGCATCCCGCCTCGGTACGGAGGGGCGTAGCGCGCGATCGTCACGACACGCGGGGCGGGGAGCGATGGCCGTGGTTTTGCCGCAGCGTGTCCCTGGATGCGCGGACGAACGGCGAGGCCGCGGACGCGAAGTCGCAGCGTGCTGGCACCCCGACGCTGGTGCTACGTTCGCGACGGCGCTTGCGCGCCGCGCGGGCAATGGTGGCCAACAAGCCCGGCGCACCAGGCAGACTGCGTATAAGCGTGAAGACCATCGCGCAGGGAAGGCCGGGCGGCGGATTCAATTGGTCGTCGCAACACTCGATGAGGAGGTTGCGATGGGCATTCGAAAGAAACGGTCAACGCGGGGCAAGCTGGGATCATTG
>BFBZ01000261.1_pt1 | contig 61994 bp, 43 predicted proteins | sample 1888401 | NCBI WGS metagenome assembly BFBZ01 (sample SAMD00112614, study PRJDB3348) | symbiont metagenome | host: Chara braunii
GGAAGCACACCGCCATCCCTGCCGCTGCCTGATCGCTCCGATCAATCGTCCATCCGCGCGGGCTACTCCGCCTGCGGTCTTCACCGGATGCGTACGGCACGGCTTTGCGAGCTGGCCCGCACGGTACGGAATGACTGTGCCGTCGAGGTCGACTCCGACAGTTACTCGGTGCAGTGGCGGTTAATCGGGGATCGGACGGTGACGGTCGCGGGCCGGCGAGGTTCGCATCCAACATGACGCTTAGAGGATCGCGGTGCGCAAGTAGGTCGAGAGCTGCCGTGACCTGCCACCGAAGTTTCATCCAGCAGCCTTTAGAGTCCGAGTTGGTTTTGATGCTACATCATCCCGTCTTCTTAATTAGAGCTAGTCCAACCAACCCGGATATTGAAAGAACCGCAAGGAGGAGGAGGAGCATGTCGTACGGCCCTGCTGAACCAAAACCAGCATCCGTTAGTGTCAAATGAGAATCCAGCAGGGTGCCAAGCAGTGGTTGAACCAGCGTCGCCAAGAGGCCTCCAAATGTCGCGTTGAGCGATGAGCCCGATCCTATTGCGTCGATGCCGTGTATGCCTCTCATCATTTTCAGCAGCAGTGGAACTGTCCCACCTCCGATAAATCCGAGAGCAAGGACCTCAAGGCTCTGAAAAGCGGACCAGTTGCCGCCGGTTGCGGTAGGTGCAATTGAAAGAAATAGGCTAGCCCTCATCACACAACTAATGACCACCATAGCCTTGGGGTGATGAAATAGATCCACTAAATAACCCGCAACGAGTGATCCTGCGGCTGTGCCTATCATGAAAAGAAGCATTACAGATCCGGCTTCAGTCCGTGCTAGTCCATAGCGCTGCATCAGTAGCGGAATTCCCCATACGCCTGAAAAGCTTGTAATGGAGGCGAAATACGTCGCATAGATAAGCCCGACCCCCCAGCCTGGTAGGCTAAGGAGAGTGCGACGAATGAGCTGCCATGTATTTACCGGAGCGATAGGGGTTGGCTTCGCGTCAAGCACAAAAAGGCTGGCGAAGAAGTTGGCGATACTGAGTAAACCAAGGATGGCAAACGACGACCGCCAACCTATCGAGCCGACTGCGATCGCAAGCGGTGATGTTGCAAGTACGCCTCCAAGGTATCCGAAGAGCTGAGACAGCCCGGACATAAGGCCAAAGCGGTTATTTCGAAAATTTAGCGCGACGAACTTGATCAGGCAAGAAAATACGACAGCGTCGCCCAGAGCGACGATAGCTCGGCCCAAGCATAAAACGAAGATGTTTGGAGCGAATGCAAATAGCAGGGACCCGAGAGATGACGTCGCAAGACTCATACTGATAACGCGCCGGACTCCTAGGCGATCAACGAGAAGACCGGCCGGAAATTGCATTGCGGTGTAGGCACAGAAATAGGTCGATGCGACAATTCCGATCTGAACGGCGCTAACATGGAGATCTTGAGCAAGGAGATCGACTATCGTCTGCGGAGAAACGCGCTGCAGAAAGGCACAGGCGTATGCAGTACCGAGTAGCGTCCACGATAGAATCGAGGCAGTGCGGGGCGTCTGAGTGGCCGGATGGGGCTGATTGCTGATAATACTTGGCACGGTCGCGCGTTCGCCTTTGAGGATCTTCTATTCGACAGTTACAGACTTTGCCAAATTGCGCGGTTGGTCTACATCTTTTCCCATAAGAACAGCAGCATGATATGCAAGAAGTTGGAGTGGGACAGTATAGAGGATAGGCGCCAGAGTTTGTGCAGCGATTGGCAAGATCAAGGTCGCGAAGGCGAGAGGCGCACCAAATTCAGCACCTCTCGAGTCCGTTATCAAGACGATCTTGCCGCCGCGCGCGGCGACTTCTTGCATATTCGACAGCGTCTTTTCGAAGTGACTATCGTATGGTGCTAGCACGACTATTGGCATGCGGTCGTCCACCAGAGCAATGGGGCCGTGCTTAAGTTCGCCTGCAGCAAATCCCTCGGCATGAATGTATGAGATTTCCTTAAGCTTTAATGCTCCCTCAAGGGCGACCGGAAAACTCGTGCCGCGTCCAATATAGAGCACGCTTGGATGCTTGACCAATTCTCGCGCGAGCGTCTGCACCTGGGCTTCGAGTGCGAGGACCCGAGTGAGGAGCTGCGGCAGTCTTATAATATCGCTAACCAGGGACTCTTCGTCGCCGCTGGAGAGAATTCCACGTTTTCTTCCCGCAGCAATGGCTAGGCACGAGAGTGTAGTAAGCTGACATAAGAATGCTTTGGTAGATGCGACTCCAATTTCTGCGCCCGCCATAATAGGCATTACCGCCTCACTTTCGCGCGCGATCGTGGATGTGGCTACATTCACGATCGCCAGAGTATGTTGTTGCGCATTCTTTGCATAACGTAGGGATGCAAGCGTATCCGCGGTCTCGCCCGATTGAGAAATTACGACCGTAAGATCGCCAGACCTCAAGGGAGGTTCTCGATATCGAAATTCCGACGCCACGTCGACTTCGACCGTCAATCGCGACCTTTTCTCGAACCAAGATTTTGCGATCAGGCCGGCATAGTAAGCTGTACCACACCCCACCAGGGTCAATCGATCGACGGCACAAAAGTCGAAAGGTAGGTCGAAAGGCAAATTGACTCGCCCATCATTCAGATTGACGTAATTAGATAAACAGCGTCCAATCATTTCGGGCTGCTCATGGATCTCCTTATCCATAAAGTGTCGGTAGGAGCCCTTTTCGACTAAGACTGGTGCGCCTGCCCACGTTAGTACGGGGCGCGTTACAATCGTACCCTGAATATCTCGGATGGTGGTCGTGCCACGAGTGACGACTGCCCAGTCTCCGTCTTCAAGATAGCTTATCTTATTGGTGAACGAGGAGAGTGCTGCCGGGTCCGACCCCAGAAACATTTCCTCATTTCCAAAGCCCAACACGAGCGCGAGCCCCATCCGAGCGCAAATCAGGAGGTCAACCTCATCCTCGAACAGAAATGCGGCGGCAAAAGTCCCACGTAGTTTCGGAAGAATTGCGCCGACAGCTTCATCTGGCGGTGCTCCATTGCTCATCTCTCGATCCACCAAATGAGCGAGTATCTCCGTGTCAGTCTCGGTCAAGAACTCTCTGCCGTCCTCTTCGAGCTCTTGCTTTAACTCTCGAAAGTTCTCTATGATTCCGTTGTGAACAACGGCAACACGATTTACTATATGAGGATGCGCGTTAGCTTCGGTAGGGCGACCATGAGTCGCCCAGCGGGTGTGACCTATTCCGATCGTACCGTGCAGCTCTAAAGATTTCAGTCTCTCCTCAAGGTTAGTGAGCTTACCGGCCGCCCTGCAGCAAGTTAGATGTCGATTCTCTAAGGTGGCTACTCCAGTCGAGTCGTATCCTCGATATTCGAGATGGCGAAGGGCATCGAGCAATCTAGTCTTTACCGGTTGGCTACTCAAAATGCCGACGATTCCACACATTTGGGGCCTCCTTAGTATGCGGCGTGAAACGAGATCGGGGCCTCGTATGCGGCGTTGGCACAGGTTGGATAGCGTCCAACGCCCTCGCAGCATGTAACAGAAATAACCTCAGTCCGGTGCCCCGGACACACGCGGTGCACACGCACGCTCATGCTTGCATATTCTGGCGCAAGTGCTGCGAGGCTCACGACGTCTCGATCAGATAGAAAGAATTGCCATGCTTTCACAAGCGTCGCTTCGCGAGACAATTCACGCGGTAGATGCAAGATGAAGCTCTCCATCGCTTCGCCAAAGTGACACTCAAGCTTCCGAAAGTCCAAGCTCATACCGACGCCAAGGGCTTTAGTATATGCTTCCTTCAATGTCCATGTACGAAAGAAGGCGCGGGAACGCATGTGGTCTTCCAGAAGATAGTAATTTCGCCTCTCTCTACTGGTCATGACAAGGGATGTAAGAGAATCGATATTAAGAGGACGACCAAGTGCCTCCACGTCCACGCCGACTGGTGCACAATCGTTAATCGCCATCACAACCATCGTTGGACAGTGTGAGATGTTGAATAAACAGGCTGCGTCACAGGAGTCCAATCGTACATAGGGCTTTCCGAGTTCAGACCGATAAAGCCTAATATCGCGCGGCTCTACTCCGCATCGTTGACTGGCTTGCCAACGAAGCAGACCGCGACCGACAATGAATTGGCAACGCGCAGAATCATTCAAAAACTGCTCTGCAGCAGCTTGTTCTTGAAGCGTGAGCAGATTGTGATGTCGATCTAAATCGTCGGAGGTCATCAATCCGAGGTCGGCCATGTACAAATCTATCATTGAAGCTCCGAGAAGGATCGGGAAAATCGCAAGGATTCACGGCAACCTATAGGCCATCGTTTTGATGCGCTCGGCCGCGGCGATGAGCAAGTGCTCAGCGAGCACATCCGCATGACGAGCTCTCCAATCCTCAAAAGGTCCGTCCTTCGCCCATCGATTAAACATGCCCATCGCGGGACCCGACCAGATCTGGAAATCCACTTTCCAGCTGGCATCGCCCTCCTGTGCAAGTTGAGCTGCGCGGGCGCAGTACCACTTGAAAACCGCGGCCATTCGGAATCTTTCGTTCGTCCTCATCATCTTTACTTCGTCTTCGCGGAGCCGAGTCAAAACCTGCTCGACGACGGAGTCAAACGGTTGGCGGAAGAAGGACATCTCGATTTGTCGCCGCACATCCGAGGGTATTGTCGTCCAGCCATCATAGCAGTTGTAGAGCTCGAGTAGCTTACGTGCTCTTGATGGATAGAGCAGACCTCTTTTCAAGACTTGGACTTGTGCGCCAATCTCGAACATGTCGGCGGATGGTGCGTAGTCGGTGTCGAACGCATCTGCTTGAGACAGCATTTCTTTGACGAGGTCACTGGTATTTGCTTCCACACAGCACTGATTAATTGATCCAGTCAAAACAAAATCCGCTCCCATCAAGAATGCGATCGCGATGGACGAGGGGTCGCCGACGCCCCCAGCAACGCCGATGTGCATGGGCTCTCTGTAGTCGCATGCTAACATTACCTCATCCCGAAGACGGAGAAAAATCGGTAGCAGATCTATCCACGAGGCTCCTGCATTTGTGTGACCCGCAGAGTTCGCCTCGAAGCAAATATCGTCTGCGACAGGGATCGATTGCGCAATTGCAAATTGCTCATTTGAAATCTCGCCGAGCGAAAGCAGCTTCTGAAGCAACTGATCCGGTAGGGGGCGCATGAAATGCCGCGCCACCGAGGGCCGAGAGACCTTTGCAATCACGCGATTTGCGATGACTACTTGCCCATTTGCCCGTCTGCTAAGGCCGGAAGCGCGATACTTTGCAATTGGCAACGTGATATCAACGAAAGCGGAGGCCTCTATTAGACGTATGTCGTTCTTCAGAAGAAGATCAATCGTGTCAGTTTCTCGCGCGCCGGCAATTACATTGACTCCAAAAGAAAGTCCTTGCGCGGCCAAAGATCGTAGCTGTTGTAGCTCATGCGTGATTTTTTCCGAAGATAGTCCTCCTGTGCCCAGGAAGCTAAGAACCCCTGCTTGAGCCATTCTTGCGACGAAGCGGCCAGACGATATGCCATAGGCCATAGCACCGGCAACGTAGGAATATTTAAGTGAATACCGCGATCTAAATGTGGCGGCCCCCAGCTGTTTCGCAACCGAGTCGTCTGACGAAAGACTAGGTGACCTGCTAGTGGTGCTTACTGCGCGCCGTTTCAGCTGACGTTGAATGCTATTTGTGAGGCCCGTAAGCGTACGTCCTGGACCAAGTTCGACAAATTGAGGAGCGTCCAGGCATTTGAGCATGTATACGATAGTCTCAGTCCACCTTACGGGTAATACAAGTTGCTCGCCTAAGCGGTCAGATATGCGCTCATGCTCATGAGGCCTAGCAGTAGCATTTGAGATGACCGGAAATTCGGTTGGTCGTAGGTGCTCTTTTTTGAGAAAGGCGTCAAAGTCGACTTTGGCGGGCTGCATGTATCGAGAATGAAAAGCACCACTTACCGGAAGACGCACAACGGTTGCTTGAAGCGAGCTCTCGATAGCGGATTTAGCAGAATCAAGGTGGTCCTGAGGGCCGGCGAGAACAAATTGAGTGAATGTATTCTCGTTTGCAATGTCGAGCGTGCTCAGTCCGGCGGCCTCCAAACAGCGCTGTAGATCGATCTTTGAGCATCCGACAACAGCAGCCATCCCTCCACTGCGGATCTTCGCCATCACCTCTCCGCGGCGCTTTACTATTCGCAAACCCGTGATGAGATCGAAGCAGTTCCCAGCCATTAAGGCGCTATATTCGCCCAGGCTAAGTCCAGCAGCCATCACGGGAGGACGACCGCCTTCGTCAAGATAGCGGAGGTAGTGTAGGGCATTGACGACGTACAGAGCAGGCTGCGTGTAGTACGTGTCGTTGAGCTTGTCAGGAGGACCATCCTCGCACAGACACTGCAATGAATAGCCAAGAACATCATCGCATTGTTCGACGACTTGACGATATCTCGGGAACAGGTCTCTGCCCATGCCAATGTGTTGGGCGCCCTGACCCGGAAAGAGAAGAATGGTGGTGCTTGTCACGGGCAATCCCAATCAATGTGACGTAATGATTAGCTTTGCTGACGCAAGCGCGTCTGCGCGTAGCGCAGGAGGCGATTGCTTGCTTCCTCTATCAGGTCGTCTGTTCTACAGAACACGAACCTGAGATAGCGTTGGGCTCGCTCCTGGTCCGAGAAGAACGACAATAATGGCAGCGGGGTGACGCCGCCCGCAATCGTCATGTCTCTGCAAAAGTCGACGATATCGTCGGATTGCCAGCGCCTTGCGTTAGCCATTATAAAGTAACTGCCAGACGGGACGATCGGGGTGAAGCCACTAGCTCGAAGGGAGCTAAGCAGCCGGTCCCTGCGCTTAAGGCTACCGATCCGCAGTTCTGAGAAATAGTCGCTCTCGCGTGACCAGCGAAGGCCCGCTGAAATTCCGTGTTGTAGCGGAGTTGCTGCACAGAAGCTAAGAAAAACATGGGCGGCACGGATCTTCTGCGTGTATCTCTCATCCGCTTGGGTCCAGCCGACGCGCCACCCGGTTAAGTTGAACGTTTTGGATGCGGAGGATGCAACAATCGTCCGCTCTCTCATGCCTGGCCATTTGGCAATACTCCGATGAGGCCTATCATAGGTATAGTGCTCATATACTTCGTCGCTCACGACGGTCAGGTTGTGTTCAATGGAGACGGCCGCAATCTCGCTTAGCTCCTCCGCACTGAAAACGTGACCCGTAGGATTGTGGGGAGAGTTTAGGAGCAAAAAGCGTGCACGCGAGCTGGATGCTGCTCGCCGAAGGCCATCAGCGTCTAAGCTAAACTGTGTACCCGCATCAATGAGGGGGACTGGCCTGAGGCGACCACCGCCAATGGCTGCCATCGCAGGATAGTAGTCGTAATAAGGCTCGAATGCGAGGATCTCGTCCCCCGGTTCCGTCAACGACATGAAAATCGCGGACAACGCCTCCGTGCACCCAGCAAATACGGTGATTTCAGTTGCAGGATTGTAGTAGCCGCACAGATCACCTGTCAGAGATATCTCATCGCGTAATTCCGGAATGCCGGGAGAAGGGGAGTATTGATTACGCCCGGAACGCATCGCTGAAGAGGCGGCTTGAAAAATTGCGTCCGGAAGCGTGCCGTCGGGAATACCTTGTCCCAGGTTGATTGCATTGTGCTCTTTCGCCAGAGCACTCATTGTAGTAAAGATCGACTTGTCGAACGACGGAAACTCAATCATGAAACGCTCTCTACAGCCTGACAGGTCTCGGAGACGCGATTAACGGTTCGATCATTGCGCATGGGCCGCTTGAGCTGGCTTAGCCAATGGTTATCTTCCATTGAGTACTTCATGGGTTACCCGACCGGTGGTACGGATGATGATTGCGTCCTCTTGGATCTGCTCTCGCTCTAGGGAACCGCTGGACACAACGTTGATCCAAGTGTCGATGTCGCTTCGGAGCAGATCGAATTTTGTTCGGTTCACAATTTTTCGGATCGCATTGGATGCGATGCTTCTTGGTAGCTCAGAAGCGATCGACTTGGCGGTAGTAAAGGGATAGGAGTCGACGTGGGTCAAGAGCCCCATTTCATGAGCCGTTTCGCTGGCGATAAGGTCACCAGTGAGATTCATTTTCAATGCTGCAGATGCGCCGATAAGGGAGCTCGTATAACTGATGCCACCCATTCCGGCGATTAGGCCTGATTTTATCTCCGGAAAACCAACCTTTATCCCAGGCCACGCGATCTGAAAATCGGTAGCGAGCATCAACTCTAAACCGCCACCCTGGGCACTGCCGTACGCAATGGCTATCGTCACACAGCGTAGATCGGAGACGACGCTGAGGAGTGCGCGGTAGCGATCTGCAATGCCATTGATCGCGTCGGAATTGCCCTTATCAACAGCCTCCAAGAAGACTTCGCGATGGCCGCCAAGCGAAAAATGTCGTCCCGTGTGAGTTAGATGTAAAGTCGTGACGGGACTGCGCTTTTCGAAATCAGATATTGCAGTCAGAACATCTAGCAGCGCTCCAAGCGCGATTTCGTCGAATCTGTTGCCATCATTGATGTGCATAAAAAGCCAAAGTGAACCCTGATCATCGATTAAGAGATCGAATAGTTCTCGGTGCGTTTCGCAAACCCGAAGTAAGTCGCGATCGCTTGGTATCCGCAAGGTCGACTTTGCGCTAAGTAGTTGCTGACGAAACAGCCGATCGCGATCTTCCAGAGATATCGTTTGTCTGATGTCAATTGTGTTGGCAGAGCCCGTGTCGGTCAATATTCGTTTGTCGACTCCGAGCATTCGCTCCAAGGCGGCCGCAACTTGATCGATGGTCGCTCGCTCGTCAAAAGCAGATCGAGATATTGAAATTCCTAGTTCTCTCCGGGCTGCACTGCAGAGCGAGCTTATCGCGACAGAATCGACGCCATAAAAGGCTATGGGCTTGTCACGTTCAATGGTTTGGGGCGTCAGACCGGAATACTTGGCGACCCAGCCTGCGATATAGCCGTGAACAGTCGCTTGCTCGCGCTCGCCTAAGTCATTTTCCGACCGTAATGGTTCCATTGTTGGCGAGAGGGATGGAAGTGGGAACGTCTCGCGGCGCAAGGTTGTCGAAGGCAGATCAATGCGTCTGCCAGCTGCAAGAACGGAAGACCAATCCAGAGGATGCCCTTCTAACCAGCTCGACAGTTGATGCTCGATTTTGGTTCGTGCAGTAGCAACAGCAGTGGGCGTTGCTCCGCCGGCTATGCTGGAAAGTTGGCGAATTAAGTCGGATTTGGAGCAGACCATCAATCCAGCTTTGTAGGGAAAAGGTTGGCGGCCGACCGCCAGAGTGAACGCGAGATCTGGTATCGATGTTGTGTCAACGTCGCGGACGAGCCAATTATGCAACGTGAGCGCGAACGACTGGACGTCCTGTAGATCGCGCCCGGACAGCATGATCGGAAGTGGAAGCGGCGAGTCAGCGGTACTGTCAGGCTGACGAAACTCGGCAAGCACTATGTGCGCTAGGCTACCGCCTAATCCATAGCCGTGTACGGCAGCAATGAAGGGAGCGGAGGGATCTCGTGAGAGCTCGTCCAAGGTTCGATTCTGTGTAAGAATGCGGCAGCTTCCTGGCCGGAGAGTTTCGTCGGAAATCGGCTCACTATGTCCTCGTGTTGCCGGCATTACTCTGTTGGCGAGAGCGAGAACCACCTTGATGATCTGAGATAGCCCACCAGCGGCTTCGAGAAATCCGATATTTCCTTTGACTGAGCCGACCCAAACCGGTGAACCGAAATTGTCTTGGAATGCCAGCAGTTCACTAAGATCGCCGATTCCGCCGTTTCCGTGAGCTTCGATATAGGACACGGATGTAGGAGACAGTCCATGACGTTGATAAGTCTCTCGCACGAGATTGGATTGTCCGACGTGGCTCGGGCGAGTCAAACTTCCAGAGCGCGAGCCTTGATGCGAGACACCCGTTGCACATATAACTGCCTTGATGTTGTCGCGGTCTCGAAGAGCGCGCTCAAGTGGCTTCAACACGATTGCGGCAACCCCCTCTCCCATGACTTGACCATCTGCATGAGCGTCAAAGGGAGAGCAGACTCCGGAGGAGCTCAATACTCCAAGCTGCTCGAGTTGACGTAATCGAGCAGGATGGAGCAGCAAGCTCGCCGCTCCTACAATTGCCTGATCGCATTCGCCGGCTCGAATTGCCTGAACGGCGCGATGCATCGCGACCAGTGAACTAGCGCAGGCCGTATCGACGATTTCGCTCGGCCCTTCGAAGTCGAACAAATAGGAAATCCGATTGGGCAACGCCGAATGAGCGCTACCCGTCGCAAGATAGGGTTGAGAATTGTCATCCCAAAGTGTTGGTAGCGCATAATGACAGAAATCGGCGTTGTACATCGCGACGAAAACGCCGGTCCTTCGAAGCTTATGCGCGGTCCCCAGATAGCCGGCGTTTTCAAGCGCGAACCAAACCTCCTCAAGTAATAGTCGATGATGCGGGTCCAGCGCTTCGGCCTCGCGATACGACATGCCGAACAGCGAGTGATCGAAGTCTAAGGCCTGTTCAATAGCGCCGAATGTTGGGACGCAGATCTGGTCGTTCTCGCACCAGCGCCAACGGTCTCGAGGTGGTGTGCGAAACAGATTGGCTCCGCTAATAAGAGAGTTGTAGTAGCTGGTCGCTCCAATCGTGCCTGGAAACCTGCACGAAACGCCGATCACCGCAATACCGGCCGATGCAATCTGCAGGCCAATCGGCTGACAAATCGCCGTTCGAAGCGCATTGTCGACCTGCGCACGAGCCGCGAGCAGTCGTCGGAGTTCGGTAGCTTCGCTGCTCATGATCGGCTTCCTCCCGCCGCATCCAGCTGGTTGTGAAGTCTCTGGAGAGACGACAAATGCGGCAACCCCGCGCGAATCTCATCCTTCGTTAGTCCATAATCCAGCAAGCAGGCGATTTCTCCGACTCCGGCCGATTGCGCGGATGATATCACGCGTTCCGCGTCCGAAATCGTTCCGAAGAGTGCTGCCGACGTAAAATATCGCTCAAACGAAAATCCGGCCATCTTGTCAATCTCGCGCTCTGACATCTGCTGGCCGACGTTGACTGCGCCACCGTCGAGATGGGTACGAAGGCTCTTCCTTATGTAGCGAAGAAGTGGCGCGCTAACGATCTCGCGAACTTTCTCAATACTCTCGTGCAAGTACGTGTGCAGCATTAGCGTCACCACTCCACCCTCTGGGGAAAACCCGGAGTAAGTTCGCGCTTTTCGATACAGCTGTATGTTTTCGGCTAATTGTTCCAAGCTACTGCCGGCCAGCATCGTGAGGACGTTTAGCCCAAGCTCGCCGGCCTTTATGAAAGAATCTCGTTGTTTCGAGATTGTAAGCCAGAGGTTTAGTTCAGGCTGAACGGGACGGGGATATACGATCGTTTGTGTAGGTTCGTTGCGGCCGTTGCTAAACGTCACTGGGGCGCCACGCCAAAGACGCTGAATTGTCGGGATCCGCTCGAGCCAAACATCACGAAGAGTTTGGTAGGTGCTCGGGGACAGCAGAAAGTCGTTGACGTTCCAGCCGCTTGCTACCGCAAGATCAACGCGTCCGTTGGATAGATTGTCTACGATGGTCCAAGCTTCCACAATGCTTGCCGGGTGATGAAGCGGAAGAATTACACTTCCCGCTCGTAGTCGAATTCTGCGGGTCAGTGGTGCAAGAAATGCGGCTATCACAGCGGGAGCTGGATAGATCCCGCCCATCGTATTGAAATGTCGCTCTGGAATCCAAACGGCTTCGAAGCCGTGTTGGTCACCAAAGCGAGCAAGCTCGGCTATGAATTCGTAGGGATTGGACGCGGGTTGGTGCGATGTGTCTGAGAAGAAGATCAGGCTGAATTTCATGATGTTGTTACACTGAGTGAATCACAGCCGAGGGTCGTACTAAGCGCGTGCGCGCAGCAGCTCGTGCGACAACCGTTAAGTCGTCCTGCATGATGTATCGAGCGTAGGTTCGAAATCAAGCGGTAATTTAGTGTTGACAGAAGACGGCGATCAGCTACGCTACTTGAGATTGCGGCGCTCTTTCGTGATCGACGGTGTGGCCAAAGGGGTGTTGGCGGGCTTCTCGCTCGTTTCACTATGGTGTCGATGATGCAGCAGGGTTCTTCCGGCAATTGGTGCTGTTGATGCCTGGGTTGTCCGTTGAATGTGTGTTGAAGGGCGCCTGCGCCGAGCTCACTCTCAGAAGTCAGGGAGCCGGACCGGCCGAAAACTCCATCACGCAGTCCTTTCTCAGAGAATTCTCCGAAAGCTTGCATGATCTGAAGAGGTCGGAGAGCGTCGTTGCTGTCATAATAAGCAGTGCCGAGCCTGATTTTTGTTCAGGAATGGATTTCGGTGAGTTTTGTCGGGACGCAGGAGACGCCGCTGCGCTAGGGCAAATGTCGTCTGCGTACATGGCATTGCTCAAGCAGATATCCGGTCTCGACAAGGTTGTGATCGCAAAAGTTGAAGGGCGGGCAGCTGCAGGGGGGGTTGGAATAGTCGCTGCCAGTGACTTTGTTCTTGCGAGCCGAAAGGCAAGCTTCGCCTTGCCGGAGGTGATGTGGGGGTTGGTTCCGTCGAACGTAACGCCGTTCCTAATAAGGCGGGCCGGCTATCAGGCGGCATACTCGATGGCTCTGCTCGCGAGGCCGCTGACGGCGGAGGAGGCATATGCGAAGCATTTGGTGGATATCTTGAGCGATGATGTCGAGGCTGATCTGCGTGGGATCCTCGCGCGCGCTAAGCGCCTGCGTCCCGAGTTTATCGCGAGAGTAAAAAGCTACTTCTCTCGCATGTGGTTCTTCGACGACGAGCGCGAGGTGTATGCCGTTGACCACCTTAGGTGTCTTCTTCTGGATCCTCAGGTCCGTGAGAACATCACCCGCTTTGTCCATCACCGAGAGTTCCCATGGCAGCGACCCCAATTGCTTTGAATAGGGGAGAGGCTAAATGAATCACCCAGACATCCGAACAATGATTGATGTGTTGACAGATAGGGCCGCTCGCTCGCCAGAGAAGGTCGCGTTTGTAAATCTACGAGATGGAAAGATCGAAGAGAAGAATCTTAGCTACGCAGAGCTGGACGATGTGTGTCGGAGAAGTGCTGCCGCGTTGCAGAAGCGAGTCGCGGCCGGAGAGCGGTTGTTGCTATTGCTACCTCAGGGCGTTGAATTCGTCGTGGGATTTTGTAGTGTGCTATATAGTGGTGCGATTGCAGTTCCAGCGCATACCCCAAAGGGCAACAAGCGCAGTTGGGCGACCTTTGAAGCAATCATTTCAGATTGCAATCCGCGTGCGATAGTCACCTGCCGATCAATCCAGGACAAGTTGATTGGGTGGGCCAGATCAAGTGAGATGGTCGCTCGGTTGGATGTCATTTGTCTCGAGGAGTTGCAGGCAGAATGTTCTGCATCTGATTGGCGTCCGCTAACGGGGCATGGAACGAATGTCGCGTTCCTACAATATACGTCTGGGTCAACTAGCGCACCCAAGGGCGTGATGGTAAGCCATGAAAATCTGCTGCACAATGCGGATTTTACAGCGAAGCACATGAGGCACTCCGAGGATACGGTAATCGTGAGCTGGTTGCCGCTGTTTCATGATCTCGGATTAATTGGAATTGTTTGTCAAACGTTGTTTGTCGGGGCAACGTGCTACATGATGAGTCCCGCTGTTTTCAGTGCGAATCCGGTGCTTTGGCTGCAGGCGATAAGCCAATATCGGGCATCGTCAAGTATGTCCTCGGATTTTGGATATCGACTTTGCGTAAAACTGATCAGGCCAGAGCAGTTGAGTGGACTTGATCTTAGTTGTTGGAGAAACGCACTCAACGCGGCCGAGCCGATCCACGCCGGTACCATCAGAGAATTTTCGAAAAAATTTGAGAGCGTTGGATTCTCGTCAAATGCATTTTTCCCAGCTTATGGCCTTGCCGAGGCGACGCTTTTGACGACTACATCTCGAGAAGGGGAAGGTCCCGTAATTCTAGGTGTGGACAAGAAATTACTAGCGGACGGAGTTGTGAAGCAAGCGCAGACGGGCGCATCGTATGAAACGATCGATCTTGTCAGCTCGGGGCGTCCATCGGATGATATGGAAGTTGCAATTGTCGATCCCGCGACCCTTAAGAGGTGCGTCGCCGGCACCTTGGGAGAGGTGTGGGTAAAGGGGCCGAGTGTGGCGCTTGGTTATTGGGGTGATCCTGAGGATGCGACCAAGACCTTCCGCCAAACTCCCGAAGGGGAATCTACGCCGGAATATTTGAGGACTGGCGATCTCGGGTTCGTTTGGAAGAATGAACTCTTTGTTGCCGGGCGGTTGAAGGACCTAATGATTCAAAGAGGCCGGAATATTTATCCCCAAGATATCGAGCTTACGGTCAAGGAGTGTAGTCCGGCCTTTCGTGCTGTGAATGGAGCGGCATTCTCGGTGGAGGCAGACGATGGGGAAGCCATTGTTGTTGTCCAGGAAGTGGAGCGTACCAAACGGAGCGCATTCGATCTTAGAGAACTGGAAAAGGTAGTTCGTAATGCCGTATGGGAGGAGCATGAGGTGCGGGTGGCCGACGTCGTGTTTATCAGCCCAGCGTCGTTACCTAAAACAAGTAGTGGGAAGGTGCAGAGGCGTCTGACGAAAGAGTTGTATAGCTCAGATCGCTTAAGTCGCCTTCAACCGCCGAGATTGACGTCAACCGAAAGTATGGTCGCCCTAAAGTCTGGCCACGAAAGCGATGAAGTAAAACCTCATCTTAATCCAGAGAGGGAACGCCGTGATCGACTAACTGCCGACCATATCGCGTGGATCAGACAATACGGGAGATCCCGCATAAATTCAAAGATCATCGACGAACGACGATGTGTGCCGCCTTACATCATTATGGACATGGCGAACAGGAAGCTCTTTGGGACGCTTGTCCCTTCGTCGTTCGGCGGCCAAGACCTGGGATATCGTAGTACATTGAAAATCATTGAACAGCTGTCTGCTGTGGATCTAACGCTCGCTCATATTCTGCTTGTCCATAATTTTCTTGGTACGTTGCCCATTTTGGCCGGCGGCACAAGGGAAACACAAGAAACAGTACTACCTCGGCTTACCAGCGGTCAAAGCTTGGCGGCATTCGCTCTCACCGAGCCGGGCGCGGGATCAAATCCGCAAGCGATTGAGGCGACTGCTCGACCTGTGTCTTCAGATCGTTGGTCGCTAAGCGGAACCAAGTGGTATAGCGGAAATGCATCTTGGGCTGGGTATATCAGTGTGTTTGTCACAGAGCAAAACGCGAGGGGGGATCGAATAGGAATCAGTGGGTTTCTGTTGAATCAAGGAACTAAGGGGCTCAACATCGGACCTGAAGCCATGACGATGGGAATGAGAGGCATGGTACAGAGTAGCTTCTCAATGAGTGATTTGAATGTGTCCGAAGGGGACCGTCTGGGTAAGCCCGGGCACGGTATGGAATTGGCGCAAAAAGCAATGACTGCGACGCGTCTCCCGATCGCCGCTGCGGCGATCGGTGCAATGAAGAAGTGCGTCCAACTGATGCATCGTTATGCAGAGCGCCGAAACATTGCGACCGGACGGTTGATCGATCATCCGACCGTCATTCTGTCGTGTAGAACAATCGTATTCCAGATTGCGCTGCTTGAGGCAATGATCTACCGCATCGCCGAGTTGGTCGACGCCGGCAATGTACCACCAATTGAGATTTATCACGTGGCTAAGATCATGGCTCCCGAATGCGCATGGGGGGCGGTTGATCAGCTAGTTCAAATGCTTGGCGCACGCGGGTATACAGAGAACAACCCAGCTTCCCAACTGATGAGGGATGTCCGTGTGTTGCGGATATTTGAAGGACCAAGCGAAGCATTGGAGAGTCACCTTGGTGCGAAGGTGCTCAGCGAGCCTGAGGAGATTTACCAGTTCCTGAGAGTCGTTCTGGGGCAGGCTCAACTTGCGGATCGGCTGCGTTCCGCAATCGATGCATTTAGGACGAGAGTCCATTCGGGAGCTGGTCCCTTTGAAGACCAGCTTCGCAAGCTGCGGTGGATGCAGAGTCGGGTGGCTCGGCTAGCATGTCACGTTATCATGCACGCATTCTTGTTAGAGGGCGGCTGCGAAGCCCAGAAAGATGGCTATGAGCGCGTAGTCCAATGGTCGTCGATCCTGATAGCGGCCGAAGAGGACGATCTGCTTAAGAATAAGCCGATAGAAGCCGTTCCATTGGCTTCCGGCGAAATTGACGGCGCCCTTCGCTCATACCTGTTTGACATTGGTGATGTCGAGCAGTCGCTCCCTGGCGAAGAATGGGCTTCTGACCCACTCCTGAAAAGTGCCTTTGTGCAGGAGGCCGACAGCTTCGGTGTCGGAAGTGGAAACGTGGAGAGGGTGGTCAAGGCAACGCGAGATAGATCATCGAATATCCAGCATGACGAAGTCAGAGAGAATAGCGGTGGAGCAACGGAGACGGACCCAACTGCCTTGGCCGTGTCAATGCAGTTGAAGATATTGTCTCGTGTGAGCGAACTAGTTGGGATACCGGTGAAAACGCTGGGGCCGGACGACAGTTTTGGGACGATGGGAATCGACTCAGTATTCGCGGCCCAATTGGCGTCTGGCTTGAACGGTGAGTTCGCACTATCACTCGATCCCACGATCTTCTGGCATTATCCAACTCCCGCAAAGCTGGTGGCGTTCTTAACGTCGGGAAACATTGATCGGCCTCGCAAGAAGGACAGCGAGAAAGCTAAGTCGCGGGCCGCGCTAATTGACATGCTGAAGAAGACGCTCGACCGAGATTGTGCGACGGAGGGTTCATCTTGATGCTGCGTAGCGTGGACGATGGCATTGGTTTCAGCCATGCCGAGGTAGAGTCGGAGAAATGGGTTGAGCCATTGGCAGTGGTAGGTGTTCACGCGCGCGTGCCAGGCGCGGAGACTCTGAACACGTTCTGGAAGAACCTATTTTTTCGCAAAGACTCAATAGGCGTTGTTCCAGACGATCGCTGGGACTGGCGAAGTCATTTTGGAGATGCCATGGAAGTAAACAAGACCTCCGTGCGTGAGGCGGGGTTCATTTCGAATATTGATAAGTTTGATGCACGATTCTTCTCCATTTCGCCGCGTGAAGCGAAACTGATGGATCCGCAACAGCGGTTGGTGCTGGAATCAGTATGGCATTGTATCGAGGACGCGGGTTACCGTGCAGCGGATCTCGCGGAATCAAATACAGGTGTATTTGTAGCGGTGAGCAAGTCCGATTATGAAGAGCTCTTGTACAGGCAGGGTATCGATATAGACGCTAACACGGGAACTGGAGTCGCTGCATCGATCATTGCTAATCGAATCTCGTACGTTTTTGATCTGCGAGGTCCGAGCATGCCTATTGATACAGCTTGCTCTGGATCGTTCATGGCGTTGCATATAGCTGCACAGGCGCTCCGCAACAACGATTGTAAGATGGCGATCGTGGCGGGCGTACACGTAATGCTCACGCCGACCCTTACGATTTCGTTTGATAAGGCCGGAATGCTGAGTCCCGACTGTAGGAGCAAGGCATTTGACGCGTCTGCGAACGGCTATGCTCGCGGTGAGGGCGTTGTCTCGTTTCTGGTAAAGAAATTAGGAGACGCTGAGCGCGATCGCGACCAAATCTATGGATTGATAAAGGCCTCAGCGATCAACCACGGAGGGCGGTCAAGTTCTCTTACAGCTCCTAACGCGATGGCACAAAAAGAACTGATAAAAAGTGCGATCAAACGGGCAGATGTGCCCCCGTCTACGGTTACTTATATAGAAGCCCACGGGACCGGTACTCAATTAGGTGATCCAATTGAGTTTGACGGCATAAGACTTGCGTATGAGGAATTAGCCAGCTCACTTCCGGGCGTGCCGTCCGCACCGCACTCCTGCGCGATCGGCTCCGTTAAAGCAAACATTGGTCACCTCGAGGCGGCCGCAGGGTTGGCAGGAATTCTGAAGGTCTTGCTTGCGATGCGGCAAGGAATCCTGCCAGGCAATCCGCACCTGCGAGAAGTGAATCCGTTCTGCAAGAGCGATGGATCTCCGTTTCGTTTTCTGAAGGAGACTGAACATTGGACGCAGAGTCGAGACAGCGAGGGTAACGCAATTCCGCGCCGGGCAGGCGTAAGCTCATTCGGGTTTGGAGGAGCATACGGTCATGTTATTCTTGAGGAATACATACCGGCGAAGCAGGCCGGTCTGGATACAGCGCCTAGCGCCCTAGTGCTTCCGGTGCTCCCCTTGTCAGCAAAGAACGAGGAGACGTTGCTCGAGTATGTCCGCGAGGTTCTCAAATTCATTCAGCAGCAAATAGATCGCGAGAAGATGAAAGGTGCTTCAGAGGACCCCTCCTTGTTAAAGACGGGGACAGACATCGATGATTTTCTCTACCTTTTTCAGAGCGGACGCATGCAATTCTCATGTCGAGTGGCTGTTTGCGGCAGGACGTGGGAGGAGCTTGAGCGCGCGCTAATTGCGGTATTGTCCGACGGTGTTGTTAGCGGATCGATCGTAAAGCCTAACCGACGTCCGATCCATGAGTCGGTCGACGAGCTCGATCAGCTAACAGCGGAGCTGGCATCCCGCTGGACCGAGAACGGCGATATCGAGTTTCGAACGTTCTACGAGGGTGGGCAGCGGCGACGCGTATCAGCGCCGACTTATCCATTTGCTCGGACCCGATTTTGGTTCGATTCCGGAGCCCAGGGTGGCGACCCGACCGTCGAGATGGTTGCGATGTCCGAAGAGAAGAAGCGGCAGACGGAGGTGGTCCAGCTTCGATCTGAGACTCTCGTCTCACTAGAGAAGGTCGAACCAGAGATTGCTGTTGTTCAACTTGGCGCTGTTCAGCAACAAAACATGTTTAGCAAAGGACTCATCGATGGCCTCAAAGATTGTTTTGAGCGCATAGAGCAGGATGATGCTATCCGGGTGGTGGTGGTCAAATCGGCAGTGCCGTCCATTTTCAGTATGGGCGGAACGCCGGAATGGCTTGTTGGGATTGCTCGAGGTGAACGTGCTTTTACTGATGAGCCGTTTCTCAGCAACGGCTTTCTCGCGTGCAAGGTGCCGGTCATAACCGCAATGGAAGGGCATGCATTTGGTGGCGGCTTTCTGCTCGGGCTGTATGCAGATCTGCCTATCTTGTCGGCAGAAGCATTCTATGCAGCTAACTTCATGCAGTACGGACTGACACCGGGGATGGGTGGGACCCTGCTGCTTAGGGAAAAGCTTGGATCAAGCCTGGCAACGGAGATGATGTGGACCGCTCGGAGCTATGATGGCGAGGAACTGAAGCAGCGAGGTGCAGGCGTTTTAGTCCTGCCGCGCGAGCAGGTTGCCACCCGTGCGATGGAAATTGCTAAGAGAATTGCAACAATGCGGGGACAGTCGATCAAGTTGCTTAAGTCGGAGCTGGCGACCGACATTCAGTCGCGGCTCGATTCGCACGTAAAGAGGGAAGCATTGCTGCACCGCAGGCTGGCTGAGGAGATGGATCTGGCGAGCCAACTAGAGGATATTTTTAGAATTCCGAAATCTTCAAGGACTGTCAGTGGGGAAGGTTTAATACGAGAGAGGCCAGGGCCAGCCGATCAGTTGGATGCAGCAATCACGGAGAAAACTCAGCGTCAAGCGACTGAGCGCCAGGAATCCCGGGTGCCCCGTTCAGACGTAAAGCAAGAGCTCTTAGAGGTAATCGCAACCGCTCTTCATCTTGACCCGTCGGATTTCGGCGGTGACGCGGCGTTGCGAGACCTCGGTCTGGACTCGATTAGCAGTATCGAGATCTCAAGAGCGATCTCGCGCCGATTGAACATCGCACTTACGTCGGAGGTCATATTTAAGTCGACGACGATTTCCGATCTAGAGCGAGTTATTCGTGAGCGTTGGTTGGATGTATTCGCAGAGGCCAGCGCAGCGACCGATCGGGAAGCAGTTCAGGTCTTGAACTCTACGGTCGACGAAGGCGAGCAAACCGCGGCTCGGGCACTGGGCATGCTGAATGAAGTTTGCGAGCTTGTTGCCAGGACACTTCATCTTGAGACCGAAGAATGCCAGCCGCACATCGCATTGAGAGAGTTGGGTCTCGATTCCGTGAATGCCATAGACTTGCTTCGCAGCCTGGAGAAGAAGTTCTGCATAAAGATCGCGGGGGATCAGCGGGAGTGGCTGGCGACTTGTCAGGCGATTGCGGACAGGATCAGTTCAATTTCTCAGAATACAAGTCTCGGCGTACAGAGTGCTCAAGGCAACCGTGGCCTCTCGGAAATTCTGAGTGAGGTCGAACTCGGAAGTGCGACAGTGGAAGCGGCATTGTCTGAATTGAGCGAGCTATCCGTCAGCCGGGCCTAAGGTGCTGTTGGGGAGAGGTGCGCAGATCTCGAAAGCGGGGATGAGTAATGTCAGAACATGAAATCGTTCCCTACTCGGGAGTCAAATCGCGGCATGGCGTCGAGTTGCTTACGCAGGACGAGCGGTCAATCGCGATTGTTGGCATTGCGGGGAGATATCCTCAGGCGAGAGATATTGACGAGCTGTGGGGAGTAATCAAAGACGGCATAAGCGCTATCGTCCCGATTCCAACGAGTCGATGGGATCACCGGATCTATCTCGAAGCAAGTGGCGGGGCGGGAAAGACACGAGCAAGCCACGGGGGCTTTCTCGACGATATTGAAAAGTTTGACTCGCTTCTCTTCAAGATTGCTCCGCGGGACGCCGAAATGATGGACCCGCAAGACCGCCTTTTCTTGGAGGTGGCGTGGGCTGCGTTTGAGGATGCAGGGTATCCGATAGAACGTCTTACGCGAATGCGAAAGGCAGGAAATCACGTCGGAGCGTTCGTAGGCGCCTGCTTTCAGCAATATCAGCTTTTATCAGAAGAGCTTCAATTTAAGGCCGATAATCTAGTAAGGTCATTTGGCGGGATTGCAGGGCGCGTATCGCATAGCTTTGACCTCGCAGGGCCGAGCGTATCGGTAGACAGTGCTTGCGCCTCTTCGATGATGGCAATTCACTCAGCTGTAAATGCTCTCTGCCGGGGCGATTGTGAAATGGCAATCGCTGGGGGAGTAAACCTTACCATGCATCCATTGAAGCTTGTGGGACTAAGCCATCTGCTCAGCGCACAAGCCGAATCGCGTCCATTTAGCGGAGGCGACGGATACATTTCGAGCGAGGGGGTGGGGGCACTGATTTTGAAGCGAATTTCAAAAGCTGTTGAGGACAAGGATCACATTCATGCGGTCATCCGTAATGTATCTGTTGGACATGGAGGTGGTGCAAACGGATACGGCGTGCCCAATAGCGAGCAGTTAGGCCGCGTGATCAATGGCGCGTTGGCGCGGAGCGGCGTCGACTCCCATTCAGTTGGATACGTCGAGGTTGCGGCAAATGGTACGGCCCAGCTTGATCGAGCTGAGTATGAGGCCCTAGTGAATATGTTTCCCGCGAGCGGAGGTCCTCGGGCGTCCTTAGGTTCGATTAAGGCTAACATTGGCCACTGCGAAGCGGTCTCGACAATTGCGCAACTTACGAAAGTTGTGCTGCAATTCCGGCACAAGAGTTTGCCACCATTCATCAATTCAAGCGAGCTTGACGAACGAGTCGACTTTTCGCGAACGAGCCTGCGCATTCAATCGCGCGAAGAGATATGGAGTGAGCGAGAGGGAGTCAGAACAGCGCTGGTTAACTCCGTGGGGGCGACTGGTGCCTACGGATGCCTCGTGGTCCAGGAGGGGCCGGTGGTGCCGCTGAGCGCACAATGTCGCTGTGGGGATCACTTGATACCACTATCGGCGGCCCGCTGGGAACTCTTGTCTCAATACGCGGAACGATTAGTCAATTATCTACAAAAGAATCCCACGACGCGCATTTGTGATATTGCGCGCACTCTCCAGTTCGGACGCAACCATTTGAAGCTGAGAGCAGCTGCTTCCGTGGCTGGGCTTGCCGAACTCCGAGACTTTCTCTCCGACCTTGTGGCAGTTGGTCCGGCGATACGTCGGGAAAAGGTATGGATCGACGGCAAGGCCACGATGGGGGGGGCTGCTCCCGTTGGTGACGATGAGATTGGACGATTGGCCCGGGACTGGTCATCCGGTAGTAAGGTCGATTGGCCGCATAGTTGCGACGATGCCAGGCACATTCCGCTGCCGGGATATGTCTTTCACAAGCGTCACTGCTGGGTCTCGAAACCGAAACCTGCTTCTCCCAAGCGATCTCAAAGCGAAGCCGATATCGAACCGCATTCCTTAGTTGTAGTAGTTGGTGGAGGACCGGCCGGGATCGTTGCGGGAAAGTGTCTAAAAGATGAGGGATTCGAGCCGCTTGTGCTTGAGCGCTCAGATCGGCTCGGTGGCGTTTGGGCCGCACGCGATGATTATCGGACAGGATCATATAGGTCAACGCGTACTCAAAATTCGAAGTTCACGTTCTATTTTTCTGATTTCCCGCCGGACGAAGACGCGGCTCTCTTTGGAGGCGTGAGGGATGTTCACGACTATCTTGAGAAGTACGTGCGGCACTTTAAGTTGAGGCAGAACATCCGTCTCAACTGTCAGGTGCTTGAGGTTAAGGCGTGCGAACGCGGTTGGCTCGTGACCTACTTTCATCCAGAGAAGGGTGTATTCCAACAAAGGTGCCGAGGAGTTGTTTGCTGCTCCGGCCAACAATGGGAGCCGCACATTCCGGAGATACGCGGTCGAGCCGAATTCGACGGCTTGCAGATCACTCCAACCACGTATCACTCCAGCGAGATGTTTACCAATAAGCGAGTTCTCATTGTTGGAGCGGGCGTCAGTGGAGCGGACCTCGTATCGGACGCAGCTGAGGTTGCCGCGGAATGCTCGTGGAGTGTTCGAGGCCAAGGGTGGTGGTTGCCTCGAATGGTTGGCTTTGTACCGAACGATTGCAGCGTCTCGTTCGCGAGAAGATTCGCCAATGAGACGATGTCGCGTAGCGAGTTCTTAGAAAATCTGAGGCGCGTTCTACCGGACTACATTCGAAAATATCAAGAGAGCGGCCTAATGCCGAAGAATGCTCGCAACAATCAGATCAATATTAATGATCGTGTTGTCGAGTATGTTGCGGCAGGCAGAATAGCAGTGAAAGGGGAGGTTGCCGCCCTCAGGAAAGGGGGGGCGGAGTTTATCGATGGAACCACCGGCGAATACGACGTGATCGCGTTCTGCACGGGTTACGCCCAGCCACAGTACCACTACCTAAGTCCGATCCGTCCGAGCCAGTTTCGTGATGGCGTGTTTTATGAGAGTGATCCAAGCTTGTGCATCTGCAGCCATCCATCGGGTATATCGGCCTACGGAGCCGCTTTGCCGTATTTTGAACTGATCGGGAGATGGTACGCGGGGGCATTACGGGGGCGGTACTCGGTAGGCGCCGTAAATATCGGAAGGTCTCGTCAGAGCTATTTCGATACATGGCTCGAGTCACTCAAAATAAGCGCTCGAATTGGTGTATTGCCTGACCCGCGCTCGAACTGGACTGCGTACTGGGAGTTCGTGACTAGTCCTCCGATTCCCGCGCTGTTTAGGCTTCACGGGTCCTTTAATTGGAAAGATGCGGGCGATCATATTCGATCCGTTCGACGTAAATTCTTCACTGGCTGGCAAGACGCTGCAGTATCGGGGATCAAGCGAGCAGTCTTGGCCGGCCTAAGCGAAAAGGATCGGAACGAACTGCTCCGATCCGGGCAGATTACAAGGCAAGAAGCAAGTGAAGCGGCGGAGTTTGGTGGTGAGCGCCTAACGCCGTGGCTGGAGCCGGTTCATGAGAGCCCTACAGACCTATTCAGCGAGGAACGGTCTCGCGTCGTGAGCTAGGAAATTCACAAATGAATGCCTCGGACAAGATTGTCGCGCGTCTAATGTCGCACATTTGTGCGCTGTTAGGCCTCAACGAAGAAGACGTGTCGCCGCAGAGCGCATTGAGTGAGCTTGGGTTTAGCTCGTTATCACTTGCGCGTCTCGCAACACGCGTATCCGATGAATTTAAGGTGGATCTGGAGCCTGCTGCATTCTTGGAATGCGAACTGGTTGTGGAGCTTGCAACCTATATTTCGGTCCGGAGCCAGGCGCGTCTGCGCCCGAGAATAGCTGATGAAGGCGAATTGATGGACGGCCTTATCCAGGCGATATTGGAGGTAAGTGGTGTAGAATCAAGCGATATTCATCCAGGCCGGCAATTGGGGGAGTATGGCCTGGATTCAGTAAAGCTCACTTCTCTCGCGGCCAAGCTCCAAAAGCGGTTTGGAGTTGTGGTTGAGCCACTTACATTTCTTGAGAATGACAACGTGGATAAGTTGGCGAGGTGGATCAGCGGAGAGCGTGTTGCACGGGAGGGGGGGCGTTCGAGTAGCGTACTTGAACGGGGCAGCCGGATTGCAGTTATTGGCGCCGGTCCCGGAGGCCTCGCGGCTGCGAAGTGCTTGAGGGACGACGGATTTGAGCCGATCGTTCTTGAGAGGACCGATCGAATTGGAGGCACATACGTGTTTCGCGATGACCACGTCGGTGGTCCGTATGAGTCTCTGACCATGCAGAGCTCAAAATACACGTTCTTTTTTTCGGACTGTCCGGCTCCTGCCGAGATCGATCTCTTCCCGACCGTGGAGCAGGTCAACAGCTATTTGCACTCGTACATTCAACGATTCAATCTCGAGGGATCCATACATCTAGAACATGATGTTCAAGGAGTGCGGAAACGACCAGGCGGATGGACAGTCTCCGCACACACGCCAGCGGGTGATAAATCGTTTAACGTTTCCGGCGTCCTCATGTGCTGCGGAAGCTATTGGATACCAAAGACACCAAGAATATTAGGTCTCGACGAGTTTGGCGGAGAGGTCCTGAATTCTAGTCAGTACCACAACAATGCAATATTCAGGAATAAGCGGGTTCTCGTTATTGGGGGCGGGGTAAGCGGCTGTGACATTGCAGCCGAGGCGGCGGATGTAGCTCTGTCGGTTTCATTTTCGACACGTCGCAAGACCTGGGTGCTCCCGTCCATGTTGGGATACGTTCCCAGCGAACTAACTGCCAGCTTCGCAGATCGATGGAAGAATGGTTCGACTGGTCCTGCCGCGTTCAAACGAAAGCTCGAAAGTGCAATGCCAGAGTATATGGCGTTGTACGAGCGGAGCGGGCTTCTACCGTCGGGCGTTAATAACAATGCGATTAGCACGTCAGACGATATCGTAAGGAAGGTTGCAGAGCAGCAGGTTCGCCTCACCGGCGAGGTTGTGCGCTTTGATGCGCGGGGCGCGCATTTCCACGACGGGTCGTTTGCCGAGATAGACATCATTGTCTTCTGTGCTGGCTATGAGGAAATGCCTATACCGTTCGAGCATACTATCAGACCGACTGACTTTTACGAGTACACGTTTTACCCGGAGGATCCGACGCTAGCGCGAATGAGCGTGCCTTACGTGCTTTCCAAGCAGCGCGTTGTGCTTGCATCGGCTCTTCCATTCTTAGAACTAATAGGACGATGGTACTGTGGTGTCATTACAGGGCGAAGCCAGCTTCCCGATGCTCAACAGATGGGCGCTTGGTGCGAAAAGCGAGAGGCCGAAAAAGCGCATCCGTTCATTTTCGACGGGTGGCTTGAGTCTCTAAGGATCGCGTTCCAGATCGGAGCATTCCCACGGCCAGAAACCGACTGGAACCTGTACTGGGATCTCATCAATCTGCCGCCGCTTTCGTTAATATTTCGTCTTACAGGGCCGCACGCGTGGGACGGAGCGTCCGAAATGTTGCGGCAACTCAGGAGGAAGCTCTTTCTCGGCAAGGACTCGAATCGAAACGACGATGTAAAGCATGCCGTTCTTAAAGGGCTTGGTCAAAAGGCGCTCTTAAGGATGCTATCTCAAAAGATGATTAGCGTTGAAGAGGCAAGGGCCGCAATCGAATACGCTGGGGCTGCGCTCACTCCCTATCTAACGCCCATAGAGGGTACGGAAGGCCAACACGGTGATCGCGAAGTCGTAGCTGCACACTATGTCAATGATGGATCGGCGGGCAGATCTGATGAAGCTTGCGACGACAAAGCCAAGGAAAGCTCAGTCGAGCTGCTATCTCAAGAAAGAGAGAGCGTAGAGCTCACGAGGCGGGAATTGAGGCAGGCTAATGAACCTATTGCGGTAGTTGGTTTGGCATTGCGATTGCCGGGTTGTCAAAGTCTCGCGGACTTCTGGAACGTTCTGATGAGCCAGTCGTCGGTCATCGAGCGTGTTCCGGCCGGAAGATGGGATTGGCAAGAGTACGACGGTGATCCGGGCGCCGATGGAAGAACGGATGCGCATTTCGGCAGCTTCGTTAGCGGTCTGGAATTCTTTGATGCGAAGCAATTTGGATTGAGCGCCGACGAAGCGAAATTCCTAGATCCTCAGTCGCGCATGCTCTTCGAGGCGTCTCATACTTTGGTCGAGACAGCGGGCTTCGGAAGCTCGATGTTGAGGGGGCGTAAAGTAGGCGTGGTGGTTGGTGTTCAACGTCAGGAGTTTCTGAACAAAGTCTTGTCTGAGACTCGCGAGTTCTCACCAGCGATCGAGAATGGGAGTTTTCAAGGCTTTATGGTGAACCGCCTGGCTCACCATTTTGACTGGCGCGGTCCTACGTTTGCAGTTAATTCCGCTTGCGCGAGTTCGTCGGTGGCGATGCACTTGGCAATCCAAAGTTTGCGTTCCGGCGAGGCGGATTACGCGATAGCCGGCGGCGTAAATTATGTACAAAGTCCGCTTTCGTCGATTGCAGAGCGTCGCCAGGGTGGCCTAACTGGCAATCAGGAGGTGCGCGCGTTTGATCGTGGAGCTGACGGAACCGTGATTGGAGATGGCTGTGGGCTTCTAATGCTCCAACCTCTTTCGAGTGCTCTAGCCGAAGGAAACCACATCATAGGCGTCGTACTGGCCACGGCGCTAAGCAATAGCGGTAGAACACTGTACCAGCTAGCTCCAAGTGCTACTGGGCAGTCTCAAGTAATTCGGGAGGCGTTGGGAAAGGCTGGCGTAAGCCCAGGCGAAGTTGACTACATAGAAGGGCAGGGTGCTGCAACCGCCATCGCGGACCAAGCAGAGTTATCCGCCTACAAAGTCGTGTTTGGTGAGGTAACTGAGCCTCCGCGCATAACCAATCTCAAGTCAAATATTGGTCACCTTGAAACAGCGTCGGGGGTTGTTGCAACAACCAAGATGCTCATGTCGATGAACACGGGGCAGGTTCCAGGTATAAGAAACGTCGTTGATTTTGGGGCGACGGTTGGTGGCAATACACGGGAACTAAAGGTAGTTCAAAATAACGAAGTGTGGAGACAGCGGAACCGCGCGCGCAGAATAGCGACCGTTCATAATTTCGGCGCGGGCGGCATCAACGCGCATACGGTATTGGCCTGGACGCCGTCAACGCCAGCACGTCCTGGCGGAAAACAGCAAAGATTGTGCCTGTTTTCGGCTCCGACGAAAGAGCAGCTAGAAGCCTATCTTCGGTCCATTGCGGACTTCATCGAGCGGGAAGAATTTAAGCTCCTCGGCGTGAATGAGCTATTGATTGCTGACGTGGCTTACACGCTTGCGCACCGGCGAAAGCATTATCCGGTCAGATACGCCATTGTGGTGGAGGATATAGCACAACTTCAACGGTTTCTGATATCGCTTCCTTCGGATATGGGGGACTGCTTTGCTGATGTGGGTGCAGCTTGCGATGGGCCAAAGGAGGCCCTGACTAGACAAGGCAGAGCTTGGGCAAGCGGTGAGGGGGAGGTAGACTTTCCGAAGGATGGCAGAGCTATTCCACTTCCGGGGTTGGTATTTCGTCGGAGTCGTCTGTGGCCTTTCACAGAGGAAAGCAGCTCAAGCCGGAAGCCGATTACGGGTCGAGCCGGAGTACGCCAGGAGGCGAGCGGTACGCATGTCGCAGCCGCGATCGCAGAACTGGTGAGTGCAATAGCTTCGAAGGTACTTCATGTGGCTTCGGACCAGCTCGATCCGGACGAGTCATTGGGGTATCTTGGCTTCGACTCTCCATCCATAAAGCTTTTCGCCGCTGAGCTTTCCGAGAGGTTGGACTTCCAAGTCAATACCTCGCTGCTGTTCGCTTATCCGACCCTTAGAGCCTTGACGTCTTACCTGAGTGAGGAAGCGCGGGTCGGTATTGTGCGTGCTCAAAGCGCTTCGTCGGTCGCAGAGCAAACTGTGATCGATACGCGGAAGCGCGATAAGGCAGTTGCCATTGTGGGATTGGCCGGGCGCCTTCCTGGAGCGCAGTCGAAAGAGGTATTCTGGCAAAATCAGGAACAACGCCGAAATTGCATTACTGAAGTCCCTGAATCGCGTTGGAATTGGCTTGAAGTATTCGGCGATCCTGTGCGCGAAAATGGGAAAACCAATGTTAAATGGGGCGGTTTCATTGATGGTATTGATCAGTTCTCGCCTTCCCTTTTTGGATTATCGCGTTACGAGGCCGAACTAATGGATCCGCAGCATCGGCTGTTCTTAAAGACGGTCTGGGAATCAATATGGGATGCTGGATACGATCCGAAAGGCTTTGCTGGCCGTTCCGTAGGTGTGTTTGCTGGTGTGCAATTCCAGGAATATCAGCAGCTATTGAGTAGAGCAGGACTTGTAAATGGCCAGACTTGTACGGGAAATGCGCATTCGATGCTGCCAAATCGAGTATCGTTTTTTCTTGACGTGAATGGACCGAGTCAGACCGTAGATACGGCCTGTTCCAGTAGCTTGGTGGCACTTCATCAGGCCGTGAGGTCGATCCAAGCTGGAGATTGCGAGATCGCAATTGCGGGTGGTGTCAACTTGCTTCTGCTTCCCGACGTCTTCGTTATGGGGAGCCATTTGGGTGTGTTGTCGCCTTCGGGGCAGTGCAAGACGTTTGATGCTAAGGCTGATGGCTACGTTAGGGGTGAGGGAGTAGTCGCGGTTCTGCTGAAGCCGTTGTCTATGGCCGAGGCAGATCGCGATCACATTTATGGAGTGATCCTAGGTTCGGCTGTGAATCACGGAGGTCGGGCAGCGTCACTGACTGCGCCAAACAGCCGTGCACAAACGAATTTGATCGCAAGCGCCGTGCGAGAAGCCAAAGTAAGTCCCGCTGACATATCGTATATTGAGATGCATGGGACAGGGACTGAACTAGGAGATCCCATAGAAATCGAAGGAATAAAGGCCGCATTCCGTGAATTGGGAGGGCGAAGCTCGGTAGAAGCCGGCGGCCCTTGTGCTCTTGGATCAGTGAAGACCAATATCGGACATCTTGAAGCGGCCGCTGGACTAGCTGGCCTAACGAACGTCCTTATGGCCATGCAGAGCGGAACGTTGCCCGGACTTTCAAACTTCGAAAACATTAATCCACGCATCGATCTCGGAGTGGACGAAGGGTTCGTAGTCCAGGCGGAGACAGTGCCTTGGGAAACGCGGGCGGCGACGAGGCCGCGCACGGCCATAGTGAATTCATTCGGGTTCGGCGGTGCCAATGCGTCGATTGTCGTTCAAGAATACGTGCACAGCTCACTCGTAGGGCAGGATGATCATCAATCAGTCATGTATATTCCGCTTGCTGCATCTGATTTGAATGCGCAAGCAGCATACGCCGAGAGGCTCCTGCGCGCTGTAGAAGTGCTCGAGCATAGCGCAGCTGACGGATCACTGCTCCAAAATATCGCTTACACCCTCCAAAACCGTGGGGAAGATCGCCCTGTTAGGGTAGCCATTAAGGCTACGTCTGTTCTTGACCTGAAGGTGGCGTTGAGGGCGTTATCGAGAGGAACGAGTGACAAGGAATTGGTTGCGCCTACGGCCGTAGCAGAAGGTGACTGGCCTCAGTTTGTGCGACAGTGGCTCGCGGGCAATAGGCAGGAATGGCCGGAGCTGAAAACTGCTCGTCGAATACCGCTACCGGTCTCGCCATGGCCAGATCAGCGCTGTTGGTTTGAAAGCGTGGCACTCCCGCAAACGCAGGATTTGAAGCCGGAGGTGAAACCATTTTTTCTGGAGCAGGTCTGGCGACGCGTGGGCGCGCCGCAAATGAAAGAAGACGGCGTGAGGTCACGAAACGTTATTGTCATTACGAGAAGCAACAAACAGGCGGCACACTTTAAGCCACTAATCAGTCGCAAAGTTCCCGGGGCGAAAGTGTCGGTAGTTGACTTCACGTTAGTCGCAGGAGACATTGAGTCCGCAATTAGTATGAAGCCGGACATAATTATAGTGTTGCCGGCCGAAGCATCAGTTCAACCGCAAATTGATGGATTGCTGCGTTCCGAGGTCAAATTTGTCTTCTGTCTCGTAAGACAAATCATGGAAAGAGCGGCAAGCAGAAACATACAAGTTTATTATGCATCGGCATACGAGTTTGGTTCCGCGCCGGCAATAGATGCGTTGGCAGGCCTCGCCCGATCGGCCTTTATGGAGAATCGACGGCTGCGTCTGAGCTTGGTATTTTTTGAGCAAGGATCGAGATACCGATGGCCTGAGCTGTTGATCGGTGAGATTGCAGTAGGTCCGCATGATCGACCTGCCGTGGTCTGTTACGATCCAGAACGTAAAGTGCGAGGTATTCGACAAATCGAGCTCCCAAATTTAGTAAGTCAAGATGAAAGCTGGTTCCGAAAGGGGGGCGTATACCTCTTTGCGGGCGGTGCGGGAGAGCTGGGTGCTCGACTGCTGGAGGCTCTACTGCGAGAGGTCGATGCGACTTTTGTGTTGCTTGGACGGACAAGCCCTACAAAGCACATTGAGGAACGGATTGGTGGACTTAGGAAGATCGCTCGTCATCCCGACTTGGTCAGGTACGAGCAATGCGATATCAGTGATCTGGCCGCACTTTCGCACGTGGTTGGAAAGCTGCATTCACAGTATGGCGTCATTAATGGCGTTCTGAACTTTGTTACCGATCATAGCGACGCATTCATCTTTAATAAGACGTGGGACGAGTTCCAGCAGGTGAGTTCATGCAAAGTCAATGGGACGAGTAATCTCGATCTTGCGACGGCGTCGATTGCGCTGGACTTTTTCGTTACGTTTTCATCGCAGGCGACGCTCGGGATGGCGGGCGGCAGCGACTATGCCTATGGGTGCGCCTTTCAGGATGCTTTTGCGACCTGGCGCAATCGAGAAATGGCTGCAGGTCGGCGTCGTGGGCGATGTGTGACGATTAATTGGTCACGTTGGCAGTGGGACAAGTACGTAACTGTCGAATTCGACGCCTGGATCGAGAGCCTCGGGTACCAGCTTATCGGGCTTGAAGAAGGCCTTCGTAGTTGGAAGCTGATCATGGAGTCGGCGGCAGAACGACTATTCGTCTTTAGCGGGAACGAAGAGCAGATTCTGCAGGCGTTTGATCTTGAATTCGGTCTAATGATCGCCGACCGTCAATGGGTCAATTCCGCAGGGAGCGGTTCGACCAAAACCGATGAGTTGCAGTCGGATATAAAGGCAACGATGGACGTACTAGAGACGCTTAGCGACGAACGGGTGGCTGCGTTGGCGGCGGAATGGTTGCCAAACAGGGAACGTTCTCAGATTACTTCGGTGGAACAAGTCGAAGCCAGCGTACAATTAGCTGCGCAATCGCGCAACATTTCGCTGGAAACAGACGTCCAATTTAAGCTTTCGGCGAATCTAGGTAAATTGCTGAAAGCAGACGCCATCGATCCGAACATCGAATTTCGAACCTTGGGAGTAGATTCAATATTGGCATTCAAGTTGGTGTCCAATTTGGAGGACACGTTCAAAATCGACGTTTCTCCAAAATGGTTTTTCGACTTTCCAACCGTAACTAGCTTGTCAAAGCAAATAGCTTCTTACCTAAGCCGATCGGCTGACGGGCTCGGTTAGCGACTTTCGATTGTATGTCGAGCACTGAGGTTTCGATGACAGAAGAGCAAATTCTAAAAACTCTAATGAAGACTACAGCTGAAGTAATCTATGGCCTTGAGGAAAGCGGTGTTCGCGGAGATAGGACGCTAAACGAACTCGGGGCAAGCTCGATCGAGCGTTCCGATATTTTGTTGGAGACACTAGATCAAGTTGGTTTGCAGATACCCGCGATTAAGTTGAGGGATGTAGCAGGTAAGACCCTGGAACAGGTGGCAACTGTATTTTATGGATGGCTCGTAAGAGCGCAAGATCGATGATAGTTGGCGCGAGCGGGTATGGTGCGGTGACATGTGCGGGGATAGGCGTGCCCCAGCTGCGGTCTGCCCTGGCCGAGGGACTAGATTTCGAGCGCAGGAGATTGTGGAGCCCCGGTATTCCTGCTGCGCCGATTTGTGCTTTGCCGGATATTGACCTAGTCAAGGGGCTGCAGGTTATTCCGCTTGAGCCACAGATTAAGGCGTCGATTGCCCGTGCGGGGCACAGGGCAGCTCTGAACATCCGCGCGGCGCTGTTGGCCGTGGCAGAAGCGTGGGCTAATGCAAAATTGCACACTTTACCGGTGAAGCGTGATCGGATCGGGTTGGTGATCGCTGGGTCAAATCTTACTCAGCTCGAGCACGCTAGGCTTTATGGAGGCAAGGGGGGGGCGAAGTCATCGTGGGCTATGCAGTTCATGGATACGAATCATGTCGGTGTAATCAGCGAGGCTTTTGATATTTTGGGAGAGGGTTTTAGTGTGGGTGGAGCGTCTGCTTCCGGCAATGTTGCGCTGGCGCAGGGTAAGCGACTAATCGAATCGGGGGCTGCCGAGGTGTGCGTCGTAGTTGGAGCTATGATGTCGCTTTCCCTGCTTGAGTATGAAGCGTTTCAAAATGCTGGCGCTATGGCTGTACCTAATGACGAGGCGGAGCGCTGCAATCGACCACTTGATGTGGGTGCGCGCGGATTTGTTGTCGGCGAAGGCGCGGGTTGCATCGTCTTGGAAACAATTGAGTCGTCGAGTCGTCGCGGACATTTGTCTCAGGCGATTTTGGCGGGAACGTCAATTTGTCTCCATGCACATCGGTTTGGCTCGCCGAGTGTCGAGGGCGAGGTCAGGGCGATTGAGCTAGCCTTGAGTTCTGCCGGCATGCGAGCAGATGCGATCGACTATGTTAGTGCTCATGCGACTGGGACCCCGATGGGAGACGCGGTCGAGGTGGCAGCTTTGTCTGGAGTATTCCCTGAGGGCAACCGGCCGTACATCAATAGTACAAAAAGCATCATCGGTCACACGCTCACAGCTGCTGGAGTGCTTGAGTCAATTTGCGTATTAATCCAGCTGAACGAGAGATGGGTGCACGGTACGGCAAACCTTAAGAAGCCGATTTCGTCGCAGTTCGATATTCCCGATCGCAAGATAGTGCCAACGCGGCTCAATGTTGCGTTGAGTAATTCGTTCGGATTCGGTGGGATCAATTCGTCGGTGTTGTGGGTGGGGGCATAGCTTATGGGAGTTGGAATAGAAAGAATCGGAGTTTATGCGGGGCGCGCTGTGCTTTCGCTTGCCGAATTATTCGCGGTCCGGTCACTGGACGCTGAGCGATTGAACACTCTCCTTATGTCCGAAAAGTCTGTGTCACTCCCTTGGGAGGACGCCGTAACGAATGCCGTTAATGCTGCGAGGCCCGTGATTCAGGCCTTGAATAGTCGAGAAAGAGAATCCATTCGAATGTTGGTGGTGGCGACCGAATCGGGGCTTGACTTCGGAAAATCAATTAGCACGTACGTCCATCACTATCTTGAACTTCCTAGGAATTGTAGGTTGTTCGAGATTAAGCAGGCATGCTACGGTGGCACGGCGGCTCTACAGCTCGCCGCTAGCTTCGTTGCCGCGTCGGAAGAGTCCGCTGATCGTGCACTAGTGATCGCCTCGGACGAGGCTCGACCGTCAAGCCGGATGACCTACGCCGAGCCCTCGCAGGGCATGGCGGGCGTCGCAATGTTGATCAGTAAGAAACCAGATGTACTTGAGATCGATCGAGGAGCATTCGGCTGCTATAGCTTTGAGGTGATGGACACATGTAGGCCAACGTCAGATATCGAAACGGGTGACCCAGACACTTCCATTCTAGCCTACCTAGATTGCTTGAAAGGGAGCTATGCAAATTACGTGGCGGCTCGTGGTTCGGCTAATGTGATCAGCTCCTTTCAATATCTTGTGTTTCATACCCCTTTTGGAGGTATGGTAAAAGGTGCGCATCGTGCTTTGCTGCGCGAAAATACGAAACTTGCGCGCCAGGAGATCGAAGAGGACTTCAAAGTTAGAGTCGCGCCGTCACTACGATACAGCATGCGCATCGGAAATGCGTACTCTGCGTCTGTTTACTTGGGCTTATGTAGCGCGCTAGATACCGGGAATATCATCGATGCTCCGGTGCGGGTGGGCCTTTTCTCTTATGGGTCTGGCTGTTCTTCGGAGTTCTTCAGCGGCGTCGTGGCTCCCGTAGGCCAGCGGCAAATTGCCGATATGGCTCTGGAGAGTAGATTGAATGACAGGTGTCGGGTCTCAGTCGAAGAATATGACCGGCTTCTTGATCTCAAAAGGAAAGTGAGCTTCGGTACAGAAAATTTAGTGCTCGATCTCAAGGGGCATGAACGACTATATGAGATGACATATCCGTCTGGTTCATCGTTGTTGCGGCTTGATGAGGTGAGGGGATTCCACCGGAGATATTCTTTTTGCTAGATTGATCAAATTACTCAAGGCGAGCCTAGCGACATAGGTTGTGGGTGTTCATCACTTCGCGGGAAGTGAGCCCGTCGTGGCCCTTTTCCCAGCCATGCTCCAAGCCGGCAATCGTGCGGGACGAGATGCCCGATCCCCTTTCGAGGTTTTCGCCGGCAATGCCTGACAGCGCCGTGCCCGGACCTCGAAGCCGGTGGCTTCCCAGGCCTCCGCGCAGCTTCCAGCATCGCGCGTTCTCCCGTCCTGACCACGATGTCGCGCACCAAGGTGTCCGACCCCAATGACCAACTCGGACTCTAAAGGCTGCTGGATGAAACTTCGGTGGCAGGTCAACATGATATCCCATACCGGCGAGCCGTCGCCGACACCCGTAGTGGCCCCGAGAAGCTATCCTCTACGATTCTGAGTTCTCCGCATGCGCCCAGCGTCGCCGCCGACCGGTCTCCACCAAATCCATGCGGCTCAGCACAGCACTGTCCTTATGTACGTCCAAAACTACAGTCAGCTACAGGTCAAAAAAACCGCAAGACCGCCGTCCTCGGACGGATACGTCGCAAAGGCCCAAATTGCCGATCGTACCGTTCCGACAAAGGGAATTCCAATAGCGTATTCAACGAAGATTTTGCGAGATCAATGTCGGAATGTACATTGAAATTGCTGGTAAATCATGCGCCTCTTAATCAGCGGGTCCTAGGTTCGAGCCCTAGTGCGCCCACCAAGCCTTTCAAAGACTTATGCCGAAACACCGTCTGAGGTTGAAAAACTAACGGTTTTTCAGACGGTGTTTTTCGACAGTCTGCTCTCAATAGTTTGAAAGGCGAACCAGGGGACGTACGGCTAGCCAGCCGCGATCTTCGGTGGCGTCCAGCCTCAATGTCTTTGAACGTTGATTGGTGCCGTCGGGGTGCACCTCAGGCACCATGGCCGCGAGCGTTCGCTCCGGCGTCCCAACTCTTGTCCTCTGGATCGGCGCCGACCAGCCGGTATGGGCGACACGGATCAGACGCCTGGGTGTCGGCACCTCGCGTCGTTTTTCCGCAACGACGCAGCGACCCTTCGCCATGACCTGCGGACCGTTGGGGAGCCAGGATGCGCCACTCGCGCGCGCCGAGGTGGCCAATCAGATGACGCCGCCGAGCCGAAGCCCGACAGCTACCGTAGCGGTTCTCGAAGAGCTGGCCGCCACGCGCGCGTGATTCGCCGCCCGCCTGCTAGTTGGCCCCAGTTGCCACATCCCAATCTGCTCCCAATTCCTCGAAAAACCATAGACGAGCCGCCCATGAACTCACGGCGCGGAAAACCTCGCCTGGAAGCCGCCCTGCGCTCCAGGCAAAGGGGATGTCAGGACAAGCTCGGCACCAACTCCGGAGGCGATGGCTTTTGCAATGGCGAGGCCCAATCCCGAGCCGTCGGCATCGGTGCTGCCACGCTCGAACGGACGAGACAAGCGTTCCAGCAACTCCGGCGGAACGGCTGTTCCCTCATTTGTAACGGTCAGCACGCCAGTGTTGGAAAGAGCTACAACGACTGGCGCGTGGGGCGCTCCGTGCTTGAGGCCGTTCTCGATGAGGTTGCGCGCTAGAATGGCAAAGGCATCTGTATCGATATCGAAAAGGACCGGCGTAGCAGGAATGTTGACGGCGAGCCGACCGGCCGCAGCCGGATCGCGCATCATCTCCCCGACGACCAGTTTCAGAACCGATGCGATATCCGTCGTCCCCTTGCCCTGAAGCCGTCCACCTTCCGCCTTCGCGAGCTGCATCAACTTTTCAGACAGTTGCGAAAGCCGCCGCAGCGCCACCTCGATCTGCTGGGCCCGGGTTCGGGCCGCGGTGTCCCTGGTCTCGGCGATGAGCCGTTGCGTCTGCGCGAGCGCGGCAGCCACCGGTGTCCGTAGTTCGTGCGCGGAATTGGCCGTGAAACTTCGCTCAGCTTCCAGCGCGCGTCGAAGCTTCTCCAGGAGGCCGTTCACGGCGTCGGCGATCGGTCCGATCTCGGAGGGCAGTCCCGCGGCTGGAACCGACGACAGATCGCCGGTGCCGCGCGCTTCAATGTCGCTTCGTAGGCGCCTGACCGGGGTCATCGAAACGCGCACGACGCCCCATACGGCGAGAAGACTGAGGGGAATGAGCAATCCCAACGGCCAGGCAAGCCCGAGGAGCGCCTGGTTCGCGACCTCGCGGCGATGTGTCAGCAGCTCCGCCACCGCGATCGTCATCGTGCCTCGCACTGCAGTGTCGAAGTAGATTCGATGGGTCGGGGTGTCGACAAACCCCATTCTGGAGAAAGGAGGAAAGATCGCGTCGTCGGCGCCGTGCGAGCGCAGCAGTACGGTGCCGCGCTCGTCACGGACCACATAAGTGAAGTACTCGTCGTGCTGCCTCAGCGTAGCGATACGCTGAGACGTGCCGTCTGCCTCACGGCCGAGGATCTCGAGCACCGCAAGTGGAAGAATCCGCTGAGCCGTTTCCTCGAGCGCGCTATCGAATACTTCGTTCATTTCGTGACGCAGCCTTTGGCCGGTCACGACGGCTGCAACAATCCAGAGGAGTGCGACGCCGAGCCCGAGCCACAGCGAGATCTGCCACTGCAGACTACGCGGGCCTTTCATGAGGCAGTTCCCAGCCGATAGCCGAGACCTCGCACGGTCTCAATGACGGCGTGTCCGAGCTTCTTGCGAAGCCGGCTGACATGGACTTCGATGGTGTTGCTCTCGATCTCTTCGCCGAAGGAATAGAGCCGTTCCTCGAGCAGCGATTTGGACAAGACCTGCCGTGGACGCTGCAAGAAAGCCTCGAGCAGCACCCATTCCCGCGCTGTCAGGGCGATGCTCTTTCCTGCACGCGTCATCGACCGAGCGGCCAGGTCGATCTGAAGATCGCCAATTCGGATGAGCGGGCTCGGATTGCCGGCATAGCGGCGAGCGACGGCATTCAGCCGCGCCGTAAGCTCCGAGAGATCGAAGGGCTTGATCATGTAATCGTCTGCGCCGGCGTTGAGCCCTTCGATCCGGTCGGACAATTGATCAAGCGCCGTTAGGATGATGACCGGCGTCACGTCTCCCTTGGCGCGTCGATCGCGCAGCAGTCCGATACCGCGGCCGTCCGGCAGCATGAGATCCAGGAGCAAGAGGTCATAGGCCGCGGTGCCAAGATATTCCCGTGCCGCATCCAAGCGGGTCACCCAGTCCACGGAATGGCCATCCGACACAATCTGGTCGCGTACTGCCGCCCCCAGAATCGTGTCGTCTTCGATCAGCAATATCCGCATCGGGTCATTCCGCGCACCCCGTCGACCTGTGAGGTTAGAGATAATCATAGAGGAGATTCTGACGTTGACCTGAAGCAAAAGTCGCGGCGTCTTCAGGTCAACGTCAGGAAACCGGCTCAAGAAGAAGGCAGGCAGGAGCCTTGAAGCGGGAGCAAGAGAACGTGAAGAGGACAGTGTTGATTGCCGCCATTCTGCTGGGGGCGCTGACCCCCGGCATGGCGCTGGCCGATGATGACGATTGCAGCGCGCCCATGGCGCAATGGCAGCCGCGCGAAGCGGTCGAACAAATGGCGAAAGCGCGCGGCTGGACGGTGCGCAGAATCAAGATCGACGATGGATGCTATGAGATCAGGGGACAGGACGAAGGCGGTCGCGCCATCGAGGCAAAGGTTGATCCTGCATCTCTGGCTGTGATCCGCGTGAAGCAAAAACGCGGAGAGCACGACAAGGATCATGATGAAGGTGACCGAGACCGGCGAGGCGATCAGTCGGGACCAGGACGAGCAGCCGCGCCTTCGGCGCCGCCCCCCAACGGACTTATTCAGGGCGGCACGGCCCCCAAGGTCCAAGTTCAATAGCGGTCCGGAAGCGACGAGCATCGTGGGACGCAAAAGGCTGGCCCGACCGACGGACATCGCCTGAATCGAGCGAACGCGACATCGCGTTCTAGCGCGCCCCGCGTCGTGCGGGGCGTTTGCTTTTGCAGAGAGCGCCAACCTGACGGCGACCTGAAGCAGAATCGGATCGGCCTTCAGGAGCACGTCAGCCGCGCCATTCAGTTATGGCGCGATAGAAACGCCACTGTCGGAGACAGAAATGAGATCGATGATTGCCGCCCTTGCCCTGACCACCGCGCTGACCGCCCCCGGGCTGGCCATGGCGCGACCCGTCACGTTGACCACGACGCTCAACAACTACGGCGGGAACGGCGCGTATTTGGCGCTCTACGTGACCGACGCGACCGGAGCTTACAAAGGCACGCTGTGGATGGCGGGCTCCAAGTCCAAATATTACAGCCATCTCAGCGGCTGGGAGCGCAGTTCTCGTGGAAACCTTGCCGATATCAACGGCATCACCGGCGCAAGCGTCGGAGCCGGCCGTACGCTGAAAATCACGCTCGATCTTGCGGATGCGCTCTTCGATGCGGGCTACAAGCTGCATATCGACGCCGCCGCCGAGGACATGCGCGACAGCCCGTCCGAGGTGGTCGTTCCGCTGACATCCGCGGGCGCGGGCCGGCCGCTGGCAGGGCGCACCTACATCCGCTCGTTCGCTTACGACATGTAGCCTTAGGATGGGTGTGATGCTGCGCTGGATTCATAGGGGCCTGGCCTTTGCCGTCATCCTGCCGCTGATGGTGCTTGTCCTGAGCGGAGCGGTGCTGTCGGTGATCCCGGCTTGGGAAAGAGCTGGTGCGATATCGCCAGACAGCATTAGCGTCGCCGACCTCGCCGGCCGGATCGCCCACAGATATCCTGGCGTCGAGCAGATCAAGCGACTGACCTCCGGCAAGGTCATCGCCTTCTACTCCGGAGCAGCGGGCCCGGCCGCGAGCGTGGTGGACCCTTCCAGCGGCAAGCCGGTTTCGGACTACGTGCGCTCCCCGTTCGAGCGCTGGATGACAAACCTGCACCGCTCGTTCTTTCTGAGCGATGGCGGACGCATGGCCGCAGGCGCGAGCGCATTCGCGATGCTTGTCCTGACGCTGTCAGGTCTGCAGATGACGGCCCGGCGCATGGGAGGGTGGCGGCACATTCTCGGCTGCTCCCGCGGCGGCGGCATGCAACGCCTGCATACCGATCTCGGTCGGCTGGTGGCCTTCGGGCTCGTGCTGTCGGCGATGACGGCGCTGTATCTGTCGCTCACGACGTTCGGACTGATCCCGGACGGCACGGCACAGGTGTCCGCATTTCCGAGCGTGACAAGCCGCGGCCAAGCTCTTCCGGTCGAGCAAATTCAGGCTTTGCGCGGCATCGATCTTTCCCAACTGCGTGAATTGACGTTTCCCAACCCCGCGAATCCGAACGATCTCTTCCAGCTAGCCACGGCTGCAGGCGAGGGCTACGTCGACCCGGTCAGTGGAGAGCTGCTGGGTTGGCAGGACAATTCGGTCACCCGGCAGATCTACGAATTCATCTACATGCTGCACACCGGGCAAGGGCTCTGGTGGCTTGGATTGCTGCTCGGCGTCAGCGCCCTCGGCGTGCCGCTGCTCGGGTTAAGCGGAGCCGTGGTGTGGTCGAGCAGGAAGCACGCTCACGCTCCCATCACCGACAACGTTCCCGCCCAAGATGCCGACACCGTGATCCTGGTCGGCAGCGAGGGCGGCAGCACATGGGGCTTCGCCCGCACGCTGCATGCCGCGCTGACGGCCAACGGGCACAGGATTCACGTCGCTCCGATGGACAGCTTGTTACGATCCTATCCGTCGACGCAGCGCATGTTCCTGCTGACGGCAACCTACGGCGACGGCGCAGCACCGGCGACGGCCGGCGCGTTCCTCAAACGCCTCGACGCGATCTCCGCGCCACTGCCTTTTCCGGTCGCAGTCCTCGGCTTCGGTGATCGGCAATTCCCGCAATTCTGTCAATTCGCCCGCGACGTCGAAGCGGCCCTGGCGCGCAAAGGCTCGAGATCGTTGATGCCGCTGGACACGATCGACCGCCAGTCCGGGCAAGAGTTTGCACGGTGGGGCGAGGCCCTGTCGGATGTCATGGGTGAAGACCTTGTGCTGATACATGTGCCGGAGCGGCCGCGTACTCATACGCTGACGCTCATCGAACGCGTCGATTACGGCGCGGAGGTGCAGGCGCCAACCTGTGTGCTGCGCTTCGCGCTGCCAAGAAGCGGCATGTTCGCGCGCCTCACAGGGCATGCCTGGCCGCGCTTCGCCGCAGGCGACTTGATCGCGATTCTGCCGCCGGACTGCAACTTGCCGCGCTACTATTCGTTGGCAAGTTCGACCCGTGATGGCTTCGTCGAAATCTGCGTCCGCAAGCGTCCGGGCGGACTTTGCTCCGGTCTGCTTCACGGCCTTCAGCCGGGCGACAGGGTCGAGGCCTTCTTGAAGGCAAACCCAGCTTTCCGTCCTTCACATGGACGAAAACCGGTGATCCTGATCGGCGCCGGCACCGGCATCGGTCCGCTGGCAGGATTTGTTCGTGCCAACGGCGGGCGCCGGCCGATGCATCTCTATTTCGGCGGGCGCGATCCTGCCTCGGACTTTCTTTATGAGCGCGAAATCGATGGCTGGCTGGGTGAGAAACGACTGACGAGCCTCACCACTGCCTTCTCGCGCGTGAAAGGCGGCGGCTATGTGCAGGATCGCCTGCGCGATGACGCCGATCGCCTGCGCGCACTCGTCGCCAACGGAGCGCAGGTCATGGTCTGTGGCGGGCGCGACATGGCAGCGGACGTCATGCAGGCGGTGGCGGACGTATTGGCGCCCCTCGGTCTGGATCCTGTCGCACTCAAAGCCCAAGGGAGGTATGTTGAAGATGTCTACTGACCTGCTCCGTCATGTATTGAGCGGCGCCACCATGGGAACGCGCTGGTCGGCGCTGCTCTATGCACCGCCGTCGACCGATCTTGCCGCGCTGGAAGCCGCATTGGCTCACGCCGTCGATTGCGTCGACCATCAGATGTCCACATGGAAGCCGGACAGCGACCTGATGCGTCTCAATGCAGCGTCGCCGGGCACCTGGGAATCCTTGCCGATTGAACTCATGCGGGTTTTGGAGCGGGGAGTTGCAATCGGACGCGCCTCGGGCGGCGCCTTTGACGTCGGCCTCGGAAGTCTCGTCAATGCCTGGGGTTTCGGACCTCCCAGTTCGGCGCCAGACGCGCAAGCGCTTCGCGCGGCTCTTCGCGAGCGGATGCCACCAACCCACACTGTTCTTGAACTGGATGTGCCGGGACGAAGGGCGCGCAAACATAGCCACTTCGCCCTCGATCTTTCGGGCATCGCCAAGGGTTTTGCCGTGGACGAGATGATGCGCGTGGTTGAGATCTTCGGCGTCTCCAATGCGCTGGTCGGGCTTGATGGAGAGTTGAAAGCGCGGGGCGCCAAGGCAGACGGAGCCTCGTGGCGCGCAGCGGTGGAAGCGCCTGACTATGAACGGCGCGGTCCGCTCGGCGTGATCGAATTGCGTGATGCGGCGGTCGCGACGTCGGGCGACTATCGGCGCTGGGTCGATATCGGGCGAAAGCGCCTCTCTCACACGATGGATCGATCGCGCGGCGGTCCGGTAGAAAACGGAATTGCGTCAGTTTCAGTCGTTGCCGCTAGCTGCATGGACGCCGATGCCTGGGCCACTGCGCTCATGGTTCTCGGTCCGGAGCAAGGCAAGGCGCTGGCGCAGAAGCAAGGACTGGATGCACTGCTCATCCAGCGGCAAAACGAGACGTTCTTGGAGATTCCTGTCGGTCCCTTGTTCTATGAGCCTCGGGGCGCGCGGCAGGAAATGAGCCCGTAAACCGGCAGACTCTCAATCACAAGCATTCCCGCGTTCTGGTCCGTGGCGATGGCGTCGGCCTTGGTGGCTCTCAGAAGGACCGGATCACACGCCGCTCAATCAGCGGGTTCTGGGTTCGCCCACCAAACCTTCATCGGTTTCTCCAGGGATCGATGCTCGGCCGAGCTCTTCCAGGGCCTGTCGCACCGACTCGACGAGGTCCAGCGCCACCGGCGAGGGACTGCGCTGCGGCGGGAACACCGCGGCGAATTCGAAATCGATGCGCGGCGTGAATGGCCGCATCACCACGCCCCGGCCGTCGAATTCGCGCGCGGTGAACGGATCGCAAATCGAGACGCCCAATCCCGACGACACCATCCCGCACATGATTTCCGACAGCGTCGTCTCGACCCGCAGCACGCGCCTGACATCCTCGCGATGGAAGATCTGATCGATCAGATGCCGGCTGGTGGAGCCTGACGAGAGCGAGATGAAGGTCTCCCCCTCGAAGTCGCGCGGCACCAAGATCGTCTTCGCGCAATGCGGATGGCCTGCGGGGAGAACGGCGACGCGCGGCAGCGCCGGCAGCTTGATGCTCGGCAGCCCGGCATGGGCGATCGGCACCTCGGCAAAGCCGACGTCGCATTGCGCGTTCAGCACCCAGTCGATCACGATCGGCGAGATCACGCCGAAGAACGCGAGGTTGAGGTTCGGCCGTTCCTGCAGGAAGTGGCCTGCGAGCCGCGGCAGATAGCCATTGGCGAGCGCGGGGAGCGCGGCAATGCGCAGCGTCCCGGTGCGCCGGCCACGGATCTCCTCAGCGGCCGCGGTGATGCGATCGAGCCCGACGAAGGAGCGCTCGACCTCCATGTAGAGCGCCGTCGCTGCCGCGGTCGGCACCAGGCCGGTGCCGCGGCGCTCGAACAACTCCATCTTGAGCAGCGCCTGCAGGTCGCGCAGCAGCCGGCTGACCGCCGGCTGGGTCACCGCCATCAGCTTGGCGGCTTCCGTCACACTGCCGCTCAGCATCATCGCCCGGAAGGCTTCGACCTGCCGCGAGTTGATCCGCGCCATACGTCCTCACATCCATAACATTCTCGTATGAATAGGGTGCCATTATTCATTGGACGATCAAAGACTCTGCTGCGATCTTTTTTGGCAGGGTGAGGGAAGGCTCGTTTTTTAGGCTCTTCAGCTCCGGGTTTCTGGGGTGCGGATGCCATCGGGCAAGCCGATCTCCCTGGGGCGGTTTTTTAATACCGTCTCGTATCCAAGATGATGGAGATCGGTCCGATGAAGCACCCTAAACTCCTGATGGCGGTCGGCGTCGCCGTCCTGGCCTCTGCCTCGCAGGTCTGGGCTCAGCAGAAGACGCTCTATGTCGCCGGCTATGGCGGCTCGTTCGAGAAGACGATCCGCGAGGAGGTGATCCCGCCGTTCGAGCAGGCCAACGGCGTCAAGGTCGAATACGTCGCTGGCAACTCCACCGACACCCTCGCCAAGCTGCAGGCGCAGAAGGGCAACCAGCAGATCGACGTCGCGATCGTCGATGACGGCCCGATGTACCAGGCGATCCAGCTCGGCTTCTGCGACAAGGTCACCGGACTGCCCGGCGATCTGCTGGAGGTCGCGCGCTTCAAGGACGACAAGGCGATCGCCATTGGCCTCGTCGCCACCGGCCTGATGTACAACAAGAAGGTGTTTGCCGAGAAAGGCTGGGCCGCGCCGACCTCGTGGAACGATCTCAAGGATCCGAAATACAAGCAGCTGCTCGTCATTCCGCCGATCAACAACACCTACGGCCTCAACGTGCTCCTGATGCTGGCGAAGATGAACGGCGGCAGCGAGAGCAATGTCGATGCCGGTTTCAAGATCTTCAAGAATGACATCAATCCCAACGTGCTGGCCTACGAGCCGTCGCCCGGCAAGATGACCGAGCTGTTCCAATCGGGGCAGGCGGTCATCGCGGTGTGGGGCAGCGGTCGCGTGCAGAGCTTTGCCAACACCGGCTTCCCGGTCGATTTCGTCTATCCGAAAGAAGGGGCCGTGAGCCTGCTGACGACGGCGTGTCCGATCGCCAAGCTGTCGGTCTCGCCGCTGGCCTCGAGCTTCATCAAGCTGCTGCTCGATCCGAAGATCCAGCTCACGATGCTGAAGGAATATGGCTATGGCCCGGTCGTGAAGTCCGTCGTGGTCCCCGAGGGCGTGGGCGCGATGGCGCCGATCGGCGAACGCGCCGCCAAGGTCTATGCGCCCGATTGGACCGTGGTCAACGAAAAGCGCGAGGAATGGACCAAGCGCTGGAATCGCGAGGTCGAACGCTGACTGGTCGTTTGTTGCGAGCCTCTCGTTGACGACGGTGTTCTCCCTTCCCCGCAGGGGGGAAGGGAAGTGCACCGTGCGCGGGGCGCCAGTATTCCTCGCCCATCTGGATCCAAAGCATGTCCTTCCTCGAGATCGATCGCGTCGGCAAATCTTTCGGCCCCAACGCGGCCGTCGAAGAGTTCAGCCTCGGCGTCGCCAAGGGCGAGTTCATCTCGTTCCTCGGCCCCTCGGGCTGCGGCAAGACCACCACGTTGCAGATGATCGCGGGCTTCCTCGATCCCTCACACGGCGCGATCCGCCTCGAGGGCAGGGACCTCGTCGCAGTGCCACCGGCGAAGCGCGGCCTCGGCATCGTGTTCCAGAGCTACGCGCTGTTTCCTCACATGACCGCGGCCGAGAACGTCGCGTTCGGCCTGGAGATGCGCAAAGTCGCGCGCAAGGAACGCGAGGAGCGCGTGCGATCGGCGCTCGCGCTGGTCGGCCTCGCCGGCTATGAGGACCGTCATCCCCGCCGCATGTCCGGCGGCCAGCAGCAGCGCGTTGCGCTCGCGCGCGCGCTGGTGATCCGGCCGAGCCTGCTGCTGCTCGATGAGCCCCTGTCCAACCTCGATGCGCGCCTGCGCGAGGACATGCAGATCGAGCTGCGCCAGATCCAGCGCGATCTCGGCACCACGACCATCCTCGTCACCCATGACCAGATCGAGGCGATGTCGCTGTCCGACCGCATCGTCGTGATGAGCAAAGGCAGGATCGAGCAGATCGGCACGCCGCAGCAGGTCTACGAGCAGCCGGCTTCCGCCTTCGTCGCGCAGTTTCTCGGCAAGACCAACGAGTTTGCTGCGACCGTGGACCACACCGGGGGGCAGGCCAGACTGGTCGCGGGATCGTGGAGTGCGCCGGCGCCGGCCGGCGTGGCCGGCTCCGTAGCCGTCAGCGTCCGGCCCGAGCGCATCAACTTCGGCGACGCCGGGCTTGCAGGGCGCATCACGAGCCGCATCTTCCAGGGCAATCACTGGCTGTTCCAATGCGACACCGAATGCGGGCCCGCCATCGTAATCCGGCAGAATGACGGCCAGCCGCAGCCGGAGCAGGGCGCAGCGGTGCATCTCGTCTGGCAGGTCTCGGACATGAGCCTGCGCGCTGCGAAGGCTGCAGCATGAGCGCGACCGTCGCGTCCAACTCGTCGGAGACGCGCGCCGGCCTTTCGCTGGCGCTGCCGGCCTTGATGCTGTTCCTGGGCGTCGTCGTGATCCCGTTGGCGATGACCGTGATGCTGTCGTTCCACGATTGGGGCCAGTACAAGGGCATCGAGCCGGTCTTCATCCTGAAGAACTGGCGCGAGATCGTGGACGATCCCTACTACGCGGAGATGTTCTGGCGCACCTTCCGCGTCGCGGTGCTGGCGACCTTGATCACGGCGGTGTTCGGCGTACCGGAGGCCTATATCCTCAACCGCATGCAGGGGCCGTGGAAGGGTCTCTTCCTGCTGGTGATCATCGGCCCGCTGCTGATCTCGGTCGTTGCGCGCACCCTCGGCTGGGCGCTCCTGTTCGGCGGTAACAACGGGCTCGCCAACAAGCTCCTGATGACATCAGGCCTGATCGAGTCACCAATCAGGTTCATGTTCACCGAGACCGGCATGGTGATCGCGCTGGCGCATGCGATGATGCCGTTCATGGTGCTCGCGGTGTGGACCGCGCTGCAGCGGCTCGATCCGCAGGTCGAGAATGCGGCGCTGTCGCTGGGGGCAAGCTCGCTGACGGTGGTCCGCCGCATCGTGCTGCCGCAGATCATGCCGGGCGTGCTGTCGGGCGCCATCATCGTATTCTCGCTGTCCGCCAGCGCGTTCGCGACGCCGGCGATCATCGGCGGCCGCAGGCTCAAGGTCGCGGCGACGCTCGCCTATGACGAATTCCTCAATACGTTGAACTGGCCGCTCGGCGCCGCGGTCGCCGTGCTGCTGCTGATCGCGCTCGTCCTGATCGTCGTCGGCTCCAACGCGCTGATCGAGCGCCGCTATCAGGAGGTGTTCCGATGAGCCGGAACGGCCCTCTGGCGCTGATCTTCCATGCCGTGTTCGTCGTCTTCATGGTGGCGCCGATCGTCGTCGTGTGCTGGGTTGCGTTCACGCCCGAAGGTTTTCTGTCGATCCCGATCACCAGCTTCTCGCTGCGCTGGTTCAGGGCGCTCGCCGACTATCCGGAATTCGTCCACGCCTTCGGCGTGAGCCTGTGGCTCGGCGCGCTGTCCTCGTGCGTGGCGCTCTTGTTCGCGGTGCCGGCGGCGCTGGCGATCAGCCGCTATCGCTTCCGCGGCCGTGACGCGCTGTCGGCGCTGTTCCTGTCGCCCTTGATGATCCCGCACGTCGTGCTCGGCATCGCCTTCCTGCGCTTCTTCACGTCGGTCGGCATCGGCGGCACCTTCGTGGCGCTGGTGATCGCCCATGTCGTCGTGGTGTTTCCGTTCGCGCTGCGGCTGACGCTTGCGGCCGCGACCGGCATGGACCGGTCGATCGAGATGGCCGCGGTCTCGCTCGGTGCCGACGGCTGGACCATGTTTCGCCGCGTCACCTTGCCCGCGATCCTGCCTGGCATCGTGAGCGGCTGGATGCTCGCCTTCATCCAGTCGTTCGACGATCTGACCATGACCGTGTTCCTGGCGACGCCCGGCACCGAGACCTTGCCGGTGCGCATGTTCCTCTACATCCAGGACAACATCGATCCGCTGGTGACGTCGGTGTCGGCCAGCGTCATCGCCATCACCATGACCGTCCTGATCGTGCTCGATCGCGTCTATGGCCTCGACCGCGTGCTCACTGCCAAAGGCGGCGACGCAGGACGATAGGAGATACTACGATGAGAGACTATGACGTCGCCGTCGTCGGCGGCGGCCTGCTCGGCTCTGCGATTGCCTGGGGGCTCGGCCGGCTCGGTCAGCGCGTCGCCGTGCTCGACGAGGGCGACATCGCCAAGCGTGCCTCGCGCGCCAACTTCGCGCTGGTGTGGGTGCAGAGCAAGGGCCTGGGCATGCCGGCCTACACCGGCTGGACGGTGCGCGGCTCCAAGGCGTGGCCGAAGCTCGCCGAGGAGCTGAAGGCGCAGACCGGTCTCGACGTGGTGCTGCAGCAGAACGGCGGCTTTCATCTCACCCTCGGCGAGGCCGAGTACGAGCAGCGCACCCAGCTCGTCGCGCGCATGCACAACCAGGTCGGCGCCGCCGACTATCAGATGGAGATGCTGCCGGCGTCCGAGGTGAAGAAGATGCTGCCGCTGATCGGCCCGGAGGTCTCGGGCGGCAGCTTCTGCCCTTATGACGGTCACGTGAATTCGCTGCGCACCTTCCGCGCCCTGCACGCCGGCATGAAGCAGTTCGGCGTCGACTATCTGCCGGAGCGTGCGGTCGGTGCGATCGCGCTGGACGGCAGTGAGTTCAGGCTGACGACGGCGCAAGGCGAGATCCGCGCGGCGAAGGTCGTGCTCGCGGCAGGAAATGCCAACCAGACCCTGGCGCCGATGGTCGGGCTGTCGGCGCCGATGGGGCCGACGCGCGGCCAGATCGTCGTGACCGAGCGCACGATGCCGTTCTTGCCGCATCCGTTGACCACGATCCGCCAGACAGACGAGGGCACGGTGATGATCGGCGACAGCAAGGAGGACGAGCTCGACGACCGCGTGCAGAACTTTTCCGTCAACGCGGTCATGGCCGATCGCGCCCAGCGCACCTTCCCGCATCTGGCGCGGCTCAACGTCGTCAGGAGCTGGACCGGCATCCGCGTGATGCCGAAGGACGGCTTTCCGATCTACGAGCAGTCGGAGAGCCACCCGGGCGCCTTCGTCGCCTGCTGCCATTCCGGCGTGACGCTCGCGGCGAACCACGCTTTCGACATCGCGCGCATGGTCAAGGACGGCGCGCTCGAGCCGGAGCTGGTCGGTGCATTCACAGCCAGCCGCTTCGACAGCAAAGCGGGAGCGGGCGGCAGTGGCTACTACTGAGGGATGACGGCGCAAGGCGCCATGGAGACGATGATGTTCAAACGAACTGAGGGTGATGCGAGGGGATCGGTGACGATCCATGTCGGGGGCCAGCCGATTGCCGCGCGCGAGGGTGACTCCGTGTCGGCGGCGCTGCTCGCCTCCGGCCTCGACGTCCGGCGCGCCACCGCGGTCAGCGGCGCAAGGCGCCTGCCTTATTGCATGATGGGCGTGTGCTTCGACTGCCTCGTCACCATCGATGGAGTCGGTAACCGGCAAGGCTGTCTCGTGCCTGTCGCCGAGGGCATGCAGATCGAAGTCCAGAAGGGCAAGCGGGAGATCGGCAAATGAGCGCCGCGCCGAAGCATGATGAATATGACGCCGTGGTGATCGGCGCCGGTCCTGCGGGCCTCGCTGCTGCAGAGATGACGGCTGGCGCCGCTCTGTCGACGCTGCTGCTCGACGAGAACGCCGGCCCCGGCGGCCAGGTCTGGCGTGCGATCGATGCGACGCCTCTGAAGAGCGAAGCGCTGCTCGGCGCGGACTATTGGTCCGGCAAGCAGCTCGTGAAAGCCGCGCGCGACAGCGGTGCGGAGATCATTCATCGCGCCACGGTGTGGAGCCTCGACCGCAATCTCGAGATCGGCGTCTCGGTGGCCGGCGGCTCGGCCTTCATCAAGGCCAAGCGGGTCATCATCGCGACCGGAGCGCAGGAGCGTCCGTTCCCGATTCCCGGCTGGACCCTGCCCGGCGTGATGACCGCGGGCGCGGCGCAGACGATGTTGAAATCCTCCGGCCTCGTGCCTGACGGCCCGACGATTTTGGCCGGGCAGGGGCCGCTGCTGTGGCTGCTCGCGGCGCAGATCCTGCGCCTCGGCGGCCGCATCGATCGCATTCTCGACACCACCCAGCGCGCCAACTACATCGCGGCGCTGCCTCATGCCCTCGCGTTCCTGACCTCGCCCTATTTCGGCAAGGGGCTCGCGATGATGCGCGAGGTGCGCGCGAAGGTGCGCGTCACCAGCGGCGTGACCGAACTCGTGGCAGAGGGCGAGGGCAAGCTCTCGGCGGTCAGCTACGCCACAGCGGGCGGCAAGCGCGAGACGCTGGCGGCCGAGTTGCTGCTGCTGCATCAGGGCGTGGTCCCCAATGTGAATCTCGCGATGGCCGCCGGCGTCGAGCATCGCTGGAACGAGCTGCAGCTGTGCTGGACTCCGGTGCTGGATGCCCTTGGTAACAGCTCCATTCCCGGCATCGCCATTGCCGGCGATGGCGCCGGCATTGGCGGCGCGCAGGCGGCCGTGGTGCGCGGCCGGCGGGCGGCCGGGGATGCGATCAAGGCGCTTCGCCCGCACGCAAAGGTCACCGATAGGTCTGCGGAGCTGGCCCGCGCCGAGCGCGGCAGGACCTTCCTCGACGTTCTGTTCCAGCCGGCAAAGCAGTTCCGTATCCCGCAAGGCGACACCATCGTATGCCGCTGCGAGGAGATCACCGCCAAGGACGTGCTCGACTCCGTCGCGATCGGCGCCACCGGGCCGAACCAGCTCAAGGCCTATCGCCGCACCGGCATGGGGCCGTGCCAGGGGCGGCTGTGTGGCCTCACCGTCACCGAGCTGATGGCCGAGGCGCGCGGCAAGACCCCGCAGGAGATCGGCTATTACCGGCTGCGCGCGCCGGTGAAGCCGATCATGCTGTCGGAGCTCGCAGGCCTGCCGAAGACCGAAGAGGCCACCAAGGCCGTGGTGCGCGGATGACGGTGAAGACGGATGCCATCATCGTGGGTGGTGGCATCCACGGCTGCTCCACCGCTCTGCATCTGTGCTTGGCAGGGCTCAAGCCGGTGCTGATCGAGAAGGACTATGCCGGCCGTCACGCCTCCGGTGTCAATGCCGGCGGCGTGCGCCAGCTCGCGCGCGACGTCGCGGAGATTCCGCTGTCGATCCGCTCGATGGGCATCTGGGAGAACATCAGCGACCTGGTCGATGATGATTGCGGCTTCGAAAGCTTCGGCCAGGTGCTGGTCGCCGAGAACGACGCGGAGCTCGACGCCTGTCGCGCCCGCGTCGCCGATCTCAACGCACGCGGCTTCAGCCATGAGGAGCTGATCGACGGTACGGAATTGCGTCGCCTCGTGCCGGCGGTGGCGGAGAGCTGTCCGGGCGGCGTGGTGTCGCGGCGCGACGGCGCGGCGCAGCCTGCGCGCACCACGACGGCGTTCCGCCGCAAGGCGGAGCAGCTCGGCGCGCTCATTCGCGAGGGCGTGGCCGCGACGAACATCCGCAAGGACGGCAAGCTCTGGCATGTCGACGTCGGCTCCGAGAGCTTTGCCGCTCCGGTGCTGGTCAATGCCGCCGGCGCCTGGGCCGGCCGCATTGCGGAACAGTGCGGCGAGCCGGTGCCGGTCGAGACCATCGCGCCGATGCTGATGATCACGTCGCCCGTCGCGCACTTCATCGATCCCGTCGTCATCCTGCGCGGCCGCAAGCTGTCGTTCAAGCAGTTCCCCAACGGCACGGTGCTGATCGGCGGGGGCCATCTTGCAACGCCCGACCAGGACCGCAACGAGACCGTGCTCGACTGGCGCAAGCTGTCGGAGAGCGCGCGCACCGTCGCGGAGCTGTTCGCGGTGATGCGCAGCGCGACCATCGTGCGCGCCTGGGCCGGCATCGAGGCGCGCATGCGCGACGACATTCCGGTGTTCGGGCCGAGCGCCGTTCACGACGGGCTGTATCACCAGTTCGGCTTCTCCGCGCACGGCTTCCAGCTCGGCCCCGGCGCCGGCGCGGTGATGGCCGAGCTCATCGCGCACGGCGGCACCCAGACGCGCATCGGCGATCTCAGCATCGCGCGCTTTCAGAACTCCATCCCTTCACCATCCACATGAGGACATGATGACCATCACCCGCAAGATCCGCTCCGCCATCCACCACCGCATCGTCGAGGCCAACGGCTTCGTCTTCATCGGCGGCACCATCGCCGACGATACCTCGGTGTCGATGGGCGAGCAGACCCGCAACATCCTCGGCAAGATCGACGGCTTCCTGAAGGAAGCTGGCACCGACAGGTCGCGCGTCGTCTCCGGCCAGATCTTCGTCACCGACCTGTCGAAGAAGAAGGAGATGGATGCGGCCTGGACTGCGTTCTTCGGCGACGACCTGCCGGTCCGCGCCACGGTCGGCGTCTCCGATCTCGGCGGCGGCGCGCTGATCGAGATCGTGGTCACGGCCGTCAAGGGCTGAGCATCGCGCCGCATCGAGCGGTCAATCGATCACGCGCGGGGCTCGCTCCGCGCGTGATTTGCTTTTCGGTCCAATTCGATCGAACATGAGCCTCTCCGTCCACCGTACGCGCCGAAAGCCGACATCATGAATGAAGAGCGTAGCCTGCCGCGTCCATCTGCTGGCCTGAAGGCAGTGTTCGCTCACATCGAGAATCAAAAGCAGGATTTCCTGGCCCGCGTGATGGACTATGTCCGGCATCCCTCGATCAGCGCCCACAACATCGGCATCACCGAGGTCGCCGCACTGCTGGTCGCCATGCTGCAAGAGATGGGCCTCGACGCCGAGGCGATCGCGACCGCCGGGCATCCGATGGTGCTCGGACGCTGGCAGAAGAAGCCGGGCGCACCTACCGTGCTGCTCTACGGGCACTACGACGTGCAGCCGCCGGATCCGTTGGAGCTGTGGCTGAGTCCGCCGTTCGAGCCGACCATCCGCGATGGCCGCATCTATGCCAGCGGCATCGGCGACAACAAGGGGCAGCATTTCGCGCAGCTCATGGCGATCGAATCCCATCTCCGAGTGCATGGCGAGCTGCCCTGCAATGTGATCTTTCTGCTCGAAGGCGAGGAGGAGATCGGCAGCCCGCGCATCGCCGATTTCGTCGCTGAGCATCGCGACGAGCTGAAAGCCGATTTCGTCGTCACCGCGGACGGGCCGATGCACCCCTCGGGGCGGCCGACCATGACCTATGGCGTGCGCGGCATGTGCTCGTTCGAGCTGCGCGCGAAGCACGCCAGCCGCGACGTGCATTCTGGCAACCTCGGCGGCATCGTACCGAATCCGATCTGGACGTTGGTCCACCTGCTCGGGACGATGAAGAATGCCGCGGGCGAGATCACCATCGAGGGGCTGCATGATGCGATCGTGCCGCCGAGCGAGCTGGACATTGCTGCCGTGAAGCGCCTGCCGCTGGACCTCGATGCCGCCAAGGCGAGCCTCGGTCTCAGCCATCTCGATGCGCCGCCCGACCGCGGCTACTACGAACGTCTGATGTTCCATCCGACGCTGACCATCAACGGCTTGCACGGCGGTTATGGTGGACCAGGCAGCAAGACCGTGCTGCCCTGCGAGGCCTTCGCCAAATGCGACATCCGCCTGGTCGAGGCAATGACGCCGGACGACGTGTTGGCGAAGGTGGAGGCGCATGTGAAGCGCCATGCGCCGGAGGTGGAGTTCATCCGGCGCGGCGGCATGCTGCCGTCGCGCGTGCCGCTCGATTCGCCCTTTGGCGCGATCGTGCGCGATGCCATCGCGCTCGCGCATGGCCTTACACCGCTCGAATTCCCGTGCACCGGCGGCAGTCTGCCGGACTACGTCTTCACCAAGCTCCTCGGCATTCCCGCCTTCGTCGTTCCCTATGCGAATGCCGACGAGGCCAATCACGCGCCCAACGAGAACATGACGATCGACTGCTTCTACAATGGCATCCGCACCGGTGCGGCACTGCTCGACCGCGTCGGCGCGCGCGTGCGCTGATGCCGGCGGAACGGCCATCACGATTCCGCGTGCAGTGCGGGAGGCGTCATCGAGCAGCCACGAACGGATGGCAAGCACACGCTGGTCCGCCGCCTTGCGGGTGAATCGGCCGCACGCGGCGAGATCGCGCATGGATTAACGCAGTTGATATCGCCTAGTCTCGGAAGGGATTAGTAAACGCCGCTTCAGGGCTCGGAGCTGCCACATGCACGACCCCGTTGACCAGCCGAGTGATTCGGCAAGTTCCGCTTTCCCTTGCGCGCGCGATCAGCGCAGCGCTCCGGAATACCCCGCCGCGGTTCCTGTGATCCAGCTCGACCACGCGCCCGCAATCGAACCTGCGCCCAATGTCGATGAGGCTGCACAAAGCCCTGGCGCTCTCGGTCGGAAACGGTCCGATGGCGCGCATCTTGTCACACCGACCATGTGGCGCTGAGAAGGTCTCGCTCTTGGCGGCGATCGAACATGCGATGTTGGGCGACGAGTTCCTGAAGGACACCTTCGCCAACAACGTTCGAGACTTTTGAGATCGCCACCTACAAGCCGCGGCTCGCATTGTGCCGTGCCGCCGGTGTCGAGGGTTCGCGCGCCGCTCGAGCAGTCGTTGCAGGAGGAGGACCGATGGCAGGGTGGGTCGACTCCAATGCCGAGAAGGTCACGGAATTTGTTGGGTATGAGGAGCGTCAGGCGGCGTAACCTGGCGGTATCTCGGTCGGGATATGGAACCCGTCAGCGCGATGACAACCTCCGGTATCATCCGGATACCCACGACTCTCCTGATCTAGTAAGTAAAAACTAGCCCTTCTTGGGGCGTTTCCTCCCTGGACTTGGGCCGCCTGCACTTCGTGTGTCGGCGGCCTCTTTCTTTCAGGGGGGTGGGGTGGTGCTCTGGCCCCGCAATCGGCCCCATGGGCGTTCGGTCCAGTCGCGCTCCTCGAAGCCGGTGATAGCGTCGCCCCGCGGCAGTGTGACGTCGAGATCGCCCCAGGCCGTCGCCGACCGGGCGCGTGCGACCGGAGCCTCAGCGCCGCGTGTGCTGCCAGCGCAGCAGCCGGCTCTCGGCCGCGGCCATCGCGAGCGCGGTCGTGTAGCCGATGATTCCGAGCAGCATCACGCCGGCAAACAGATCCGCCGAGCGGAACGAGCGCGCCGACAGCAGCACCCATTGGCCGAGGCCGTCGAGGCCGGCGAGCATCTCGCAGACGACGGCGAGGATCAGCGCGACCGTGAGGCTCAGCCGCATGCCGGCGAGGATGTCGGGTGCCGCCGATGGCAGCGCGATCTTGAAGATCACGGCGAGCCGCGACATGTGCAGCACCCGCGCGACTTCATAGAGTCGCGGCTCGACCGCGGCGAAGCCGTGGATCGTCCCGAGCAGCAGCGGCCACAGCGAGCCGAACGCGATCACGAACAGCGCCATGCCCTGGCTCAGTCCAAGAACGGCGATGGCGACAGGAATGATCGCTGAGACCGGCAGCGGCCGCAGCAGCTCCAGGGTCGGTGCGACGTAGATGCGCATCGCCTTCGAGGAGCCGATCATGGCGCCGAGCGCGATGCCGGCGGCGGAGGCGAGCAGCCAGCCATAGGCCATATGCGTGAGGGTGCCCGTGAGCTTGGTCAGGAGATCGCCGCTGGTGAAGCCGCGCAGCAGCGCCGCCCAGGCGCGGTCGGGGCTGGGAAGAAACACCGGTGATATCAGCCGCTGATCGGCGGCGAACTGCCACAGCACGATGATGCCGGCGGCGACGGCGAAGCTGGCGAGGCGCCAGGCGGCGACCGACCACTTCATGCGGGGTCTCCCATCGCGGCCGCGCGCCCGAACAAGCTCTGTTGTGCAGCGATCAGCGCGGTATTGAGCGCAAATCCGGTCACGCCGATCCATACCAGATAGGCCAGCATCAGATCGGGCCGCAACGCCTGCTGCGCGGTCATGATGCCGGCGCCGAGGCCGAGCGGGTTGATCGCGATCTCCACCGTGACCGCGACGATCAGCGCGATGCCGGCGGCGAGCCGGAACGCCAGGAAGATGCGGGGCAGGGCGGCGGGGATGACGATCTTCCTGATGCGATCGCGCTGCTTCAGCCGCAACACGCGCGCCACCTCGATCAGCCGCGGCTCGATGCCGCCCACCGCGGCACGCGTCACGATCAGCACCGGCCAGACGCAGGCAAAGGCGACGATCGCGATCTCCATGCGATAGCCGAAGCCGAGCGCGATCAGCGCGATCGGCAGCAGCGCCACTGAAGGAATGGGCCTGATCGCCTCGATCGTGACCTCCATCAGCCGGTTGAAGATAGGCGACAGGCCGAGCGCGATGCCCAGCACGAGGCCGATGGTGCCGCCGAGCGCGAGGCCGGCGAACACCGAGGCGAGCGTGTCGCGCGTCGCCGCCAGCAGCGAGCCGTCGGTCAGCGCGCCCAGCAAGGCGAGCGCGATCGCGCTCGGCGGCGCCAGCGAGTCGCTCTGCACGCCGGCGAGCCGCATCCAGGCTTCGAACACGAGCAGTGCCGCGAACGGCAGCAGGACGGGCTTGATGCGATCCGGCATCGTCATTCGCTCGCCTTGATGAAGTCGAACAACTCGCGCCGCAGCCGCAGGAACTCCGGATGCTCGCGCGTCGCCAACTGGTCGCGCGGCCGCGGCAGGCCGATCTTCAATTCCAAGCCGACGCGGCCGGGATGCGGCAGCAGGCCGACCACGCGGTCGCCGAGATAGATCGCCTCCTCGAGATCATGCGTGACGAACACGACGGTGGCGCCGGTCGCCGCCACCAGCGCCAGCATCTCGTCCTGCAGTCCCTGGCGCGTCATCGCGTCCAGCGCGCCGAACGGCTCATCCATCAGCAGCACCTTCGGATCCTGCGCGAGGCAGCGCGCGATCTGCAGCCGCTGCTGCATGCCGCCCGACATCTCGGTCGGATATTTGGCCGCATGGCCGGCGAGCCCGACCTTGGCGAGCAACTCGGCGATGCGCGCCTCGCGCTGTGCGGAGGGCATTCCGATCGTCTCCAAGGCCAGCGAGATGTTGCCGGCGGCGGTGCGCCACGGCAGCAGCGCCTTGCCATAGTCCTGGAACACGACGGCGATCTCGCGCCGCGGCGCGCGCATCGCCTCGCCCTCGAAACGCACCGTGCCGCCGCTCGGCTGATAGAGGCCGGCGGCGAGCCGCAGCGCCGTGGTCTTGCCGCAGCCGGAGGCGCCGACCACGCACAGGATCTCGCCAGCTGCGACCTCCAGGCTGATCGTGTCGATGATCGTCTTGCCGCCGAGCACCAGCGCGACATCGTCGAAGGCGATCTGCGCGCGCGCAGGCGAGGGAGATGATTGCACCAATGCGAGGGCAGGCTCTGCCATCTCAGGCTCCCTTCGAATGCGGATAGACGATATCGACGGTCGAGCGCAGATGTGCCTCAAGCCGCGCTTGGGCCGCGGCGGCATTGCGCGCGAGCACGAGGTCGGCGAGCGTCTCGTGCTCCTTGATGAAGCCGCTGCCATCGTCGAAGCTGCGCATCATGACGCGGCGGTAGCGATAGGCCTGGTCGTAGAGATCCGAATGAGCGGCGAGCAGGCGCCGTGATCCGCAGGCCCCCAGCAGCGCGGTGTGAAACGCCTTGTGCAAGCGATCGAACTCCGGCGCGCCTTCGCGGAACTCGCTCTGCATGCGCTGGATGTAGCGGCGCATCTGATGGAGCGCGGCGATGATGCCGGCCTCCCATTGGTCGTCGCCGCTCTGCATCGCCAGCCGCAGCGCCTCTTTTTCCACGACAGCGCGCATGCGCGTGATGTCAACGAGATCGTCGCGGCTGACCTCGGCGACGCGAAAACCGCGCTGGCCGATGCCGACGATCAGGCCGCGCGACACCAGCCGCGACAGCCCCTCGCGCAGCGGCGTCGGCCCGATCTCGTAGCGCCTGGCAAGCTCGACGATCCCCAGCCGCGAGCCGGGGGCCAGAATGCCGGCGACGATGTCGCGCTCGATCAGCGCGGCGGCGCGCTCGCTGAGCGTGTCGCCGCTCGTCGGCTCGGTCTGCAGGATCGGGTTCGTTGCCGTCATCAGTTGAGGATCAACTTCTTGAGATCGAGCTTGCTCTGCAACATCTTCTGCGCCGACATCACGTCGATCCACCACGCCAGCTGCTCGGGCTTCAGGACAGGCTCTGAATAGTTGGGCGCCGTGAGCTTGACCAGCTCCAGCGGCTGCTTGGTGAACTTGGCGATCGCGGCCGAGGCCTTCTCCCTGTCGCTGTTGACGATCGGCGCCGCTTCAGCGATGGCCGCGCGGAATTTCCTGACGGCCTCCGGGTTCTTCTCGGCCCATTCGCGCGAGGCCGCATAGAAGATGATCGGCTCGGTGCGGGCGAGTTCGGCGGCGTAGCGCGCGCCGACCGTGCCGAGGCTGGCATTGGTCATGCGCGTCACGAACGGCTCGGCCGTCAGCACCGCATCGACGCCGCCCGACTTGATGGTGTCGGCCATGGTCGGAAACGTCACCTCGACGAAGTTGACGCTTCGTGGATCGACGCCCTTCTCGACCAGCCATTTCACGAACAGCACTTGAAGGAACGCGCCGATGCCGGGGGCGCCGACCTTCTTGCCCTTGAAGTCCTGCGGCCCAGTGATGGTGATGCCGTTGCGCACGAAGGCGGCGACCGCATCGTTCGAGGTCTTGTTCATGATCGAGGCGCCGGAGACCGCGACGAGGTCGAGCCCGCCATCAGCCGCCTGGAGGAATACTGTCGAGGTCGGCCCGCCGATCTGGATGGAGTTGGAGAGGATGGCGGCGGGGATGTTCGAGTTGATCCCGATCAGCACCATCTCGGCGTCGAGCCCGTGCTTCTTGAAGAGACCCTCATCGACCGCGACCATCGCCGAGGCGCAGTCCGAGGTGGCGGTGCAGCCGATCTGGATCTTCTCGGCGCGTGTCGCAGATGTGAGCACAAGCGTGGCCAGCACCGATCCGAGCGCAGCGCTGATGATCCGATGACGCATCCTTGACTCCTCCCCGGGCGCCCGTCTCTCGGACGCCTCTTGTTTATCGATATTTTCTATGTTTGTATATTTTCAGACAGAACACAAGGGGAGGCCAGCGTGAAACTTGCGACATTCCGGGCGGAAGGCGGGGAGCGGATCGGCGTCGTCCATGGCGGCGATTCCAAGCTTTTCGACCTCACCGCGGCCGCCGATCGCGCTGGCAAGAGCAATCCGGCGTTCGGCTCGATGCTGTCGTTGATCGATGCCGGCGAAGCCGCGCTCGACGCAGCACGCGCGCTGGTCGAGCGCTATGGCAGCGACGAAAGCCTCTCGCGCGACGTCGGCGGCACCGAGCTGCTGGCCCCGGTGCCGGAGCCGCGGCAGATGCGCGACGGCATGTCGTTTCCGCTGCACATCCTGCAGGCGCCGCGCGGCCAGCGAAAGCTCGCGGCGCGGCAGCGCGGCGACGCGCAGGAGCTCGCGCGCATCGATGCCGAGCCGCTCGGCGAATTGCCCGAGGTCTATCGCAAGGTCCCGATCTTCTACATCACCAACCGCTTCAGCGTGCGTGGCCCGAACACGACGGTGAAATGGCCGCGCTACAGCAAGGTGATGGACTATGAGCTGGAGTTCGGCATCATCACCAGGGGCAAAGGCAAGGATATTCCGGCCGCGAAGGCGCGCGATCACATCTTCGGCTTCACGATCTTCAACGACTTCTCCGCGCGCGACACGCAGCGCATCGAGATGGACGGCCGGCTCGGCCCCTCCAAAGGCAAGAGCTTTGACGGCGGCAACGTGATGGGGCCGTGGATCGTGACCCCCGACGAGATCGGCGATCCCTATCGCCTGAAGATGGAGGCGCGGGTCAACGGCGAGGTCCGCTCGCGTGGCGTCAGCGAGGGCATGCTGTTTTCGTTCGAGGAGCTGATCGCCTATATCAGCAAGGACGAAACCCTGATGCCCGGCGAGTTCATCGGCTCGGGCACGGTCGGCAATGGCTGCGGTCTCGAACTCGGCTGGTATCTCGAGCATGGCGACGTGATCGAGCTCGAGGTCGAGAAGATCGGCATCCTGAAGAACAAGGTCGAGCGGCAGGACGTCTGATCCTGCTGCCGACGACAACAACCAAGAACGACAAAGCGAGAGGACCGCCCATGGCCCGCAGACTGATCGACATCTCCGTGCCCTTGCAGAACGACGTGCCCGCCGATCCGCCCGGCAATCATCCGACCATCACCTATATCGACCATCAGCAGGGCCTGCCGCGCATGCTGCAGTTCTTCGACGGGCTGAAAGCCGAGGATCTGCCGGACGGGCAGGGCTGGGCGGTCGAGCAGGTGAATCTTTCGACCCACAACGGCACGCATCTCGATGCGCCCTGGCATTTTCATCCGACGATGAATCGTGGCGAGCGCGCCTGGACCATCGACGAGGTGCCGCTGGAGTGGTGCCTGCAGCCGGGCGTGAAGCTCGACCTCCGTCGTTTCCCGGACGGCTATGTGGTGACCGCGAGGGATGTCGAGGATGAGCTCAAGCGCATCGGCCACACGCTGTCGCCGCTCGAGATCGTCGTGGTCAATACCTCGGCCGGCGCGCGCTTCGGCCAGGCCAACTACGTCAATTCCGGCTGCGGCATGGGCTATGAGGCGACGATGTATCTGCTCGAACGCGGCGTGCGCCTGACCGGCACCGACGGCTGGAGCTGGGACGCGCCGTTCGTGTTCACCGCGCAGAGATACGCCGAGACCCACGATGCCGCGCTGATCTGGGAGGGCCACAAGGCCGGACGCCACATCGGCTATTGCCACCTGGAGAAGCTGCACAATCTGGAGCAACTGCCGTCGACGGGGTTCATGGTGTCGTGTTTCCCGGTCAAGATCGAGCGCGCCTCGGCCGGATGGACGCGGGCGGTGGCGATCATCGAGGGGTGAGGCGGCTAATCTCCGATTGAAGTCACGACATGGGTTTTGGCGCGTTTGATCTGGCGTCATTCCGGGGCGGCGCGCGCCAGCGCGACGAGCCCGGAATCCATCGAGCCGCGCGACGTGCTGAAGGATGGATTCCGGGTTCGCGCTGCGCGCGCCCCGGAATGACCGAGGAGAGCACTCGGCCAAGCCAATGAGGGAGCTCGTCGCGCGCCGTGGTGACAGTTGCGAGCCGACCTTGACTGCAAAATCAGGCCGCTCTCTCTCAGCTCGCTTTAGCAACTACACGCCAGCATGACCTCGTTCCGCCGCAGCATCGGCAGGGTCCAGGGCGGATTGTAGAACGCGAGCAGCGGCGATCCGGCGACGGTCAGCCCCTTGCGCTGCGCGTAGTCGCGCAGTGCGCGGGTCTTTTCGGCGACGATGCCGTCGGAGGTGGAGCCTGAGAAGGTGAGTGCGACCATGCGCTGAGCCGGGACGGCCGTCAGCTTGATCCGCGCGTCTTCCGGTGGCGGCAGCTTCTGCAGCGTCCAGTTCGACGGCATCACGAAGCTGACGCTCCAGCGATCGCTGGCGGTCTCGTCGCCCGCCGTCGGCAGCGCGGTCGCCTGCTGCTGCACCGGTGCCGTCATCGCAATCTTGGCTTTCGCACGGTTGGCGCCGAAAATGTAGCCGGCGATGATGCGAAAGCCTTCCTCGATCGCCGGCTTGCGCGCGCCCTGCACCTCGGCCTGCGCGATGATCATCGGTGCATAGGCGCGGATTTCGAAGTCGCCATCGCGCGAAACGACGTCGTATCTGGGATGTTCGACCCGGCTCATAAGCGGCCCTGCGGCAATGGCGGCGCCGGCGAGGACAAGCACGGTGGCGCCTGCGAGCCAGATCAGCATGCGGCGTCTCCTCGGTGGTGTCGGCTCGGTCATGGCGGTTGCGCCGTCAGGTTTGAATAACGAGGAAACGCGAGCGAAGGTCCGGCAGATCACGTGCCGGGTGTCCGCCTGCGGTCGTCCTTCGCGACGCCTGACTGTAGCGTAGCCCGGATGAGCGCAGCGATATCCGGGATCGCACGAGGCGTAGGGGACCCCCAGGATGTCGCTGCGCTCATCCGGGCTACGCGCGTGCCGATGGCGGTGCGTGCCCGTCGGGCGACTCGGGCTCGGGCGCGACAAGATGCGCCGTCCCGCAACCCCTCTCATGATCCAGATCGTGCCTGCGCCGAAAACGAAAATTCCGCAGCGCGCTCAGCGCGATCACCTCTGTCCAGATCTCGGCGCAAAAATTTCCCACTTTCGTTTTATCGGAAGATATGCTCTCCTCCCTCCATCCCGCCTCATGCAGAGGGGCGTACGCGTCGTCACGATACGTTGAGGCGGGGAGCGGTGGCCGCGGGTCTGTCAGGCGCTTTTGCGCAAGACGACTGTCAGCTCGCGGACGTTCAAGCCGTGTGGTCCTGGCGCCCCGATGCTGGCGCCAAGCCTGATGCCGACCTGACGGGTTGCGCAGGTGACGGGGGCAAACAAGCCGGTCCCCGGGGAGAGCTCGGAGCAGACGTTCACCCATCGCGCAGGGAAGGCCGGGTCTGTCCGGCTGAACCTGTGGTTCCTGCCGCCTGC